>OBUT01000018.1_pt1 | contig 201743 bp, 250 predicted proteins | sample 1475941 | NCBI WGS metagenome assembly OBUT01 (sample SAMEA2579956, study PRJEB22360) | human gut metagenome | biome: human gut; feature: human-associated habitat; material: faeces | place: Denmark | collected 2008/2010
TACAATTAAAATCTATTTACTTTTATTAGAATAGAATTTATTTTTTTAATTTACTAAAATAAAAAATATTTTAAAAAATTAATAAAATGGTTGACAAAAGGATATAAAATAGTTTAAAATAATAAATGTCCGCAAGAGATGGTGAGTATAGCGTAGTTGGTTAACGCGCCAGTTTGTGGCACTGGAGACCCTGGGTTCGAATCCCAGTACTCACCCCAGATTTTATATTGGGGTAATACTGAGAAAATCACCTAACAAAATGGACAAGTAAATTATATTGGGCTGTAGCCAAGCGGTAAGGCACCAGACTTTGACTCTGGCATGCGCAAGTTCGAATCTTGCCAGCCCAGCCAACTAAATAATTGATGTAAATAGCTTGTATCAACAGATACAGGCTATTTACTTGCTTAAAACTAAATATAATTTTAAAAAATTTTCAACATTTAATTTTCATTAGAGATATATAGCTTTTCACGATTTTTAATTTATTTTAATTTTAGGTATTTCAAACAACTAACTAAACAAATCTATTTGTAATAATTAAAAAATATGTATTTGTTTAGTTAGTATAAGACATTTGTGTCAAACATAAAAATTAATAAATTTGATAACCCACTAATATCAATACTTACATGTTTTTTTGTGTTTAGTTAGTGTAAAATAACATAGTTATATTTCTTTTTCATTATCATTTTTTTCAGAAATTAAATTAGTTCCTATTAAATTTTCATTCAGATAATATTGATTAACTTTGTCAAGCTCTCTTTCTTTAAATTGCTCTAAAACAGAAGTATATGTATTTAATGTGACTGTAATATCTTTATGTCCCATTAATCTTTGAACTACAACGGGAGCCATACCACTTTCAATGCAACGTGTTCCAAAAGTATGTCTTAAAGAGTGGCTAGAAATATCAGTAATATTAAGTTCTTGTTTTAATATTCTCTTTAGCTCATTATTTATTGTAGAACGCCTGCAATATTTACTATTATTAGGTTTAAAAAGTAGTTTTTCATCATTATTAATTTGTTTGTCAGTTATTTGCATTTGTTCTACAACAAAAGGATAAAGAAAGTCGGGGATAGGGATAGTCCTTTTACCACTATATGTTTTTGTTTTATTTCCCATAATAATATTTCCTTTTTCGTCAGTTGTTAAAGTTCGATGTATATTTAATCTTTTATTTTTTAAGTCTATATCGTGTATTGTAAGGGCTAAAGCTTCTCCAACTCTTAAACCGGTATACATTTGCAATAGATATACATTTCTATATTTAAATTCATCTATAGGCTTATCAAGAAGCCAATTAGTAAAAGATTGTTGTTCTTCAACAGTTAATGCACGTACAACTTTATCCTCTTTGTTACTTTTAGGTCTAACTACATCAATCATTGGATTTTGAACTATATATCCTTTGTTCATAGCAATAGTAAAAGCTTGATTTAATTGTTGATGAGCTTTTTCTATCATCGAATTACTTAAATTTTTTAGAGAATTTAAATAAGTTTGTAATTCTTCTGTTTTTATTGTATCAATTTTTTTATTAGCAAGAGGGTATTTTTCTAATCGTTTAATTGAATTTAAAGTTCTACCATATTGTGCAAGTCCAATTTGATTAGTACTATATTTTAGTTCTAAATTAGCTTTTAATACTTCGACTAAGGGTATACCATTATGTTCTATATAAATAGGATTTTCTTTTTGATACATAATTGTATTTAAGTATTTTTTAGCTTCATTTTCTGTTTTAAAACTTTTTGTTTTATATTTCATTTTACCTGTTTCAGTATCATATTCTTTATATTGAGCGTTCCACTTTTTTCTTTGTTTATTATAATATATCGAACCTTCGCCATTTCCTTTTGATGACATAAATTACACCTCGCTTTCTTTTTTATTCATTTTCCATAATAAGTATGAAGCCAAAGTAACAGCTTTTCTTTTTCCAATTTGAATTGAAGGAAAGTCTTTTTGTTTGAATAGGTCATAAGCTTGATTTATTCCAATGCTTAAATCTTTTGAAACATCTGATACTGAAAGTGTAATAAATGGGTTCTTAATTTTACTTAAATAATTTATTACTATTTGTTCTTTTAAAGAATCTTTAGTATTATTTGTGTTAATATTTTCTTCATTAATATTCAGTTTTTATACACCTCCATTTTACCTTTCATATTCATTATTATTAAATTTTGTGTTTTTTCCTAAACATAGTCCAGCTAAAAAGATTTCTGCCTCGTTCCATGTTTTAAAGCAATTTTTTGAGTCTATAGAATACCAGTCTTTATCCTTTATATCTTTATCAATTAAGGCTATAGCTTTGTTATATGTATAAACATTAGAAATATTTAGTAATATTAATTGTTTGTCAGTATCAGAAAGCATATATTTATTAAGTCCCTGTATTCTTTTTTGTAGTTCCTTTTTTGTCATTATTATCATCTCCATTATTTTTTAAAACTGTTGCTAAAGCTAATTGGATATTAATTAGCATACTCATTAGTAATTTATCAAAAGGAGGGGAGTCATTATATTTGTTATTTCCAACGCCTCTTTCATATATAAATGGAAAATTTGATTTTTTTTGTTGAGAATTTATTTTTATAATTTTAGCTGATTTACTAGTTAAATCTTTTGAAAACCATATAATATCTTCTTGTGAAATACTTTGAAATTCACGAGATTTTTTATCAATGTTAACTACGACTAAATCTCCTATAATTCGACGAAGTGGAAGAAAAATATTTGGGCGCATAGGAAGTTTAGACTTATTACTATGACAAATAATAAATAGTTTCTCGTATGGAACAATATCAAGTTTTTTTTGTATAATTGCTTTTTTTAATTTATAGATGTTATTAATAATTTTGACTTTTGGAGTTTGTCCCACTTTTTTGTATAAAACTCTAATTGAATTTGTATTTTGAGTTTTTGGAATAATGTTTTTCTTTTTCAAAACTAAACACCTCATTATCTTTCTTCTTCATCAATATGCTGTTTTCCCTTATGTGATAGAGAACGTTTATAATCTTCTTTTGTATATTTTAAGCCAAATTCATTATAATAAGCTCTAATAATTTCATATGAAAGCCCATGTCTTTTGTTGTTTTTTCTTGGATATACTTTTGGTCTAGCAGCGTTATATCCCATACAATCTAACATCTCTTGAAAATCTGCTAATAATTTAGCCTCACAGTAATATTTAGTGGTTACCTTATAGAATAAATCATAGATATGACCAACTGGTTTTTTTGATACTTCATTAGAAACAGAAAAATCAATTTCTTCGTCCATAATTTTAGCTCCTTTCATTATTTTTTTAAGTTATTAGCTTTGTACAATGTTTGTAAGTTATACTTAAAATGTCTTATTCCTTTTTCTCTTAAAGAGATAACTTTTTTCTTTTGCATTTTTAATCTTCTACAAATGTCAATTAATTTACAGTATTCAACATATGTAAGATATAATACCTTTCGTTCTATCAAAGGCACAATTTTCATTGCTAGATAATACAATTCGTTAGAAAATATATTTTCTAAATGATTTATATTAACGTCTGAATTATCTATATCTTGAATTGATTTTTTATAATAGTTTTCTGAAATTATCTTTTGAATGTACTCATTGGGGAAAAGGATATATTTATTTGATTTTCTTTTATCTTTCATAGTGAAACTCCTTAAATATATTAGACTTTCGAAAGTCTTTTAGTTCGAACTGAAATAATAATAGACTATAAAATAGAACAATTGATATAAAAACGTGATAAAACTAGACAAATTGAGATTAATTGATATAAAACGAAATAAACCGTTTTAAAAGATATATAATAATCTTTAAAACGGTTTATTTTTCTTACTTTAAAAAATATATGTATAAAATTACGATAAATGGTATTAGTATTCAAAATCTTCTTTATTTTCCATTTCAATATACCAAATATTTATATTTTCCATTTTGCTAAATTCTTTATCTTGAATTTTTAAATATGCTAGCATTTCATCTGTAAAATCTAAATTATTTTTTGAAACTAAACATTTTCTAGCACTAGTATTATATTTAGTATCTGTACAATAAAAAGCGCCTTTCATCAAATTATCAATACCATTAGAAATGTTTAAATTTATTTGAGAACATTCTAAACGTATACTTGTTGGTTTATAATTGTTAAATCTGAAAAATGCCATGAAATTATCGGATTGCAAATAACCCTCTAAATAAATTTTTTTAGTTCTGCAATCAGCTAGTTCGATTTTACAATAATCAGATTTTTCTATAAGATTTATTACAAACTTACATTTATCATATTTATTTAATGTAGGGTAATAACCAATATAATAGACATATAAGGTATTAGTATTAAAAGGATTGATACTTTCTTTTTTACTAATAACTTTATTAAAACTGTTGAATAATTGATATTCTTCAATGCCTAATTCATTACATAGTAAATATATTTCTTCTGCATTAGGGAGAAGAGTACCTTTTTCAAATCTACCAATAGTTGTTGCGCTTTTTTTAATAACTCTTCCTAGATTTTCTTGGCTTCTTCCAATTTGTTTTCTAAATGCTTGTAATCTCCTGCCAAATTCTTTTCTATCAAACTCCGGCATAAAATCACTCCTTAAAAATATCTACAACATTATTATACCAGTTTTTTACAGCTATATCAAGTTATGTTAACTAAAAGAATTGAACTTTACATAAATGTATGATATAATTGTTACAACTTTATAGTAAAAAGAATGGCTTAAAATCTTAATTAATTAATCCATTCCGCAAGCGTAATGCTTGATGTTCAACTTAAAACATTCAGGCATTGCAGTTGCTTGGATTTTTTATACATACGAGATTTTAAACATTATGTGTTTTTCCGTTTGTATGAGGTTGAATTTTTACTTAAAGAATTTATTACAAAGGAGAGCACACATATGGAAGAGATGTTTTTAGGCGGACGGAAGTCCAGGTGGTTAGCCTTTCATAGAATGCCATTCAAAGACAGAGAGGAGGGAAAATCCCTCCTTTATATTGTAATTTATAAGTAATTAAGGTATAATAAAAATAACTATTTGAACTAACTGCAATAGTTTGAATAGTGGCTATATAGCTAACAAAACACGGGAAGTCTATGTGTGTTCTCCTCCGTGTTTTGTTTTTTTGCGCACAGTGCATTATTTTGTGAATTTACTTAAAATTTAGGAATATTATTGATAAATTTAGTCTAAAAATAGAGAAATATATTTAAAATCTGCATGCTATGCAATTTTTAATGCATAGCATGCAGATTTTAATATTTTGACCAATTTACATAATCATAGTATAGTTTTAATAAATAATATAATTTTTATCAGAAAAGAGGGGAAAGAGATTGCAAGATTTTGATAATAGACAATTAAATATTATAATTCGTAATAATCTTCGTTTATTAGGCATAAAATCTTGCAACAAAAGTACAAAGATACTTGCGAAGACTATATTTTATGTTAAAAGCAGAAATATACTACTTGAGGATTATAAAGCTAATGAGATTTATTGTAGTATTTCAAAATTATATAACAATACTACACCTAAAAAAATAAAAGATAATATTGATTATGCTTTATCACATAGAGATGTGTTAAAATCGAAGCAAAACTTTAAAAGAGTATTTAATTTTGAGTATTCAGAAGATGTATTTACAAATAAGAATTTTATTGAAGAGTTTTCAAATATAATTAATTGATTGTAAATTCAATTTTATTAACTGAAATAGAAAAGCATATATAGAGGAATAAAAGTACCTAATTTTATTGTCAAACTTCTATAGAAATATGATACTCATCTTAGTAGACAAAACAAAGATAAAGAGAAATACAACTTATTAATAAAAGCAATATATATTATTATAGAAATCTAAACATAGCCAATATTAGAAAAAATATTTATTTTTACTTTTTTTTACCTTTTTATTCAAAAATACTAAATATATGATATTAATATTGTATAAAATTAGTGCTTAATATTGAAACATAAATATCTTAATATGAAAGGAGGATAGAAAAATATAAATTTTTTATAAAGGGGGAATTATATAATGAAAGTATGGAAAATTTTTAGAAATATTATTAGTAGTATAATTGTTTTTATATTAATAAATAGTATGATTGTATTTTCTTATGCAAGTGAACAAAATACAGTAGATAAAAAGTTAGAACCTAATATAGAAGCAAAACAAGATGAAGAAATAAGAATAGAGAATAATAAAACTAGGATATTAGAACAGGAACTAGATTATTTAGTAAATATGAGAGTATATATTAAAAATGCATATACAGGAAAATATTTAGATGTAGCTGGTGGTAATATAGAAAATGGAACTAATGTGCAACAATATGAATTTAATGGAACTAATGCACAAAAATGGGGATTATATTCTTATGGAGATGGAAATTATACAATAGTATCTGAGCTTAATAGTGATGGTACACATTATAATAGGGTTTTAGATGTAAGTAATGGATTAAATGGAGAAAATATAAATGTTCACTTATGGGAAAATAATGGTAGTGATGCGCAGAAATTTTCTATTTGTAAAACAAATTATAGTACTTATGTAATATTTTCAAAAGTCTCAAATTATGAAAAATGTGTACAATTAGATGGATTCCCTTGTAATAATAGTGCAAATGTAGATCAATATTCATGGGTAGCAACTGCTAATCAATGTTGGATTCTTGAACCTGTATATGAAACTCCTAGCTTTGGAGTTAGATATGCTAAAGATACTTATAATTTAGGAGTTCATGCGTATCCAGATATGAGAGACTGGGGGGCAGATTGTACAAATTTTGTATCTCAATGCTTATTAGCTTCTGGCAAACATTATCAAGATGATTGGAAAGTTTATCGTAAAAACGATGCTTATAGTAAACCTACTAGTGTACAACAATTGGATGAGTCATGGGAACTTTGCCAACCTAAAACCAGTCCATGGACTAGTGCTCAAGAATTTTATAACTACTGGAAAAATCGTTCCTCATATCGTTATATAAAAGGATCAGATATTGTTGCAAATAGTTCTAATGCAGTTTTGCAAACAAACTTAAATGAGGGAGATGTAATTCAATATGCAGAGTTTAATATATTTGGTCAACCGTCACAAGTTAACCACACAATGTATGTAACAGGAAGAAATAGTAATAACTATTATTTAACGTATCATTCGGAATCAAGACTAGATAAAAGCTTAGTTGAGATATGTAATGATTTACCAAATAAGTATTTTATATTTTACAGAATAATGTAAAATATGATAAAATATATAATAAAGAAAAGGGGGATGAAATTATGAGAAAAAAAATATTAATTGGAATAATAATAATGATAGCTATTCTTATTCCTGTAGTAGTATTTGCGCTTAAAGAGAATAGTTTGTATTTACCTCCAGCTGGACCAGAGAAAATAACAAAAAATTATAGTGAAATTAGTTCTAATAGTATTACTACATCTGAAACATCTGAATTGACAGAGAATGAAAGTAAAATGATACAACAAATGCAACAAGAATCAGAAGAATATCAGAAAAAAAATGAAGAGGCAAGAGAGATATTAAGAAAGTATAATCCTAATACATTTGATGAATTATATGAAACGAACATAGAAAATTATGAGAAACAAGGATTTCACGATTCTGAACTTACAAATGAAGAAAAACAATTATATAAAATGATTATTGATACATATGAAAATGATAATTTGAATGAAAATGAAAGAAATATTTTAAAACAACAAATAGAAGAAAATTATGATTATATAAGGAGTATTCCGGGTCTACAAGAAAGAGCAGATAAGATTCTAAATAAATAATATGATGGTTAATTATTAAGGAGGAATACTCTAATAGGAGTTTTCTCCTTAATTTGAATTTGAAAATGTAAAGGGGAAAAAATGATTAATATTTTAGTGGTAGAAGATGATATTATTCAATTAAAACAAATCATTAATTATATATCACAAAAAAATGAAGATATTAAATTATATGGACTAACATATTCAGGAGAAGAAGCATTAAAATTATTAATGACAGGAAAAATTGATATTATTATTTTAGATTTAAAATTAGATGGTATGAGTGGTGTTGACGTTATAAAGTATATTGAAAGTAAGAAAATAGAAAAATATAAGAAGTCAATTATAATTGTTTCAGGCGAATATAATATGATTAAATACATATATACTAGTATATATGTATATGAAATTTTTTTAAAACCATTTAATCTATACTATTTAAATAAATCTATTGAAGATATAATATATGAGAAGAAATATACTAATGAAATAAAAGAAAAAATACGTAAGGAATTAGACTTACTTAATTTTAATTTTACTCATGAAGGAAGTAAATATTTATTGGAATGCATTTATCAAGTATATACTTTAGAGTATATAGATGATATGAATTTATCAAAAATTATTTATCCTATTTTAGCTAAAAGATATAAAAAAACAGTTAACACAATATATGGAAACATAAAACAAGCAATAAATTCAATGTTTGATAATTGTCCAAAGAAGGTTTTAAAAAACTATTTTAATTTTAATTGTTTAATAAAACCTAGACCTAAAGAAGTAATTTATACTATTTTAAATAAAATTAATAATTAAAAAATAACTTTAAACGATTAATGGATTAATGCTAAGACTATTTAAAGATAAAGGAAAATTACATAAATTTACACTATATATAAAATAGAAAAAACTTGTTAAAAATGCCTATTCTAAAATAAATCTTGAATAGGCATTTAAGATTTATTTTAGAATAGATAAGATGTTATAATTTTATATTTTTTTATTTTTTAAAATATTGAACAAAATTATTTACTATACGTTTAAATCTATCTATAGGAAAACTAAATAGATTTTTTACGACTTCAAAAGTTTTTTCAATATAATTTTTTAATCTATAATTTTCTTTCTTTAATTCTTCATTTTCATATTTTAAATTAGTATTTTCTTGTTGTAATTCTTCTAGCTTATTAATAGCTGTATATGATTTACTTAATTGAACTTTTAATTTGTTTGTATATTTAATTAATTCTTTGTTTTGTTGAATTATTAAAGAGGTATCTTTGGTATATATAGGTTGTATTTGTTCTTGTGTTAATTCATATTTTATATTATCATAGTTTGTTAATTGCTTTAATTTTTCCGTGCTTAAATGCTCAACGTTTCTTGTTTTTCCTCTTTCTAAATTGAATCCATTATTTTTTATATACTGATAGAAACTATCTTGTAATTGTTGATAACTATTTTTTCCTTTCCAATATTCGCTACAGGCAATTTTATTTACTTGTTTTCTATTTTTTTTATCTGTTTTAGAAACAACAGGCACAAAAACTAAATGCAAGTGGGGAGTGCTTTCGTCCATATGAACTTTAGCAGATAATATGTATTTTTCTCCTAAATTCTTATAATTAGCAACAAAGTCATAAGCAGTTTGAAAGTATCTTTTGGTTTCATTTTCTCCGATTGAATCAAAAAATTCTTTATCAGATGTGATAATAAATTCACATACAAGATTAGTATAACTTGTAATTCTACACTTTAAATCATTTTCATTTATTAATTGTTTAATAGCTTTTGAATAGGTAGTATTACATTTTTTTATTGAATAATTATTAATAGAATTGTTTTTATTAATATCTTTGTTAGAGTAATTAGTATTTTTTCTTTCGTTATGTTTATATAGTCCTGCTAAATTATCTCTTTTATAATTAGCATTTCTAATTATTGCATAACTCATTTTTTATAATTCCTTTTCTTACAAGCTAGCCTTCGAAGGCTTACAAAAATTAATACCTCCTTTGAATTTCTTAATAAAAAAACTTTTATGAAGTTCTAACACACTAGAACTTCACGGAAGTTCTGTGTGATTAAGGACAACTAAAGTTTTCCTTAATAAACCTTTTATTGCACGATTGTATATTATATTTATTAAAATTAATTTAATAAATACCATAAAATAATAATCATTATTTTATTTGAATATAGTAATCGTGCTATAAAAATATTCGCTTTATTGCTCATATTTTTATAGATAGATTTTGCTAAATGCAAAATCTATTATCTAGCATTGGCTGAAGTAGTATTTTATTTCTGTTCATTTTTTCTATTTTTTCTTAATTTATTTTCATTTCTAATTTTCAAACAACTAACTCAACAAGCATACTTCAAAACCTTAGCATAAGAGAATGTAGTCAGGACAGCCCAGCCAACTCTTAGAGTATCAACGAATTATAACAGTTGATACTCTTTTTGCATAATAATAAGGCATCAGATTTAATGAAGGAATAGTCTAATCTGGTAACATTAGAGGTGTGGAATGAGTATAGAAGAAAATATATTTAAAAGAAGAAAAATTAATTCCGTTTGGATTTACTAAGGAAGGCAATATATATAAATACTCTAAAAATTTTATAAATGATAGTTTTAAAGGTGAGATAGAAATATTGAATCTAAAATTAGATGAACAAGTAGAAAAGTATATAATCAAAAAAGAAATCTATCCATCATACCATTTAAGTAAAAAGAATTGGATAAGTATTATACTAGATAATACATTAACAGATAAAGAAATAATCAAATTAGTAGAAATAAGTTATGAAAATTCAAATTTAAAAGGCAAATGGATAATTCCTGCAAATCCAAAATATTATGATATTATGAATGCTTTTAATAATACTAATATAATTACATGGAAACAATCTAATACAATTATGAAAGGTGATATAATCTACTTGTATATTGCTGAACCATATTAATCAATAATGTTCAAATGTGAAGTTATAGAAACAGATATACCATATGAATATAATAATAAAAATTTATCTATAAAAAAATTATGAAAATAAAGTTAATAAAAAGATATAATCAAAATGTGTGGACATTTAAAAAACTTAAGGAATATGGTATTAAAGCGATAAGAAGTCCAAGAAGTATAACAAATAAATTAAGCGAAGCATTAAACAAAGAGGAGTAATATGTATAAAGAAATAAAAATAAAAAATAAAATTATAGATATTTATTATAACGAAAAACATAAAGAAAATATTCCAGTTGTTATTTTAAATACATATGGAAATGAAGGAAAAGAAATTTTTGAAAGATGCAACAAGATACAAACAAAGGAATTTATACTAATAGCTATTTCAAATTTAGATTGGAATAATGATATGACACCGTGGTTTGCTCCAAAGTTAAATAATAATGACAAAGCCAGTTTAGGTAAAGCAGATGATTACTTAAAAACTTTAATAGAAAAAATTATTCCAGAAACTAAAAAATATATAGAGGATGAATTAAATGTAAAGATAAGTTACTATGCAATAGCAGGTTATTCTCTTGGAGGGCTATTTGCAATTTATTCTGCATATAAGACGAACTTATTTAGTCGAGCGGCATCTGCTTCTGGATCTTTTTGGTATCCTAATTTTATAGAATTTGCAAGCAAAAATACAATTTCCGAAAATATCGATAAAATATATTTTTCACTTGGCAATAAAGAAAGTAAAGTTAGAAATGAAGTATTAGCTACAGTGGAAGAAAATACTAAAAAACTTGAGCAAATATATAATTTACAAGGAATAAAAACAATTTACGAAGAAAATGATGGAAACCATTTTAAAGATGCAGTATTAAGAATGGCAAAGGGAATTAAATGGATTTTACAATAATATAGGAGGAAGTAATGGATAAATATAACAGATTATATAAAGGTCATAGTTTAATAAAAAATTTGAATGATTATACAGTGTTAGATATAGAAACAACAAGTTTAGATTCTTTTACTGGAGAAATAGTAGAAATAAGTGCAATAAAGGTTAGAGATAAAAAAGAAGTAGAAAATTTTTCAGAATTGATAAAAACTCAAAACAGATTAGGAGCATTTACTACAAGACTAACTGGAATTACAAATGAGATGGTTCAAAAAGAAGGAAAAGACTTAATTTATGTATTGCAACAGTTTAAGGACTTTTTAGATAGAGATATTATAGTAGGACATAATGTTAATTTCGATATTAACTTTATTTATGACAGCATGTATAAAAATATGAATGAATATCTCACAAATGATTTTGTAGATACATTAAGAATTTCAAGGAAGGTATTGCCTAACCTTAGACATCACAAACTGGATAATTTAATAGATTATTTTAATTTAGCAAAAAGAGATGAACATAGAGCATTAAATGATTGTGTACTAACAAATCAAGTTTATATAAATTTAACTAAGCTGTTATAAAAGGAGATTTAAGATGAAAAAAATAGGTTTAGCCTGTACAGGTGGCGGAACAAAAGCACTTAGTAATTTAGGAGTAATAAAAGCGTTAGAAGAACTAAATATAAAAATATCAGCAATTTCTGGAACAAGTATTGGAAGTTGTATAGCAGTTTTATATGCAATGGGTTATACAACGGACGAGATAGAAGATAAATTAAAAATATATACGATAGAATATCCTAAATTTACGGTTAAGGATAAAATATTAGCTCCATTTAAACTTTTAGCACGAGGTGGAGGAAAAAATCCAACTATAATTACTAAAACAATAAGGGAGGCTTCAGATGCTAAAGGGAAAAGACTAATAAGCGATTTAGATATGCCAGTATTTATTCCAACTATGGATATTACAGAGAAAAAGACTGTATATTATACTTCAAGAAAGATTAAAAATGAAAAATGCTATATGGATAGACCAATAGAAGAGGCGGTAAAAAATACTTGTTCATTACCATTGTTATATGTACCTAATAATGTTTATATAGATGGCAAATTGCATCAATTTTTAGATGGAGGAATGACGCATAATATTCCAACACATCGTTTGAATCAATTTGCTGATTACGTTATTGGGGTAGAGAATGTATATTATAAAGAAACGAATCAAAAGAAAGTAAATATAATTACAGGAATACGAAATACTTTTCAAAGTATTAGGAGGACTGCAATAGTTTGGCAAAGAGAAGTAGCAGATTTAATTATAAGGGTTGATTGCAAGGATGTTGATATAATTGGAAATGAAGAAGAGGTAGAACAATGTGTTAAGGCTGGGTATGATGCTGCTATGGAGATTTTTAAAAGTGAAAAGTTTAAAGATGAAATAATTGTATAAATTATGCAAAACAGCTGAGTCACTTTATTGTGACCCAGCTGTTTTATCTGAATTTTCAACAATGGAACTATAATAATATGCTTCGACCATTGTTATAAATTGGGTATTAGAAGGAGCACGATCTGAGTTTTCATATATGTAAAAAACTCTTCTGTATAGTGGGGTTTTGAGCTCAAATGAAAATTCTTTTGCTGATCGTAGCTCACGCTCAGAAAAACCATTTTCTACCAGAGCAGAATAAAGTTGCTTTCCTGGTTTGATTTTGTGATCATGGCAATATTTTACAGCAAATTCTGTACATTCTAATCCATGGCCCCATTTTGTGCTACCAACTCCGAGTCGGATTAAAAAATCTTTTAATGTTAGTTTTTTCGGATTCATAAATTGTAATTCGGATTCTGCCATTCGTTCATTTACAGCTTCTTCAACCCGCTTATCAATGTACTTTTGAAGTTCCTCAAATACGTTATCCATAGAGCCTCCTATTCCAATCCTTCCAACAGTTACACCAAGTATATTATACAATAAATTTACATAAAGTACAACTTAATGAGTAATATTTCTATTTAAAATAAAAAAATATATTAATTAAAAATTTACAAAAAATTTACACTAAATAATAATATTTGTGGTAGAATAATGATGTTATTAAATAATTCCAGGAGGAAAAAAATGATAAAAGCAGCATTAGTATTAGAAGGTGGTGCACTAAGAGGAATGTATACCTCTGGTGTTTTAGATACATTTTTAAAAAATAATATGGAATTTGAATGTGTAGCAGGTGTCTCTGCAGGTGCATTAAATGCAATGAGCTACATATCAAAACAACCAGGAAGATCAGCAAAAATTAATTTAGAATATTGTGATGACCCAAGATATATAGGAAGAAAAGCATTTATAAAAAATAAAGGAATAATAGGATATGATTATCTATTTGGTGATATATCAGAAAATAAGGTTCCATTTGACTATAAATCTTTTGAAAATACGAACCAAAGATTTATAATAGTAACTACAAATTGTGAAAAAGCAGAAACAGAGTATTTGGAAAAAAGTAATTGTAATGATTTATTTAAAGCAGCACAAGCGTCATCAAGTATGCCACTTGCATCTGCAATGGTAGAGATAAATAATAATCACTATTTAGATGGAGCAGTTACAACAAGTATTCCTGTAAAATGGGCTTTAGAACAAGGCTATGAAAAAGTAGTTGTTGTCTTAACAAGGGATAAAACATATAGAAAACCTATATTATCAAATAAAATGAAGAAACTACATAAACTTGCATATCACAAATATCCAAAATTAATAGAAAAATTGAATACAATGCCAGAAAGATATAATAAATTACAAGAGGAATTAATAGACTTAGAAAAGGAAGGCAAAATATTTATAATAAGACCAGAAAAAGAAGTAACAGTTTCTAGACTTGAAAAAGATAAAGAAAAATTAGAGAACTTATATAAAGAAGGAATTGCTGAAGCAGAAAAGAATTTGGACGCTTTAAAAGAATATTTAGAGATTAGTTAGGAGAATTATGAAGAGAACGAAATTAAGAGATAGAATACTTCCAAAATATACAAAGGGAGAAGAAATTTTTAATATGACTTCACATATTGTAGGTGGAGCATTAGGAATTGTTGCATTGGTGTTATGTGTAGTGTTTGCAGCAGTTCATGGTAATGGTTATGGGGTTGTAAGTGGTGCAATATACGGGATTACTATGGTAATTTTATATACAATGTCTAGTATATATCATGGCTTAAATCCAAAGAGAAAAGCTAAAAAAGTATTTCAGGTATTAGACCATTGTTCTATATACTTATTAATTGCGGGTTCATATACGCCATTTGCATTATGTACTTTACGAGAGTATAGTACTGCATTAGGTTGGACCATATTTGGAGTTATTTGGTTTGTGGCAATATTGGGAATCATACTAAATTCTATCGATATAAAGAAATTTAGAGTGTTTTCTATGATTTGTTACTTAGTAATGGGCTGGTGCATTGTATTTAAAATAAACCTATTACCAGAATTATTAGGAACAGCAGGATTTGTACTGTTACTACTAGGAGGTTTAGCGTATACGATAGGAGCTATACTGTATGGATTAGGAAAGAAGCATAAATATATGCATTCGGTATTTCACTTATTTATTTTATTAGGAAGTTTATTGCAATTTTTTACAATATTATTATATGTTATGTAGGAGGACAAAATGAACGAATATATGAAAATGGCAAGAGAGCAAGCAGAAAAAGGTATGAAGAGTAATGAAGGGGGTCCTTTTGGAGCTGTTATTACAGATAAAGATGGAAATATTATTTCAGTTGCTAATAATCAAGTGCTAAAAAACAATGATCCAACAGCACATGCCGAAGTACAAGCTATACGAGAGGCTTGCAAAAAGCTTAATACACATGATTTATCTGGATATATTTTATATACATCTTGTGAACCATGTCCAATGTGTTTATCTGCAATTATTTGGGCAAATATTAAAGAAGTATATTATGCTTGTACTAGAAAAGATGCAGGAGAAATTGGCTTTAGAGATGATGCAATATATGAATTTTTAGAGACAAACAATAAGAGTTTACTAGATGAAAAACAAATAGATAGAGAAGATTGTATACATTTATTTAATGAATATAAAAAATTAAATGGAGAGATTTATTAATGTTTGCAGTATATATTACTAAAATAGGAAAACTAAAAATTGAATATGATAATGATGCAATAACTGGAATTACTTATGCAGAAAATGAAAAAGAGCAGGGAATAAAAAATGAGTTAACTGATAAAACAGTTTTGCAGTTAGAAGAATATTTTGATGGCAAAAGAAAAGAGTTTGACATACCTATTAAATTGCTTGGTACAGAATTTCAAAAGAAAGTGTGGAATGAACTTTTAAAAATACCATATGGAAAAACAGTTTCTTATAAAGATATATCCATAAAAATTGGTAATCCAAATGCATGCAGAGCTGTTGGCATGGCAAATCATAATAATCCAATATTAATAATTGTACCATGCCACAGAGTGATAAATGAAAATAAAAAATTAGGCGGTTATGCATTAGGGCTTGATTTAAAAAGAATACTGCTTGAAGTGGAAAAAGAAAATTCATAATAATGATAAAAGAGCTTACAAAAGTGTAAGCTTTTTTTATATTAAATCGATGTTTCAATTTACGAAAAATTAATATAATTTTAATAAATTATAAAAATTATATTAATGATTATATGCTAATTTATAGTAAATTGAGGTGATAATATATGAAAAGGAAAGATGTTTTTAAATTTGTACTAATTATATTTTGGGTTTTTTTTATAGGAAGTATGATAGGATATGGAGTAGAAACAGCAGTAGCTATTATACAAAATGGACATTTTGCATCTAGACAAGGTTTATTATATGGTCCGTTAATTCCTGTATATGGTATTGGATTGGTTGTGTATTATTTAGTTATTTCAAAAATAAAAAATAAGGGTAATTTAAAGATATTTATTATTACTATGGTTTTAGGTGGAATTGTAGAATATTTATTTTCTTTCTTTCAAGAAAAGTTTTTTGGAACGGTTTCATGGGATTATAGTAATTTATGGTTTAATTTAAATGGTAGAACAAGTTTATTACATTGTTTATATTGGGGGACAGGAGGAGTGTTATTTGTTAAATATGTATATCCTTTTATAGAAAAATTGATTAATAAAATTGATATATTAGCGTTAAAACAAATAACAGTAATTTTATTAGTATTACTAGCATTTGATGTTGGGATTTCGTGTATAGCAGCAAATAGGCAAAGAGAAAGAATAGAAGGTGTTGTTGCAAATAGCAGTTTAGATAGATTCTGTGACGAATATTATCCAGATAGTGTTATGGATTACATATATTCTAATAAGATAAATAAAATTGAATAATACTTGAAAATTATGTAAATTAGTTATATAATAGTCATATGGCAAATGTTGAAAAGTGAGTAAAATTAATATTTTTCATATTGCCAAATAGCAACTTATTAACTTTTTATTTTTCATTAAAAGGAGGGCTCTTATGGTAGATATGTTAAAGCAATTTGATGAGAATGCTGAAGCTATCTGGATGTGTCCAATACCAGTTCGAATTTCTCGGATTGAGGAACTAGTAAATCAATATCCTATTGTACGAGAAAGGATAAGTAACTTCTTTAGGTCAGACAGTTTCGAAGCAATGTTTAATGACATGATGGACTTTGTAAATACTCAAAGCGTTTTACTTGGGATATCAAAGGAAGAAATTGATATGGCAAGAGACGTATTCATGTATAATATTAAACAGAATTTAAAAATTAATATATTCGTGAATGCGTTAGCGAGAGTTTTTACTATACCAGGTAAATGTTGGGAAGATATTGAACAAGAGCTTTTTGAACTGACTGATAAAACTCAGATAGGGAGGTTGATGTTTGAGTATCTTACTCACTTAAAACGTAACTCTAAAGATATGATTTGCGAAATGTTAAAAAGCGACTCAACAACAAGTTACACATCATGAAAGGAGACTTTATTAATGAGTAAAAAATGTTATTATTGTGAAAAGAAAAAAAGTCCGGATTACAAGCAGGTTGACGAACTGAAAAAGTTCGTTTTCGAAGACGGAAGAATAAAACCGGCAAGAAACACAGGGCTTTGTGGAAAGCATCAGCGGGCAATGAAAACAGCTGTAGAGAATGCAAGGCACATAGCTTTAATATGAGTTTTTCAAGTGAGGGAACTCTGGTTCGATGAACCAGAGCTTCTTTTTTTATAAATAAAAGTAATTAGAATTCTGGATTTGCTATAAAAAATTTAGTTATTATGATATAATTCAAAAAGGAGGAAAACTTATGCCAGGATATGTAATACATTTAGCAATTGCAGAAAAATATTTAGAAAAAAATATAAATGAAAAAGATAATGAATTTATAGATGGAGTTATCTATCCAGATGAAGTAGATAATAAATATAAAACACATTATTGGAATGAAATGAGATCAGTTAATTTATATAATTTTTTAAAAGCACATAAGATAGATACTAGTTTTAATAGAGGATATTTTTTACATTTATTAACAGATTACTTATTCTACAATAGATATATAGAATATTGGTCAACAGATATATATACTGATTATGATTTATTAAATCCATATCTATTAAAAAAGTATCATGTAGAATTGCCAACTAGAATAAAAAAATATGTATATACAGATGTGGAAGGCAAGAGTTTAAAAATTTTATCTAAAGAAGTAGTAGATAAATTTATAAAAGATTTATCAAACTTAAACCTAGAAAAAATTAAAGAAGAAATAGTGACAAATCCGGAAGAATGGACAAAAGTAAGACCATTAAAAGAACCTTAGTATTTAGCAGTAAATCTATTAAAGCAAAAAAGTTTTAATAGATTAAAAAATAATATTGACTTGGAGTAAACTCTAAGTAGTATCATAAAAAAAGTTTAAAGGGAGGTATGAATTATGGAAAAGCAAACTGCTGGAAGAAATCAATTAGGTGAATTTGCACCAAAATTTGCAGAATTAAATGATGATGTATTATTTGGAGAAGTATGGTCAAGAAAAGAAAAATTATCTTTAAGAGATAGATCATTAGTTACTATATGTGTATTTATGGGGAAAGGCCTAGTAGATAGTTCTTTAAAATACCATATTATAAACGCAAAGAATAACGGAGTAACAAAAGAAGAAATGGCAGAAATTATTACACATGCGGCTTTTTATGCTGGATGGCCAAATGCATGGGCAGTATTTAATATTGCCAAAGAAGTTTATGCAGATGATGAATCAGCAAAAGAAGAACATGGTGGATGGTTTGGACTAGGTGAACCAAATACAAACTTTGCACAATATTTTATAGGAAATTCATATTTAAATCCACTAACAAAACCAGGAGAATCTAGTATATTTATAGCAAATGTAACATTTGAACCAGGTTGTAGAAACAATTGGCATGTTCACCATGCTACAAAAGAAGGTGGTCAAATTCTTATTTGTGTTGATGGAGAAGGATGGTATCAAGAAGAAGGAAAAGAAGCTAGAAGCCTAAAACCGGGGGATATAGTTGTAATTCCTGCAAATGTTAAACACTGGCATGGAGCTAAAAAAGATAGTTGGTTTAGTCATTTAGCTATAGAAGTACCAGGAGAGAATACAAATAATGAATGGTTCGAACCAGTAACAGATGAGCAATATAATAATTTATAAAATTATGGAGGATGTAGAATGACAATATCTGAGGTAAGTAAAAAATATAATATAACTGCAGATACAATTAGATATTATGAAAAAGAAGGTCTTATTCCAAAAGTACCAAGAGATAAAAATGAAATTAGAGATTTTGATGAAGGATCTTGTGGTTGGATTGAATTTATAAAATGTATGAGAAGCGCAGGACTAGAAATTGAAACTCTAAAGCAATATGTAAGTTTATTTAAACAAGGAACTAAAACTGTAAAAGAAAGAAAAATATTATTAATGGAGCAAAGAGAAAAATTATTAAAAAAACAAAAAGACATTAATGTTACACTAGATAGATTAAATTATAAAATAGAAAAATACGAAGAAATAGAAAAGGGAAAGTTAAAAGATTTTACAGAAAAACCATAGGAGGATAAATATGAATAATAAATTAATAGTATACTATTCTTATACAAGTCATACTAAAAAAATAGCGGAAGATATACAAAAGCAATTACAATGCGATATTCTAGAATTAAAACCTGTAAAAGCATATGCTGATTATGATACTGTTGTTGCACAAGAACAAAATAATGAGAGTGCTAAGAAAACTCCAGAGATAGAAAATAAAAATTTAGATTTATCTAAATATGATGAAATAATATTAGGAACACCAGTATGGTGGTATACAATAGCACCTGTTGTTAGAACATTTTTAAAAGAAAATGATTTAAGCAATAAAAAGATTATGCCTTTTGCAACAAATGCAGGATGGCTTGGACGTACTTTTAAAGAAATAAAAGATTTGTGCCCAAATTCAACTATAGGTAAAGAAATGAACATAGTTTTTACAGAAGATTATACAGAAAATCAGCTAGTAACATCACCAGATGAAATAGATTCATGGATTAAAGAATTATAAGTAGGAGGTCTAAAATGGGATATTTAGGTGAAGAAATTAAGAAATTAGGTTTTGGCTTAATGAGATTACCTCAAAAAGATGGTTTAATAGATATAGAGCAAACAAAAGTAATGGTAGACAAATTTTTAGAAGCAGGTTTTACATATTTTGATACAGCATGGGCATATGCCGGTAGTGAAGATGCAATTAGGCAAGCATTAGTAGAACGTTATCCAAGAGATAAATTTCAATTAGCTACAAAAAATGCTGCATGGATAAATTGTAAAACAAGAGAAGAGGCGATTGCTCAATTTGATACTTCTTTAAAACAAACTGGTGCAGGATATTTTGACTTTTATTTATTACATAATTTAGGTGAATCTAGAACAAAAGCTTTTGATGACTTCGATATGTGGAGTTGGATTCAAGAAATGAAGGCTGAAGGAAAAATTAAGCATATAGGCTTTTCTTTCCATTCTACACCAGAGGAATTAGAAGAAATACTAACTAAACATCCAGAAATGGAGTTTGTTCAACTTCAAATTAATTATGCAGATTGGGAAAATCCAGCAATTAAATCTAGAGAATGTTATGAAGTCGCAAGGAAACATGGTAAACCAGTAATAATTATGGAGCCTGTAAAAGGTGGAATGCTTGCAAATCCACCAGAGCAAGTACAAGAAGTATTTAAGAAAGCAAATCCAAATGCGTCAATTGCTTCATGGGCAATTAAATTTGCAGCAAGTTTAGAAGGTGTTATAACAGTACTTTCTGGAATGAGCAATGTAGAGCAAATGGAAGATAATATTTCTTATATGAAAGATTTTACAAAACTATCTGAAGAGGAAGAAGCTACAATAAAGAAAGCTCAAGAAGTATTAAATAGTATTCCTTTAATACCATGTACAACATGTAACTACTGTGCAAAAGTTTGTCCAATGAAAATAGGAATTTCTGGTTCATTTACAGCAATGAATTATTTAACTTTATACAATGATATGGGAGCTGCTAAACACCAAGAAGATTGGCTTGTAAGTGGACACGGACTAAAAAAAGCATCAGAATGTATTAAATGTGGTAAATGTGAACAAGTTTGCCCTCAACATATAAAAATAAGAGAAGAACTAGAAAAAGTAGTAGAAAAATTAAAATAAATAAGGATAGGGATTTTAGGGCGTTCCTAAAATCCCTATTTCCTATTTCAACGAATAATTTTAAGTCAAGATTTAATCGTGGCGTATAAAAAAATTATATATAAAACTCGAAAACTACATCTGCTGATATTTCAAGCAAAAATAACAATTCTACTATAAGTAGATTGCTAAAAATATCTAAGAGTGATAACATTTTTATATCGAAAAAACCTTTAAGGAGACTAAAAATGGATAATCAAAAATTTGGAAGATTTATAAGAGACTTAAGAAAAAAAGCAAACATGACACAAAAGGAATTAGGAGAGAAATTAAATGTAACAGATAAAGCTGTTTCAAAATGGGAAAGAGGATTAGGCTTTCCTGATATTACAATTATTAATTTATTAGCAGAGACTTTTGGTATTACAGCATCAGAAGTGTTAAATGCAGAAATCGGAAAAAAGGATACTGTTGATGTAGAAAAAGCAGTACAAGAGGCTGTAGAGAAAGTTACTAAAGAAAAAGAAAAGAAAGAAAACAAAAAAAGAAAATTAATTAAAATTGTAAAAATAGTATCTATTATAATATTTTTATTAATGCTTTTATTACAGTTAGGATATATATGCATAATGAAGCCAAATGGATATGAATATATAAATGATTTAATATTTTATATTGTAAATGAATTGATAATGATAACTGGAGCTGTATTTCTTATTTTACAACTAAAAAAATTAAAGACCATAAAGATTGTTACTGTAATTATTGCAGTTGTTTTGAGTATTATTAATTTAGCATTTATGATTAATAATGGTATGAATATAAGAACTATATTAAGTTTTTCTAACGATTTTTCAAATGAATTAGTAATAAAACAGAATAAAGAAAATGGTGAAACTAGGCTATATAAATATGCCAAATTAATTTTATTTGCAAAACCAGATGAACTCTTTGAATATTCAGTAAGTGAAGACATAAAACATCAGTGGCTTACAAATGATATATGTAATATAACTTATACAGATAAAGATGATAATTTAAGGAATTATGTAGCAACATATGGAAGTAGAAAAGGAGCAGATTCATATTATTATTTATTTAATGCATTATTAGGAAGATGGCAAACACAGGCAGATTCTGTGAGTAATATAAAATTAACTGTAGATTCAAAAGGAATAAAAGTAACACGAGATGATACAGCTGAACAATTTGAATTTAGTGATTGCAAACAATATGGTGTTACAGCATTAGTTCTTTTTAAAGCGGATATTCCTAAATATGTAATTGCTCTAAACGATGATTGTGAAATTGATGAAGAAACTAGCTATATAAAAGAAGGCGGAACAATTACATTTTGTGATATCTCAATGAAAAAGACTATAAAGGAAACTTTATATTGTACAGTATATAAAGGGGAGAATTTAAGCGTGTATAATGGTATAACAGTAGAAGCTAATAAATATAAAATAGATAATGGAATTTTATATTTTAGCTATGATGGAGAAAATGCAATAGAAGTTCCAGGGGATTTTTCAAATGACAAATCAGATTATAGTGATCATAATTATATAATTTCTGAAGAAAAAACAGTATTTTTCTATACTGAAAATGGGAGAAAATATATAGTATATTCAGATGATAAGGGAGATACATGGAATACAGTTAAATTAGCTACTAACGGGACTATTCAAGCTATACAATTTTTAAATAAAGATGTAGGCTTTATTTTACAATTTGAAGATTATGCTTTAGGAGGAGTTACTTTTGGGCATATTGATAAAACTACAGATGGAGGAAAAACATGGACGACTATAAATAATGGAATTGGAAGTGTGAATGAAGGTACTTTTAGAAGTGGAAGCCAGCTATTGTTTGTAAATGAAAATATTGCTTTTGTTACAATGCCATATGCCAGTGGGGATGACTCTGAACTATATTATTCTGAAGACGGAGGTATAAACTTTACAAAAATTACTTTAAGTGATGAAAAGATTTATGATTATTATTATTTGCCAACTATAGATGGTGGAAAACTTTATTTAGAAGTTGGTCAAGGAAATGATGGAGATTATAATGGAGGAGATTCTAAAAAGTATTATTCAGAAGATAAAGGAAAAACTTGGAATGAAAATTTAAGCAAATGACAAAACTGTAAGTTTAATGTAAGGTAAATAAATGGCAATTATTTTAACAAACATTATAATTATCATAGAGGAGGATGATTATAATGGATGGTATAAAAGGTAAGATTGCTGTCGTTGTAGGAATAATAGTTTTTATTTTATTTTTATACGGGATATATTATTTGTTATTTATTCAAAGAAGTACATATTATACACAAATAGACAATAGTAAAATGGAAGGACTTTCTGCGACAGATAGTATGAAATATGAGTATACTTTAACTGCTTATGATGAAAAAGGTAAAGAAAAAGAAGTGACTTTTAAAACAAATAGAGAATTAAGAGAAGATGCTTATTTAAAATTAGAAGTAATGTTAACTAGAGGAGTTTTAAATTGGGAAGAAGTTCAATTCGAAGAAATGCCAAAAGAAGTTCGAGAGAAATATAGTTAATATAAAGATACCCTACTTTGAGAAATCAAATTGGGGTATTTTTTATATAGTAGGAAAGTTTTGATGTGAAATACTAGATTATAAAACAAAAAATCTATTAAAGTCTTGACTTAGAGTAAACTCTAAACGGTATATTATATTTGTGTTATAATAGATTAAAAATACAAAGAAAGGAAGATAAATTTATGAAAATACTATATTTTGACTGTTCTAGTGGAATTAGTGGAAATATGACACTAGGAGCTTTATTGGAAATTGTAGGAGATGAAAAATATTTATTAGAAGAATTGAATAAATTAAATGTTGATGGATATAAAATAGAAATTTCTAAACAAGTAAAAAATGGTATTACAGGAACATATGTTAATGTAATATTAGAACATGATGAGCATCATCACCATCATGATCATCACCACGAAGGAGAACCCGAACATACACATGAGCACCATAATCATGAACATAGAAATCTATATGATGTTAACACTATTATAGATAATAGTTCATTAGATGAAAATACTAAAGATTTAGCGAAAAGAATATTTTTAAGAGTTGCAAAAGCTGAATCAAAAGTTCATAATAAACCATTAGAGGAAGTACATTTTCACGAAGTTGGTGCAATAGATTCTATTGTAGATATTGTAGGAACAGCAATTTTAATAAATAAAATAAATCCAGATAAAATAATATCAAGTGTAGTTAATGATGGGTATGGATTTATAGAATGTGCACATGGTACTATGGCTGTTCCAGTACCAGCTACAAGTGAAATATTTACAGCATCTAATGTGAAATTTAGACAAATAGATATAGACACAGAACTTGTAACTCCAACAGGAGCTGCAATTATTGCGGAACTTGCAGAAGATTTTGTAACATTACCTGCAATGGTAACTAAAAAAATTGGTTGGGGAACAGGTTCTAAAGACTTAAAAATACCAAATGTTTTAAAGGTATATTATGGAGAAATTCAAGAACAGAACGAAAATTTGGTAGTAATGGAGACAAATATAGATGATTGTTCAGGAGAAATTTTAGGATATACATCCGAAAAATTATTTGAAAACGGTGCTTTAGATGTATTTTATACACCAATATTTATGAAGAAAAATAGACCAGCATACAGATTATCTGTTGCTTGCAGAAAAGAAGATATGTTTAAACTACAAAATATTATTTTTAAAGAAACAACAACAATAGGAATTAGATATCGTTTTGAAAGTAGAACAGAATTAGTAAGAGAATTTGTAGAAATAGATACAAGATACGGAAAGATAAAAGCCAAAAAGGTAACTAATAATGGTGAGACATATGTATATCCAGAATATGAAAGCATGAAGGAACTTGCAGAAAAAAATAATATTACATTAAAAGAATTATATAAATTAGAAGAATTAAAGTAAAGGAGTTAAAAATTTTATATGGATATAAAAGAGATTTTAACTAAATTAGAAAAAAATGAAATATCTATAGAGGAAGCTGAAAAGGAAATTAGAAATAATCAGTATGAAGATTTAGGATATGCAAAAATTGATCATAATAGAAAAGAAAGAGTAGGTGCAAGTGAGGTAGTATTTTGCCAAGGAAAACCTGACGAATTCTTAACCAAAATATATAGTACAATTTATAAAGAAAATGGAGAAGTATTGGGAACAAGAGCAAGTAAAGCTCAATATGAATTGTTAAAAAAAGATATACCAAATATAGAATATGATCCTATTTCAAAAATATTAAAGCTAGAAAAGGATAAGAAACATATTGGAAATATAGCAATTTGTACAGGAGGAACTGCCGACATTCCAGTTGCAGAAGAGGCAGCACAGACAGCAGAATTTTTAGGTAGCTATGTAGAAAGAATTTATGATGTGGGAGTTGCTGGTATTTATAGATTGTTAGCTAATAGAGATAAATTAGAGAAAGCTAATTGCATAATAGTTATAGCAGGAATGGAAGGAGCATTAGCTTCAGTTGTTGCAGGACTTAGTAAAGTTCCAGTAATAGCAGTACCTACTTCAGTTGGATATGGGGCAAACTTTGGTGGACTGTCTGCACTACTTAGTATGCTAAATTCATGTGCGAATGGAATAGCAACAGTAAATATAGACAACGGGTATGGTGCTGGCTATATAGCTAACCAGATTAACTCAGCCGTTAGCGAGCATTAGAGAGCTTTACGGATGAGTTATGCAATCGAACAAAGTGAGGTTGTAAACAATAAGTGAAATATGCTGTTAATGAAAAGGATGAAATATATGTTAAAAAAATTACAAGACAGACTAAAAGAATTAAATAAAGTAGCTATCAGCTTTTCAGGAGGAATAGATTCCAGCTTTTTGCTATATGTTACAAAAATTACATTACCTAAAGAAAATGTATTAGCAATTATAGCAAATGGTAATATGGTACCAAGAAAAGATTATGAAGAAGCAATAGAATTCTTAAAAGAAAATCAAATTAATTATAAAGAAATTGAATATAAACCATTAGAAATAAAAGAGTTTAAAGAAAATAGAAAAGATAGATGCTATTATTGCAAGAAAAAACTTATGAGTAGTATAAAAGAAGAGGCAAATAAAAATGGTTTTGAAAATGTTTTAGATGGTAAAAATGAAGATGACTTAAAAGTATATAGACCTGGTAATAAAGCAACAGAAGAAATAGGTATAATAAGTCCATTAGCAGAAATAGGATTTTCAAAAGAAAATATAAGAGAAGAGAGCAAGAAACTAGAAATTAAAATTTGGAATAAACCATCTAATTCTTGTTTAGCAACAAGATTTCCATATAATACAATTTTAACCGAAGAAGATTTAAAAAAGGTTGAACAAGGAGAAGAAGTGTTAAAAAAATTAGGAATACCAAAAGTGAGAATAAGAGTACATCAAGATATTGCAAGAATCGAAGTAGAAAGAGAATATTTAAATGTAATAATACAAAACCAAAGTATAGTAGAGCAAATAAATGAGTTAGGATTTAGATATGTAACATTAGATTTAAATGGATTAACTAGTGGAAACTTTGATAAACAGCTAGAAATATAGAGATGATTTCACTTAATAAAATTATTAAGAAAAAGAACATTATATATAAGCTTTTTAAATTGAATAAAAATTATATAAATGATAAAATAATATCAAAAAATACATAGGAGAAAATTATGATAAAAGCAAAAGCAAGAAATTTATTAGAATTATTACAAGCAGGAAAAGGAATTGGTGGTCAATTTTCTAACTATTATGACAAAGAAACGGGAAAAATAATAGATGTTATTGTAAATGAATGTAAAGCTCTTGTAAGAAATTCAGAAGGTAAACTACGAAAATACGAAAGTGAGCTTTCAATAGGTCATATAAGAGAAATTGTGAACCAATTAGTGAGCGATAGAAATACAATAGGTTCAGTACAAGCTGGAATAGTAATGAGGGATAATATGATTTTAGGTTTGTCAAAAGAACTTAAAGTTACTAAAACAGTTGATAAACAAGGCAAGCTAAAGTTAGATATAGAGAGACCTTTCCCAGACAATTTCGGAGAAATATTAATTGGTGTGTATAATGAAAAAGAATTAAAAGAAAAAATAATAAAGCCATATGTTGCTGGTCTATGCGAAGAAAACGCAGAATTATCAAAAAGACATGCTTGGAGTAAAAGATTAAATCCATTTAGACCAAGAAAATTATCTACTGACGAATTACAAAAAAGATATTCAAAATATTTAGAAAAAAATACAGATTTAGATGAAGAAAAAAGAGAAAATATGTCTAGATATTTTATTGTGAATATTTTAGGCAGTGATAGAATTAAAAGTGAAATTATAGAAGACGAAATAAATGGAACAGGCTTAACAACAATTGGAGAGAAAATACGTAATAGCTATGCTGGTATGTTGCAAAACATGACTGTTAATGTGATTGATATACTGAAAGGAATAGAAAATCCAAATAATAGGTTAACAGAAATAGAAAATATTTATTCCAATATGGATGAACAATTAGAAGCTTTAAGCACAGAACTAGTACCAGATCCAAAGCAGATAGAAGAAACAATTGTAAATTTAAATAGAACGGTAAATAATAAGGACAATGAACATACTAATGATAATGGATATAGAAATGCGAATGTTACTTTCGGAAGGAATAATAAAAAAAGTGTAGGTCTTTTAGAAAATAAATTCGTTCCACAAGCAATGAAATTATATTCAAAAGATATGGCGGACTTTATAGAACATTCTAGACAAATGCCTGATGAAGAATATATAAAACAAGTTGCAAAATTTCATTTTAGGTTTGTTAGAATACATCCTTTTATAGATGGAAATGGCAGAACAGCTAGAGCAATAACAAATTCTTTATTAAGTAATAGAAATCTATGTGCTACATTTGAAAAGTATACTAAACCAGAGTATATTAAATATATGAATTCTGTAATTACAGATTATGATACATATAATAAAGGTTTATATACAGACCAATCAATTTGTAGCAGAATGGAAGATGCAAATATACAGAACTTAGCAGAGTATATAACTAAAAAATGTCATCTACATGAAGAAAATTTTGAAAATGAAGGTAGTGAAAAAACTACTGATTTATCAAAGAAAAAACCTACTGGTGAATATAGATAACCTGTTAAATAAAATAAAAAACGTTCACAAGAACGTTTTTTATTTATTCTAAGTTTAGGTTAAATGAATGAGATATTAGTAGAATGTATATAATTGAATTTTATATTATAGTTTTTCGAACATTATATTAAATGAATATATTGATAATTACTTCCTATGGTGTTATTATCAACTTAACAAAGCAAGAGATAAAACTTGTTTAAATTATAGAAGGTAGGGATTTATATGAAAAGGGGACTAAAGATTTTAATAATTGTTTTAGTAATTTTAATAGTTGTATCGATAGCTGTTTTACTTGTTAAGCATTTTAAAACAAATGAGGTTAGCAATGAGCTAACTGGAAATAGCATATCATATGATAATAAAGATGCAATAGCCACAATGGATGTTGTTATAGCAAAAGTAGAAGATAGATATCTTGGAGTTATAAATAAGGATGAGCCAAACGATATAATGACAGCTGATATTCCAGATGGTGATACTAATAAATATAAACAAAACCAAGAAATTAGAGTTTATTATAATGGAGAAATACTGGAAAGTTATCCTGGAAGTTTTTCTAATGTTTCTAAAATCGAAATATTAAAAGAAACTAGTGAAGTTACTGTACCAGAAAAAGTATTAAAATATTTTTATAGTTCACGTGTTAATGTATCAGTTTATAATATTAACGTAACACAAACAGGAATATCTTTTGAGATAAAAGATACTAATGATTTAAAATATGAATATACCAATACATATGCATTGTATAAAAAGAATCCAGAAGCTGGACAAACAAAGGCTCCAAGTATGCCAACAGTTACAGGAAATACAACACCATCATATGAAGGAAGTGGAATTCCACTTTGGATAGAAGCTACAAAAGTTTCAGATGCACAAAGTGAAGATACTGTAACTTCTGAAAATGTGTCTGAAGATACTGTAAGAAAAACATGTGACTGGACAAATATATATGGAAAACTAGAAAGTGGTGAATATGATTTTTCATTAACTGCAGAAAGATTTTATATAAGGATAAAGTTTTCTATAAATGAAAATGGAGAAGTTTCAAATATTACTTATGAGTTTATGTAATAAGGTGGTGAGCGTATGGAATATATTATAAGGGAAATTGAAGAGAGAGATAATAAAGAAATAGAAAAAATAATAAGAACTTGTTTAATTGAATTTGGCGGAAATCATGAAGGCACTGCATGGACAGATCCGAATTTAGGAAGGTTTTCTTACATATATAATACACCAGAAAATAATTATTGGGTTGCTGAAGATATTTCTGGGAAATTAGTTGGTGGAGTTGGTATTGGGAAAATAGCAGAGCTCCCAGATGTATGTGAATTGCAAAAAATGTATTGTATACCAAGTGCAAGAGGGACAGGCGTTTCACATCTGTTAATTGAAACAGCATTAAATTATGCAACAAAATATTACAACAGATGTTATTTAGAAACATTAGAGAATATGATTGCTGCTCAAAAGTTTTACGAAAAATACGAATTTAAAAGACTAGAAAAACCATTAATAAAAACAGAGCATTTTGCATGTGATGTGTGTTACATTAAAAATTTATAATTAGGAGATAAAATATGAAAAGGATATTTATTATTGGTGACAGTATTTCGTTATATTATCATAAATATTTAAAAGAATTGTTTAAAGATGTAGCGGAATATAAAAGAAAAGGTTCAGAGGAAGATATTAAAATTGCACTAGAAGATCCTAATAATCCATTCGGAGCAAACGGAGGAGACAGTAGACAAGTAAAAGAATATATGGAAAAAATGAAAAAGCAAAATATCCATGTTGATATCTTAATAGTAAATTGTGGTTTACATGATATTAGATCAGATAGGATTACATTACAAAAACAGGTTCCAGAAGAGGAATATGCTAAAAATTTAGAAGATATAATAAAGATTGGAAAAGAAATAGCAGAAGAATTTATATGGATTAGTACAACACATGTTGATGATAATTTACACCAACAAAGAAAAGAAGGTTGTTTTAGATATAATAAAGATGTATTAAAATATAATGAAATTGCAAATGATATAATGAAAAAGAATGGCATAAGAATAATTGATTTATATAAATGTACATATAATTTAAAAAATGCCAATATGTATAGGGATCATGTACATTACACAGATGAAATTAGCAAAAAACAGGCTGAGTTTATTTATAACGAATTAAATTTGAAATAACTATTTAAAGGCATTAATGCACATAGCTTTAATGTCTTTAAAATTTCAAAAAAGCTATAGTAATTTTTATGTACATATGTTATCATATGTAAGCATTAAATATTTGAAATAAAAGGAAGAATAAATATGGGGATTTTAGAACTATTATTAATAGCAATAGGTTTGGCTATGGATGCTTTTGCAGTTTCCATATGCAAAGGTTTAGCAATGAAAAAAAATGAATTGGCAAAAAGCTATTATAGTTGGAATTTATTTTGGTGTATTCCAAGCCTTTATGCCAGTTATAGGGTACTTTTTAGGAACAACTTTTGAGAGTTTAGTAACTAAAGTAGACCATTGGATAGCTTTTATTTTACTAGCACTTATAGGTGGTAAGATGATTAAAGAAGCTTTTGATAATAATTCCGAAGGATATAATGATAGTGTGAGTTTTAAAACAATGGTAGTTTTAGCAATAGCAACAAGTATTGATGCATTAGCAGTAGGTATAACATTTGCATTTTTACAAACAAATATATTATTGGCAGTTATATTAATAGGTGTTGTAACTTTCATATTATCTGTAATTGGGGTAAAGATTGGAAATGAATTTGGAGCAAAATATGAAAGAAAAGCAGAGATAATTGGTGGAATAATTTTAATTCTTATAGGACTTAAAATTTTATTAGAACACTTGGGAATTATTAGTTTAGGATAAACTGTTAATTAGTTAAGATTAATTTGAATCAGACAGAGCTTTTCATTGACATTTAATGAATTAACAGAAATTGTGGATTATAGTGATCATTATTTTATAGAATTTATCGAGTAAATATTTGACAAATACAGAAAAAGGCAATATAATCTAATAGACTAATAAATGTTGACGAAGAAATTATATAAGTAGTTAATTTGAAACTCTAGCCAGGGAGTGTAGCCATAGACTGGAAGCTACATTAGAAAGACAAATTAACGAATTTCAATAATGGAGTCAAATCGTGTAAGAGCGTTAATCTGTAATGAGGTAGTAGAAATACTATAAAAAAAGGTGGTACCACGAGCAAATCGTCCTTTATGGGAGATTGCTCGTTTTTTGATTGCTTTTTATTCAAAAGACTACCAAACAAAATATTAGAAAGGATAGAGCGTATGAAAGAGAAATTAGAAGAAATCAAAACAAAAGGTTTAGAGAAAATTAAAAACGTAAAGACTATCGCTGAGCTTGAAGAAGTCAGAAAAGAATTAACAGGTAAAAAAAGCGGATTATCAGAAGTTCTAAAATCTATGAAAGATTTACCAGTAGAAGAGAAAAAGACAATTGGAATGATGGCAACAGAAATAAAAAATACATTTTTAAGTAATTTACAAGAAAAAGAAGAAGAAATTATTGCTTCTATGAGTGTATTAGATGAACCAATCGACTTAACAATTCCTGGTAAAAAGGTGAGTGGAGGAGCGCTTCATCCAATAACTCAAATGAAACATGACTTAAATGATGCATTTTTATCTTTAGGTTTTGAAGTATATAGTGAAGATGATATAAGTAGTGAAAAATATGCATTTGATAATTTGAATTTTGCTAAAAATCATCCTGCACGTCAATCTATGGACACATATTGGCTTGAAGGAACAGAAGATAAAGAAGGTGCAGAAAGATTATGCTTAAGACCACATTTAACAGGTGGTTCTGTAAGATATTTACTAAAACATGGAGCACCAGCAAGATTTGTATATCCAGGAGAAGTATATAGAAATGAAACAACTGATGCTAGACATGAAAGGGCATTCTTCCAATATGAAGCATTAATAGTTGATAAAGATATATCTTTTTCATCTGGTATGGTTATGATCCAAACAATCTTAGAAAAAGTTTTTGGAAGAACGATAAAAACAAGAATGAGAGAAGGATTTTTCCCATTTACAGAACCAGGATATGAAATAGATATGGAATGTTTAGTATGTGGTGGAAAAGGATGTAAAGTATGTAATCATAATGGATGGATAGAAGTTATGCCAGGTGGTGTAATTCATCCAAATGTATTAAAATCAGCAGGATTAGATCCAGACATATGGACAGGATTCTATATTAATATTGGATTAGATAGATTAGTAATGATGAGATATGGAGTAGATGATGTACGTTTATTCCATAGTGGAGATTTAAGATTTTTAAAACAATTTAAATAGAAAGGATTTTGAATATGAAAGTATCATTAAATTTAATTAGAAAATATGTTGATTTACCTGAAGGTTTAACTGATGAACAAATTGCCTATGATATGACACTAAGGACAGTAGAAGTAGAAGAAGTCGAAAATACCGCTAAAAAATTTCATGACATAGTTGTAGGAGAAATTTTAGAAATAAAAGCACATCCAAATGCTGATAAATTAAGAATATGTATGGTAGATATTGGAGAAGAAGAACCTGTACAAATCGTATGTGGTGGTTCTAACCTTTATGTTGGAGAACATGTAGTAGTATCAAAACCAGGAGCAGAAGTTGTTTGGCATGGTCAAGGAGAACCTGTTAAAATAACAAAAACAAAAATGAGAGGAGAAAGCTCTTATGGAATGATTTGTGCTTCTACAGAAGTGTATTTAAGTGATTTCTTCCCAAATGAAGAAGAAAGTGAAATAGTTGATTTAAAAGATTTTGATTGCAAACCAGGAGATAGTGTTGCAGATTTATTTGGAATGAATGATACAGTATTAGAAATAGATAATAAATCATTATCTAATAGACCAGATTTATGGGGACATTATGGAATTGCAAGAGAATTATCAGCTATATATGATGCACCATTAAAAGAATTACCAAAATACGAAATACCAAAAGTTCCAGAATATAGTGTAGAAATAAAAGATACAACTAAATGTAATAGATATGTAGCAGTAGAAATAGATGGTATATATGAAAAACCATCCCCAATGTGGATGCAATCATTATTATCAAAAGTAGGTCAAAGACCAATAAATGCCATTGTTGATATAACAAATTATGTAATGATGGCAGTAGGAGAGCCACTTCATGCTTTTGACAAAACACATGTAAGTGGAGAAAAAATAATAGTAAGAAATGCCAAAGAAAATGAGAAATTATTATTATTAGATAATAACTTTATTGAGCTTTCAACAGACGATTTAGTAATATGTGATGAAAGTGATGCAATGGCATTAGCTGGAATTAAAGGTGGTAAAAAAGATTCTATTTTGCCAGATACAAAAGGAGTTGTATTAGAAGTAGCAAACTTCTCTGCAGATACAGTTAGACAAACAGATAAAAAATTTGCAGAAAAAACAGAAGCTTCAATGAGATTTGAAAAAGGTGTTGATACACAAAGAGTAGATGAAGGATTAAATTTAGCATTAAGATTAATTAAAGAAATATTCCCAGATAGCAAAATAATTAAATATGCAGATGTTTATCCAAACGAAACTAAAAAGAATGAAATAAAAGTAAGTGAAGAATTCTTAGATACAAGATTAGGAAAGAAAATACCACAAGAGAAGATTGAACAAATTTTAACAGCTCTTGGATATGAAATATCATTAAATAACGGAGAATATGATGTAATAGTTCCAACATGGAGATCAACAGGTGATGTAACAATCAAAGATGATGTAATGGGAGATATTGCAAGAATATTAAGCTTTGATAGTTTTGAGGCAAAACCAATTACTATAACATTTGAACATTCTGTAAAACAAAATGATGTTTTACTTGAAAGAAGAATTAAAGAATATTTAGCATATAGATGCGGATTTTATGAAATTTTCACATATCCATGGATTGAAGAAAAATATATTAAAGCAGCAGGAATAGATATGGAGAAATCTTTAAAATTAGCAACTCCACCAGCACCAGATTTAGCATATTTAAGAAGTTCTTTAATTCCAGGAATGTTAGAAGCAGTTGCTAAAAATTTAAGATATTATGATGAATTTAGATTATTTGACTGTGAAGAAGTTTATGAAAAAGGTGATTATAGACCATCTTCAGAAGATGAAATCTTACCAATTCAAAAGAATTATTTAACTGGATGTATAGTTGGAAAAGAGGCTAAAGAAATATTCTATGAAGCAAAAGGTGTAATTGAAAATATGGCTGAATATTGCCATATGGAAGAACTTAAATTAGAAAAAATGGAGAAGCCATATTGGGCAGATGTTAATGCATACCTAAATGTAGTTAAAGGTAATGAAGTAATCGGAACATTAGGATTAGTTTCTGTAAAAGTAATGGCAGATACTAAAATAAAAAGAACAAATGTAGCAATGTTTGAAATTAATACAGAAAAATTTGTTCCATATGCTTCAAGAACAAATGAATATGAAAGATTACCAGAACTACCATTAGTAGAAAAAGATTTATCAATCATAGTTGATGAAGAAATTACATGGAAACAAATTGAAGAAAATATTAGAGCAAAAGTTAAAGAAGTTGAATTTGTTGATGAATATAGGGGAGACCAAATACCAGAAGGTAAAAAATCAGTTACATTAAAAGTAAAAATACTTAATGAAGGAACAACTATGACATCAGAACAAATAAATGAAAAAATGAATAGCATATTAAAAACTCTAGACAAGAGATGTGGAGCTAAATTGAGAGATTAATGAACTTTAGGGACGGAGCTTAAAGTTCAATTGGTAAACATAAGACGGGACGGTAAAATTAAAACTAAAGAGCTATTTAATTATGAGGACTTACCAGAAATGGTAGGTCTATATTTTTTGTTAAAATAATTATAAAAATGTTACTTTTTTTATAAAATTATCAATATAAAGATGTAAGATATCTTATGTAAAAAAGGAGTTTAAAACAAAAGTGAATAAAGATAGAGAAATAAAACGATATATAAAAAATAATGAACTTGATTTAGAAAGAATAATAAACGAATATTCATCTTATATAGCTATTATTATAAATAACATGGCAAGTACTAATTTAAGTAATGAAGATAAAGAAGAGATTATTTCTGAAGTGTTTTTTATACTATGGAAAAATAAACACAAATTAGATATAAACAAAAGCCTAAGTTCGTATATTGCAGGGATAACAAGAAACTTAGTAAAAGAATATTTAAGAAAAATTAAAATTAATGTAGATATTTCGGATTATGAAAATAGTTTGTATGGTTATGATAAAATTGATTTTCTTGATACTAATATTCAAGAAATTAGGCACATAGAAAAGAAACTAGAAAACATGAAGGAAATTGATAAAACAATATTTTTAGATTTTTATTATTCTTCTAAATCAATTAAGGATATAGCTAAAGAACAAAAGATGTCTGAATTTAGTGTAAAGCAAAGATTGTACAGAATTAGGAATAAAATAAAGAAAGAGGTTAAATAATATGGATAATAATAAAATTTTAGAAAAAGTAAAGGTGAAAATAGCTATATCCAATGTAAAAGAGGAGGATATAGTTATGAATAAAAATAGATTTAATGCTATTAAAAAGATAGGAATAGTTGCATGTGCTGCATTTTCTATGACTGGAGTAGTTTTTGCTACAACTCAAATTATTAATAAGTTTGGAAAAAATAGTAGTGATGGTGTCCAAACAGCTATTAATAATGCATATTATAGTGACGTAAATACAGAATATAAAGAAGCTAATGGTATTAGTGCAAATATAGAATCTTTTTTACTAGATGATTATAATTTTGATATAACTATAAATATAAAATTTGATGAAACTTATAATTTGACCAATATGCTATCTAAAGAAGGTAAAATAGATATAATGGACTTGAAGGTAGTAAATGAAAATAATGAAAAAGTTTTTGCAACAAGAGAACTAGAATCAGAAGAAATGACATCATTATATGAAACAGAGAAAGAAGCAAAAGCAAATTATGACAGCTATACTGGAGGATATAGTCAAGCAAGTGAGAAAATAGATGAACATGATTTAAAATTTTATTTAACTGCTACAGGAAATGAAAAAGAATTCCCAGAATCTAAAACACTAAAAGTAACATTTAATAAAATAAGAAATAAATATTGGGAAAATGGAGAAGAAAAATCTATTATTTATAATGGTGAATGGAGTTATGAAATAGATGTACCTACTAAAATGTCTAAGTCAAATATTATAGACTATAAGCTTGTTTCTATTAGTGATAAAAATTATAAATTTAAAAGTGCTAAAGTTTCAAATACTGCCTTTAGAATATATTTAGATAATTGCAAAGACATTGCGTGGAGTGAAAAAGAGTATGTGGAGACATCTGATGGAACTAAATATTATCCTGCACATAGATCTGATGGAGATGGAGAAATAAGCGTTAAAGAAGATGGAACAGTAACATACTATAATACTTTTAATTTAACAAATTATGATGCAACAGATACTTTAAAAGTGCATTTATTTAAAACAACTGGCGAAGAAGTTGTTATAGAGTTGGAAAAAGAAGAATAAGTATGAAATTAAAATAAAGAGCTATTTAATTAAATTTAAGTAGCTCTTTTGCTATATATGTGAAACTTCCGTGAAATCTTTACTATAGCTGTTGATTTTAGCAAAGAAAAATAATAAACTATATCTCATAAGCAAACTAAAAGGGTGAAGTAAAATGGTAGGAAATATAGTTACAAATCCTAAATTATTAGAAGATACAGATAAAAGATATTATAGAGAATGTTACTGTGGACTATGCAAATCATTACAAAGAAAGCACAAAAATATAAGCAGATTTACATTAAACTATGATATGACATTTTTAATAATATTATTAAATGAAGTTTACAAAGAAAAAAACGAAAAGTTAGAATGTAGATGTATGATGCATCCTGTTCATAAACATACTTATATTAAAGGAACTTTTATAGACTATGTAGCAGATATGAATATTTTACTTTCTTATTATAATCTTCTTGATGATTGGCAAGATGACAAAAATGTATTTGCTAATTGTTATGCAAAATTGATAAAAAAGAGTTTTAAAAAAGTATGTAAGAAATATCCTAAAAAAGCTCAAAATGTACAAAATGCTTTAAAAGAATTAAATGATATAGAAACCAAAAATATTATAAATCCAGATTTAGCAGCACAAGCAAGTGGCAAATTATTTAGAGAAATATTTGCACCATACGAGGATGAATATGAAGAAAAACTAAGAGATTTTGGTGATGCATTAGGAAAATTTATATATATATTAGATGCATGCATAGATTTAGAAAAAGATATTAAACATAAAAGATATAATCCATTAATAACTAATTCAAAGTCAGAATTTGATGATATGCTTAATCTACTTTTATCAGATTGTGTAGAAAAATATAAAAACCTAAATATTTCTAACAAAATAATTGAAAATATATTATATTCTGGAATTTGGACAAAATATGAAATACATAAAAAGAAAGGAGAAAAATAAATGATACAAAATCCATACGAAGTACTTGGAGTGTCATATGGAGCAACAGATGCAGAAGTTACGAAAGCATACAGAAAACTAGTAAAAAAATATCATCCAGATTTACATCCAGGGGACGAAGAAGCAGCAAAAAAGATGAGGGAAATAAATGAAGCATATGATCAAATAAAAAATGGTACTGCAAATCAATATAATAGCTATTCTAACACTCAAAATAATTCATATAGTAATAATAGTGGAAGTACAAATCTTTATCAAGTAGCAAGTCATTTTATACAAACTGGAATGTATAGGGAAGCATTAAGAGTGCTTTCTGAAATTCAGGATAAAACTGCTGAATGGTATTATTTAAGTAGTATTGCAAATTATTATACAGGTAATAGAATAACAGCTTTAAACCATGCAAAAACAGCTGTGCAAATGGAACCTAATAATTTAAGATATCAAGAATTGTTACAACAATTGCAAGATGGAGGAAATGTATATAGAGAGCAAAGCAGAGCATATGGAAGACCTTTTAATATGGACAATATATGTTTTTGGTGGTGTTTGGCAGATACAATATGTAATTGTTGTTGTGGTCCAAGATTTATATGTTAAAGGAGGAATGCATATTGAGAAAATTTATGTATAAAATAGCTGATTGTTTGCAAGGTAGATATGGAATAGATGAATTATATAAATTTTTATTTATTGTTTTTTGGGTTATTGCTATTTTAAGCATGCTTATACGAAATCCAATTATTTACTTATTAGAAATGCTAATTTGTGTTTATATGATGTTTAGAGCACTTTCAAGAAACATTTATAAAAGACAAAATGAGAATGCAAAATATATAAAAATAAGGGACAAAATTAAAGGAAAACTAAAACTTCAAAAAAGAAAATGGGATGACAGAAAAACACATATTTATAGAAAATGTCCTAATTGTAAAGCGGAAATCAGATTACCAAAGAAAAGAGGTAAACATGTTTGCACATGTCCTTCTTGTAAAAAAGATTTTGATGTTATAGTATGAAAATAAAAGTCCTTTGAAAAATGTGTGAAATTGTCACAAAAGTCGTTTGACTTTTGTGATTTTTACATGCCATAAATTATATCTCATACAATATCTTAATTTTTCTACCATCAATTTCAATAAGTTTGTCATCTTTTAAATGTTTCAATTCTCTAAACATAGCAGACCTATCAATTGCAAGGTAATCTGCTAAATCCTTAAAAGGAAAACTTAAATAAATATTTTTAGAACGACTTTTTCTATGTTCAATCTCAAAAAATTTTAATAATTTTTCACGTATTTGTTTTTTCTCTAATACTTTAACTCTTTCGTTAGTTTCTCTGTATTTTGTATTGATTATATCAAATAAATTACTTAAAAAAATATTAAAATAATTATGATTAGTATTTTCAGGTCTCATAAGTTTTACATAGTCTATAATTAGCACTTCTGTATCTTCCTTTGCGATTATTTGACAGTCTTCACTATTAGTTGCAGAAATTGTTGTTCCAAACACACTATCTTTTCCAAGATTTTCCTGTACCATTTCGTTCCCATTGTACTCTATATTCATAATTTGGGCAAATCCACTAAGTACAATTCCAATAATATTATCGTTTTTTATGGTAGGAACAATCTCTTCACCTTTAGTATATCTATACCTGTGAACGCCTAGAAGCACAAAGAGTTTACCGATTTGTAATTTTGTTAATCCTTCAAAAGGAAGCCTCATTTTTATCACCTAAAAAAATTTTAACAAAAAAACAAAAAAGTTGCAAGTGCAACTTGTATATATTAAAAATTATATATAATATTTACTCGTAATAAATAATACAAAAAAATAAATCAGGGGAGGAACAAAAGAATGAAAATCGTTAAAAGAGATGGACACATTGTGGACTACGATCCAGAAAAAATTAGAGTAGCAATTGGAAAAGCAAATGAGGAGGTAAGAGGAAGAGAAAAAGCAACTAAAGAAGAAATAAAAGAAATCATAAAATACATCGAAGATTTAAATAAAAAAAGAATTTTAGTTGAAGATATTCAAGATATAATAGAACAAAAGCTAATGGAATTTGACAAATATCAATTAGCAAAGAAATATATTACATATAGATATACTAGAGAATTAGTAAGAAAAGCAAATACAACAGACAAATCAATTAAAGAATTAATTGAAGGAGAAAACGAATATTGGAATAGTGAAAATTCTAATAAAAATGCAGAAGTAGTTACAACACAAAGAGACTACTTAGCAGGAATAACAAGTACAGATATAACAAGAAGATTTTTACTCCCTGAAGATATAGTAGAGGCACATGATGCAGGTATTATACATTTTCATGATGCTGATTATTTTGCGCAAAATGCTCTTCATAATTGTGAATTAATTAACTTGGATGATATGTTACAATACGGAACAGTAATAAATGGAGTTATGATAGAAAAACCACATAGATTTTTAACAGCTGCAACAATAGCAACACAAATAATATTAGCAGTAACATCATCAAGCTATGGCGGAGCTACGGTATCACTTACACATTTAGCACCATTTGTTAGATTAAGCTATGAAAAGTATTTAAAGAAATATCAAGCAAGAAACTTTAGCAAAAAAGATTGTGAAAAATATGCTATGCAAGATACTAAAAAAGAAATTGAAGATGGTGTCCAAACATTTAACTATCAAGTAAACTCTATGACAAACACAAATGGACAAGCACCATTCTTATCAGTTTGTATGTATTTAGGAGAAACAGAAGAATATAAAGACGAACTTGCAATGATAATCGAAGAGTTCTTAAAACAAAGAATATTAGGTTTTAAGAACGAAAAAGGTGTATATATAACACCAGCGTTCCCAAAACTTTTATATGTACTTGAAGAAGACAACATTCGTGAAGGTAGCAAATACTGGTATTTAACAAAACTAGCTGCAGAATGTACAGCTAAAAGAATGGTTCCAGATTACATATCAGAAAAGATGATGCTTAAATATAAGAAAAATATCTTAGGAGATGGAGATTGTTATCCATGTATGGGATGTAGATCATTCTTAACACCTGATAGAATGTTAAATATAGGAAATATAGCAAAAGCTAAAAATTATGTAGAAGGAAAAGGTAAATATTATGGAAGATTCAACCAAGGTGTTGTAACGATTAATTTACCAGATGTTGCACTTTCTGCTGATGGTGATATGGATGAATTCTGGAAGATATTTGACGAAAGATTGGAGTTATGTCACAGAGCTTTACAAATAAGACATAAGAGATTAAGTAATGTAACAAGTGATGTAGCACCTATTTTATGGCAACATGGAGCATTAGCAAGATTAGAAAAAGGTGAATCAATACATGAATTATTACATCATGGATATTCTACAATTTCACTTGGATATGCAGGTCTATATGAATGTGTTAAAGTTATGACAGGACACAGTCATACAGATAATGGACCAGGAAAAGAATTTGGATTAAAAGTAATGCAACATTTAAATGATGCAACAAGCAAATGGAAAGCAGAAGAAGATTTAGATTATTCTGTTTATGGTACACCAATAGAATCAACGACATATAAATTTGCTAAATGCTTAAAAGAAAGATTTGGAACAGTAAAAGGAATTACAGACAGAAATTATATTACTAATTCATATCATGTTCCTGTATTCGAAGAAATAGACGCATTTTCTAAATTAAAACTAGAAAGCGAATTTCAAGTATTAAGTCCTGGTGGAGCTATTTCTTATGTAGAAACACCAAACTTACAAGGAAATATTGATGCAGTAATTGAAGTTATACAATTTATTTATGATAATATCATGTACGCAGAACTTAATACTAAATCTGACTATTGTCAACAATGTGGTTATACAGGTGAAATATTAATAGATGACGATTTAGAATGGTATTGCCCAAATTGTGGAAATAGAGATCACAATACACTAAATGTAGCAAGACGTACATGTGGATATATTGGAACAAATTTCTGGAATAAAGGAAGAACACAGGAAATAAAAGAAAGAGTTTTACATATAGATAACAAGGAGGCATAATTATGAGATACAATTTAATTAGAAAAATGGATATATCAAACGGGCCAGGAGTAAGAGTATCTATATTTATGCAAGGTTGTCCTTTTCATTGTAAGAACTGTTTTAATCCTGAAACATGGGATTTCGAAGGTGGAAAAGAATTTACACAAGAAACAATTGATAAAGTACTAGAATTAAGTAATAAAAATGAAGTAAAAGGGTTATCTATATTAGGTGGGGAGCCAATGGCTCCTACTAATATAGAAGGAACAGCAAAACTTGCCAAAGCATTTAAAGAAAAATATCCAGATAAAAATGTATGGGCATGGTCTGGTTATAAATATGAACAAATAAAAGATCAAGATGCATTAAAATATATAGATGTATTAGTTGATGGAAATTATGAAGACGAATTACATGATCCAACATTAAAATGGAAAGGTTCTTCTAACCAAAGAGTAATAGATGTACAAAAAAGCTTAAAAAATGGTGGCATTAATTTAGTAAAATAGGGATGTGAGTAGGCTTTTAAAAATTCCTATTATAATTTTATAAATTAAAGCAGGCAATTTATTGTAAGTTGCCTGCTTTTGTGTTATTATGCAAATAAATTTATTTATAAAGATTGGAGTAATAAATTAAGGAGGATTTAAGATGAGTATAGAAAATGTAAAAACACTAAAAATATATGATGACAAGGCAGGGACATATTTAAAAACAAGTATAGCACATGATAATTTAGATCCAGAAAAGGCTAAACGAAAAAGTGAAAAATTGCATAAATTTATAAGTGAAAATATTGGTACATTACCTAAAGGAACAAAAATATTTGAATTTGGTTCAGGAGATGGAAAAAATGCAAAATATATAGAAAACTTGGGATATGATATTACTGCAAGTGATGTTGCAGAAGATTTTATTAATGCAACTAAATCTACAGGAGTTAAAACAATTAAATTTAATGTGTTAGAAGATGAATTTAAAGAAAAATATTCAGGAGTATTTGCATGGAGAGTATTTGTTCATTTTACAAAAGAAGATGCATTAAATGTATTAAATAAAACTTATGATGCATTAGAAGATAATGGTTTATTTGTTTTTAATGTTATGAATCGTGAAGGAAAAGCTGTTGATGAAGAATGGGTAGATTTCCCTAATGAATATCATATGGGAGCAGACCGTTATTATAAATACTTTAAAGAGGAAGAAATGAATGAAATCATCAAACAAACAGGATTTGAAGTTTGTGATTTTCATAAAGAAGGTGGAGTAAATAATAATAAATGGTTAGTATATGTTCTAAAAAAATAAATATGGGTGTTTAAGGAACGTTCCGAAATTCTTAAAAGCCAAGGCTATAAGCCATAAGGAGGAAATTTGAAAATAGTAAAGAAAGAAAAAGCAAAAAGATTTAAATATTCCGAGACTAGTTCTGTATTGGAATATTCAATTGATTTAAATGAGAAAAATTTAGATTTTTGTATAAATACAATTACAGGTAGATATCCAGAAAAAGGTTACTGTTCTAATCTTGAATGCGAAGAGTTATGCTATGTATTAGAAGGAGAAGGTTGTATATACAAAAAAGGAGAAAATGTAATTGATTTTAAAGCAGGAGATATTATATTTTTAAACAAAAAAGATATATATTATTGGAATGGTAACTTTAAAGTTGCAATTGTATGTACTCCAGCTTGGAGCAATGAACAATGCAAATTATATGATGAATAAATTATGCTAAAAGGAGAATATAAAATGAAGGTAATAACTGTTTGTGGAAGCTATAAATATAAAAATGAAATGCAAGAAATTACAGAAAAAATGGCTCTAAAAGGAAATTGCATGTTAACACCAATTGAACTTACTAAGCATAACAAAGAAGCATATACAAAAGAAGAATGTTTAACACTTGGTAAAATGCATAAAGATAAAATTAAATTATCTGATGCAATTTTAGTCGTAAATGTAGATGGCTATATAGGCGATAGTACTAAAAGTGAAATTGAATATGCAAAATCATTAAATAAAGAAATTTTATATTATACTGATTTAAAATAGTATTTGGAAGGAGTATATTTATGCCGAAAATAGTATTTATAAGACATGCTGAATCAGAATATAATAGAGATGTCATTTGGGCGGGAAGAGTTGATTGCAGTTTAACAGAAAAAGGCATTGAATCAGCTAAAAAATTAGGAAATACTATAGAAAATAATTTTGATGCAATATATTGTTCTCCATTAAAAAGAGCTAAACAAACTTTAGAAGCAATATTTCCAAATGCAAAACCAATCTATGATGAGAGAATAATTGAAATATCAATTGGAGAATGGGAAGATAAGAAAAAAGATTTATTTGATACACATTTAAGAGAATTGTTCCGAAAAGGTTTATATACACCACCAGGAGCCGAATCACATCAAGATGTTGATAAACGAGCTTGTAACTTTGTAGAAGAACTATTTGAAAAATATAAGAACAATGAAAGGATTTTAGTGGTAACACATAATGGGATAATTCGTTCTATCAAAAGGAACTTTTTAGAACCAGCTCCAAATTTAATGTCTACTAATTTGGGAATGATTTCCTTAAACGATTCTGACTATGAGTATTATATAGGAAAAAGAGATTTGGAGGAAAGATAATAAATTACAAAACAAGTAGGGATAATAATGAAAAATTTAAATTTATTTGAAGATAGTAATAATACAAAACAAGCACCACTTGCAAGTAGAATGAGGCCATTAAAATTAGATGAAATTGTAGGTCAACAACATATAATTGGAAAAGATAAATTACTTTATAGAGCAATAAAAGCTGATAGATTAGGCTCAATAATATTATATGGACCACCAGGGACTGGAAAGACTACTATTGCAAAAGTTATAGCAAATACAACAAATGCTTATTTTAGTAAATTAAACGCTACCAATGCTGGAATAAAAGATGTAGAAAAGATTATAGATGACGCAAAATTTAATTATGGTGCATACAAAAAGAAAACTATATTATTTATAGATGAGATACATAGATTTAATAAAAATCAGCAAGATTTTTTACTTCCATTTGTTGAAGATGGTGTTGTTACTTTGATTGGAGCAACTACAGAAAATCCATATTTTGAAGTGGATAATGCTTTACTTTCAAGATGTAGAATATTTGAATTAAAACCATTAGAGAAAGATGATTTGATAAACATAATGAATAGAGCACTAAAAGATAAAGAAAGAGGTTTAGGAAATATAGATATATCAATTGACAATGATGCAAAAGAATTTTTAGCAGACATGGCAAATGGAGATGCAAGAAGTGTTTTAAATGCTTTGGAATTAGCATATCTTACGACAACGCCAGAAAGTGATGGAAGCTTACATATTACTCTTGAAGTAGCAGAAGAATGCATACAGAAAAAAGCAATAAGATATGATGTAAATGGAGATAATCATTATGATGCAATTTCAGCATTTATAGAATCAATGAAACATACTGAGCCAGATGCTACTTTATATTATTTGGCTAGAATGTTAGTGGCAGGAGAAGACATAAAATATATTGCAAGAAGAATTTGCGTATGTGCCTCAGAAGATGTGGGACTTGCAAATTCTGAAGCTTTAGAAGTTGCAACAACTGCTATGCTTGCCGTTGAAAGAGTTGGAATGCCAGAGGCTGCAAAAATATTAGCACATGCAGCATTATATGTTTGCTGTTCTCCAAAATCTGATACAGTATGTGGAATTTTGTCTGCAATGAAAGATGTAGAAAAAACAGGGAATATTCCTATTCCACCATTTTTACAAGATGCAAGCTATAAAAATGCATATAAGTTAGGTAGAGGAGTTGGAATGGATGATATACATGCATTTCCAAACCATTATTCAGGAAAAAACTGCATGCCAGTTGAACTAAAAAATAAGCATTATTTTAAATTATCTGGAACAGGAAATGAAAAGAATATACAGCGGTTTTTAGATTATTTAAAAAATAATTTGAAATAGAAATGGGGTAAAAATGAATTTTATAGAAAAAATTGATGACATATACAAAAAGAATAAAAACATCGAAATTTATTTAGATATGGATGGAACGATTGTAGAGCTTTTATTTGATAAAAATCAAAGCTACAGAGAAAAAGGTGTTTATTTAAATAAAAGACCTATTGAACCGGCAATTACTGAAATAGAAAAAATAAGAAATAGATTTCCATCAATTAAATTTAAAATATTAAGTTGTTCAAAATCTAATCAAATGAAAAATGAAAAAAATGAATGGCTTAATAAGTATATGCCGTTTATAAATTCAAACGATAGAATTATCTTTTCTGAAGAAGCTGGGGATTATATAAGAGAAAATAGAAATATAGTAAAAGCAGAATATATAAATAAAAATATTACAGATGATAAAATAATAATTTTAATTGATGATGATATTGAAGTATTAAAAGGAGTTCAAAATCTATTAAAAGACAATATAATTCCAGTACATGTTACTTCAATATTAATTTAAGAAAAGAGTGGTAATTTATGAGTATTAAAATTTTTCAATTAATAGAAGGTGCAAAACAAGCAACTGGTTTAGCTGTTATTATAGATGTGTTTAGAGCATTCACTGTTGAAGCTTATTTGGTAAATAACGGTGTACAAAAATTAATTCCAGTTGGAAACAAACAAATTGCATATGATTATAAAGAAAAACATAAGGATTGTATTTTAATTGGTGAAAGAAGAGGGATAATGCTTGAAGGATTTGATTATGGAAATTCACCAACTCAAATAGAAAAAATAGATTTTTCTGGAAAAACAGTTGTACATACTACAAGTTCAGGTACGCAAGGGATAGCAAATACACAAAATGCCAAAGAGATTTTAACAGGAAGTCTAGTAAATGCAAAAGCTATAGCTGAGTATATAAAAAAGAAAAATCCAGAAGACGTTTCATTGGTTTGTATGGGCAATGGTGGTCTATCAGAAGCAGAAGAAGACACTTTATGTGCAAAGTATATAAAAAGTTTATTAGAAGGGGAGAATCCTAATTTAGATAAAGAAATTGAGGAATTAAAAAATATTGCAGGCAAAAGATTTTTTGATCCAAAATTACAGAATATTTTTCCAGAACGAGACTTTTATTTATCAACAGAATTAAACAAGTTTAATTTTGTTTTAAAAGTTGAGAAAGATGATATTGGGTTGAATTATATTAAGAAAATAAATGTCGAACAATGAGCAAAAGGAGTTTTTACATGATATACACAACTAACTATAAATCACCTATAGGTAATCTTATACTTGCAAGTAAAGATTACAAATTAATAGGTTTATGGATTAAATATTTCTTTTATAATTTAAAAGATGAGATTAAAAAATCAGAGAATAATATTTTATTAAAAACCAAAGATTGGTTAGATAGATATTTTAGTAAAGAAAAGCCTAGTATAGATGAGTTAGAATTAAATCCTATGGGAAGTGAGTTTAGAAAAGAAGTTTGGAGAATATTATGTACAATTCCGTATGGTTATTACATATGATGATATTGCAAAACAAATTGCACATCATAGAGGAATAAAGAAAATGTCTGCACAAGCAATAGGTGGAGCAGTAGGCCATAATCCAATTTCTATAATTATTCCATGTCATAGAATTGTTGGAACTAACGGAAGTTTAACAGGATATGCAGGAGGGATAGATAAAAAAATATACTTATTAAAGCACGAAGAAGTTAATATGGAAAATTTAGTTATTCCAAGAAAGGGGACAGCTTTATGAATAAGAAAAGATGTAGTTGGTGTAATTTAAAAAATGAATTATATGTTAAATATCATGATGAAGAATGGTGTAAGCCAAACTTTGATGACAAGTATTTATTTGAAATGCTGATATTGGAATCTTTTCAAGCTGGACTATCTTGGGAATGTATATTAAATAAAAGAAAAGAATTCGAAAAAACATATGACAATTTTGATTTAGATATGGTTTGCAACTATGACAATAAAAAGATAGAAGAATTAAAAGAAAATAAAGGAATTGTACGAAACAAATTGAAAATAAATGCTAGTGTAAATAATTCTAAAATATTTAAAAATATAAAAGAAGAATATGGAAGTTTTTATAATTATCTAAAAACATTTACAAATGGAGAAATAATCTATGAAACAGGAAAAACTACAAATGAGTTATCAGATACAATATCAAAAGATTTAAAGAAAAGAGGAATGAAGTTTGTAGGAAGTACTATTATTTATTCTTACTTACAAGCTATTGGAATTATTAATTCTCATGACAAAGAGTGCTATTTGTATGCGAAAAACAATATTGATTAAATTATATAAAGTAAAAAATGCCTTACTACATTAATAGTGAGGTTTTATTATTTTTATTTAAAAATAGTTGTAACCTTTTTTTTAAAAATGGAACTATAATAGTGAAAGTACTTTTACAAGGAGTTTAGATCTAAATTGGAAAAAGAAATAATAGCATTTTATGAAGAAAAAGGAATATTAAATTTAGAAAAAATAATTAATAAATATAATTCTATATTACGAAATAGTATATCTAATGAATCAGATATTGAAGAAATATTATCAGATGTATTTTTTATATTATGGAAAAACTATAAAAGATTAGATGATAAGACTGAAATAAAGAAATATTTAGTAGGAATTACTAAAAACTTAATAAAAAAGAAATACAGAGATTCTAATTTGAATATTGAGGATATTGAATTATATGAAAATAATATATTAGACAATATCAATGTTGAAGAATTAGTTGAAAATAACGAAAAATCTAAAGTAATTTTTTTTACACTAGAAAATATTAAACAAACCGATAAAGATGTATTCATAATGTTTTATTATAATCAACAGAAAATTAAGGATATTTCAAAGTTATTAAATATATCAGAAGCAAAAGTAAAAATAATTTTATATAGAACAAGAAAGTTAATAAAGAAAAATTTAAAAGAAAGAGGGTATAGCTATGGAAAATAATGAATTAAATAAAAAAGTTCTTGAAAAAGTAAGAAGCAGAATAGTTATATCTAATTTGGAAAGTGAGGAAAATATGAAATTAAATAAGAAAAAACAACTTATATCAATATCAGCAGTTTTAGTTGTATTATTTACTGGTAGTTTTATTACTGTAAATGCAGCTACAGATGGAGAATTAGTAGATAAAGTAACAAATACAATTAAAGTTATATTTGTTAAAGATGATGGAACAGAAAACGAAGTAAAAGGAACAGCATATACTGATTCAAACAATCATATAATAGAAAAATATGAAGTTGAAGAAAATAACACAAAGCATATAGTAGAAGTAGATAAAAACAATTTAGATAAAGACAATATGACTATTGATGCAACTATAAATGATGATGAAGCTGGTATTACAATTAATAACAAAAAATAAAGAATATACTAAATAAGTGGACATAATAATAGTCCACTTGTTTTTTGTACTCACGGTACAAAAACTTGGAAAAAAATTGATTTGTTTTTAGATTTATATTATCCTAATAGAGGCAAAAAAAATTAGTGAAGGAGAAATATAAAAGATGAGCAAAAACATGGTAGTAGTAAGTGATTTAAAAGATATGTTAAACAAAACAAGAGAATTATATGGTGATAGACCAGGATATAAAATAAAAATCGAAGAAGGAAAATATAAAACATATACACATAACGAGATAAGAGACATGGTAGATTATTTAGGAACAGCATTAATAAATTTAGGATTAAAAAATAAAAGAATAGCTGTTATAGGAGAAAACAGATATGAATGGGAACTTGCTTATTTATCAGTAGTATGTGGTACAGGAATTGTTGTCCCATTAGATAAATCTTTACCAGCTAATGAATTAGAAGAATTAGTAGAAAGATCAGAAGTAGAAGCGATATTCTATTCTAAAAAATATGAAGAAACAGTAGAAAAAATAAAATATAGTGAAAAAAATAAGTTAAAACATTTAATATCTATGGATACAGATATTCATAAAGAAGGAATATATTCAGAAAAAGAATTAATAGAAAAAGGAAAAGAATTTGTAGAAGCGGGTGACAGAAGATTTATAGATGCCAAAATAAATCCAGAAGAAATGAGTATAATGCTATTTACTTCAGGAACAACATCAAAATCAAAAGTAGTTGCTCTTTCACATCATAATATGGTTTCAAATGTAATGGACTTTGCATCAGTTCTTGATGTAGATTCAAGTGATAGAATATTATCATTCTTACCATTACATCATGTTTTTGAATGTACAGTTGGAATGTTATATTCATTATATATAGGAGCAGAAAGATCTTTCTGTGAAGGAATAAGACATATAGTACAAAACTTAAACGAATACAATATCACATTTGCTTCTTTTGTTCCTGCAATCTATGAAAGTATGCACAAAACTATACTTAAGAACTTAGAAAAAGAAGGAAAATTAGAAGCTGTTAGAAAACTTATGGAAGCCAACAAAGACAAAACAATGGCAGAGAAAAAAGAAATATTTAAGGATATTCATAATGTATTTGGAGGACAAATTAAATTATTCGTAAGTGGAGCAGCAGCATTAGAAAAAGAAGTTGAAGAAGACTTTAGAGCATGGGGAATTAACTTATGCCAAGGATATGGTCTAACAGAGACATCTCCAGTTATTGGAGTTGAAACAAACGAAAACTTTAGAGTTGGTTCAATAGGAAAAGCTCTTCCTCATGTACAAGCAAAAATAGAAGATGCAAACGATGAAGGTATGGGAGAACTTGTTGTAAAAGGACCAAATGTAATGCTTGGATATTACAATGATGAAGAAGCAACAAAAGAAGTTTTAGAAGATGGATGGTTCCGTACAGGTGACCTAGCAAAAATAGATGAAGATGGTTACATATTTATATGTGGAAGAAAGAAAAGCGTAATTGTATTAAAAAATGGTAAAAATATCTTCCCAGAAGAAATGGAAGCTTTAGTAAACAAAATAGAAGGTGTAAAAGAATCATTTATATTTGGAAAACAACAATCAGACGATAAAGACGATATAAAAATAAATGTAAAAATAATATTTGACAGAGAAATTATGCAAGAGGCATACAAAGTAACTACAGATGAAGAAATTTACAAAGTTTTAGCAGAAAAAGTAAAAGAAGTAAATCAAATAATGCCAAAATATAAAGCAATAAGAGGAATATTAATTTCAGAAGAACCATTATTAAAGACAACAACAAGCAAAATAAAAAGACAAGCAAATCTAGAAGTAATAGACAAAGAAAACAATAAATAGAAAGATAGGAATTTGGGAACGGTTCTTTTTTCCCTATAATTATATATTTGTAAAGAAGAGATTGATTTATCAACACATAAATCAATCTCTTTTATATATACAAATTAAAAATATTATAAAGATACTTATAACATTTCTTCTATTAAAATATAGCAAGTAAAATAAAATAATGATAAAATACATAAAAAAGTAATAAAAGGAGTTTTTATGTATAGGGCAGATAAAATAGTTATATTTGATTGGGGAGGAGTAATAGAAAGCCATAGAGATGGTGAATATTGCTTAAATACAGCAATAACTAATCTTATAAAACATTTTAATAATAATGTAGATGAAAGCAATTTAATTGAAAAATATTTTTATGTTACAGCTCGCAAACTTAGGCAAGATTTTAAAGAATATACATGGTTTGACAAAATAAAAAATGAGTTTAATTTACAGTGTAGTGAAGAAGAATTCTACGACTTTTATATAAAGGAATTTAATCAAATAGAATATTATAAAGATGTAGTAGATTATGCTCATAGCTTAAAATCTAAATGTAAAATAGGAATATTATCCAATCTAGGTACAATTGATAAACAAAGATTAGATAAACAAGTTGACTTAAAACAATTTGATTATGTTTGGCTTTCATGTGAATTAAAATACAGTAAACCTAATAAAAAAGTCTATGAAATTGTAGAAAATGATTGTAAACTTGATCCTACTAATATTTTATTTATAGATGATGTACAAGCAAACTTAGAACCTGCCAAAGAAAAAGGATGGAATATTTGTAATGCATTTGGCTACGAATTAGACAAAATACAAAGATGTGTAGAAAAATTTTTAAGAAAATAGGAGAGAGTTAAAATGAATGATTCAAAAGAGTATATTGGTAAAATTGTAGAAGCTAAAATAGATAGACCAATGGGAACAGGGCATCCTAAATTTCCAGAATCTATATATCCTATTAATTATGGATATCTTCCTAATACAATTAGTGGAGATGGAAAAGAATTGGATTGTTACATATTAGGTGTATTTGAACCAGTAAAAACTTTTAAAGGAAAATGTATTGCTGTATTACATAGAGTTAACGATAATGATGATAAATTAATTTTAGCGCCAGAAGGCAAAGATTATTCTGATGATGCAATAAGAGCATTAACCGAATTCCAAGAAAGATTTTTTGAAAGCATAATTATAAGATAATATAGATACAATAAAAGACACTAAAAAGTATATATAAATAGCTTTATAATGGCTAAAAATGTAATTTATCCATAATCCTTTATATATAAACTTTAGCTATAAAAGGAGTTATTTCGTTAATTAGGAGTAATTATGAAAAAGAAACTAATATTTATAATAGGTACTATTTTAATAATAATTATTACAATACTTTTACTTTGGTATAATGGGGTTATTATTTTTAATTATCCTTCAGAAAAAAGATATGAGGTCAGAGGTGTAGATGTTTCATCTTATCAAGGAGATATCAATTGGAATGTTTTAGCTAAACAAGGTATAAGTTTTGCCTTTATCAAAGCAACAGAAGGAAGTTCGTTTTTAGATGAAAAATTCAAGGAAAACTACGAGAATGCAATAAAAACAGACTTAAAAATAGGTGCATATCATTTTTTTAGTTTTGATAGTAATGGGAATACACAAGCAGACAACTTTATAAAAAACGTGCCAAAAAAAGATGATATGCTTCCGCCAGTTGTTGATATCGAATTTTATGGTGATAAGTATAAAAATGTTCCAGACATAGAAGAAACGCAAAAACAATTACAAATCTTATTAGATAGATTAGAAGAATATTATGGAAAAAAGGCAATAATATATGCAACATATAAATCTTATAATTTATACATAATGAATAACTTTAAAGACAATTATATTTGGATTAGAGATGTCTTTTTTAGACCAAGCTTAAGAGATAATAGAGATTGGACTTTCTGGCAGTATACTGACAAAGTCAAGTTGGCTGGATATAATGGAAAAGAATCTAAGATTGATATGAATGTGTTTAATGGTAATAGCAAAGAGTTTAGGAAAATATTTAATATAGAATAAGGAGGCTTTATGGAGAATTTAGAATTAAAAATGAAAAAATTATTTGAAAAATGGAAACAAGAGCATAAAGATGATAAACTATATGAATATGACACACCTAGTATAGATGGAAAAATTATTCCAAAAGAAAATTTTATAAGTGATGGATTTTGCATATCTAATGTAATTAAAGAAAATACTATATTATATATTTCTAAGGAAAGTCATGAATATGATAAAGACAGTATTATAAATAAAGAGAAAATAAATGAATATAAATATTTAAAAAAATGTTTTGCTGATAATAAAAATACTTCATTTCCTAGTAGAATAAGAGGAATGCAGGAAATATTAGGTAAAGATATCAAGGATATGACTTTCATGAATATCAATAAAAGAGGTGGCTTTTCTTATACAAATATGGCAGTTTTAAATACATATGCTATGCAATTTAGTGATAATATCGTAAATGAAATCGAAATAATTAATCCAGAGCTTATTATATGTTGTGGTATTGGTTTAAAAAGAATTATTAATATGGTTTACACTAAATGTGATAAAGAGCTTAATAGACCTATAGTAGAAGTTAACCATCCATCATATGTTATTAGTAAAGAAAAATATTTAGACTCATTTAGAGAAGAATTAAGAAAAATCAATAAATTTATATAAAGGAGAATATAGTTATGAAATTTTTTGATAAATTTAATAAAAAAGAAACTAATAAAATAAATGCTCATGGTTGGGATGCAATTACAAAAGAATGTGAAAGAATTTATCCTAATCAAACAAATCCAAAGCATTATGGAACATTAATAAATTGGAAATTGGGAGGAAATGATCCTCTTGAAGGTATTAGTATATATGATGGTGGAGATTATTGGCATTTTGTTACATATGGTTTATCAGAGTTATATGAAAAAGAATCTAATAATCAAGATATCAGTGGTTATGGAATGGAATTTACTCTGAAATTAAAGAAGGATAATTATGAAGATGAAGAAGCAGAGATAAAATGTATATGTGGAATATTGCAGGCGATTGCAAGAATCACTTTTACTAAAGGCGAGTTATTTAAGGCTTACGAATATTTATATACAGGTCAAACAACTGGAATAGATACAAAAATGCAGTCTAATATAACAGGTTTTATAACGATTCCAGATAATAATTTTAACTCTATAAATACTCCAAATGGAACAGTTGACTTTGTAGAATTTATTGGTGTTACAAATGAAGAGTTATTGGCTATAATGAATAAAAAGCTTGATGTAAAAACATTATATGAAGAATTAGATAGTGATATAACTAGTTATAATAGGAAATCAGTTATTTAGATGTATTAGGGAGAATAAACATGAACATTCGAAAGTTGAGAGTTGTGAAGAATTCTGAAGTAAATACTAATTTGCTAAAGGATGTTATAAATTTTGATAGAACTATATTTAAAATTGATGAGGAATATTCTTTACCAGATGGTTATTTAGAAAAAATGTATGAAACATATAAAGATGGATTATTTGTTTTAGTAGATGGAAATATTGTCGTTGGATATGCAAATTGTATATTTTTAACAGATGAAATAAAAGAAGAATATTTAAGAACAAAAGATTATCTATTATTAGAGAATAATGGATTTCAAATTGGTGATAATAATATGTATTTTTATACTTTAGCCCTACAAGAAGAATATAGGGATACTGGAGCAATAGATATTTTAATGCAACAATTTTCTGCATGGATAAATTTAGAAAATCAGAAAGGCAAAAAGATAAGAAGTTGTATAAGTGAGGCGATTACAACTGATGGAATAAAAACATTACTAGCAATGGGAATGTTACCAAAAGATGTAGATGAAAATGGTTTAGGAATATATTATTCGCCAGATTGTTTAAATTCTTATATAACAAAAATGATAACAAAATCTAGAGATGATGAAGAAAGATAAAGCATAAATTGTAAAATAGCACTACACAAAGTCAAAAAAATATGTTACAATAATTACCGGAAAATTAATTTGCACGCGAAATTTATAATTTGGCATTGCAAATATAATTTATAGAAAAAATAAAGAGGAGGAATTAAAATGTCAGGACATTCAAAATGGCACAATATACAAGCCAAAAAAGGAAAAGCTGATGCAGCAAGAGGAAAAATATTTACAAAACTAGGAAGAGAAATATTAATCGCAGTAAAACAAGGTGGACCTGACCCGGCAGGTAATTCCAAATTAAAAGATGTAATTTCAAAATGTAAGGCAAATAACATGCCTAATGATACAATAAATAATGCTATTAAAAAAGCTTCTGGAGCAACAGATACTTCAAATTATGAAGAAATTACATACGAAGGATATGGAACAAATGGTGTTGCAGTTATAGTAGAAGCTAGTACAGATAATAGAAATAGAACAGCAGCAGATGTAAGACACGTATTTGATAAAGCTGGTGGAAATTTAGGAACAACAGGTTGCGTATCATATTTATTTAACAAAAAAGGAATTATTGTTATAGATAAAGAAAGCACAAACATGGAAGAAGATGATTTAATGATGCTAGCATTAGATGCTGGTGCAGAAGATTTTTCTTCAGATGAAAATTGTTATGAAATAACAACAGATCCTTCTGATTTCTCAAGTGTAAGAGATGCACTAGAAGAAGCTGGATTAGAATTTGTAGAAGCAGAAGTACAAATGGTTCCAACTACATATGTTTCTTTAAGTGAAGCAGATGGAGAAAAGATGCAAAGATTAATAGATAATTTAGAGGATTTAGACGATGTTATGAATGTTTACCATAACTGGGAACAAGAATAACTAAAAAACTGTAATAAATTCAAGACTAAGCACATATATATTTAATATATGTGCTTTTTTCATGTTCTATTATTAAGTTTTCGAATATGAAAAGCATAAATATGGAAAGGACAAGGCAATGACATATAACGAGATTTTAAGATATTTTCCAAGAAGAATAAGTACTAGCCTGGAAGAAGTTTTTAAACAAACAAATTATGTTATAGAAGAAATTAGATTAAGAACAGAAAGACCAATAATAATAAAACATTCCAAAGGAGAAGAAATATTAAAAACAACGGTTTCAATAAATGAAATATTAGAAACACTTCAACATATTTGTGACAATTCAATATATACATATCAAAACCAGATTTGCAACGGATTTGTAACTATAAAAGGAGGACATAGAATAGGAATATCTGGAAGTGTAGTACAAACAGATGGAAAAATAAGCAATATAAATTATATTTCAAACCTTAATTTTAGAATAGCCAGACAAATAATTGGTGCTAGTAATGAAATTTTAAGATACATAATTAATATGGAAGAAAACAGCATATATAATACTTTAATTGCATCCTCACCAGGAGCTGGTAAAACTACAATCTTAAGAGACGTTGTTAGAAGACTTAGTGATGGAATAGAACAAATTAATTTTAAAGGTAAAACAATAAGTTTAGTAGATGAAAGAGGAGAAATTGCAGCAGTATATAAAGGAGTGCCTCAGAATGATATAGGAGTTAGAACAGACGTTATGGACAATGTAGATAAAAGTATTGGAATGAAACTATTAATTAGGTCAATGTCACCAGAAATAATTGTTGCGGACGAAATAGGAAAAGATGAGGATGTAGAAGCTATAAATTATGCAGTTTGCTCTGGAATTAAAGGGATTTTCACTGCACATGGTGGAAATTTAAAAGAATTACAGTTAAATCCAGCGATATCTAAAATAATAAACAAACATATATTTGAAAGAATAATTTTTTTAGATAAAACAATTAAAGGAAAAGTGAAAACAGTATATGCACTAGACAAAATAAATAATGAATATGTAACAATTTAAATTATTAGTTCTAAAATGGTAATTAATGAATATATATAATAGGGGAAGATAAAATGGAATTTGTTAAAATTATACTTTTAACACTAGTAATGGGAATGTGTACAGCTCTAGGAATAATGAAAGCAAATAAATATAAATTAAGAGTAATTGATTTGCAAGAGATAAAAAAAGCTTTAAATCTGGCAATAACAAAAATGAGATATACATATGAACCATTACCGGAGTTATTTAAAGAAATATCAAAAGATTTAAATGAAAATATGGCTAATATTTTTATTAAAGCACATACATTTATGGAAACTTTAAACGCAGGACAGGCATGGGAAAAAGCAATTGATGAAAGTAATAATAACTTTACAAATGAAGATATAAATATTATTAAAGGATTATCAAAGTTATTAGGAAAAACAGATTTAGAAGGACAACTTATGCAAATAGAATTAACAACCAAATTAGTAGATGAACAAATTATAGAAGCAACAAATTTACAAAATAAAAATACCAAATTATATAAAACATTAGGAGCAACAGTTGGACTTGCTATAATGATTATCTTTATATAAGGGGAGAGCAATATGGATATAAATTTATTATTTAAAATAGCAGCAATAGGAATTTTGGTAGCAGTTTTATACCAAGTTTTAGTACGAGCAGGGAGAGAAGATCAAGCTATGATGACAACATTGGCAGGTCTAATAATAGTATTAACAATGGTAATAAAAGAAATAAGCTCATTATTTAGTAATGTAAGAACAATGTTTAACTTATAGAAAAATAGGGAAATAGGGAAATAGGGACGGTCCTTAAATCCCTATTCGATACAAAAAAGGGAAAAGAGGAACGTCCCCAAATCCCTATGGAAAAAAGAACGTCCCTAAATTCCTAAAGGAGCTAATATGGATATTATAAAAATAGTAGGAATTGGTATAGTTGCAGTAATTATAATAACTATAATAAAGCAGTATAAACCAGAATTTGCTATTTATGTTTCTATCATTGCTGGTATAATCATCTTTTTTATGGTTTTTGACCAACTTTCTGGAATAATTAATTTGATAAACGAATTAACGTCTAAAGCAAATATAAATAGTGATTTTATAAAAATACTTCTAAAAATTACAGGAATAGCTTTTTTAGCAGAATTTGCAGTCCAGATATGTATGGATTTAGGAGAGTCTGCTTTAGCTAATAAAGTTGATTTAGGTGGCAAAGTTATAATAATTTCTCTTTCTATTCCAATACTATCTTCATTAGTAGAATCTGTTATACAAATTCTACCTTAAAGGAGTTTGCTAATGAAAAAACTAATAACAATATTTGCTATTCTGATTTGTATTTTTAGTACAAGTATTTCTATAGCAGATACAGAAGATGAAGTTATAAATTCTCAAATGGATTCATTTAATATTTCTAATTTTATAGATGAGGCCAACAAATATTCTAACGATGTTCTTAAAGATATTGACATACAAGAATTGTTGAATAATGCTATAAAAGGAGAGTTAGACACAAATCAATTATTAAAAAATATTTTCCCTCTTCTTGGGACAGAAATAAAAGAAGCGTTAAAAGTTATGGGAAGTATATTAATAATTGTATTAATACATAGTGTACTAAAAAGTATAAGTGATAATCTAAATAATAAAAGTGTAGCTCAAATTACATATTATGTACAATATATTTTAATTGCAACAGTAATAATGACAAATTTTTCAAGTATTATAACACTTACAAAAGAAGCTGTGGGAAATATGATTTCTTTTATCCAATTATTATTTCCTCTTCTAATGACATTAATGCTTGCTTCTGGAAGTGTTGTGTCGGTAAATTTAGTACAGCCAATAATATTATTTATAATAAATTTAATTTCAAATATATTTCAATCAATAATTATACCAATAATCTTAGTAGGTACAGCACTTGCAATTGTTTCAAAAATATCAGATAGAATTCAAATAGATAAATTATCAAAATTTTTAAAATCTAGTTCAGTTTGGGTAATAGGAATATTACTTACAATATTTGTAGGAGTTTTGTCAATAGAAGGAACTTTAGGCAGTAGTGTAGATGGTATAACAGCTAAAACAGCCAAAGCTGCAGTTTCTAGTTTTATTCCTGTTGTAGGTAAAGTACTAGGAGATGCAGTTGATACAGTAATTGGATGTTCAGCAATTTTAAAAAATGCTATAGGAATAGTTGGTGTTATTGTAGTAATTGCTATATGTATAACACCAATATTAAAACTAGCAATTATAACTATAATATATCATCTTACTGCGGCTTTATGTGAGCCAATAGCAGATTCCAAAATTGTATCATTAATAACTCAAATGGCAGATACATTTAAGATATTACTAGCAATACTGTGTTCTATAAGTGTAATGCTTATAATTGGAATAACTTTAGTTATTAATATTTCTAATACAGGACTAATGTATAGGTAGGTATTAAAATGATTTCATGGTTTAATAGTTGGGCACAAGGAATTATTCTTGCAGTTATTATTGTAACTATTTTAGAGATGATTGTGCCAGAAGGAAAAAATAAAAAATACATAAAGATTGTTATGGGAGTATATATTACATTTACAATAATTTCTCCAATAATTACAAAAGTTACTGGAAATAATTTTGAACTTGATGTTAGTAAATATGAAGATTTATTTAATTCAAATTCTATGCAAGGTGCAAACGAAATTACAAGTATTAATAATCAAAGTATAGAAAATTTGTATTTAAATACTATTAAAACAGATATAAAGACAGAATTAGATAATGAAGGGTTCGAAAGTAAGAAGATTAATATAACAGCAGATATAAATGTAGAAAATGAAGAAGCGAAAATATACAAAATTGATATTGAGGTAACTAAAAAGCAAAATGAAAAAGATATAAAGAAAGTAAACAAAGTAGAGATAGGTAATAGTACAGATGAATCTAATGTAGAAGAATCCACTTTATCATCAGGTGAAGTAAATAAATTAAAAGAAGTCTTGGCAGGAAAATATGAAATAGAAAAAGAAAAGATTTATATAAATGGAAAGTAAGGCGGTGGTATGAATGTTAAAAGAAAAAATACATCAATTAAAAGAAAATATGACTAAAAGCGATAATAAAACTGGTAAGAAAAAAGTAGAAAATTTAGTAGTCGGAATACTTATATTAATAGTAACAGTAATTGCAATTAATACCATCTTGGCAGATGATGATAAAAAAGAAACAAGTAAAGATAGTAATACAGCAAATAACACGACAGTAGCAGAAACAACACAAGTAACTAATAATAGTTTAGAAGAAAGATTAGAAGGGATATTAGCAAAAATTAATGGTGTTGGAAAGGTAGATGTATTAATTAACTATTGTGAAAGTACAGAAATAGTTGCAATGTATAACGAGAACATAAAAGAAACATCTACAGAAGAACAAGATGAAGCTGGAGGCACTAGGGTTATAACAGAAAATGATATCCAAAGAGATGTAATATTTCAGGAAGACAATGGAGAGAAAACACCAATTACACAAAAGACTATTATGCCAAAAATAGAAGGAACAATAATAACTGCAGAAGGTGCAGGAGATGCAAATGTAAAGGAAAATATCATACAAGCAGTATCAGCAGCTACAGGACTTGCATCACATAAAATACAAGTTTTCCAAATGTCAAAATAAATAAAAGGAGAGAATATTATGAATTTTAAAAATATTAAAAGCAATCAAATTATTTTATTTGTTGTAGCATTAATGCTAGTGTCAGCAGGATATTTAAGTTATAGTATGAGAGGAACACCTGTTTCTAGTAACATTGTTTCAGAAAATGAGGTATCTAGTATCGGAGATGCTAGGTTAGTTTCTAGTAATAACGTTATAGATTCTAATAGTTTAAATGAAGTGAGTGTAGCAACTAGCAGTAGTTCCTCTTCTAGAACTGATGATTATTTTGCAAGTTCTAGGTTAGGTAGAGATACTATGTATTCACAAATGATAGAAAGCTATCAAAATTTATTGGATAATCAAAATGTGAGTGAGGAGCAAAAGACTGTAGCAACGCAAGAGATTACAGAAATCAATAATACGCAAAATAGCATTATGATTTGCGAGAATTTAATAAAAACCAAAGGAATTAGTGATGTTGTTATTTTTGTAAACGATAAAAGTATAAATGTAATAGTAAAAGCTGATACATTAGAACAAGATACAATAGCTCAGATACAAAATATCATTGCAAGAGAAATGAATGCAGAAATAGAGAATATACATATCAGTAATAAGTAATTTGCGGTATTTTACATAATGTTGTATAATTAATATATTACAAGTGTTTTTTGCAAGTATTATATTTATCGCCAGTAATGGTAAGTACTCCAAAAAATTGGAAGGAAGAATAAATATAAACTTAAGGCTTGTATACAAAAGACGAAGGTACTCCCAGAAAGAGTACAAGGAGGACATAATATGTTTGGCAAAAAAAGAAGAATTCAGTGGAAAGTAATTGAACAAACAATCCTTTCTAATAAGGAAAAACTTTCGAATGCTGAAATGTGGAAGAACGTTCTATATCTTCCAATCGCAAAAGGTTCACTATATAAATCAAACCGCGAAGACTTAGAAGCAATCGGGTGGTATGTTGTCGAAACTGCCAATGGCTTGTATTATATAGTGCCAACAGCACTATGGATTCTTCAGTAAAATTAACAGGGTAGAACCTGTTAATTTTTTTGGTAAATTAAGTAAAAACTCTTGAAATAAAATAATATAATTGATATCATATAATTTGCGTAAGGAGGCATATAAATGAAATTAAACATTGTACTAGTAGAACCAGAAATACCACAAAATACAGGTAATATTGTAAGAACTTGTGCAGCAACAGGAGCTAAATTACATTTAGTAGAACCATTAGGATTTCAAATATCAGACAGATATTTAAAAAGAGCTGGTTTAGATTACTGGGACAAGTTAGAAATAGAAAAACATATTTCTTTTGCAGAATTTCTAAATAAATATGACCCTACACAAACAAATATGTTTTTTATTACATCTAAAGGTACACACAGATATGATGAACCTAAATACGAAAATATGGATGAAGTATTTTTGCTATTTGGTAAAGAAACAAAAGGGCTACCAGAAGATATAATGAAAAAATATATTGATAAAACTATGAGAATTCCAATGATAGATGGAATTAGATGTTTAAATTTATCAAATGCTGTTTCTATTTTAGCATATGAAGTTTTAAGACATACTAATTTTGAACACTTAAAAGAAACAAGTGAAAGATTATTGGGAAATTAAATCACTGTATATTAGTTAGTGATTTGTTTGTACTTATCAATTAGGGAGGTTTTTTAAATGATTAAAAAAGTAGCAATTTTAGCAAATGGTGGAGATGTTTCAGGTTTTAATGCTGTCATAAGAGCAATTAAAAAGACTTGTGAAACAAATGGAATTGAATGTTATGGTTATATTGATGGATACAGAGGTCTTGTAAATAACAATTATATTCGTCTAGATGGAAACGAAAAAGCTTCTGGTATTTTAACAAAGGGAGGTTCTATTATAGGTTCTTCAACAAATGCTATAGTATTCCATTACAAAGTTGAGCACGAAGATGGAACAGTTACTTATGAAGATTTATCAGACCAATGTGTAAGAAATGTAAAAGAAGCAGGATTTGATTGTGTATTTACGTTGGGTGGAGATAGTACACAAAAATCTGCAAGAGATTTATATTTAAAAGGAATTAACACAATAGGTGTTCCAAAAACAATAGATAATGATGTTGCTTGTACAGATGTTACATTTGGATATAATACAGCTGTTCACGTTGCAACAGAAGCTTTAGATAGATTACACACAACTGCAGAAACACATGACAGAATAATGGTGCTAGAAGTTATGGGTAGATTTGCAGGATGGATTGCATTAGAATCAGCAATTTCCGGAGGTGCAGATGTTGCTTTAATACCAGAGATTCCATATGATATAAATAAAGCTGCTGCTGCAATCAATAAAAGAAAAGAAAACGGAAAAAGATTTAGCGTTGTTGTTGTATCAGAGGGAGCTCATCCAATAAATGCAGAACAAACAACACATGCAGCAGAAGGTATAGATAATAAAGCCGGAATAAGCGTAAAATTCGGTGGAGAAGGAAATAGAGTTGCAAAACAACTTAAAGAATTAACTGGTTTAGATTCTAGATGTACAATCTTAGGATATATGCAAAGAGGTGGAACACCAACAGCATACGATAGAGTGCTATCTACAAAATATGGTGCAAAAGCTATGGAACTTGCAATGGAAGGAAAATTTGGAGTTTTAACAGTTATTAAAAATGGAAAGTTAGATTGTGTTCCATTAGAAGTAGTTGTTGGAGAAAATAAAGAAATTGGTGCTGTTCAAGGTGGTACAGCAGAAAGCAATGTAAGATATGTTACTATGGATGATGACTTAGTAAAAACAGCAAGAGATATTGGAATTTGTTTAGGCGATTAATTCGAAGTTTAATCATGAATTAGTAAATATATTTAAAAATAATTATTCATATTAAGTAAAAAAAACTTAATATGGATAATTTTTTTATTTTATATAAAGAATTAGAATAAATTGACATAATATATGAAAAATACTATAATTAATGATGGAAAAAATCAGTTGAAAGGGATAAAAATATGTTAAAAATCAATACAACTAAAACTGCTATGCAAATGCGGAATCTTTTTTATAACAGTAAAAGAAATATTACATTTGATGTAAGAGATGGGAGTCCATATACTACGATTGCACCAGCATGGTCGTCGAATGAGAATGGACAATATATTAGGGAGATATTAAGACCAACTGATACAGTATTAACTGTTGCGGGAAGTCTTGATAATGCAATAGATATGGCTTTGTTTGGAATAAAAAACATATATGCTGTAGATATTAATCCATTGCAACTTCCTATATGTTGGCTGAAATATCAAGCAATGATAAATTTGGATAATTATCAGGAATTTTATGATTTTGCAATCGGAACTTCAACAAAGGCTCTTTCAGGCATTACTGCAAGTAAAATACTGAGTAGAGCAGAATCATCAGAAGAAAGTGTGTTTTGGAGAAAGATATTCTCGGAGAAAAGTTCAATTGAAATTAGATTGAACTATCTGCTTAATGAACAGTATATATTAGAAAATATGGAAAGAAAATTATTGTTCAAGTATATAGAAAGAGAATATTGGCCAAAGGCAAAGCAAGCTTTAAAAGAGGCAGTAATTTATATAACAGAAAATGATATTTTTAAAGCAGATTTTCCTAAAGAAATGTTTGATGTAATTTATTTGTCCAACTTGCATAATTTTACACCTTTGAAAGAAACTATATCAAATATTATGAATATGAAGCAATTCTTAAAGCCAAAGGGTAAAATAATTTTATATTTGATTGGTATGAAAGAGCAATGGTTCTATTCGTGGTATAAAATTCAGCGTCCTGATTTTTCAAATGTATTTAACCTGGATTATGTTAAAGATGAAGAAACAAGATTTGTTGCAAAAAAGCAGATTTTGGATACGATGATGCTATATGCAGAATTAAAACATCGTTTCAAAACTTTGATTATTCCCGTAAAGACAGGTGGAGGTTATATGTTTTACAATACACCGACAGATGTGGTGATGGTATTACAATAACAAAATGTTAACCGGAGGAAAGCGTAATTCCTCCGGTTTCTCCGTTTTAACAATAGCATGAAAGGGAAAGCTTAAGAAAAACATAACGTATAATAGGGTTGTAGCATATCAATGATGCTATAATCCTATTTTTTATCTCAAATAATGTTATTAAATTACATTAAACTGGAAATAATTATATAAAATATAAAATGGAGGTAGACATGAAAAAGATTTATATAAATGGGGATTTTATAACTCTAGAGAATGACAATATAGAAGCACTTGCAACGGAAAATGACAAGATAATAAAAACAGGTTCTAAGGCTGAAATATTAGAAGTAGCAGATGCTAATACAGAGATAATAGATTTAAAAGGGAATACACTGATGCCATCATTTATAGATGCTCATAGCCATATATTTGCGCTAGCTAAAAGTTTAATGCAGATATCCATAGATGGGTTAACTAGTATCGAAGAAATTAAGAATTGCTTAGACAAATATAAAAAAGAAAACCAAACAGATGAGTGGATTATAGTAAATGGTTATGATAATAACATATTAAAGAATAGAGAACATATTACTAAACAAGAGTTAGATGAGATATTCCCAGATACTCCTGTTATTATAGAAAATAAATCTAGACATAATGGTATTGCAAATAGTAAAGCGTTTGAAAAATTAAACATAACAAAAACAACAGTAGAACCAGAAGGTGGAAGAATTATTTTTGATACAGGACTATTGGAAGAAAATGCATTTATTGATTCTCTTAAAAAGATACCTCTTCCAAAAATAGAAGAAATTATGAATGCGTTTAAAGAAGCACAAGAAATATATGCATCACATGGAATAACTATGGCACAAGAAGGTGTTATAACAAACGAATTAGCAAAAATATACAAGTTATTGGCAGATAAGCATGAAATATTTCTTGATGTAGTTGCATACATGGATTATATAAATGTGGACGAAATAAAGAAAGAATATAGTAAATTTATTAATAAATATAACAATAATTTTAAAATAGGTGGTATAAAAATATTTTTAGATGGTTCGCCACAGGCAAAGACCGCATGGCTAAGAGAAGCGTATGCAAATGAACCAGAATATTATGGATATAGAATAATGCAAGATGAAGATGTAGAAGAAATACTAGAAAATAGCAAAGAAAGCAATTTGCAAATATTAGCTCATTGTAATGGTGATAAAGCAGCAGAACAATATATAAATGCAATTAAAAAAGTATCAGGCTTAAAAAGACCAGTTATGATACATGCACAGCTCTTAGGATTAGACCAATTACCTGATGTAAAAAAATATAATATAATACCTTCATTCTTTATAAGCCATATATATTATTTTGGAGATATCCATATAAAAAACTTAGGAATAAAACGTGCAGAACATATTAGTCCAGCAGGTTCAAGTCTAAAACAAAATATATTATTTACTTTTCACCAAGATACACCTGTTATAGAACCAGATATGTTCGAAACAATTTGGTGTGCTGTAAATAGAATAACAAGAGATGGTAAATTGCTAGGAGAAGATGAAAAAATTTCTATATTAGAAGCCATAAAAGCTGTTACGATAAATTCTGCATATCAATATGGTGAAGAAGGGATAAAAGGAACTTTAAAAGCTGGAAAGAAAGCAGATTTAATTATTGTAGACAAAAATCCATTAAAGGTTGCAAAAGATGAACTGCGAAATATAAAGATTTTAGAAACAATTAAAGACGGTAAAGTGATTTGGAAAATTTGATTATGTTATAAAAAAACTCCTATACAATTTATATTTTTTATGATATAAAAAATTATGAAAAATATTATAAATGGAGAGAACAAATGATAGAACTAAAAAATGTAAGTAAAGCTTATGTGAAAGATAAGAAAGTAGTAGAGAATATAAACTTAAAAATAGAAGATGGAATTATTTTCGGATTTATTGGACCAAATGGTGCTGGTAAAACAACAACAATGGAAATGCTTACAGGCATATTGGATATAGATGAAGGCGAAATTCTAATAGATGGAATAAATATAGAAAAAGAACCTATTAAAGCCAAAAAAGAATTTGGATTTGTACCAGATTCACCAGATGCATTTGAAAAATTAACAGGTATAGAATATTTAAATTTTATTGGTGATGTATATGGTGTTGATCAAAAAACAAGATATGAGAGAATATCAAAACTTGCAAATGATTTTGGAATATATAATTCATTAAAGGATAGAATCCAAGGATACTCACATGGAATGAAACAAAAAATAGTTATTATAGGAGTGTTATTGCATAATCCTAAAAATTGGATCTTAGATGAACCAATGACTGGATTAGACCCTAAAGCTTCATTCCAATTAAAAGAATTAATGAGAGAACATAGTGATAAAGGTAATACAGTATTCTTTTCTACACATGTTTTAGAAGTAGCAGAAAAAATATGTGACAAAATAGCAGTAATAGATAAAGGAAAAATTAAATTTGTTGGAACTTGTGAAGAACTAAGAGAAAAATGGAAATCTAACAGTTCTTTGGAAGAATTATTTTTAAAAATTATAGAAGAATAGGTATATAGATATGAAAGAATTAACAAAAGTTATTTTTAAAAATGCTTATAGAAGAGATAATGTAAATAAAGATATTACTGCAAAAATTTTATCAGCTTTTGTTTTTGTCATTATATTTGGAACAATTTCATCATTAATGGCATTTGCAAGTTATAGATTAACAAATCAGCTTATAGAAGTAGACCAAGCACCAGCATTTATAAATATTATTTTACTTATAATGATAGTATTTTTATTTTCTAGAAGTGTTTTTGAAAGTTTAAATAATTTATACTTTTCTAAGGATTTAAAAATATTTTTACGAATGCCAATAAAACCATTGCAATTAGTAAAATCAAAGATTAAAAACATGATTGTTTCAGAATATTTAATGGAACTAATGTTATTAGCCTCACCAATAATTGTATATGGAATAATAATGAACGTAAATTATATATTTTATATTTATTCAGCGATAATATTGTTACTGTTACCAATAATACCAATTGTGCTGACTTCACTAATTACAGCAACAATTATGAGATTTACAAATGTAATAAAAAATAAAACACAAGTGCAATATATAACTGTATTTATAATATTTGTAATTTTAGGAATAATAACTAGTTTATTTTCTACCGGTGAAGGTTTTTCTACAGATATTTTTACAGAAAGAATGTTACAAGTTAATGGTTTAATCGAATTGATTTCTGACTATTTCGTAATATTAAAACCAATAATGAATAGTTTACTATATTATCAAGAATTAAGTGGGTTAATTAATATTGTAATTTTTGCAGCAGAAAGTATAATTTGTTACTATGTAATGACATGGATAATTTCTAAAGTATACTTAAAAGGTGCTATAGGTGCAACTATAAATGGATCAATAAAAGACAGGATAATAGATGTTAAACTAAAACCAGAAGATTTTAAGCCACAAAATTCAAAGATAGCATACTTGTCAAAGGAACTAAAACAAATTATTAGAACACCCATATTTTGTATGCAATGCATAATATTTCCTGTAGTATTTGTAGGATTACCAGTATTTGCATTAATTGCTTTTGCAAGAAGTATTGGATTAGACTTTTTAGCAGATGCACAGCAAAACATATTAAAACCGATTGGTGTAGTAATATGCATATGTATTGCACAAGTATTATACATAATGAACTTTACCTCAATTACAGCAATTTCTAGAGAAGGAAAATCTGCTAAATTAATGAAAACAATTCCTATTGGTCTATATAATCAATTTAGATATAAGTTATATCCAGGTCTAATATCCAATGGAATAATAGCAATAATAATTACAGCATTTTATGGACTTTTTATGCCAAAATTTAATTTTATAATGGTTTTAACATTATTTGTTGTATTAATAGAATTATGCTTATTAGAAGAAAAGATAATGGTATTGATAGATTTAAATGCACCAAAAATAACGTGGACAAGCGAATATACTATGATGAAGGAAAACGTAAATGTAATGTATGAATTTTTTTATGCTGTAGTAGTTATTATTTTACTAGCATTAACTATATTTGTTTTTAGAAATTCAACAGCATTATTAATATTCTTATTGATAGTATTACTTGCACTTAATGCCTTAATTAATAGATATGTAAGAAAAAATCAAGCGAAGTTATATAAAAAGGTTTATTAAATAGCCAGGATAGAAAAAACAGATTTTTTTAATAAATCTGTTTTTTTTATTTCTATTGTGATATAATTCGAATAAATATGAGAATAAGGAAGTAAATATTATGAGTGATGATACTATAATTATATTAAGTGCAATCCTTGCAACTATTACTCTTATAAGTTTAAGAGCTATAATTTATATTGTTAAAACATGGCAATATAGTAAAATTGCAAAAAATAGTAAAGCTAGAATGGAAGAATTAGAAAAGTTAGAAGAAGCAGGAATAATAAAAACTGTTGTAATAGATTTAGAAAATGAAAAGTATAGAGTAAGAAATCCTTCAGATTTTAATGGTTTAATAATAGATGGTGAAAAATATAATGATTTAACATCTTGGTTTATAAAGAAAAGAGAAGGTTTGTATATTATTGGAAAACAAGAAAATTATATAATAAAATTACTAATAAATAAAAATTAGGTTATAACAAAAGAAAATTATAATATAATAGGGGTAATTAATATGAACGAGCAAATGATAAAAGAAATAATAGAAGAAATACCGCAATATAAAGTAAATAAGATAGCAAACGAAATCGCTATAAGAATTACAAATGTATTTACAGAATTAAAAGATCAACATGATGATTTATTAAAAAAATTAGAACAATGTAAAATAAAAATTGCAAAATTTGAAGATGAAAATATATCTCATTATTATTCTAATGGAGTTATATATTTTTCTAATAAAATTCATACAAATTCGATAAACGAAATTTTGGTTATAGAATATTTACATTTTTTACAAGATGGCAGGGATCAAACATGCTTTCAAGAGTCTTTAAATAATTTTGCAGCTAAACTTTTAACGCAAGAATTAAAAGAAAGAATGAATGTATTTGGAATATTTTTATCTTCTTTAATAGAAGGAGATTATGCGTTATTAGTTAATCTAATTATGCAAATAGACTTTTTAGTTGGCAGAAAAGAATTTGTAGAAACCGTTATAAATAATAAAGACGATTATTATGTATTAATAAACAAAATTTCAAATGGAAATATAGATAGACTTACAAGTGATTTTAATAAATTATATTATCTAATACTAGATTACAAAACAACAGATGATTTATATAAAGTAGAGCAAGAAATAAGAGAAATGTATTTTAGTATTCAAAATTATATTATGAAATTTTATTTTTACTATACACCAATTCACATAGCTGATGAAGAGGCAATACTAGGTGCAAAACAAAAATTAGAAGGATTAAAGAATTATAGGGGTGTAGTAGAAGAAGATAAATTTTATGAAGAAAGCTATCAAAAAATAATAGAAAGCTTAAATAAAAAAGAAAAGCAATTTAAGAAAAAGAATAGCAAAAATGCATTAGCTATAATATATAAAAACAGACTAATAGCATTTATTAAGAAACTATTATCTTTTGATAATTAGAATATAAGGTGAAATAAATGAACCATTTAAAAGAAATTATAAACAAAAGTAAAAGTGTGGTTTTCTTTGGTGGGGCAGGAGTTTCTACAGAAAGTGGAATTCCTGATTTCAGAAGTAAAGATGGACTATATAACCAAAAATACAAATATCCGCCAGAAGAAATATTAAGCCATACTTTTTTTATTAATCGTACATCAGAATTTTATGAGTTTTACAAAGCTAAAATGAATTCATTAAAATACGAACCTAATATTACACATATCAAACTAGCAGAACTAGAGCAAAAAGGAATATTAAAAGCTATAGTAACTCAAAACATAGATGGGTTGCATCAAAAGGCTGGATCAAAAAATGTTCTAGAGCTTCATGGAAGTATACATAGAAATTATTGTATGGAATGTGGTAAATTTTATGATGCACAATATGTGTTTAATTCAGAAGGTGTTCCAAAATGTACATGTGGAGGAATTATAAAACCTGATGTTGTTTTATATGAAGAGAGTTTAAATGAAGATATATTAGAAGAGGCAATATATCAAATATCTAAGTGTGATACATTAATAGTTGGAGGTACATCACTTACAGTATATCCTGCATGTGGAAGTCTGTGCGTTGCTAGAGTTGAAGAGTTGCCAGTAATACTTGAATTTACTAGCTTTCAAGATACAGTTATGTTTCATAAAAGAGGTAGATTTGGACTAGAAAAAGTACAAAATTCTGAAATTAATGTTAAGGTTGTTTTAGATATGGAGTGTGGAAACATATAAAATGAATTTTTAAAATTGATATAATAGTTGCTGTGAGTAAATTGCAGAGATTATATATCTATGGTCAGCACACCATATGATATGGTTGTATGTTGATGAACATATGAATTAAAAAAATAAAATTTAAAAGTTAAAGAGAATCCTGAGTAAAGTGCCTTGTAAAGGGTGCTTTATTTTTTGCTCAAAAATCTCATATATTTAATGCGAATTTTACTGAATTTGTTGAGGAAAATGTAAATCTGTGATATAGTGTGGCTAGAGAGTTAGGAGTGTAAAAATATGGAATTAATATGTAAGATAACAGACGAAGATATTGGAGAAAAAACTATTAATATGGAAAATCCCAAATTAAGATTAGGAGCAAGAGGTATTGTTATAAGAGAAGATGGAAAAATTGCTATATTTAACAAAAGTAATAAAAATGAGTATAAATTACCTGGCGGAGGATTAGAAGGAGAAGAAAAGCCAGAGGAAGCATTTAAAAGAGAAGTTTTAGAAGAAACTGGTTGTGAAATAGAAATAATAGAAACTTTAGGAATAACAGAAGAATACAAGTCGCTAAATAATTTTAAACAGATTTCCTATGTGTATATAGGTAAAGTTCTAAAAGATACTAAGCAATTAAATGTAACAGAGAAAGAAAAAGATGAAGGAGCTAAATTATTGTGGGAAACTCCTGAAAAGGCATTAGAACTTATTACAGATTGTTTTAATAAAATAGTTGCATCAAAATATGCATCTATTTATAGTACAAAATTTGTTGTCTTAAGAGACAGAAGAATTTTGGAGTATTATTTAAGTATTTCAGAAAAAATATAGTTGAAGGAGAGAGTTTATGAAAGTAATAGTAGGTGGAATTATAGAGAAAAACGGAAAATATTTATTAGTACAAGAAGCCAAGAAAAAATGTTATAAAAAATGGAATTTTCCAGCAGGACATTTAGATTTTAATGAAAGTTTAGAACAAGGTGCAATTAGAGAAATTAAAGAAGAAACAGGATGTGATGTAGAGTTAAATGGTGTTTGCTACATTGCTAACAGAATTCTAGAAGATGATTTATTTGTAATGATAGTTTTTAATGCTAAATTGATTAAAGAGAATATTGAATATGATAAAGAAGAAATTTTGAATGTAAAATGGTTTGCTTATGATGAAATAGTGAATAAAATGGCTGATAAACTAAGAGGGAGTTATGTTAAAAAAGCAGTTTATAATCAAAAAAACAACTTAATTGCACCAATTGAAATTGTAAATATTTTAAACGATTAAAGGGTAGGAAGAATATGGAAAAGATTATAGTTTTAGGAACTGGTAGTGGAATAACAATAAATTGTTATAGTTTAAGTGCATTACTTGAAAATAATAAAGGAAATTATTTATTAATTGATACTGGAAGTGGTAATCAAATATTAAATCATCTAAAAATGAAAAATATTGATATAAATAGAATACATGATATTTTTATATCTCATAAACATATAGACCATTTATGGGGAATAGTTCCACTTTTAAGATATATTATGCAACAATATAGTAAACACAATTATAGTGGTATTTTGAATATATATTGTGCAGAAGAAATAAAAGAAATAGTTGATATGTTTATTAGAGAGACATTCCATAAAGCCCATGAAAATTTATATAAAGAAATAGTGAAATATCATTTTTGCGAAGACGGTAAGAAATTTAATATTATAGGTTATGAAGTAGAGGCAATTGATACAGAATCTATTGAATGTACACAATATGGATTTAAAACCACTCTAAATTCAGGAAAAACCTTAGCATTTTTAGGTGATGTTCCTTGCAGTAAAAATGTATATTCAAGAATTAAAAATCTAGATTGGGTATTACATGAGGCAATGTGCCTAGAAAAAGATAAAGAAAAAGTAAAACCACATGAAAAAAATCATTCAACAGTAAAAGATGTTGCTATTACAATGAATAACTTAAATGTAAAAAATTTATTATTATGGCATTGTATCGATAGTGATATAGAAAATCGAAAAGAATTATTTACTAAAGAAGCAAAAGAATATTTTCAAGGAAATGTATATGTACCAGATGATTTAGATGAAATTGAATTATAAAGACAATAAAAATTAATTATAGGAGAGCTAAAATGAGTAAAATTATAAAAGTAAATAAATCTATTACATTAAAATTTGAAGATAGGAAAATTAATTTGCCAAACGAACTTAAGGAAAATATAGAAAAATTTTGGAAAGATGCGGTAAAAGATAATCCAAATTTATATAATGGGCAAGACTATGTTGTGGAAAAAGTAAATGAAACAGAAAACAAGATTGAAATGTTGGTAGTTAAATCTGATTATTCTCATTATTTGTATAATGAAAGAGTTGGAATTCAACAAGAAAAATATAGATGTTGTTCACCTTGGGGAGGAATTTTACTATTAACAAAGGATAATTATTTTGTTATCGGAGAAATGAATTCTACAACTTCAATACCATATGGATTACAAATAGCAGGAGGGGGAATAGATGTTGCAGACATTGAAAATGGAGCAATTAATATTGAATCTAACATTAAAAGAGAACTAAAAGAAGAATTAAACTTAAACTTAGAAGATATAGATTATAAAATAGAATTTATGGAATATCCAAACGAAACAAGAAATGCTTATGGTTTTATAGCAATTGGAAAAATAAATCAAACTAAAGATGAATTAAAGAGATATTTTGAAGAATATAAAGAATATTTACTTAAGAATGATTTAGAGGTAGAGTTTAATAAATTAATTTTTTTAAAAAAAGAAAATGCAATACAAGAATTGGATGATTTACCTAATTATAAAAGACAATATTTAAGAGACTTAATAAAAGAGGTTGTTAAAGATAAATAAGAGGATGAAGTTATTTATATTTAAAGAAATGATAATTTGAAGAAAATAAATAATAAAAGGATATAAAGCAAATAAATTGGGGGAAATATGAAAAAAGAATTAAAAGTTAAAAATGATAGTATAGATGTGGCAGGTATAAAAAAAGACTATAAAGATGCAATAATGGAATATATATGGAATGGATTTGATGCTGATGCAACAAGAGTTGATTTAACATATAGCACAAATGAACTTGGAGGAATTAGTGAAATTAGAATATGTGATAACGGAACAGGAATAAATTTTGAAAATATAGAAAATACATTTGGTGCATTTTTATCATCTGAAAAAAGGGAAACAAAAAATTTTGTTGATAATATACATGGAAGCAAGGGAAAGGGAAGATTTTCTTTTATATGTTTTGCACATTATTGTAAATGGAACACAGTTTATACGGATGGAAAAGAGTTTTATAAATATTCGATAGACATGGATGATATTAATAAAAATGAATATGATGTTTCCAAAAAAGAAAAAACAGAAAATCAGACTAGTGGAACAGAAGTAATAATTACTGGAATAGATAATTTATTAGAAGATGATTTGAATTGCTATAATTTTGAAGAATGCTTATTAAATAATTTTTCATGGTACTTGTATCTTAATAAAGAAAAAAACTATAGTTTGAATATAAATGGTAAAAGTTTAGAATATAAAAAACTTGTTGATACCAATTTAAGCCAAGATTATGAAATTGAAATTGAAGATTTTAAATTTAAAGTGTGCTTTATAAAATGGTTAGACGATGTAAAATCAAAGTACTATTTCCATATGTTAGATGAAAATAATATTCAAAAATATAAAGCATTTACAAGGTATAACAATAATGGAATTGATTTTATTCATAGTGTATATGTAACTTCCATTTATTTTAATGATTTTGTGCCTTTAAAAAAAGATGATAATACATTAGGTCAGATATCATTAATACAGAACGAAGAAAATAAGAAAAATGAAAAGGATATAATATATAAAGAACTAATAAAACAATTAGACCAAATAGTTACAGACAAATGCAAAGAGTTTTTAAGAGCAAATAGTAATAGGTTAATAAAAGATTTAGAAAAAGATGATGTATTTCCAAAATTTTCAAATGATAAATATGGAAATATAAGAAAAAACGATTTAGTTGCAGTAGTGAAAGAAGTATATTGTGTTCAGCCAAGAATATTTAGAAAAGCAAATATAGAACAAAAAAAGACAGTAATAGGATTTTTGAATCTTTTACTAGATAGTGATGAAAGAAAAAATATAATAACTATTATGGAAAGTATAACAAACTTATCTAAAGAAGAAAGAGAAAATTTAGCAAAATTGCTTGAAAAAACAACTTTAAACAATATAGTAAAAACAATAAAAATGTTAGATGACAGGAAAGAGATTATAGAAACACTTAAAGAAATAGTATTTAAAGGAGAACAAAGTACAAATGAAAGAGATCATATTCAAAAAATAATGGAGAAAAACTTTTGGATTTTTGGAGAACAATATCATCTAGTAACAGCAGATAAAAATTTTGAAAAAGCATTGGAGGAGTATGAATATGTATTGTATGGAAAAAAATCGAAAGAAGAGTATAAAATAGATAATCAAGATAGATTAAGAAGAATGGATATTTTTATTTGTGCGAAAAAACCATTAGATGTATATTTAGAATCTTCAAAAACTGAAGAAAATATTGTATTGGAATTGAAAGCTCCTTATGTAGATATTGACAGAGTTATATTTAGACAAATTGAAGATTATATGGATTTAATAAAAAAACAGCCACAATTCAATAGTACTAGCAGAGAGTGGAAGTTTTATGCTATTAGCAACAGAATAGATGACTTTATTAAGGACAAATATAAAGAAAATGAAGATAAGGGATTTCCATTTTTAGTAAAAAAGGTAGATAATTGTAAGATATTTATTATGACATGGGATGATGTATTCAAAAATTTTGAACATAAATATAGATATTTATACGAAAAATTGAACTTTGAAAAAAATGAGATTGAAAAGGAATTAGAAGACAAAGAGAAACTTACAAGAGAAGATATAAATAAGTTGACAGACAAAATATTGGAAAAAGATGTTGTTAACATATAATTTTTAAATTTAATAATGTGATAAATTAGTTAGTAAGGAGGCGATATAAATGAAGTTAGAAGAATACAGATCAGGTGAATACGTAAAAATGAATGATTACAAAGCATTTATTCCCAGCAAAATAAATTATAACTGGGGATGGGATGATACTAAATTGGACAAACTATTAGCAGAAGCCAACAGACAAATTGGAGAGTTAAATGCATATTCATTGTTAATACCAAATGTAGATTTATATATTAAAATGCATGTAAAAATCGAAGCGAATAAATCAAGTAGAATTGAAGGAACAAGAACGACCGTAGAAGAAGATTTATTAGATGTAACAGATATTAACCCAGAAAAAAGAGATGATTGGGAAGAAGTACAAAACTATGTAAAAGCTACAAACTATGGCGTAGAAAGAATAAAAAATGGGTTTCCAGTATGTACTAGATTAATAAGAGAACTTCATAAAATATTAATGCAAGGAGTTCGTGGGGAACATAAAACACCAGGAGAATTTAGAACATCACAAAACTGGATTGGAGGAAGTATGCCAAGTAATGCAGTATATGTTCCACCACCACATACAGAAATTGCAGAATGTTTAACAGATTTTGAAAAATTTATAAATAATGAAGAAATAGATACGCCAGACTTAATAAAAATTGCAATTTTACATTATCAGTTTGAATCAATACATCCATTTTTAGATGGCAATGGAAGAATAGGAAGACTACTTATACCATTATATATTCAAAGCAAAGGAATGCTTGATAAATCTTGTTTATATATTTCTGATTACATCGAAAGAAATAAAGATACATATTATGATATGCTAACAAGAGTAAGAACTCATAATGATATAATAGCTTGGATTAAATTTTTCTTAGAAGCGGTTATAGAAACCTCAAAAACAGCAAAAGAAAAATTTAGAAATGTAGTTGAGCTTACAATGGAAATGGATAAAGTTATAATGGATTTGCCAGTAAAACCTGAAAATGCTAAAAAAGTATTAGATGTATTGTATGATGAACCAATTGTTTCAAGAAAGAAAATATTAGAGTTAGTAGATATAAAACCAACAACTTTAAATGTATGTATTAATGCATTAAAAGAAAAGAATATTATTATAGAAACAACTGGATATAGTAGAAATCAAGTATTTGCTTTTCAAAAATATATTGATTTGTTTTTAAAATAAGAACCTGACCCGACATAGCAATCAAAGATTGCAGTCGGGTTCCCCAGAACCTTGTTATTTTCAATAATAAAAATTATAAAACGGAAAATATTAAAAAATCGTTTTACAAAAATTTATAGCACGGAAAATTGAAAAAATCCGTGCTATAAATTTTTATAGAACGAAAAAATGAAAAAATCCGTGCTATAAAATTTCATAGGACGAAAAAATCAAAAAATTCGTCTTATAAATTATTTTGGGTCAAAAAAATTAAAAAATTTGACTTATAAAATTAAAAATCAAAAGTAAATTAAATAATACAACTAAAAGGCAGGAAAGAGATACAGAGTGTATCTCGTACACACATAGAAAAACAAGTTTTCTAGTTCTCTGTAAAAGATAAAAAAATACAGAAGAAGTACAGAATAATAAAAAGTGAAAAGATGCTTGATATAACTGAGATGTAATAGAAAATAATTTATATATGCATAAATGAAATACATTGCTAGTATTCTAAAATACATTTGATGTATCAGAAATACACATAGTATATTTTATAAATGATATAAAATTATTATTTATGTTCAAAACATAAATTTCAAAATTGTTTCCAAAAACATTCATTGACGTATAAAAAACAAGATGATATTATCTTAATATGAAAAATTGAAAGCAAGAAACTAAGTTAGAGAAATCTAGCTTTTTTTATTATAGAAAATTGCATTTTCTATAATAAAAAAATAAAATTGCACAGAAAAATTGCTGTGCAATTTTTCGCGTCGACAAATCTTATACGCTTCTTGTTAGACCTTATTAAAAAAGAAAAAAATAAAGAATAATTAAAAGGTCTAACGAAGCTAGATTTGTCAATTGCTTTTTCTTTTTTAAATAAATTAAATGGAGGTTTTGATTATGGCAGAAACAAATCAATTACTAATAAATTATTACAAAAAAGAAGAGATAAAGAAGGTCAAAAAAATGATGGAAGAAAAACTTGAAGTGGGAGAAATTCTAAAAAGTGTTAATATGGAATGGATTAGCAAAGAAGAAGTTTTAAACATACTAGGAGAAGATTATGAGCCGGTCATAAACGAAAGTAAGATAACAAATAAAGATAAAAGCAAAAATGTGCTTAATACACCTAGTGTAACACGAAATACACCAATGGAAATAGCAAGAAAATATAAGAAATATTTTGAGGAATATAACCAAAATAGAAAAGAAATTTGCAAAGATAAAAATATTAGCAATGGAACATTTCAAAAATATTTAAGATTAAATTATTTAATACCAGAATTACCAGAACTTGTAAATAATAAAAAACTAGGAATAAATTCAGCAGAACATATAAGTTTTTTAGATGAGAAAAATCAATTTAAGATAGCAGAAATAATACAAAATTATAATTACGAAATTACAGATAGCATAGCTAAAAAAATAAAAAGAGATTTTAGAAAAAGCAAAAAATTAGGTGAAAACTATATTCTAAGTAATGAAAAATTAGAAAGTTATAAAAATGAAAAAAGTTTGAAAATAATTTTTACACAAGAAGAAATAGCAAAATATTTTAATGACATACCAAACAAAGAAATAAAAGAATACATTATAAATATGTTAGAAAATACAAAAGATGTATGAGGTACGGCTTATGGATAATATTGAGAAACAAAAGATAAACACTAAACTATTACAAGAGAAGATAGATGCTAATTTATTAAATGGAAGTATCGAAATAACACTTTTAAACAGGATATACAAAGACAAACTAATAGATAAAAAAATATACAAACAAACAAAAGAGAACATCATAAAGGAATATAAACTAGAAAAATGCGAGATTGATTTTAATTTTTAAATAGTGTATAATCCAAGCAGGGTTCTCTCTAACAGAATGGAGGATTAATGGAAGTTCAAGTTATAGAGAAAATACAAGGAAGAATAGATAGAACTACAGGACTACAAATAAATAGAAAACTAAAAGTAGCAGCATATGCAAGAGTAAGCACAGATTCAGAAGACCAATTAAACAGTTTTGAATCACAAGTAAAATACTACAATGAAAAAATATCAAAAAATATAGAATGGTCTTTTGTAGAAGTATATGCAGATGAGTCAATATCAGGAACACAAGATTACAAACGAAGTAATTTTATGAGAATGATACAAGATAGTATTAATGGAAAAATTGATTTAATACTAACAAAATCAATATCAAGATTTGCAAGAAATACACTAGATACTCTGAAATATGTAAGAATGTTAAAAGAGAAAAATGTAGCAATTCTATTTGAAGAAGAAAATATTAATACTCTAGAAATGGCAGGAGAATTACTATTAACAATACTAAGTTCAGTAGCACAACAAGAAAGTGAAACTATATCATCACATGTAAAGCTAGGGCTAAAAATGAAACAACAAAGAGGAGAACTAATTGGATATAATGGATGTTTGGGTTATACTTATGACAAAGAAAACAAAAGTATATCTATCAATCAAGAGGAAGCAGAAATAGTAAAATATATTTTTAATAGATATGCACAAGGTGTAGGTTCAAGTATAATTGCAAGAGAACTAACAAACATGAAATATCTAACACCAAAAGGTCTAACAAGATGGAGTGATTCAACAGTTAGAAGAATATTAAAAAACGAAAAATACAAAGGTGATGTCTTGCAAGGAAAAACTTATACAACAGACCCCATAACACATAAACGAGTAATCAATATGGGAGAAGAAAATCAGTATTATATTAAAAAACATCACACAGCAATAATTGAGCCAGAACTATTTGATAAAGTACAACAAATATTAGAAAAAAGAGCAGGTTCAAGAAGTAAAGGAAAAAGAAGAGGTAATTATAGTAGAAAATATCCATTTAGTAGTAGAATTTATTGTGGATTTTGTGGAACTGTTTTAACAAGAAGAAATTGGAATTCAAAAACTAAAAATGAGACACCAGTATGGCATTGTATGAACTTTGTTAAAAGAGGGAAACAAGAATGTCCTAAATGCAAAGCAATGAGAGAAACAGTAATAGAAAATTGTTTTGTAGATGTATACAAAATATTATGTAGTAACAAAGGTGATATTGTAAATAAATTTATAACAAGGATAAACAGCATTATTACTGAGAACTCATCAAGTAAGTTAATAGAAAATATTGAAACAGAAAAAGAAAAGCTAAAATCAAAAATGAATAAATTAATTGATTTAAGTTTAGAAAATGCCATTGATAGAGAAACATTCTTAGAGAGAAAAGAAAAAATGCAAAATCAAATTGAACAATTAAATTTAAAGCAAGAAAAATTAGTGCTAGATGAAAGAAACAAAACAAATAGAAAACTTAGTTTGAATAAATTAAAACGATATCTTGAAAATGGAGAAATTATAACAGAATTTGATAAAGATGCTTTTGAAATTTTAGTAAAACAAGTTATAATTGGTGGATATGATGAAAAAGATAAAGCAGATCCAAAACAAGTAACTTTTGTACTAAAAAATGAGAGTAAAGCAAATTATGAAGATTATCTACAGACAAGCAACGATATTAGTCAAAAAAATCTACAGATGAGCAACCACACAAGTGGACTTATTAGATATTACAATGGAAACAATTTAATATTGATAAATAAAGAGGCTACTTCTTTTGACAATGTAGCAAGTTTAGTTATTAAAGATAGTTTAGGAAATATATTTAAGAATATTTAGGAGGAATAAAAAGATGGAAGAAAAAGCAAAAGTATATTTTACAGATTTTAGAGCATTACCAGGAACAAATTTACAAAAGAAATTAGAAAAATTAATGAAGAAAGCCGGAATTGAAAATATTGATTTTGAAAATAAATTTGTTGCAATAAAAATTCATTTCGGAGAGCCAGGTAACATGGCATATTTAAGACCTAATTATGCGAAAACTGTAGTTGATGTTGTTAAAAAATTAGGAGGTAAACCTTTTTTAACTGATTGTAATACTCTATATGTTGGACAAAGAAAAAATGCCTTAGATCATCTTGAAGCTGCATATGAAAATGGGTTTAGCCCATTTTCTACAGGATGTCATGTGATTATTGGTGATGGATTAAAAGGAACCGATGATGTAGAAGTACCAGTAGAAGGCGGAGAGTATGTAAAAACTGCCAAAATTGGAAGAGCCATAATGGATGCAGACATATTCATTTCTTTAAATCATTTTAAAGGACATGAGGCAGCCGGTTTTGGTGGAGCTTTAAAAAATATTGGAATGGGATGTGGCAGTAGAGCTGGAAAGATGGAACAACATCGTTCTGGTAAACCATCTGTAGATTTAGAAAAATGTAAAAAATGCCATTTATGTGCTAAAAATTGTGCACATGGTGCAATTTCGTTTGATGAAAATGGAAAAGCACATATAGAGCATAACAAATGTGTTGGTTGTGGTAGATGTTTAGGTGCTTGTAATTTTGATGCAATATATAATAATAATTCTCATGCAAATGAATTATTAAATAAGAAAATGGCAGAATATTCAAAAGCAGTATTAGCTGGAAGACCAAATTTTCATATTAATTTAGTTCTAGATATTTCGCCATATTGCGATTGTCATGCAGAAAATGATGTTCCAATATTACCAGATATAGGAATGTTTGCAAGTTTTGACCCTGTAGCATTAGATCAAGCATGTGCAGATGCATGTAATGCTGAGCAACCTATACCTGGAAGCAAATTAGATGAAAACATGCATTCAAAAGATTTTGAAGATCATCATGACCACTTTAAAAATACAACTCCACAAAGTGAATGGAAATCTTGTCTAGAACCATGCAGAGAAAATTGGACTAGGTACTAGACAATATGAAATTATAAAAGTTAATTAATTTTTTGGAAAAAGTTATATGTGCTAATATAACTTGGTCTATTATATCTTTTTAATAAATATAAGGAATTAGGATTTTTAGTTAGTTTATTAATGCCTTGTTCACAAGATAAGCTTGCTTTAAAACCTAATTCTTTTATTATGTCTAATGATGAATTACTAATTTCTCCAAAAGGGTATGTAAAACATTGTGGAGCATAATGAGTATTTTCTTCAAATTCTTGTTGAAGCTTTAAAATATCATCTTTTAAAATACTTTTATAATGTTCATCTGTTTCACCTTTTATTTTCTTTGTACCAATTCTTTTTCCAGTATTACTATGCAAGTTATATGTATGGTTTTGAAATTCTATACGTCCAGTATCCATTAATTCTTTAATATCTTTCCATCTTAAATACGAGTAGTTTAAATTTGCTTCATCTGTTTCGGTAAATTTATCTGTATATGAACCAACAATCGATATAACTGCTTTCATATCGTACTTTTCTAACAAAGGAAATAAATATCCGTAGTTATTATAATGACCATCATCAAAAGTTAGTACTATTGGTTTTTCTGGTAGTGGTGTATCATTATATACATAAGAAATTAAATCAGCTATTGTAACTGTAGTATATCCTTTATCTTTAATATATTTTAAATCCTCTTCTAGAACAGCAGGAGTAACAGTATATTTATTAGACCTTGAAGAATCTTTTAAAATACTATGATACATAATTATTGGGACTTCTATATAATCCTCAGAAGTTGCAATAACTATAGAAATACCAACAGTAAGAAGTGTGACTAATAAGGTTAAAAAAAGTAATATTTTAGATAAATGTATAACTTTAATTTTCAAAATAATCCTCCTAAATAAAATCTTAATAAATTGTATACTTTTTCCTTAATATTTATGTGCTAATATATGAACAGTAAAAACAATAGGGAGGGGAAAGACTTGAAAAAGATTGTATTAAGATGTGAAAATTTAAAAAAGAATTTTCGGTCAGAAAGAAATTTTAAAAGGTGTATCACTAAAAGTATTAGAAGGAGATATTTTAGGATTTATAGGTCCAAATGGTGCTGGTAAAACAACTACTATAAAACTTATACTAGGACTTCAAAATATAACTTCTGGAAAGGTATATATTAATGGATATGATATAGAGCAAAACTTTAAAAAAGCAATAGAAAATGTAGGAACAATAGTAGAGAGTCCTGATTTATATATGTATATGTCTGGTTATGAAAATTTAAAATTAGTAGCCAACTTGTATAAAAATGTTGACAAAAAAAGAATTGATGAAATTGTAAAACTAGTCGGACTAGAAAACAGGATAAAAGATAAAGTTTCTAAGTATTCATTAGGAATGAGACAAAGATTAGGAATTGCTCAAGCTATTTTACATCGACCTAAATTATTAATATTAGATGAACCAACAAATGGTTTGGATCCCGAAGGAATAAAAGAAGTAAAAGTATTACTTAAAAAATTAGCTGAACAAGAAAATATGGCAATTTTAATATCTAGCCATAATTTAGCAGAGTTAGATACATTCTGTAATAAGATATCAATTATTAAGAATGGTGAAATAGTAGAAACAAATGATATAGATACATTCAAAAAAGATATTAAAAACAATTGTTATATATTAGAAGTAGAGGATTCTAGTGTAATAGGCTCTATTATAGATTATAAGATGGATATTTTAACAGAAACAGAAGTTAGAGTTTATATAGAAAAAGAAAAAGTTCCTCTTCTAATTAAAGAATTAGTTTTACGAAATATAAAAATATATAATGTTTCAGAAGAAAATTTAAGCTTGGAAGATGCATTCTTAAAGAAAACAGGGGGTAATGTAATTGAGTAAGTTGATAAAAAATGAGTTAATAAAGATTTTTTCAAAGAAAAGTATGATTGTTATTGGAGTAATTATTTTAGTTATAATAATAGGCTTTAATGTTTTAAACAAAATAAGTCAAAGCATGTCAAATTCATATTCTGCATATTCAGAAGGTTATATACGATATTTAGATGAAGAGTTATCAAATTTAGACCCTAATAAACCTTCAGATATAAATAAATATGTCGAAACTAAATCACAAAAAGATTTAGCAATTCTTGCAAAAGATTATAAAGAAACTAGCTGGCAAGCAGAAGTAATTGGAACAGTTATTTCTCCTATAATAGAGGAAATGAACAATTATGAATATATAGATAAAAATAATGAAGCACTTACTATTTCTAAGGCTCAATATGATGAAATGCTTACAGCTTTAAAAAATAATGATTGGAAGTATTTTGCAAATAAAGAATTAGATAGTTTAAATACACAAATAGAAGAATTAAATACATTAATAGCACAAGATAGTGAAAATGAAGATTTAAAAACTCAATTAAAGAGTTTAGAATTACAAAAAGAAGTAGTTAATTTAAGATTAGATAAGAACATTAATTATGGTAGTGATAACTATAAAAGTATAGCTGTACAAAATTATAGAATGTATATGGGTAATTATATTCAATCATCACAAGGTAAAAATTTAACAGATGAAGAAAAATCAGAAATAAATGGATATTTAGAAAAAGCAAATTTATATAAATATGATTTATATAATGATACAGAATATCAAAATACTGCTACAGCAAATTATACCTTTCAAAATTCAATAGGCACATATATCGCAATTATAGTTATGATTGTTGTTATAGTTGCTGGGGTTTCGATTAGTGAAGAGTTTAATAAAGGTACTGTAAAATTACTATTAGTTAGACCATATAGTAGAACTAAAATACTTATTTCAAAATTAATTGCTGTATTTATAACAATGCTTATTACTACAGCCACAATTTTATTATTACAATTTATTATTGGTGGAATCGTATATGGCTTCGGAACTTATATGATGAATGTTGTACAGTTTGATTTTACAACTAATAGTATTGTAACATTAAACATTTTTGCATATCTTGGTTTAATATTTATATGTAAATTACCAATATTTATTTTAATTGGAACATTAGCTTTTGCATTAAGTACACTTTTCTTAAATTCACCACTTGCAGTTGCATTACCTATACTTGGATACATGGGTAGTGATATGATTAATATGATTGCTATATCTTATAAATGGGACTGGGTAAAATATTTTGTAACACCTAACTGGGATTTAAGCCAATATTTATTTGGTGGAACTCAAATGTTTAGTGGAATTAGTGTAGAATTTTCTATAACTATTTGTGCAATATATTTTGTAATCATGCTAGTAGCTTCTATAGTTTCATTTAAGAAGAGGAATATCAAGAATGTATAAAAATTTACTATTTTATGTAAATATGGTATAATAAAAATATATATGTATTTTCATCTTTTTATGAACAACTATTGTTGTTATATGAAAGTAAAAAAAGAGGAGGAATGAGAGATGAGAAAATACAATAATATTTTAGAATTGAGGGATCATGCAATATACTTATACCCTGGAATAGAAGCTTATATACCAGATGAGAATAGACGTGAAGAGCTTCCTCTAGAAGGTATCCGTGACCTATACGACCACAATTATTCTCGGAAGGATGGAATAATTTGTTTCGTCTATCAGAGACGGATCTTCGCAATTCCAGAAAGTTGGAATATAATAGAAGTTTTGCTGAAAGAAGGCTTTAATGAAGCAAAATTTTATATTCCATTTACAAATGGAGAATATCCGGCAGGTTACTGGGCTGAATGGAATATGCTTAAGAAAGAACAAGTAGAATGTAGAGAAGAGGACCTTAAGATATACAACAATAGAGGATATCCCTTATGTTATAAAGAAGAAAGGCGAAAAAGGTTTGAAGAAAAAATGCTACAGAAGATTTATAAAGAAAAGGGACAATGTAGTGAAGAAGACTTCAAAAACAAATGCCATAAGTATTGCGAACAGAATGGATATGGTGAAATTTCTGATTACATTCTTCAACAAGCAGTAGAAATTCCAGAAAGCGGAATGATGGTAAGAATGCCGAATGGATATTCAGTTGAATTTCCAATCATTCGCAATAATTTATTTAATAATAATACAACTGAAAATCTTGGTACATTCAATAGAAGAAAAGGTATATGCATATTTGTTTATTGCGATGGTAAAACATATATTTCCAAAAGTCGAAAGGTGGTAAAAGCATTGAAAAAAGCTGGATATCGAAAAGAAAATGGACTGTATATTCCACTTACAAAGAAGTCAGTGATTCTTGATCAAGATTTAAGAAAAATATGGGAATAAATCATCTCTTATTTGTATGGAAGATTTCATTAGTCTTTCATCTGTGAATAAAAGTCAAGCTCATTTGCTTGGCTTTTATTCAAGTGAATCTATGCTTTGCTTGATTTTTAACTCAAAAGATACTATAATATTATGGAAAAATAAATAGAAGGTGTAAAATTGAAAACAAAATACATAAATTTAAAAGAAGAGTATAATGAAGAAAAAATAAAAGAAGTTGCACAAGATATACTAAATGGGGAATTAGTAATATTCCCAACAGAAACCGTATATGGAATAGGTGCAAATGCATTAAATGATGCAGCTTGTAAAAATATTTTTAAAGCAAAAGGTAGGGCAGGGGATAACCCTTTAATAGTGCATGTAAATAATGTAGACATGATTAAACAACTTGTAGAAGAACCAAATGAAGTAGAAAAAATATTAATTAATACCTTTTGCCCAGGTCCTTTTACATTAATATTAAAAGCTAAAAACATAATTCCAAAATCTGTTACAGCAGGACTAGATACTGTTGGGATAAGAATGCCATCAAATAAAATTGCAAGCAAATTAATAGAATATGCGGGTGTACCAATTGCTGCACCAAGTGCGAATGTATCTGGCAGACCAAGTGGAACTAAAATAGAAGATATATTAAAAGAATTTGATGGAAAAGTCTCAACTATTATAGATGATGGGATGGTAGATATAGGATTGGAATCAACTGTAGTTAGAGTTATAGATAATAAAGTAAGAATATTAAGACCTGGTAAAATAACTAAAGAAGATATCGAAAAATTAAGAATAGAAGTAGAGATAGATAAGAACATTCTTGGAAAATATGACGGGAAAGAAAAAGTACTGTCACCAGGTATGAAATATAGACATTATGCGCCAAATACTAAATGCATGATGGTATATAGTAAGAACGAAGAATCTATGGTAAATAAAATAAATGAGCTTATAAGTGGTAAAAATGCATTAGTAGTATGTAGAGATAAAAATTTTGATAAATACGCTACTAAAAATAAAATAAAGATGGGTAGCTCATTAGATGAAATGGCACATAATATATTTTCTATATTAAGGCAAGTAGATAATTACAATGTAGATATTGTAATTATAGAAGGTATGCAAAAAGATGGATTAGGATTGGCATTAAATAATAGATTATTACGTGCATGTGAATATAATTATATAGAAATATAGGGATTTGGGGACGTTCCTTTTTTCCCTATACAATAAAACATAAAAGAACTGCTTGTATCGTTAAATCAACAATATGAATAATTAAAAGTAGACACACAAGCTAAAATAATATATAATAAATGTATTAAGAAATTAAGGAGTGATTTATATAAATGAAGCAATTTGATGATGGTAATATCCAAATTCAATATAGTGACGAGAATGAGCCGTGTGTGCTCGAACTTATGAACCAAGTACTAATTGCGTATGAGACTATCACAAGTTTATTTAAGTTAAAAAATTATGACAGAAAAATTATAATACAGTTATATAATAGTGTAGAAGAATTACATAAAGAAGTGTTTGGTAAAAAAAGAGAAGAATGGGAAGTTGCATTAGAATGCGAAGATGGAACTTTAAAATTAGTAACGCCTTTAAACCCAGGAAATGTACATTCATATAGCGATATTATGAAAATCGCACAAAAATCTGTTGCAGATATGATTCTTGCTGATAATTTTGACGAGATTCCTAATTGGTTAGATATTACAACATATCTTTTCGGCTTAAACGATGCAAAAACAACTTATTCATATCAAAAATTAAATATTAATGATATAAAATCTTTTAGTGATGCATATTTTATTACTTTATCATTAATTAATATATATGGAATTAACAAAATCATAAAAATATATAAAAAAGCTAAAAATTATAATAGGATATTAAACGCATCAGATAACGAAATTAATAATAAGATAATTAAGTATTATGCAGAAGCTGTATAAAAATAAAACTCATAACTTAAATATGGTATAATGTAGTTAAGTTATGGGTTTTCGTTTTGTCGAAAAAAGTCAAAAAGCGAGAAAAATGACGAACGAAAATGCTTGATTTTATAAGGCTATAGGTATACAGTAGAATATACAAGCTAAAATTTTTACACAATTTTAACTTAAGAAAAAAAGGAAGGGGTAATAAACAAATGAGTAAAAGATTTTGTGGAGGAATATTTTTTGATCCAAAGTTAATGATTGAATTAGGAGTAGAACATCCAGTGAGTTTGCTGTATTATTTAACCTATGCGAATAAAAGCTATGGATTAGAAATAGTAAAAATTCAATATAATGAGGATTCAAAAATGACAAGAGAAGTAGGAAACATAGATGATATATCAGAAAATGAAACTGAAGTAATCTCAATTATAGATAAGTTAAAAGAAAACTATGTTACACCTATCGTAATGAAAGATATAATAGAGGATATGAAATACGAGATTACCCCTATACAATAACAACTAGAACTTAAGTTTTGGTTGTTTTTTTATGCTTAATTAGATATAATAGATATGCAAAATAGAAGGGAAAAAAGGACCGTCCTCAAATCCCTAAGGAGGAATAAAATGAGAATTAGATTTAAACCATGGGCAAGACCAGAATTAGAAGCGTGTAAATTTTATATAGATAATCCAGAAGATTATAAAGGAAAATGGAAAACAGCTTTTAAAAATACAAATAATCCTATACATTTAGAACTTGGGTGTGGTAAAGGTAATTTTATATCTCAAATAGCTCTGCAAAATCCAAATGTAAATTATATTGCAATAGATTTAGTAGATGCAATGTTAGGTTTAGCTAAAAGAAATGTAGAACAAGAATTTAAAGAAAACAATAAAGAACCAGATAATGTTATTCTTACAAGATTTGATATAGAAAGAATTCTTTTAATGATGAATAATAATGATAATATAGAAAGAATTTATATTAATTTTTGCAATCCTTGGCCTAGAGGAAAGCATAGAAAGAAAAGATTAACACATACAAGGCAATTAGAAAAGTATAAAGAATTTTTAGTAGCAGGTGGAGAAATACATTTTAAAACTGATGATGATGATTTATTTGAATCTAGCATAAACTATTTTAAAGAGAGTGGTTTTGAAATTATAAAACTAACCTATGATTTACATTCTGAGACCGATTGGGAAGACATCCAAACAGAACATGAAAAAATGTTCTCAGAAAAAGGAATAAAGATAAAAGCTTTAATAGCTAAATTAACAAAAAAATAATGGAGGATGTTATGTATAAAAGAACTGAAACTAGACCTATAAAAGTTGGTAATGTGCAAATTGGTGGCCAAAATAAAGTAATAATACAATCTATGACAAATACAAAAACAAAAGATGTAGCTTCAACAGTTAAACAAATATTAGAATTAGAAAAAGCTGGTTGCGAAATAATACGTGTTGCATGTTTAGATATGGAAGATGCAAAAGCAATAAAAGATATAAAAGAACAAATACATATACCAATAGTAGCAGACATTCACTTTGACTATAAAATCGCAATATGTGCTATAGAAGCTGGAGTAGATAAAGTTAGAATTAATCCAGGTAATATTGGTGGCAAAGAGAAAGTAAAAGCAGTTGTAGACAAATGCAAAGAATACAATGTTCCTATAAGAATAGGAGTTAATGCTGGATCCTTGGAAAAAGATTTGTTAGCAAAGTATGGTGGTAAGCCTACAGCCAAAGCGATGGTAGAAAGTGCAAAAAGACATGTACAAATATTAGAAAATTTAGATTTTTATGATATAGCAATATCTTTAAAAGCTTCTAATCTAGATTTATGTATCGAAAGTTATGAAGAAGCAGCAAAAACTTTTAAATATCCATTACATTTGGGAATAACAGAGGCTGGAACAGCTTTTAGTGGAACTATTAAATCAAGTATTGGTCTTGGAATTTTATTAAGAGAGGGAATAGGTGATACTATAAGAGTATCTTTATCAGATGATCCTATAGAAGAAATTAAGGTTGTAAAAGAAATTTTAAAAGATTGTAATTTATACAGTAATGTACCAACATTAGTTTCTTGCCCTACTTGTGGAAGAACACAAATAGATTTAATACCAATGGCAAAAGAAGTAGAAGAATTTTTACAAACTATAAATAGTGATATAACTGTAGCTGTTATGGGATGTGCAGTAAATGGACCAGGAGAAGCTAGTAATGCAGATATAGGTATTGCTGGCGGAATAAAAGAAGGTTTACTATTTAAAAAAGGAAAAATAATTAGAAAAATTCCCCAAGAAAATATAGTAAATGAATTAAAAGAAGAAATATTAAAAATGATAGAAGGTTAAAAGATTGAAAGTAAAAGAATTATTACGCGAAATTCAAACTAATCCTGAATATCAAGAATTAGATGAATTAAGCTTTATTAGAAAGATTTATATAGAAATCGGAAAAAACAAGACTTTTGATGTAAGATACTATTTCGGAAATACAGCGACTCAAAAGCAAATATATAGATTAGCTAAAAAGCGAACTGGAGTTGAAGATCGACTTGATGACAGAGAAATTATATGTTATTCGTTAGCTAGACAATGCGAATATATTTTTAAGAAATTAGGATATAGTTGTACAGTTACACATGAACCAAAAGAATTAGAACATGTGTTTAATATTCTTACACTAAAAAATGGTGATAGGATAAAGCTTGACTTACAAGCTGATTTAGAATTCATACAAACTAGAAGGAGAACAAGACATTTTGGTACAACTGATGATGAATATGTTTTATTAACTGAGGTTCCCACAGAAGAACTTGAAAGAGTAGATAGGAATATCGGATATACAAGCGAAACTGGAGAATATACTGATGAAGTTATAAATTCAGTTATTTCTAACTTATCTGATTTACCATTAGCAGAAAGAGTTACAAGTTTCATAAATGATGAAGATATAATTAAAATTTCAGCAGATATGGGCTATATGCAACAATACTCATTTTATTATAAAATACTAACCAGTTTGGCAGAAAATGAAATTTGGAAAAAGCTTTATATCTTTCCTTGCAAAATGAGTCAAGAAGAATATACAAGTTGTATATTTATAAGAGAGCAAGAACCAACTGTATTTTTTATATTCCAATAAACATAACAAGTTTTTAAGTGTAGACATAGATAAAATTCCAGACTTACAAGAAGAAGGATTAAAATTGGGAGTTAGAGGAACAGAGAATGGAGTAAAATTACTAAAAAGAGCTATTACAGAAAGGAAAAGAAAACTAGAAGATTCAGAACAGTCTTTATAAGGAGATGGTAGATATGAAGAAAGCTGTTATAATTGGTGGTGGAGAGATAGGAAGGAAAGGAACAGAATACGAAACACAAAAAATAGATAAAGAAATAGTTGCTTTAGCAAACAAACAATCGCCAAACTTTCTTTTTCTTGGTTTTGCTAATGTAAATCATATAGAATCATATTTTAGAGTTATAAAAAGAAATTATAGGAATCTAGGATGTATATCTAAAACTATTTTAAAGAAAGAATTAGACAATCAAGAATTAATTCTAGAAAGATTTAATAATGCAGATATAATTTATATTGGTGGTGGAAATACTTTAGAACTAATGAAGATTTTAAAGCAATATAATATGATTTCACTATTAGAAGAGGCTTATAATGATGGAAAAGTAATTTGTGGTCTTAGTGCTGGGGCAATAGCTATTTGTAAATATGGATTATCTGATGCGAGAAAATATAAAGAATTTAAACTAACTAGAGTAAGAGGTATTGGATTAGTAGATTTACTTGTATGTCCTCATTATAATTTAGATGGAAGAGAAGAGGAATTAGAAAGAATTATGAAGCGAACAAAAGATGTACAAGGTGTAGGGTTAAAAAATTTACAAGCATTAAAAATTATAGATGGTAATATAAGCATAATTTCTGATTCAAATGATGATAAAGTAAAGTTTATAAATTAATTTAATTAAGCTTGCCAATAAAAAAATACTAATATATAATTGAAGAGGCAGAAATTTTAGCCCATAAAACTAAAAGGAGGATTAAAATGGCTTTTATAGATGAAATAAAAGATAGAGCAAAAAAAGATATAAAAAAGATAGTACTTCCAGAATCAGACGATGATAGAACATTAAAAGCTACATCAGAAGTATTAAAACAGAAATTTGCAGAAATAATATTAATAGGAAATAGAAGTAAAATATTAGAAAGAGCAAAAGAACTTAGTCTAGATAACATAGAAGAAGCAGAAATTGTAGATCCTAATAATTCTGAAAACTATAATGAATTTGTAGAACAATTTTACGAATTAAGAAAACATAAAGGAATGACAATAGAAAAAGCAAAAGAATTTATGTTAGACAATATATATTTTGGAATGATGATGGTTAAACAAGGTTATGCAGATGGATTAGTTTCTGGAGCTGTTCATTCTACATCAGATACTTTAAGACCAGCACTTCAAATATTAAAAACAGCACCTGGCACTAAATTAGTATCTGCTTTTTTTATGATGATTGTGCCTAATTGTACATATGGAGAAAATGGAGTTTTCTTATTCTCAGATAGTGGGTTAAACGAAAATCCAGATAGTGATGCATTATCCGAAATTGCAATATCATCTAGTAAAAGCTTTGAACTATTAACAGGTAAAACACCAAAAATAGCAATGCTTTCATATTCTTCACATGGTAGTGCAAAATCTGAATTAACAGAAAAAGTAATAAAAGCAACAAATTTAGTAAAAGAAAAAGCTCCAGATTTATTAGTAGATGGAGAATTACAATTAGATGCTGCAATAATTCCAGAGGTTGCAGAATATAAAGCTAAAGGAAGTCCTTTAAAAGGTGAAGCAAATATTTTAATTTTCCCAGACTTAAATGCTGGAAATATAGGTTATAAACTAGTTCAAAGGCTTGCAAAAGCAGAAGCATATGGTCCACTATGTCAAGGTATTGCAAAACCAGTTAATGATTTATCAAGAGGTTGTAGCAGTAAAGACATAGAAGGAGTTGTAGCAATTACTGCTGTACAAGCACAAGAACAAGATAAATAAATTTATTGGAGGTTTTTTATGAAAATTTTAGTAATTAATTGTGGAAGCTCATCATTAAAATATCAATTAATAGATATGGCTTCAGAAAAAGTAATGGCAAAAGGAACTTTTGAAAGAATAGGTCAACCAAACTCATTTTTAACACATAAAGTAAATGGAGAAAAATATAAAATAGAAAAACCAGTACAAAATCATGAAGAAGCATTAGAATTTTCACTAGAACAATTATTAAATCCAGAATACAAAGTAATTGATTCACTAGAAGAAATAAATGCTACAGGACATAGAGTTGTTCATGGTGGTGAAAAGTTTAATAAACCTGTAATTATTAATGAAGAAGTTATAAGTACTATAGAAGAATGTGCAAGCTTAGCACCACTTCATAATCCAGCAGCAGTAATGGGAATTAAAGCTGCACAAAAATTAATTCCTAATAAGCCAATGGTTGCTGTATTTGATACAGCATTTCATCAAACAATGCCAAAAGAACATTATATTTATCCAATTCCATATAAATATTATAATGAATATGGAGTTAGAAAATATGGTTTCCATGGTACATCTCATCAATATGTAGCTAATCGTGTAGCTGAATTAGAAGGAAAACCAATAGAAGATTTAAGAATAATATCTTGCCATTTAGGTCAAGGTGGAAGTATATGTGCAGTTCAAGGTGGTAAATCTGTAGAAACAAGTATGGGACTTACACCACTTGCTGGCATCCCAATGGGTACACGTTCTGGTGATATTGACCCATCTGTAGTTACATTTATAATGAAAAAAGAAGGCTTAACACCAGATGAAATGGAACGTATATTAAATAAAGAATCTGGTATTTTAGCATTATCAGGAGTTACACAAGACTGTAGAGATATGGAAGCTGCAGCAGCAGAAGGAAATGAACAAGCCGCACTTGCAATAAAAATACACAATTATTTAATTGCTGCACAAATAGCTAAATGTGCTGTTGCAATGAATGGATTTGATGTTATGCTATTTACTGCAGGAATCGGAGAAAACCAAAAGAATATTAGAAAAGGAATTTGCGAAAATTTAAAATTCTTGGGTGTAGAGATAGATGACGAAAGAAATGATGTAAAAGGTGAAGAAAGATTAATTTCTTCTGATAACTCTAAAATTAAAGTATATGTAGTTCCAACAGATGAAGAACTAATGATAGCAAAACAAACTTTAGAATTAATAAAATAATTAATTTTGAACTTTAGGGACGGTCCTTAAAGTTCATTTTATTTACATAATTCGTAAAATATGATATAATACACCAGATATATTGTAAAAATAACTCTAAATAATGAAGGGAGAAAAACAATGAAATTTTTAACACCTATGGAACTTCGGAGTGTAAACTTCAAAAAAATAAATCAGCTGTATGAATCAAAAGAAATCGGATTTGTCGGTTTCAATTTTGATACTTTTCATACAGTATGGTTACCGATTCAATATGAAATTGGACAAAAGCAAATCAGGATGCTGGATGATGGTGAGATAACCATAGAGGCAAAGTTGGTTATGGCTCTGTGGCAAACCGATTTCTCGGAAAATTTATATTTGTTTTCCGATTTAGTAGAATATATCCAGAAAAAGAATGGATATTATGACGCTCTGCCAAGGTTCAATCCTGCGCTTTGCGAAAAATGCGGAGGGAAATGTTGCAAGCGAACAGGGTGCTACTATTCGCCTAAAGATTTCTCAGAAATAAGTTTTGAGACACTCTTTAAGCATCTTTGCAAAGGATATACATCAATATATCCTATAGATGGCTTTTATACTGGGTTACAAAATTCCCTAATATTAAAGGTTAGGAATGTTGGCGAACCGGTGGCCATTGATAAAAATTATGGATACAATCAATGTATCCTGTTAGGAGAGAAAGGATGTAGCTTATCCAGAGAAAAGCGTCCTCGTGGCGGGCGGGAATTGATTCCTATGGAGAATGGTTGCATTACAGGCTATACATTCAGAGAGATAGTCGGAGATTGGGCTCCATATCAGCTTCTCTTGCTACATCTGTACAAGATTTTTTATGGAAAGGACATCCCATTCAAAGGTGTTATCTAACAGAACGAAGAACGTAGTTGATTGTAAAACTACGTTCGTTGTTTTTATATAAAATTTATCATACCATAATTAACATAATTTCATATTATATATAAAGATAATATGAAAGGAGGGAATTTATGGATTTAGAAAATATAAATATAGGATTTACAATGACAGGTTCATTTTGTACATTTAAAAAAGTAATTCCTAAAATTAAAGAACTTAAAGACTTGGGTGCTAATATAATACCAATTATGTCTTATAATAGCTATAATTTAGATACTAAATTTGGAAAAGCTAAAGAATTTATAGATGAAATAGAAAATATAACAGGTAATAAAATTATTCATACAATACAGGGAGCAGAACCTATAGGTCCAAAAGGGTTAACTGATATTATGGTTGTAGCACCTTGTTCTGGCAATACCATCGCCAAACTTGCAAATTCAATAATTGATACGCCTGCTGTTATGGCAATAAAATCTCATCTACGCAATCAGCGACCTCTGGTAATAGGTATTTCAACAAATGATGGACTTTCAGGTTCTGCTGAAAACATAGGAAAATTACTGAATAGGAAAAATTATTATTTCGTGCCATTTACACAAGATAATCCTATTACCAAACCTACATCTTTAGTATTCAAATTTGATTATTTAATACCTACCATAAAAGAAGCTTTAGATAACAAGCAACTACAACCAGTAATAGGTTAAGCAATTTATATAATGCTCGAATGGTCATATAATATTAATATGTCACTGTTAGGATCTAGTTTCACATTAAAAGACACTAACCATAACATTGATTAGTGTCTTTTGCTTTATTTATCTGTTGAATAATCGGAAAGTGGATTTACATCAACTGCATTTCTAACTTGTTCATTAGCAACATGAGTATAAATTTCTGTTGTAGAAATACTTTCATGTCCTAAAAGCTCTTGAAGAGCCCTTATATCAACATTTCCGTACTGATACATAAGTGTTGCAGCAGTATGTCTTAATTTATGAGTAGAATATTTTTTTGTGTCTAAACCTGCACGTTTTAATTCTTTATCAACTACATATTGAACTGTTCTTTTACTAATTCGTTCTTTTCTCTCGCTTAAAAACAGTGCTTTAATTGAATCAGGTTTTATACCAATCTTAGGTCTAACTTCTAAATAGTCATTAATAGCTTTTAAACAAGCTTTGTTTAAATAAATAGTTCTTTCTTTATTACCTTTACCAATTACAGTCATTTTAGCATCGTCAAATGAAATATCATTAATATTTATGCCAACTAGTTCGGACAAACGAAGCCCACAATTTAAGAATAAAGTTATAATTGCATAATCTCTTTCTTTGTTACGTTCTTCATCACTTGTAACTGTTAATAACTTTTTACTATCATCAAGAGTTAAGTACTTGGGCATACGTTTTTCTATCTTTGGTGTTTCTAAGTTTTGAGCAGGATTTTTTTCTATCAAATTAGCTTTTTGTGATAGATAATTAAAAAATACTCTAATGCTACTAACTTTTCTTGCACGAGTAGCGGCTTTACTATGATATGTAGTTGTTAAATATGCAAGAAAAGCATGTATATCATTTAATTCTATCTTTTTTATTACATCAAGAGATAAATTGCTTATATTAATATCTTTAAAATCTTTAGCATTTGTAAGATGAAAATGAACCATAATAAATTTCAAGAACATTGCTAAGTCATAATTATATTCTTTTATTGTGTTTGGTGATTTATTTAAGATTGTTACAGAATAGTCTAAAAAAGAATTTAGATATTCTGGGTTCATATCACGTGAAATCATTTGTTCCTCCTTATGTTATTCTTCAAAGTTTGACATATTATTTGAAAGTTTATCTATTACATCTAAAATGAATGTTATTATAATATAGCATAATGCAAAATTATTTTTATTAAACAAATTACCTATAAAAGATGGGGTAAATAATTGATTAATATAAAATCTTGAATATACATAATTTCCTGTAAATACAAGTTGAAAATTAACATGATATTTATTATAAAATTCTGCTAAATAATCTAACATGTCTGATGTTAATATTTCTGTTGCATTTATTCTGTCATTTGAATATACATGTAAAACCTTATTAAAATCTGCATTATCCATTTCTATGTATTTTAGTAATGAATTAGTTGTTCCTAATGCATATGTAGTATTATACTCTAAATTTTCGGTATTTATTTTAGTATACGAAGGAATCGTTTTATCCAAAATAACTGTAGAAAAAATTCCATTAAATACATTTTCATCTGTAGATGTTGCTGAAATATTAGAAGCATAAAACTTATAATTATCTTTAGTTACACCACTTATTGTATCTTTTGTTGTTAAGCTACTAAGTTGTAAATTATCAAAACAAGCTGTTTGATAATAATTTTCTTCGTCTACATATGATGTGTTATTGTAAGTTAAGTTAGGATCTATTAATTGGATAAATCTTTTTATAACATCTGAATATTTTACTTTAAATTTTTTAAATTCTAGTAAAAATAATATTACTGTTATAGCTAATGCAATTAATGGAATTATAGCAAAAGCCATATTAAAAGAATTTAAATAGGTAAAAATAAAAGTAAATAAGAATGCCATAAAACAGATTAGACCTATAATACTAAATAACATCAGCCTCTTTTTGCTAATAGTGATATCTAAAAAATCAAGTTCATTAAATTTGTTATATAATTCTTCAAATTCTCTAGGTGCCTGGGTTATATCTACTTTTTTAGTAGAAAAATTTGGCATTAAAATAAATTTGTATACTAAAAAACCAACCATTACTACAACTAAAATCTCTAAAAATATCATTTGTAATTCCTCCTATTGAAGATATTCTATCATAATTTAATATAGTATGTAAATTTTTTGACAATTTTTATAAAAAGTTTTATACTAAATATAATTATGAACAAGGGAATAAGGGAGGAATATAATGACAATAGCATTAATAGTAATATTAGTTATTTTAGTATTATATGTTATTATCACATATAATAAATTTGTAACACTAAAAAAACAAATGAATAACTCATATAGTGTTATAGATGTTTATTTAAAAAAGAGATTTGATTTAATACCAAATTTAGTAGAAGTAACGAAAGGTTATGCTAATTATGAGCAAGATGTTTTAACTAAAATAACAGAATATAGAACAGCTTATAATCAACATAAAGATAAAGATGCATTAAATAAATTAAATGAAGAATATAATAATTTAATATTAGTAGTAGAGAATTATCCTGATTTAAAAGCTAGTGAACAGTTTTTAAAATTGCAGAAAAGCCTTATAAAAGTTGAAAGCGAATTACAAGCAGCAAGAAGAATTTATAACAGTGATACTACTAAATATAATACAAAATTAAATGTTTTTCCTTCTAATATTATTGGTAAAATATTTAATTTTAAAGAAGGAGATTTATTTGAATTAGAGGATAGAAAAATTGAGGGAGAGAACATTAAAGTTGATATGTAAAAATAAAGAAGAAGCTTATTTAGGCTTCTTCTTTGTAATTTATAATTATTTTTGGTTTAAATTAATGCTTAAGACAAAAATGATTTTACAGTAAACCTAGTAAAAATCCATGTTTTATGGTATAATTAAGAGTGATACAAAAGAATTTGTTGAACAAGGAGGAAAAATTATGACAGAGGTAGAAGGACTGTGTCGGGAACTGTTAACGAATTACCTTGAACTGGTTGAGGAATTTTGCCAGGAAGCAGTTTATGCAACGGACAAAGAAGTCCATGAATCTGAAATTTTGGAAGACGATAATTTTCCAAAAGAATTTGGAGTTATTCGTTCTAGATATGGTAAACCCAGAAATTTCATTAATTTATTACATCGAGAATTAAAAAAACTAGCAAAGGAGGAATTTCTGTTAAACAGCCCATCACTGCAGGAAATTGTGCAGATGTCCAGGCTTTTCTTGAAAGAGACAAAAGTAGAGATGGAAAAGCTAAAGGATTATGCTGAACTTGTGGGTGTACCAGCATTAGTCTTGGCAATTGAGGAATTCAAACACCTTAAAAAGCAAGAGAAAAGACTCGGTATTGAGCAGACTGTACTGGTTTCTGAAGAAGACGAAGAAGTCTTACAAAGAATCAGATTTTACGCACAAATCTCTGAATATCTTCCAGGAAATAAGCGGGGGTAATCCCCGCATTTTCCTATTATATGAAAAACAATGAACGTCCCTAAATCCCGAATAGAATTTTATAAAAAAGCCTTTAAAAAAATTTTCTTTATTGGTATAATAAATTAAAATTATTAAAAAGGGAGTAAGGAAATGGGAACAATTGATAATAATGTATCACAATTATATGACTTGCTAAATCATATACCAGTAACAAAAGATAATGCTGCTAAAATTCAAGAAATAAAAGATGCAATTGGCAAAAATGACTTAAAAAAAGCACTTGATGGTATAAAAGAATTAAATATAGCTATACAAAATAAGAAAAAAGAATTAAAAAAAAGACAAACCCAAAAGGAAAAAGATGAACAAGATGCTTTAGAAGCAGAAAAGAAAGAATTCGAAGCTGAACAAATTAAAGAAGATGAAGTAGAAAGATTTCCAAAAGAATTACAAGATTTAGACTTAGAAGAAGACTATATTGGTTTATTACTTTATGACCCAAGATATATAGTAAGCTATAATTTTTTATATGATGAAGTATGCTTTCAAGATGAAAGAATGCTTAATTTATATAAAAGTGTTATCTTTACAGAAGGTGAAAAATACGCACCAGAAGCAGTAAAAAGGAAATTTAACTTTGCAAAAACTACTAGAGAAGTATATGAATTAAAGAAACAATTAGTAACACGTATAAAATTACAAAGAACAGTTACTATGGAAAAAGTATATATAGATTTAAAAAAATTATTTATCTTAAGAAATTGGTATTTAAAAATACCAATCAAAAGTGTTCAAGAAAAAGTAGTTGAAATTAGAAATTACGAATTATATGATAAAATGTCAGTAGAAGAAGTAGAGAGTGCTGTAGAACAAGTTACCGCTACAGAAAAATTTAAAAGAGCAGTATTAAATAAAGGACTTACAGAATTCTTAGAAACAGGAGAAAACAACTTAACTACAGGAATTCCGTTGCCATTTGAACGTTTATCAAAAGAGTTTAAAGGTTTAAGAAAAGGAGAAACAATGGCTGTTGCGATGCCTTCTAACTCTGGAAAAAGTAGATTTACAATCAATCTAGTAGCTAATTTATCATTAGTTCATAAAAAAAGAGTTTTGGTAATCTCTAACGAGATGTCAGAAGAAAAAATGAAATTATGTTTAATGACAACAATTATAAATGATCCAGAAATTCAAAAAATTCATGGTAAAAAATTACATAAAACAGAAGGAGAACTACTAGAATTTAAATTCAGAGCAGATGAAGGTTCAGATGTAAAGACTGACGAGGATGGTTTTATATTACAAGAAGATGGAGAATCTAGAGCAGATTTTGTAAAAAGGCTAGCTAAAATTTCTAAAGAATTTAGAGACACTATTGCTGTTACAGATTGGATAGATAAAGAAATTAATAACTCAATTTATTTTATTAACATAACAGATCATACTAATGATGAATTGCAAAAAGTTATAATGAATTACTATTATATGAAACATATTGAATATATATTCTACGATACATTAAAAACAGATACTGAACACATAGGAAATGGGGAAGAGGTAAAGAAAACTGCAACTATTCTTTCTAACTTAGCACAAAATTTTAATATGTTTATCTTTTCAACATTACAATTAACAGAAACAGCAACTTGGCCAATCAATTTAACAATCAATGACTTACAAGCTAGTAGAACAGTAAAAGAAGTATTAGATACATTATGTTTGGTAAAACAAATCAATCACGAAAATTATAAAGATTATGAATATTCAATAGAAGAAATGGATGAAAAATGTTATGACTTAATAAAATATGATGACCCAGATGTAAGATATTATGCTTGTGTTGTAGATAAGAACAGAGCCGGTGCTAAGCCAAAATTGCTATTTAGATTAAATTTAGCATATAACAGATGGGAAGAACTTGGCTACCTAAAATTAAAACAACAGGAGCAAGATAGAGCAAATAATTAATGTAGACTGGAAATAGTACTTAACTATTTCCAGTTTTATACTATTTATAGTAATAATTTATACATGCCTTGAATATATATATTTAAGGAGGTACGAGTTATGGTAGAGGAAAGAAAGCAAACTAATATTAATGTTATGCAAAATATTGTTTTAGAAAATAGAGAAAAACTAAATGTAACAGGAATAAATGATATTTTAAGTTTTGATGATCAAGTAGTTATTCTTTCAACAGATTTAGGTATGCTTACAATAAAAGGTTCTGAATTAAAAATAAACAAATTAAACATAGATGAAAGCGAAGTAAAAATAGAGGGAAATATATCAAATATAGGATACAGTCAAGATATAGCGGAGAAGAAAAGTGAAAATATCTTTAGTAAAATATTTAGATAATTTAGGGGTTTTGTATGTTACAACTATATAATTTTTTTATATTTATTATTTTAGGTATAATTATTAGTTTTATATTTGATATATTTAGAATTTTAAGAAAAAAATTCAAAACAAGCAATTTTATTACTTATATAGAAGATATTTTATTTTGGGTTATATCAGGATTTTTAATAATTTCAGCTATATTTAAGTTTAATGATGGAGAATTAAGAGCCTATCTCTTTATTGGAATTTTTCTAGGCATAATAATATATATAATGCTATTTACAAAGCTAGTAAATAATATATTCTTAAAAATTCTTACACCTGTTAAATTATTATTAGACTTTATTTTATCGTTATCTAAGAAAATTTTTGTTTTTATAACTAATTGTCTAAAAAATTGTAAAAATAAATCAAAAAAAACTATACAAAAAAACAATTATAATGTATAATTAGGTAGAATTGATTATAGGAGAGAAAATATACTTATGAAAAGAATTTTTAGAAATAAAAAAATATTAAAAGTTATTATAATTTTAATTGTATTATCTTATTTTATTTATGTTCTTATTAAACAACAAACAACATTAAATTCATATCAAACAGAACAAGATTATGTTTCTTCACAAATTCAAGATCAACAAGAATATAAAAACGAATTAGCAGATATGGAAGCAAACATTAATTCCGATGAATACATAGAACAAATCGCTAGGGATAAATTAGACATGTATTTACCTAATGAGAGAGTTTATGTTGACGCCAATAAATAAAATTTAAAATATTAATAATAGGATTCTAAAGACTTTATACATATATATCTGTTATTAAACTTCTATTTTCGTATTCTTATTTAATAACAGATATATACTTCTTTTATCCATTTATTTTTCTATTTCTTATTATCAAACTTTTAATCTAGAATATTATTTCTCATGTAATTAGCTTAATTAAATATAGGAGGGATTTTATGAACTTAGAAGATTATAGTCTAAGTGAATTAAGAGAGCTTGCAAAAAACAAAAATATTAAAGGATATTCAAAATATAAAAAGAGTGAATTAATTGACCTATTAACAGAAAATGATACAACTAATAACGAAGACAAAAATAATGAAAGTGTTGTAACAGATAGTAATACAACATATAAAATTACTAATAGTGATGACAAAATTGCAGAAGGAATATTAGAAGTATTACCTGATGGATATGGTTTTTTAAGGGGCGAAAATTATCTTTCTACACCAGATGATGTATATATTTCCCCAGTACAAATAAGAAGATTTAAACTAGATACAGGTGACCATATAAAAGGAATTTCCAGAATGGCAAAGGAAGGGGAGAGATTCCCATCTTTAATTTTCGTTGGAGAAGTAAATGGTGAGGCACCAGAAAAAGCATATAGGAGAAAGAAATTTGACGATTTAACACCTATTTATCCAACCGAAAGAATAAAATTAGAAACTGAGCCAAATGAATATGCAATGAGAATGATAGATTTAATTAGTCCAATAGGAAAAGGACAAAGAGGAATGATTGTGGCTCCACCAAAAGTTGGAAAAACAACTTTAATTAAAAAATTTGCTAATAGTATTACAAAAAACAATCCAGAAATAGAATTAATAGTATTATTAATAGACGAAAGACCAGAAGAAGTTACAGATATGAAACGTTCTATAAATGGAGATGTAATATATTCAACATTTGATGAATTGCCAGAACATCATGTAAAAGTAGCAGAAATGGTAATAGAGAGATCTAAAAGACTTGTAGAACAAGGTAAAGATGTTGTTATTTTACTAGATAGTATTACAAGACTTGCTAGAGCATATAATTTAGTTATTCCTTCATCTGGTAGAACTTTATCTGGAGGTCTTGATCCAAATGCATTACATAAGCCTAAGAAATTTTTCGGTGCTGCAAGAAACATAGAAAATGGAGGAAGTTTAACTATACTCGCTTCAGCTTTAATAGAAACTGGAAGTAGAATGGATGATGTAATATTCGAAGAGTTTAAGGGTACTGGTAATATGGAAGTACATTTAGATAGGAAATTATCTGAAAAACGTATTTTCCCTGCAATTGATATTAATAAGTCTGGTACAAGAAGAGAAGATTTACTTCTTACTCCTAAGGAAATGGAGACTGTTTATGCATTGCGTAAGGCTTTAAATAATTTACCTGTAGCCGATGTTACAGAAAACATTATTTCTCAAATGGTACAAACAAAGAATAATGCAGAATTTCTAGATAAAATAGATTTATATTTAAGAAGATTTAAATAATTGGGGATGAGGTGCTTTTATATGGTGCATATAAAGAAATTAAAGATAATAATGATATCTATTATTTTGGCAGTTATAGCATTAATACCTAACAATGTATTAGCAGATGGACCATCTTATGATATTACCAATTATGATATGGATGCTTATATTCAAGAAGACGGAACAATTCATATAGATGAGTCTATTACTTATTATTTTTCTAGTAGCGCAAATGGTTTAACGCGTGATTTAAGATATTTTTATAAAACTAATAAAGATTCAATGGAACCAAACTCTGCTAGATATCAAGCAACTGGAATTGAAAATATAACTGTCGCTGTTACAAATCCAGCTAATATAACAACCAATTTTACAAAAGCATCTAATGCTGAGAAAGGTGATAATGGTGTTTACACTGTAGATGCAGTAAATGCAGATAGAACAGACGGATATGATATAATGGTTTATTCTCCAATATCTTCTAATAATTTTCAAACTGTACATTATTCATATGATATAACAGATGCAGTTGTTCAATATAATGATATGAGTGAAATATATTATAATTTTATAGGTAATGGGATAGAAACTGATGTAGATGAGTTTAATTTAGATATTTATTTGCCAAAATCTATAAATATGGATGATGTAAAATATTATCCTCATACATATGCTACAAAACTAGAGGATATACAAGTTATGTTGGATTCGGCATCAAATTGTATTAGTTTTAATATTAGAAATATTCCATCTGGTAAGCCTGTTGATGCTAGAATAGTTTTTCCTAATACTGTACTAATGAATTGTACAAAAAAATATAATAATGATTATGATTTTAACAGTCTATATAAAATTGAAAATAGTATGTCTTTAGGAAATACTAGATATTTTATACATATAACGATTAATGTTATTTTAGTAGTATTACTAGTTATTTTATGCATAATTTTCCTAACGTATGGAATTATTAAAAGTAAAAAATATAGAACAACTGTAAAAAATGCAAACTATTTTAGAGATATACCCAAACGTTTAAATTTATTAGAATATCAAGCATTATTACCAGCAAAGAGTACTAATGCTCTAAGTTCTAATTTAATTATTGCAACAATACTAGATTTAACTAATAGGAAAATATTAAATATGGAAACAAAAAAAGGTGCTAATAAGAAAAAAGAAGCTGATTATGAATATAATGTTTCTATTAATCAGAATGCAGATTTTACCCAATTGTGTCCATATGAAAAACAAATACTATCATTAATTTTTTCAGATCAAATATCTACAGATTTTAATGCTTCAGCTTATACAGAAACAACAGTAGAATTAAATGCTCGCTTTAAAGAAATTTCTAAGAACAGAAAATTAGTTCAACAAATCTCTAAAGCTAGCTCAAAAAAATTAATTGATAATAAAAAAATGTATAAAAAAGTTAAGACAAGTTTAATATTAAATTTCATAATATTAATTGTAACATTATTAATAGTATTTTTATTTAATACTTTGGTAATGAATCCTGATAAAGCACTTGGAATTATAGAATTAATTATATCTTCTATTTTTATAGCATTGTTTTCATTTATTGTAGTAGTAATATTAGATGATTTATATAAAATTCCTACCGACCAATATGCTCAAGAGCAAAAAGAAGTACTTGGACTATGGAAGTATTTAAAAGATTATAGTTTAATAAAGGACAGATACCCGATAGAGATAAGTATTTGGAATGAATACTTGGTATTTGCTTCCTTATTTGGTATTGCAGATAAAGTAGCGAAAGAATTCAAAGAAGAATTAATAAAAGCTGGATACTCAGATGATAAGATATATTTAACATATCCAGTCTTGTGTATGTCTAGCTATTCGTCTTCATTTGCAACTTCAATAAATTCTTCTACTGGCTATTCCGGTTCTGGTTCCGGTGGAGGAGGAGGCCGGAGGCGGTGGAGCAGGTGCTTTCTAATTCACTACTATTTAATATTTAACATACATAAAAGTCCCCTATCTTATTAAATTAAGATAGGGGACTGTACTATTAAATGAATACCGAACATTTGCTCTTTTAGAATTCGCAGTTATTTGGTGTTCTTGGGAAAGGTATCACATCACGAATATTTTGCATTCCTGTTAAATACATAATAGCTCTTTCAAAACCAAGACCAAAGCCTGCATGTTTACAGCTACCATATTTTCTTAAATCTAAGTACCAGTCATAATTTTCTAAAGGCATATTTAATTCTTTTATTCTAGCTAATAATTTGTCATAGTCGTCTTCTCTTTGACTTCCACCAATAATTTCACCTATTCCAGGAGCTAATAAATCAGCTGCTGCAACAGTTTTTCCATCATCATTTAGTTTCATATAAAATGCTTTAATTTCTTTTGGGTAATCAGTTACAAATACAGGTTTTTGGAATATCTTTTCACATAGATATCTTTCATGTTCTGTTTGTAAATCAACACCCCAACTAACCTTATATTCAAATTCATCATTATGCTTTTCTAATTCTGCAACAGCATCAGTATAACTAATTCTTGCAAAATCTGAATTTATAACATTATTTAATCTATCTAAAAGACCTTTATCTACAAAATTATTAAAGAATTGCATTTCTTCTGGATAATTATCTATAACATATTTAAAGATGTATTTAATCATTTCTTCAGCTAAATCCATGTCATCATTTAAGTCTGCAAAACATATTTCTGGTTCAACCATCCAAAATTCTGCAGCGTGCTTAACAGTGTTAGAATTTTCAGCACGGAATGTTGGTCCAAATGTATATACATTGCAAAAAGCTTCTGCAAATGTTTCGGCATTTAATTGGCCGCTTACTGTTAGATGTGCTGGCTTTCCAAAGAAGTCTTGAGTAAAATCTATATTTCCTTTGTCATCTTTAGGTAAGTTGTTTAAATCAAATGAATTTACATTAAACATTTCACCAGCACCTTCTGCATCACTTGCTGTAATTAGAGGTGTATTTACATATACAAAGCCTTTTTCTTGGAAAAATTTATGTATTGCATATGCTAAAGCACTTCTAACACGGAATACAGCATTAAATGTATTACTTCTTGGACGTAGATGTGCTATAGTTCTTAAATATTCAAAAGTATGTCTTTTCTTTTGAAGTGGATATGTATTATCTGATAAGCATTCTATTTCAACTGAAGTTGCTTGTATTTCGAATGGTTGTTTAGCATTCTCAGTTAATATAAATTTACCTTCAACTTTTATTGTAGAGCTAATAGTTAATTTACAAATATCATTAAAGTTTGCTAAATTATCATTAAAGACTACCTGTACATTTTTAAAGAAAGTACCATCATTTAGTTCTATAAAACCAAATGTTTTTGAATCTCTTATAGTTCGAACCCAACCTTCGATACAAATATCTTTATCTGCATATTTCTCTTTTTGTCTATATAGATTTTTTAAAATTACTTTTTCCATATTATCCTCCTAAAAAATATAAAATCTTTTCATATTATATGACATTTTATATATAAATTCAATTAAAATAGTAAAATTAGTAAAAATAGGCTATTTTTAGCAATGAAGTTATATGACTTTTAAATAAAAACGGCTTAAAATTGATTCTCGTGCGTTGTGCTTTGAAAGCACTGAAAATAGTGGCTTTTATCCACTTTGAAAAAATATGCAAAATATGTTATAATATATAAGATAGAACTATAAACCCATTTATAAATCAGGAGGTAACAACATGGAAAAATATTATGTTTTGCAACAGGTAAATGCAACTGGGAACGGTAGTACAACTACAACTCTCTTGGTAACAAATCCACGGGTTGAAAATGGTGCTATTTTCGCAACAAAAGTTGGCATTATAGACTCCAATCGCTCTGGTTTTGTTTTTGATGAATTTGTTTTCAAACCTGTGGATGAACATGATTTCATCTGCATGGGGAATGCAACACTTGAAGAAATCAATGAACCCTTTAGGTAATTGGTAAATGGGAATAAGGATGTGCCTATTGTCACTAAGAAGAGTCAGAGCCGCAAAGTTCTGACTCTTCAATTTTTATCATATTATATAGACAAATATAAATATAACTATATAATACCAAAAAGAAGGGGAGGAATATACATGATATCAACCGAGAAAAATAGTATCAAAGATAACAAGATTGATTATAACAAGAGATATAGAATTATAAGCAAAATTTTTATTTCATTGGAATTATTGATGCTTTTATTTGTTAATTCTTTAATAAGATGTGCCTGTGGTATACCAACTTTTAATGCAATTCCTCCAATTATAGTTTTTATAATTAATGTTATTTTTTACTTTATAACCAGAAATAGGGTAGATACTAAAAAAGATCTAAAATTTATGATTATTGTATATATTTTATTATTAATGATTTTTTGTATTTCATTAGTGGCAATTCCAAATCAACATCATACAATAATAAGCTTAAGAATATAGAAGTATATATCTAGGAATACTAAAATAACCTTAATCTTTTAAGAAGAAAGAGGGAGGATATATAGTAGAAGAAAGCTAAAAAAAAGATATATAACATTGCACAAAATCAAAGTTATCCGGCAATCTTTAACAATTGATTTTATTTTGATATTTTAGGCTTTGAAATGGGGTATTTTTTTATGGCAATTTTTAGAATTGAAAAAACAAAAAATTATACTGTTATGTCTAATTATCATTTAAAGGACAAAAGGCTATCTTTCAAGGCAAAAGGGCTTTTATCTTATATGTTAAGCTTGCCAGATTGTTGGGATTTTTCTTTAAAAGGTTTATGCTCGGCTAGTAAAGACAATTTGACCTCTATTCGCAGTACTTTGAAGGAATTACAAGACCATAATTATTTGGTAATTAAAAAACTTATGCCAAATGAGACAAAAAGTGGACGAATCGAGTATGAATACATAGTTTACGAGTTTCCATTAGACAAAAAACAAGATATAGGTTTTCTATACCTTGAAAATCTACATCTAGAAAATCACACCCTATTAAATACTAATATAGTAAATACTAAAAAGAATATAAAGAAAAAGAATTCTAAAAAAAATTTTGAACAAAGAAATTACAGTTCTGATGATTTAAATGATTTGTATGATAATTAGGTTTTGCTTAGCAAAAGGGGGTTATAAATTTACCCCTTTTGGTAAGCTGAAATAAAAATAAATATTGACAATGCTAAAATCATGTGTATAATAATTATTAATTGAATAGTTATTTATATTATGGCTCTAGTATTATTTTAAGGTTATATATAATCAAAATTTATATAGCCTTTTTTTATGTTCAAATTCAAGCTTTATAGTTTCTTTAATATTAAAAAAGTGCTGTTTTCAATATAGTTTCAAGCTTAATGGTTTTAGTGTTTGTTGATATCCTTAAACCAAAAAAGAGGCTTAAGCCTCTAGTCTATTGTTTTTTCGAGGAATTCGATATTCGTCGAAAAAATTTGTGTCTTTAATGTAGTGCTGAACCTTAACAAAGGCTTTTATTGTCTGATTTTCTCGGTATTTGGTTGATGTTACTCTACTTGATATAGTAACATCTTAGGGTAGATTTTATAGTGTAATGAGTGTATTTTTGTAGTACGCTCATTATTTTTTTATTATTAATATTTATATATTTATTAAATTAAGCTTAAAATCGTTTTTAAGCCATTTTATATTTTTTATCATAAAGTTCTCACTTGTTGTATATATTTTTTCTTATTGACGATTTTCGTCAAAATTATTATAATTCAAAACAAATATTTCAAGATAGAAAAAATGGAAGTGATTAATTATGGAAAAAGACAAGACTAAAAAAGAATTTTGTATTTATGTTCGAAATGGTCGAGGAAAACCATATATACTTTCATCTTATCCGACTTTTCGTGAAGCTAGTAACGCTTTAAATAATATTATCGACTACGAGCAGGAGAGAGGTAGGATATTTTATGTTGATAATGACTTTTATGATAATAAATATCCACCAAATTTATCGGGAAAATATTTTTGTATTTTACAACGAAGTATTACAGAATGGAAAAAGTATGAGTCATTTTGTAGTTCATCTTCAAAAGATAAAAACGAAAAAATAGTAATGTTTAGAAAAAATGTTTAAAATAATAATGCCTAAAACTATTAAAAAAATCTTATAAATAGCTAGAGGGGACAAGAAGAACGGTATATTTTGCAATATATAACATTGCACAAAATCAAAGTTTTGTGCAAAAAGGCATAGGGGTAAAATTATATGGACTTCCAATATTGGTATCCACTATCACCATCTTGCTAAACCTATACGTTTGTTACAAGCGTCCTTATTTAATACACTTATATTATTTATTTAAATCTTTCATTATATTATTATATAATTTTTTCTAGTAGTTCTAAAATATTTTTATCAAAATTTCGCAAATTCTTCAAATCGCTTATTTTGCATTATTTTACAGACAACAAACTATATGTCTGCTTTTTAAAAAACACTTAAAATCGATTCTCGTGCGTCGTTTTTTTGGCACTTTTTAGAGTTTTTTTGAATGTATATCAAAATCAACATTTTTACAAGTTTTAGTAATTTTATATGTAATTGTTATTTTAGACTGTAATTTATAAATGATAAACTTGTTGACTTCAACAATAAAATGTCTTAAAAACGATTTGAATGCGTCTGTTAATTAAAATATTTTTATAGTTTATAGTTAGTATATAAATTCAATTTGATATTTATTTTTATTTTGTAATTTTTTAATTATCAAAGTTTTTAAAATTCTGTTCATAAAATTAATTTTTTTATAATTTTAAAACTTTGCACAAAATTTAAAAAACTGATTTTATAATTTTATACTAATTTAATATTTTGTAATATTTTAATTTTTATGATTTTGTTTTGTAAAAATTATTATGTGATATTTTTTATAGAATAATAAGTGTAGTTTTTAAATTTGAAAATATTAAATTAAATTTCAAATCATTCAAAACTGCCCCTCTCTCCTACTCTCACATTTTTTCAAATCATTGAATATTATCCAACATTTAATTGAATAATTGGCTCATTATCTTTCGTACCTTCCTTTATTATTAATTTACCTATTTCTGGTATGTTATCTATATTATTACTCTTACTAGCGACTTGTTCGGCTTGAGTTGCTAATACTTGTTCATAAGTATATTTTAATAAAGCTGTTTTTTCTTGCCTTAGATCATTAGAAGAATCGTTACTATTTAACATATAATCCAAATTATAGGCATATAACTCTAAAGCTCTTAAAATTATTTCGACTTGTCCATCTAATAAATTTAGTATTACAGAATGGATATTATTAGTGTCGAATTTTACTTCTAAATCTTTCATGAGTTCCTCCCTATTATATCGTATTTAAGCACAATAAGCAAGAGCATCGGCTATTTTAAATTGTGCTAATGGATGTTTCAACATTGTATCTTTAACTTCTTGATTGTTTAAATGAGTATAAATTTCTGTTGTATCAATTTGAACGTGTCCTAGCAATTCTTGAATTGTTTTAATATTTACTCCTGCTCTATAGAGTAAAGTTGCACAAGTATGTCTTAATGTATGGACTGTATATCTTTTTTCATCAAGACCAGCTTTTTTATATGCTCGTTTTACAATTTTATTTATTGTGAATTGACTCATTCTGTATCCATAGTAAGTAAGAAACAGAGCATTATCTTTATGTTTGTCATCATTATTCTTAAGTAATTCATTCCTTATTTCCAAATATTTAATAAGGGCTACTTTTGTTTTTTCATTTAAATAATTTGTTCTTTCTTTATTACCTTTACCAATGATAGTGAACTTACTATCTTCCATATTTATATCGTCAACATTAAAACCTTTGATTTCAGAGAGTCGCAGTCCACAATTTAAAAATATATGTAGCATTGCATTATCTCTAATTTCAATAGGATCTTCACTATTTTCATATATAGCAAGCACTCGTTTAGCTTCTTCTAACGATAAATAATTTGGTAATTTTTTATCAAGTTTTCTTTCAGTATTAATTTTTTTAAATGGCTCTTTAAAAATAGTATGTTTTATGCTAAAAAGGTAATCAAAGAATGTTTTTAAATGTTCAATTTTTATAATTCTTGAATTATTTTGATAATGTGATTCTGCTAAAAAGAATATAAAACTATAAATATCACTATTATTTAAGCTTCTTATTTCATTTAAATTCATATCGCTTATAGAATTATATTTATTTTTTAATTTATGAACATTTATAAATTCTAAAAATTGTTCTATTGTAACTGTCATATTTTTTATATATGTTTGTGATAGATTTTTAATTGCAACTAGATAATTAGCAAAATCTTCTACAAATTTAGGTTTTTTTATTTCACTCATATTATATTAATCCTCTCTATCTAAAATATTAAAATTTTGCATAAACTCTTTTAATTTTTTATCTGAAATGTGCGTGTAAACTTGTGTTGCTTCTAAAGATGCATGACCTAGAATTAATTTAAGTACAAAGATATTTGCATCTGCTTCATTATAAAGAAGTGTTGCACAAGAATGTCTTAATGTATGTGTATGGTATTTTGCACTTTCTTTTCCGATATCATCTATTAGTTCTATTAGATTTGTTTTTATAATGTTTTGAACAGATCTTTTAGAAATTCTTTTTAGTTGTGAACTAAGAAATAAAGCATTATAGTCTTTGTTGCTTTTATCTAATTTGGGGCGAACTTCTAAATAGGCTTTTATTGCTTCACAAACAGATTCATTAAGATATAACATCCTCTGCTTATTTCCTTTTCCTGTAACTATTAATGTTTGTTCACTATTATCTATTTTAAAATCTGTTAAATCAATTCTAACTAATTCAGAAAGCCTTAAACTACAATTCAAAAATATACATATTATTGCATAATTTCTTATTTTATATCTACTGTCAGAATTTATAGTGTTTGCAAGTAATTGCTTACTTTCGTTTAAATCCAAATACTTAGGTTGTCTCTTTTCAATTGTAGCAGATTTCATCCATTTTGTTGGATTTACATTAATAAAATTATTTACTTCTAAATATTCATATAATCTTTTCATAGATGCTAGTTTTCGATTTCTTGTCTTACTAATATTTTCTAAAGTGGAATCTAAGAAAAAGATATAGTTTTGTAAATCGTTTTGCCTCATTTTGCCTAAATCTTCTATAGTTACATCATTTATACTAATAGTTTTAAATTCTTCTTTAGTTATAGTATATAATCTATTTTTATCATATAAATAAAGTTTGATATATCTAAATAAAGTTCTTAAATCGAAAAAAGCCTCATCTACAGTTGTTTGTGAACCAAAGTCTATAAATCTTTTATATTTTAGATAGTTATTGAGAAATTCTGGACTTTGCTTTTGATATTTTAAAAAAGACATACTCTTACAACTCCTCTCATGTTTTTTATGTAATAAATTTAGCACATCTTCTTTTGCAAAAAAAGTATGCAAATTTAATATTTTTTTAGAATATTTTTTAAATTTGCATACTTGACAAATATTTTATTTTTATTATTTTTAAATAATAGTCAAATTTCTCACAATATATAATCATACATAACAATATCATAAAAATTAAAAACATATAATCATTGAAATAATATCTAACATATTTTTCATTTTAATTAAATGAAGGAAATCTTTTGTAATAATATTTTAATTATTAAGTTTTCATATCTACAGTTATTATTAGTTTTTTTCTGTTTTTCATAATATTTTTCATTTGTGATTTTAATTGATTTGGACTTTCATAAATATTAAACATTGTTTTAATTTCTTCTATAAAAGCATCAATATTTCTTTCTTTATTAGCACTATTATAAATACTATTTATGGCTAATACTGCATATGCTATACTATTTTCTCTTTCTATAAAAATTCTTTCCATTTATTTTATCCTCCAATTTCTTTTTATGACTTGATATATATTTTTGTTGTTCTTCGTCTTCTAATTCTTTCTCGTATTCCGATTTATTCATATTGCCACCAACAATTACTAAATACATTGATAAGCTAATTAAAAAAAATAGTATTAAAAATAAGATAATCATTTCTTTCCTCCATTCGATTTTTATTTAATTCATTAAAAAATGATTAGCTAAATCATTCACAGGAATTTCACCTACCTGGTATTCCAGATTTGCCCTCAATGCTTGCGACGCTTCTAACGCTCGAGCTATGACTAGACAAGAGTATCATTATAAATATTATCTTCATCGCCTTATGGGTTGCTAACCTATATTTTAGTATAAAGTGCTGAATCTTTATTTGAACTAGCTTAGATAATAAATGTTTTTTAATGAATGTTATTCAATTTTCAATGTGCTTTAATTTTTCCAAAACAGAAATAAGTGAAAGGAATTATTTTAACCCTCTCACTTATTTGCTCAAAAAGTGCTATTTTGTCCCCCCTATTTTTCAAAAAATTTTTTAAATTTTTTTATTCCTAGTTGGATACTTTTTTCTATTTGCTTTTTTCTAACATTTTCAAGTTTTGCTAAATCTCTTATTGTAACTTCATCAATAATATGCAATTCCAATCTCCTAATTTGTGTATCTGTTAATTTTTCTTTTGCATGTTTTATACGTTCTTTTTCTATATTATCTATTACTGTTTCTTCAGTGTTTCTACCTTTAAATCTTGCTCTATTATATATATCTTCTTCTGTTAATTCAGATTGTTCTAAAAATCTACTTGTTTCATTTTTTATTTTTATATATGCTTTTTTAGACTTCATATATGTATCAAATATATCTTTATTTATTTCTATTTTACAATTTTGTTTTGCACTATCAATAAAAGATATATAATATTTGTCTTGTTCTTTTATATATTCTAAAATATAACTATCTACTTCGTATTGCACTATTTTTCCTCCTATTCATTTCATTTTTTGAAATGAATAGAAGTTGGACTTCTACAATGTAATTCAACTAACTTTACCTGTTTTTTCAGCATTAAAAACTCCTAAAAGAAAATTGACTTAACAATTTCTAAAAGGAGTTTCATATAAGGGGACTATTTTTAAAATAACCAAATGCTGAAATGTTTATTTTTGTGCTTTCTCTTGTTATTTGAAAATCATTTGTATAACTCCATTTCAGAATTTGATTAAGTTAGTTGCATTATATTTATTTTCATAGATTTTGTGGTAAATAGGTTTAAAAGGGCTATTTTAGGGTTAAAAAAGGCTAAAAATTCCTATTTTAAAATTTTCTTACAGTTTTTACCATTATTACGTTGACTTTACATAATTACTTATGCTATAATATCCTTGTATATAAACATTTTTGGAGGTTATCAATGTTAAAAGTGCTTGTGGCTGACAAGAATCTTGAGGCTAATTTAGATTGTTGTCGTTATCTTGCAAATGATAAAAACCTAGATGTAATAAGTACAAGTAGTGGTATTAGCACTTTGAACAAATACCACGAATTTCAACCAAATGTTTTAGTAATAAATTCCAACTTCAATGATATAGCTTATACTGAAATTATTAATGAATTGTCATCTACATCACAAGAAAGAAATAATTCTAATATCATTCTTACTGCTGAAGATAGTAATATTCTATTTGAAATGGAATATGCTGCTAAAATTTATAAATTTTTTAAATTTCCATTAGATAATAAAAAAATAAAAGATGGTATAGAACAATATAATTTAGATAAATTTTTATTTTATGAACCTAGTGATGAAAATCTAACTTCATTGTTTTACAGATTGAATTTGTATAATGACTTTGAAGGTGCGGATTATTTTAAATTTGCTATAAAGGAATGTTATAAAAGACCTAAATTAATGAATTCTCTGAATTGTATTTATGATGAAATTGCAAAGGAATTTAAAGTTTCCTATAAATCTGTTAGGCCTGCGATGCGAAAAGCATTAACATCTGTCAAAGACTACCGAAAATTTAAAGGAAATCAAGGAATTTTTAAATTATTTGAAAATGAAGATGATATTACTCCAAAAAATTTTATAAGAATCATAACTATTCACTATCTAAAACAAAAAAATAAGAAATAAGTACACAATTAAAAAATGTTATACTTATTTCTTATTTTTAATTTATTTTATTTTCTTTATATGCTTTTAATATATTTTTTGCTGAAACATCATAAGGAGATCTTATTGCTGCATTTAATTTATTTCCTATTATATTAACAGCTTCTACTAATTCGAAATCATCAATTTCCCCTATTGTATTAAAATTTGGAAAATCATCTTTTAAAGTTTCTTTTGTTTTCTTAATTAAATCTAAATTGTATTTAGCAAAAACGACATCTGGTTTTAATCCTATTATTTTTTCATATGCCTCATTATTTGTTGATGCTGTTCCAACTAAATCTATATATCCCAAATTATTTATAGAGTTAACAATAGAATTTCTTATTTCATCATTATTATGAACAATAAAAGTCTTTATTTTTTTTATTATATTCTTATTTTCATTAAATACAGTTACTTTTTCATATAGAGCATTTCCTTTTTTTACATCAATTCCATTTTCAGTTTTTATAATATCACCATTTGGAATAACTACAATACTTTTTTCTAATTCTTTTTGCTCTTTATAATAAGCCTTTCTTATATTCTCAAACTTATGTAATGAATTTACTTTATCTAATAATTCTTGCTCTGATACTTCAAATAAACTTTTATTTTCTGCTGCTTTTTCTCTTATTGGCATAAATTTTAAGAATTTCCAAGTATCTATTTTATATTGATTTAAAAATTCTCCCAAGTTTTCTAACTCATTAATATTTTTTCTGCTTACAACTGTATTAATATTTATTTTTATATTTTTACTTTTTGTTTTATCTAATACTGTTTTTATTATATCAAAATGTTTGTTTGCCTTTCCTAATTCTTCATTTATTTCGTCTGAAATAGAATCTATTGATAATGTTATGCTTTCTAAATTTTCTATGTAATCGTCAATATTGTCATTTTCAGCTAAAAATATTCCATTAGTTACTAATTTATTATGAATCCCTTTTTCTTTTGAGACCTTAACTAATTCCTTAAAATAAGGATAAATTATAGCTTCTCCTCCTGTCCAAGTGATATGTGTTAATCCACCATCAATTAGGTTTTGTAGAACTTTAACATTATCTTCATAATCCAAATCTTTTATATTAGTAAATCCATAACAATATTTACATCCTTGATTACATTTTGTAGTTACTTTCCAGCAAACCTTATTCTTTTCCATTGAAATCCTCTTTTCATATATAATATATCTTTTTATACAATAATATTATATATGAGATTGATTATGAAAACTATTCTTAGATTTTTAATATTCTTTAAAAATCCTTAAATAGAAAATACCTTATAGTTTAGGGCATTTACACACTTTTTAAATATTCTCTTATAAATTTTTTATCTATTTTTGTTAATTCTCCTTTTGAATAAACTAAATTCAATTTGACTTTTGGTAATTCAATTGGAAGTTCAACTTCGTAAAGTTCTTTATTTATTAGCTCCTTTTTTACAGATTCTTTTATAACATAAGCTATTCCCATATTTCTTTTAACAGCCTCTACTCTTATTTCTGTTGCATCGCACATCATATCTGCATTTATAGTAATATTATTTTTATTTAATAAGTCCTTTAATTGTTGTGTTGATCTTGTATTTTCAAGATTTAAAATACAATTTAAGTCTTCTAGCTCTTTTATGTCTAAAATTGTTAAAGGTGCTTTTGAAACGAATATGTTATTTATTGTTAATAATTCATTAACTTCTATATTACTATTTTCTATTAAAGTATCAGTTATTGCAAAGTCTATATTATGATTTTGTAATAGTTCAAGCATCTTATTCGTATCTGCTTCACATACTATTTTAACGCTAAGATTTGGAAAGTCTTTTTTGGCTTCTTCTATTTTTTCCATTAAAAAGTAATTAGTAAAATGTGAGGGGCAACCTATTTTAATGTAACCACTAGCAATATTATTTTTATCTTCTGCCATTTTTTCAGCAAAGTCAAAACTAGAAATCGACTTATTAACAATCTCATAAAGCTCTTTACCATCTGTAGTTAGTGTTACACCTTTGCTTTCCCTATTAAATAATTTTAAATTTAGTTGATCTTCAAGATTTGATATTTGTGTACTCACATTAGGAACTGAAGTACGTAGTTTTTCAGCGGCTTCTGTATAACTTTTTGATTGAGCAACTTTACAAAATATTCTATACAAATTCAAATTTATATTTGACACGAAATCACCATCCTATAAAATTTTTTTTAGCTCTATTTCAGCTTTTTTTATAAAATAATCATTTGTATCTATATCTATTGGAATATTTAATCCATTAATCTTTTGTTTGATTTTTTCTATTGTATCAAGTTCTTTATTATTTTCTACTGTTTCTACTTCTATCAGTTTCTCTCCATCTTTAATGTCTTTTACTGCAAATTGGAAATTTTCTTTTGCATATACAGTGTCAAATTCTAGTATATTCATTAATTTATTATAACCTAATGCTTCAAGAAATTTTTTTCCGGATTTTGCACTTATAATTTCACAATCGACCTTACTCTGTTCTAAAATATTTCCGTTTTTATCTATTTTCTTATTTTTTAAAGTTAACTTAATTTCCTTTTTTAGAGGCATTAACTCGGTAATCTCTCTTAAAAGTATTGCTTTACTCAATATCTCTCTATGTTTCATATTTTTAAGGTCTAAATTTTTAGGTACATAATAAGTATCATCTAAAATAAATTTCTCTACTATTTTAAAACCTTTATTAGCAAGTATATTATTAATTTCTTCTATTGTGCATTTTAGTTTGACAGTTATTTCATTACCCATATAATAAATCTCCTATAAAACATGATAACTCAATACCTCTATATTATAACATATTATGTTAATTTTGTAAACTTTTTACCCATACAAAAAAACTAGCATTATACTAGTTTTCTGTATCATATAATTTACTTTTTTCTTCTAATAGTTTAAAATCGCAACATCTTTTGGAAACATTGGAGTTTGGATTGTTTATTTTCTCGTTGTATAATTTTACTGCATTTTTCTTTATCTTTTCTATTTTATCATTAATCAAACCTAACTCAAAACTCAAAAAAGATATATATAGTGTTTTTTCTTTGCTATTGGCAAAATCTCTATAATTTTCTATGTCTCTATATTTTAGTGCTTTTACATTGGTATCTAATATAGGAATCATATTGTTAAGATTTAATACCCCTATAATTCTATCATCTTGCATTATCTTTATGAAGTCCATACCTTCTTTTATCTTATAATGTTTTTCTTTAGTTGAAGATATTGGAACGTAATAATTAAATTCATTTATAGTTATTAATATTCCTAAGTATGGTTTTAATTTTGCATTATAGTCAATATTTTCTACTCTTTTATCAAATTTTTGCAAATAATTCACATATTCTTTATCTACTATGTACCATTTTAATTTATCTTGTTTCATATTTTTTCTCCATATATAAATTTAGGTGGTAAAGTTTCCTCTACCACCTCTTTTACATCCATTTTTTACTGGAATGGTAAAACCTCTTTATATGCCTATTTTTTACTGGAATAGTAAAACCAAACTTTATATGCCCATTTTTTACTGGAATGGTAAAACCGCTTTTATCATAACTGCAATAGTTATTCTGTATTATTATATTCATTATAAATGATTTTTATGCTATTTGTCAATAGTTTCAGATTTTTTATAGGACATAAAAAAGATATTTTTACTGCTTATTAAGAAGTTTTAAGTTATCTAATACATTTTCTTCAATTTTTTTAGAATATTTTTCGTATTTTCTAGCAAATTCTTTACAAGATATAGGTATTACTTGATCTCCTAAACATATTTTTACATTATCTAAGTTAACTTTTTTTGACATTCCTATCATTATTATTAAAAAACAACACTTATCAACGACTTCTTTTCCAAAATCAACTAAGTCTGATCCTTTATTTTCTTTTGAAATTTCTTTAATAAATAATTGATATAATTCATCTCCTAACAAATTGTTTGCTATATTAGAATAATTTACATTTCCCATAACTTTACACCTCCATTTTTTATTATATATACAACATTGTAATACTTTTATATTTTACTTTTCAAGTTCAAAAAAAATTTTTCGAAAATTGCTCATAAACATAGAAAAATACACTATTTGATGTACTTTTCTATATTTAAGTTTTTTAAAAAAATATAATAAAAAATTAGAAATAGGAGTTTTTATTCTCCTATTTCTAATTTTTATGCTGCACTTAATATGTCATTTTCCCATTTATTTAAAAATCTTTTTTGGCTATTATTAGGAAATCCATTATCTTTTGTTCTACTTTGGACTATTCTATTCTCTTTTACTTCTATTGTTACAAGAGATTTAGTTGGTGTATTAATTTCTCTCATAAAATATATATCACATTTTCCATTTGCATATTTTTCAGCATAATTTCTTATGCAATGATTTTGTTGTGTACTTTCATCTTCTAATGATATAAAACTTTCTGCTGGCATCACAATATACTTTTTATCACTATAAGTATTTTGTTTTAGTTTTTTAAATCTTTTATTTATTGCTCTATTTATCTTTGCATTGTTTTTTATTAGTATTTGTCTTGAATATTCATCATGTTTTTCTTTTAGATTTTCTGGAAATAGATATTTTTTATTTTTCAAATCTATTTTTAATTTTTCTAAAAACTCCAAATAATCTATATACATTTGTATATCAAATTTTCTTTTGTTTTTTACATATTCTACAAACTTCTCAAGTGAAATGTATTTTTTAATCTTTTCTAAATCATTAATATAAAATTTACTAAGGATCTTTATATTTTCAATATTAGATTTTTTATACATTTTTAAGATACTTAATTCATTTTTATCTATGTTATTTTTTTTCATAAATTCGTAATAACTTCTGTCTACTCCAAATCTTTCTTTAAAGCTTTTACCTTTATTGAAATTTCCAGAATAAACTGCTAATTTATATAGTTCCATTTTTGCTAATAATTCTGTGCTATAAAAATTGTTTAATAAATGATATTTTATATCTAGTTCATCATTTTCTTTTGCTATTTTCCATAATTGAGAATATTTAAGTTCTGTATTCCTAAATAGTTCTTCTAAGTTTTTATCATATACTTTTCCATATGGATTTAAAGAACTATAATATAGATTATAGCATCTCCACTTTTTTCCTTTTTTTGTGTGATTAATAAATAAACCACCCCACATAGTACTTACTGCTCTATCATTAGCAAATTCCATTACATTCTTCGTTTCCTTATTAATAATTATTCTTCCGTACTCTGCTGGTTTAGAATGATATATTTCATCTTTTGTATATTTAGTAAATATTTCAAATAATCTTATTACCCATTTATCATCTAATTCATCAAGAAAAACTAATACATTTTCAAATATATGAAAACTATAATTACTTTGTTTTACCAAATAAATATTATGACATTTAGGACACTTATCATATTCATTAATTTTTTTATTTGATTCAAATTCTGTATTACAATTACTACAAGTATATTTACATTTTCCTTTTGTTTTTATAATAAAATTTTGTTTTTCTTTCTGTTTCTTAACAAAAAAATACCAACCTTGTGGCATTTTTAATTCCTTGTTAATTCTTTCCATTAATATTCTGTAATCTTTCTTTAAATAAGCCATTTATATTATCACTTTCCTTTCGTGTATTAAGCTACATTTAATATGTTCTTTTCCCATAAATTCAAAAATTCTTTTTCTTCTTTATTAATTGCTGTATTTCTTTTTTCATATTTCTGTCTTATTTTTCCATCTAATACTTCAACTGTTACTAATGATTTATCTGGATTTTTTAACTTTCTTAAAAAATATATATCTGTAATACCATTAGCATATTTTTCACTATAATTACTATACACACAATTGTTTTGTTGCTTTGCTTCATCTTTCATATCATTTAAAGTCTTTGCAGGTCTAATGAAAAATTTATTATCTTTATAGTTATTTATTTTTAAATCTTCATATCTTTGTTTTATTTTCTCATCTAATAACTTATTTTCAACAATTTTTACTTTTTTAATACTTATATCATGTGCTTCAGAAAAATTTACTGGTAATAGTTTCTTTTTAGTGAGTGGTATCTCCATTTTTATTAAATTATCTATATAATCTAAATAAATTTGAAGTGAAAAATTTTTTTGTTTTTTTGAATATTCAGCTAGCTTAGCTAAATTTATATAGTTATTTGCTTTTTCTAAATCATTTAAATTAGAATATGATATTCTTAAAAGAGTTCTTATTATTTCTATGTTAGGTCTTTGAATTAATTTTAGTACATATAATTCCTCATATGATATATCGTGTTTTTTCATAAAATTATAAAAATTCTTTTTTACTCCAAATCTATTTTCAAAACTTCCATTCTTAAAAAACCACTCTGCATTATTTAATGCTAAATTATACAATCCTGCTTTTAATAATAATTCAAAACTTTCATATTTTGCTTTTTCAAATATGTTATAAAAGTTTTTATACTTAAAATCTTCTAGATGATTTATAGCATCACCTAAAGGTATGTATTGATAAACAGTTCCTTTTTTCTTTTCATCTATATCTTTAAGATAAATCGCATCATATTCTCGATGTTTATAATATTTCCCATTAAATACTCTCCATTTTTTTATAGTTTCATCATGATATATATTTATTCCTTTTGGACATCTGTTATTTAATAAAGTAATCTCATATTCAGGTACATATCTAGCAAATTCTGCAATACTGTTTATAAATCTTCTAATCCTATTGTTATAATATCTATATACTTGAAAATATCTTATAACTAATTTATTATTAATATTATCAACTATTGCTACATTATATAAGAAGAAGTAATTTTTTAGGTTACTTCTTCTTATTTCATATTTCTTTCCACAAAATCTACATATATCATAATGTTTATAATTTCTGTCACTTAATAGTTTTCCATATGAATATTTTCCACAATGTGTGCATTCATATTCTTCTTTTCCGTGTTGTATCAATAAATTACATTTTATTGTACTTTTTTGTATAAAATTTCTCCATTCTTTAATCATTTTTTCTTTTTTAGGCATATTTTTTATAAATTCTCTTATTTCTTTTTTTACATACACAATTTAATCCTCCTTATTAAGCAGCAAATAACGATATTTGTTCTATTTCTTCTTTATTAGTATTATTATCCTTTTTGTCATTATCATCAAAGTCAAAAATTGATTCAAATTCATCTTCATTTTCCTTAATTTCAACTTTAGTTATATCTCCATTTTTTCCTCTATCTAATCTAGTTTCTTTAATTCCTAAATCTTTATTCGATTTTATAAAATAATCTTTAGCCCATTTAAATACTATTTCATCTTCTATAACCGCAACTCCATCTTTTGCTTGTTTTTTAGCTTTATCTTTAATATATGTAGCCATATCTTTTAAGTTCTTTTTTTCATTTAAAAATGCTTCATTCATTTCAGTTTGAAGCATTAAATGATTTACAATAATAATTAAATATTTATCCTTTTGACCTTCTAACATGTCAGCTAATCTTTTTATACCTTCCATATTATTCTCACTTTCTTTTTTAAATATTCCATTCATAGTTGAATGTTTTGCTGTATTCTTTTAACTTTTCTACATTTATTTGGCAATAATCTATTGTCTCTGTATCTATTGCTAAAGGATGACATTTTTTTCTACTATATATATCTTCTAATATTCCTAATTGTTTTAGAAACTCTGTCATTCCTGTATTTTCTGAATAGTTTTTAATAGTTGCAGTATTTGGTGAATAAAAATAGTCTGGCATATTAACTGTAGCTCTTGCTTCTTCTTCACCTTTACTATTAACTATTAAAATTGCCATAGCTTGAGGATTACATTGATAATTGCTAACCTCAAAAGCACAATTTTTATTTCTTTTATAATTAAATGTTTTATATTTCATAATCGATTCCTCCTTTTTATAGTAAAAAAGGTAGAATGTTAACTCTACCTTTACAATTTAACTTTATTATTTTGTTTCAAATATACTATCAAATAGATCATTCACTTGTTTTGTTTTCCAAATCAAAAAATTATTGGCTTTATATTGTCCTTCGTCTGATACAGACGCTTGTCCATTTAAACTATCTAAATACTGTGAACCTGCTTTTGATTTTGAAATATACATATGATATCTTGTAGATATATAATTTTCATTTACTAACTTTAAATAGTAATTACTCAATACTAATAAGGCATTTATTTTATTTGCTTTACTTTGAACAACTTTTATGAACATCTTTTCAACCTTTTGTTTCAATTTGTCTGAGATTCCATAAACATATGCTTTTTCTAAAAATATAGTTAATCTTTCATTTGTACTTTTTTCTGTATTCACTACATTTTCTAGATTTTCTAAATCTACAAATTCCAATGTTTGAGATGATTTAATATTTTTATAAGTGCCTTTTGTAAGCCTTATCATTGCTCTTGCTACAATTTGACCATCTATTCTGGCATATAGAATTTTTTTATTACTATCAAAGCAAGCCAATAGGCATCTATTATATGTACCATTTATATAAGATAGACAGGTGTGCATTGGTTCTACTCCTAGTATCATAGTATGATAAAAATCATCATATTCTTTTACTTCTATATTTCCGTCTTGAATTCTAATATTATTTTTAGTCCACTCATCTATTTGATATTGTTTAAGTTCATAATTTATTTCTTTATCCAAGTCATTAGTATAATATTTTAACTTTGTAAATTCTCCCATTAATTCTGACTTTAAAATCAACTTATAGGACTTTCTTTGAGAGTTACTTTGTAATTGCCTATAGTATGTTAATGCAATTTCAGCTCCATTATTCAATAAAAACTCTTTAATATTTTTTATATTTTTATCGATAAATTCTTTGCTTAATTCTAAGACTTCTATAAGTTCATTCCAAGAACTGTCTATATTTTCAATACTATCTTTTATTCCTTGCAAGTGTTTGAATTTTACTATTTTCTCTTTATTTCTTAATAAATATAACAGTTCATTTTTTTGTTTAATTTCTGGTATAAATCTCTTTATATTATCATAATTTATTAAAATATTTAATGCATCATTAGGTAATAGTCCTTGTATATGTGCAAAATCTTGTTCAATCCAATTATATAAACTTTTTACTTTTAATTTTTCACCTAAATCATATATTTGTTCATCTGATAAGTATAAATTGATTAATTTTTGATTTTTAATTTGTTTTATCCTTAATATCCTATCGTCAATTTTTAAGTCTAACAAGCAATTATAAATCTTATAATATACTTCATTTATTAAATCATATAAAGTCTTTATTTCATTAAAAGTGTATGTACTTTCTTGTAATTTATTTATATGATTTGATATTTTCTTCATAAATTGCAAGTCTAATAAATCTTTTGATGTTAATGAATTTAAATTCACATATTTAGAATAAAAATTTTTATCATATAAGATTGATATACTAGGTATTTTCAAAAACATTTCTTTATTTTCTTCTATTAATTTTAAAAAGGCTTTTTTATTATTGCTAATTGCATATATAATTAAATCTTCTTTATCGCGATCTATAAATTTCATAATCGAATTAGATACTTTGCTTTTAAAGATAAAGTTAATATATCCGCTTCTATTGTAAAATATAGTTTCTCTATCTTCCTTTTTTACATTATCAATATTGTTTTTAATAAATTTTAAATCATATACATTACAATTATTTTCAACCCATCTTAGTAATAACTTATACATTGCATCATTATCAAGAATTTTAGATATACTATATATATATTCAGAAATCACATTTATTTCTTTACTTATTTTTTCGTAATGCTCAATTTTTAACGGAACTTGCAATTTATTTAAAAATAAAAAAAGTATGAATTTTTTTAGTTTTGTATTTTGAACTAATAATTCATACACTCTTTTTAAATTATCTCTTGGTATTAAATTATAATCATTTAAAAAAGGAGATGTAAATAATTCTAATTGTTCTGCTGTTAAAGTATCTATTTTGACATCTTCTCGTAAGAAAAAATATTTTAAATTATTAATAACTGTATTTTTACCTATATTGCTTTTTATTTTTCTAAAAAAATATCTTAAATATGCATATCCAATATCTGAATATAATCTTTTATCTCTTAAAACTTCTATTATATCATCAATATTATAATTTACTAATTTGTCTTTATATTTTTCAATTGTTTCAATTAAATCTTCAATTTTTGACAAGTTTATTCCAGCTTTATATAATTTAATTAAATAATTTATACTATTGGTATCCTTTATCATTTCACTTTGAATAACTTCTGAATTTTCGTATAAATCATTAGGTATTTTTTGTTTTTCTATATTTTCACAGCAATCAAATAATTCATTTATTTCAAAATTTTTTATGTTTTTCATATTTAATTTTTTATCATACATTTGTTTTGTTATTTTGACATGTTCTTTCAACGACTCCACTGTATAAATCCTCCTTTATATATTTTAATATAATTGTTTTTAATTCTAACAATGTTATACTTTCCTCTCGTATCAATAACTCTAATAGGCCCATAAATTTTATAATTTCATCATTGTTAATTTCAAAACTTTTTATATTTTCATTTAGATATTTTTTTACAATAGAACTACATATTTTCCATTCTTCTTTTTTCCATCTATATATACGACAAAAATCATATATATTGTTAAAGCTATTTTTTGGCCAATCTATGAATTTTTTTATTATTTCTTCCCTTTTTCTTTTCATTTCTAGTTCTTTTTCTCTTATTTTTTCTTCATTTTCTCTATTTATCGTATCTTCTAATTCCTGTTTCGTTAGATATTTTTTTCTTAATTGAGAATCTTTTTCAATTTTTGAATCTATTTTTATTATCATAAAATATATTTCCCTTAAATCATCTTTAGACAAAATTTTTTCAATATTTTCTGAATTTAATATATGAATTATAAAATCCATATATTCTTCAGGATATACTTTGAATATATAATTGTCTAACCAATAAAATAACTTTTTTTCCTCTTCTAGAGATAAAAATTTCTTATTTACATTCAGCTTTTGTTCATTGTAATAATGATAACTTTTATTTTTTAATAAATTTCTTAAATTAAATTCAAATATATCAATTTCTTCAATTTTATACTTTCTATATTCTAAAATATATTTTAAAAAACAAAATGCTTCCCTTGTTGTAATTTTATTTACATATCTTTTTAAATGTTCTATATCCATATTTTTAAATTTATGTTGTTCTTCATATTTTTGAAAATAATCTACTAAATTTATTATTCTCTTATCTACTAATTGTTTAAATATATCTTCCCTTTGCCAGTAAAATAAATAAAATGTATCAATATAAGATTTTTTAGTCATACTATTGTATTTTTCTATGCAATTTTTCAAAGCTTTTTTATTAAAATCATTATTCTCAATAAATCGATCAAAAAGTTTTTCATATTCCTTACTATCCATTAATTCAGATAGTATATTCCACTTATTATCTAATATATTAAATCCATAGATTCTTTGATCAAATATATTGTAAAATTTTAAAAATGTAATAGGATTTTCTATATTAATTTCATCTATGATAGCTTGTTTCAAAGATTCTTTTCCTAAACATTTTATTTGAAAATGTCTATATTCATTTAGCATAGTTTCTATTAAATTATATAAACTCTCATTTTGTTGTTTAGGATTATTTAATGCATCTTTACAAAAATTTATTGCTATTCTTTCTTCTGTTATAGAATTCCCTATTCTAACTTTATTAGGAATAGTAGTATAAAATAAAAGAGCATAGTTTAAATAAGCAATTTCTTCCTGATTATATCCATTTTCACTTAATATCTTGTATGTATCATCTTCTTTCTTTATTTGTTTTGTGGGCAAATATATTATTTTTTTTAATAATATATCTTCTTTTTTTCTATCTTTCTTTATAATATTATATTTATAAACCAGCCATATAATTTCACATTATTTATAGCAGATATTGTTTTATTTTTACCTATTAAATTAACTATTTGCTCTCTAATACTATTAAAAGAAGTTTCTATATCCTCAGATAAAGATATAACAAAAAACATATCTTCTGTGCTTTCATACTTTTTATTATTTAATAAATCTTCTATATAATTAGAATACTTTTTATTATCATATAGATATAAAGCACCTTTTAGATAGATATCATTTTCTGACATTTTTTTTATTTTATTTATGAAATCTATTAGCTGATTACCTATAATCATATTGGGTGTAATCAAATCTTTTGCATAGCCCAATGCAAGGGCTATAGCTCTGATATTTTTAGAGTTTCCTCCTACCTTTTCTTGATACCTCTCTAATAATTCACCAAAATATTCAATTTCACATATCTCTTGCAGTTCAAGTATTTTGTTTTTTCTAAACCAAATACATTTTTTAATAATATCATCTAATATATCTTTTGATTTATTACTTGACGTTTCATAAATAAAATTAATTAACTCATTACATAATTTAATATTAATTTTATTTTCAAATGCTTCACTTTCAATAAATTTTATATTTCTTATATTCATAAATCTTATCACCTTTCTTCATAATTTAAAGAGATGGTTTCCCATCCCTTTATGCTACACTTTTAAATGTTTTATATAAATTATCTTTTGAATTTATTTTCATATATTCTCGATAATTATTTAAACCATATTTATTAATTTTATTTTTTCTTTCAAGTTGAACATCATTTACTAATTCTTCTGTATTTTTATAATCATAAAATAGTCTTATATATCCTTTATCATTTACTTGTTTAGGACCTTTATATTGTTTGATTAAATTAAATTTATATCGATATTGTTTTTTCCCTTTATGATCACTTATTCTTATTCCACAACATACACCATAATCTAGCTTAAGATAAACACTTCTAGTTGTTTTAGCATAATATTTATGAATTTTAAAATTTTTTGCTTTTAAATTTGCTATAATTTTGTTTGTTGTTTCAATTTCTTGATTTCTATTCAATAGGCAATCCCCCCTTTATGCTATCTTTTTCTTTTCTTCAATTTCATTCAAATCACTACCTATATTATTTTCAGTTAATGCTATTCTGAAATCAATTTTTATATTTTGTTTTTCTAATATGTGTACCACATTTTGATACATTGAAGTACTTGTGTGTAAAATTGTATATTTATCTACATATAAAAATACTACTGATGCATTCATTCTTTTAACAATATTTAGTATTAAATCTTTATCAATGTTATTTGGAATGCCTATAACAGTTTTATTAGTATTGTTAAATAATTTATGTGCTAGTATCATTTCCGTAGCAATAATTATACTTGTACTATTATTAGAATTATACATATCAATCCAATTAATTTCATTATCTTTTAATATCATTGGCCAATTGCTTGCTTTTGTTCCATTATATTCATTATTACTGCTAAACCAAATGTTTTTCGTGCCTAAGGAATATTCATTATCTAATGCAACTCTTAATCCTTGAATTTTGTTGTTAAAGATAACAGGTATAAAGATTCCATCATGAGATTTGTATGTCCATCTAAAATCTGTATCTTGATACATACCTGGAATACCATCTAATTTTAATCCTTGTTCTTGTAATTTACTGCATATTTGCTTTTTCTTTATATTATTATTTTCTATACTTTTAAATGAATATTGTTTTATATACTTATCTGAAAAGTTCATCTCTTTTAACTTTTTATAATGCTTATTATTTAAATTTTGCATTTTTAAAAAAGCTCTATAAACTCTATCTCGGTAACATTCATCTTTTATCGGATTATTATATGTATATGGCATATTATCTAATACTGGTGTTTCTTTTAATAGTGCCTTAAATGCTTCTTTTGTAGTAATATATTTTAAGTTAGCATACAAATCAATAGAACTGCCTTTTGATTCACATTTTTTACATATATATACATTACTTATAGTGTTTATTTTAAGATAACCTTTCTTCTCTGTTGAACTTTGACAAAATGGACAAATAGCATATATATAATTTCCTCTTATTCCTGTTTTTTTTATATTTAATTGATTAATGACATTTGTGATATTTATATATTCATATACATTATTATTTTGCATATGTTTTCTCCTTTCTTTTGTTTAATGTGATAACATATCATATATTTCTTGTGTTTCATATCTCAAATAAACTTTTCCATAATCAATTTTTTCAAACATTGGACCTAAATAACCTCTTACTATAGGCTGATTGTCTAGTTCTTTTCTATGTACTAATAGCCCCTTTTCTCTTTCTTTACTAAAATCAATAGTATTTTCATTTGATATTTCATCTATTTGTGTTTTTGTTAATATTTTACCACTTAACTTTCCACCATAAAATACATATAAATATTCAATAGGGTTATATAAATTGTAAATCCATTTTCCTAAATTCTCTGTACTTAGTCCAGTTTCAATTTTTCTATTATTTTCAATAATATTCATTTGATAGCATGAAATAATTTCTATTTTAAATCCTCTATTTATTTTTTGATCTTTTAAAATTATAATTGTACCTTTGTTTCTATTTTCATCTCCTAGAATTCTTACTATAAGATTATTAGATTTTAATTTTTCATTTATTTCACTTTCCATATTTTGAATCTTTTTTATTAACTCCATATGTATCTCCTTTCTATGCAACCATTAAATTTTCCATATCATCTTCATAGAATGGTGTATATAATCTCATTAATTCTTTATTTGTTTTTTCATCTATTAATATTACTACAGCTGATATTTCAAAAAAGTATAGTTGAATATAAGTCATAAAAACATTAATGATATTTGTATCTATTGCAGTTACTTCTAAATCAATTTTATAATTAAGTTTGAACATTTTTAATGTACTAGCATATGCAAGTATCATAGCTCCACTTCCACAATTCATTTCTATCATTTTTCCGTTATTAGTTTTTTTATTTATGTTTATAACTCCTTGTAGCTTTTTGCCGACTTCTTGTGTTAAATTGTTATTAATTAATTTCAAATAATTCTTATTAGTAATTTTTTGATATATTTCTCCAAGAATATCATAAGGAGCTTTTTCATTGCAAAATAATCTAGTTAATTCTGCTGATAATGTATAAAATATATACTGTTCACTCTTTTCATAACTTTGATATATTTTTTCATACATATCACTATTTCCTTTATTAAAACAAATTTTATTACTCAGACTTATTGCAAATAATGAAATAAAATCTTTAAAAACTTTTTCAGCTGAATATTTGTCTTCATTAAAATGTAATAAATCTATAAACACTTCATATTTTTCGTTCATATTAAAATCCTTTCTTTATAAAATCTTAAAACCTTCTACTATTACTCTTATTTTACTTGTTTTCTCCAAAAAGTATTTGATATGATATTCATAAAAAATTTTAAACTCTTGTAATATTTGGCTTAATTGTATTTCGTCAATGCTAAAATAACTTCTCATATCCCTTTTTTTCAAATGGTCTATTATTTCAGCATATCCGTTTATAAAAATTTTTTTCTCATTGCATGGAATTGTTCTATTATCAAAAATCAATTTTGAAACCTTAATTTCCTCTATTTTTTCTATTTTTATATTGTTATCTTCTAAAAATGTATAAAAATCTTCAATTATATTTTGAACACTTTTATTAATTATTTCGATATTTTTATAATTCTTTGCATCTTTTATCTTAAATTTTCCATATATACTAATTTTTTTATTTGTATCTGTTTTTATATTTACCATTTTTTCCTCCGATTTTATTTTTTAAAGAATCTTTTATATTACAACTTTTTTTAATAGTTATAAATTTTTTTGACTCTTTCTTTTCTATTACATAACAACTTTTGAATCTTTATAATTAATATTAAAGTTACAGTAAATAATAGTGTAAATATAAATAATTCTAGTTGTATTAATTTTAATATATCTAATGCGATTATCAATTTCATTCCTCCATATATTTTTTAAAATTAAAAGTGGATATATTTCAATCCACTTTCATATTAAATATTTAATTTCTTTTTAGAAAGGTAGATCATCTGAAGATGAAACTTCAAAATCACTTTGAGAATTATTTGCAAATGTACTTCCATATTGCTCAAAAACATCTTCTCTTTTACTATCTGCAAAATAAACCTCTTCTGCTATTACTTCTGTTGCATAATGCTTATTTCCTTGTTCATCATCCCAATTTCTGGTTTGTATTCTTCCAATAATTCCTACTTGTTGTCCTTTTTTAAAATATTTACTACAAAATTCTCCAGTTTTAGACCAAGCTATAATTGGAATAAAATCTGCTTGTCTTTCTTCATTTTCTTTTACAAATCTCCTATTGATTGCAAGTGTAAAAGAAGCAACCAATGTATTATTTGTTTGTGTATATCTTATCTCTGGATCTTTTGTTAATCTTCCTATTAAACTTACTTTATTCATTTTCTAAAGCCTCCTTATTTCTTTCTAAATCTTGTTTTACTAATTCTATTATTTTATTTTCTAAATCTTCTTTATTTTTATATTTATAAACTTTACTTTGTAATCTTTCATCTAAGAATCTAAGTTCTTTTTTATTTATAGTTATTCCAATAAAAATTAATATTTCTTCCATTAATATTTCCTCCTATGCTATTAATTTTGTTTCTTCCATTATAATGCTACTTACTCTATAATCTTGATTTTCATTATCGTGATAAAAGTCCACACAATTGTTCCTCTTAAATGGATTTTTTTGATTTGATATATAATTATCCATATACAAATTATCTTTTTGTGCATTTTTAATTAGCTCTTTTGCTTTTTTTATTGCCTTTCTTTTGTTCTTATATGCTCCACAAAAAGAGATATTATCATCTAAACCTGTTTCAAAGTCAGCATAATTCATTTCACAAACTAAGTATATAATCATATTAACCTCTTTTCTTATTTTTTTACTATAATGAATTTCATTATTTCATCTGTAATTCTATATAATCGTTCTATTTCACTTATTGCTTTATTTTTCAGATCATCACTTATTTTAAACTCATATATAAGATAATGTCCTTCTTTATTTTTTCTAATTTCATAAGCAAGTTTTTTTATACCTAGATCATCTTTTTTAGTTATTTCAGCAAATTCATTTATCTTATTTTCTACTTTTGATTTTAATTCATATAATTCTTTTTTACTTAAATTTGGTTTTATTATTATTACATTTTCATATTCATTCATATTATTAATCCTCCTAAAAATAAAAAGCTATCTTTAACAGATAACTTTAAAATTATGCTGCTAATGGTACTTCATAGCAACTTTTTTCTTCAATTTCTTTCTTTATAGATTTTTCTTTTCTATCTAATACATAATTATAGTCATATAAAATTTCCAATTTATTATATTTGATTACTAAAGATATTATTAATTGCGTTTTTGGTATGTCTGGTATATCTGTTGTACTTTCAGCATCATCAAAAAATATTGGTGCATTTATGCCTGAGATATTATTAAATACATTAGATATTTCTAAACATGCTCTGGCCTGTTGTGATTTTGACAATTTCTTATAATCTCTACCTTCATATTGTATATTACAACATTCTGTTATTTCTCCAGTAGTTTTTACAACTTTACTAAATTCGATATTTACTTTATGTAGATATTTTTTTATTTTTTCCTTTTGTTGTTCTATAACTAAAATTTTCAATTTATTAGCAATCTTTTTTTGCATTTTTAATATTTCTAGCTGTGATAATATTTCCTCTTGTGAATTTTCACATATCTTTAATGCTGTTTTAGCTTCTTTTATTTGTTGTCTTTTTATTGTTACTTCTTGATTATGAAATAAAATATTATCCTTTTCTTTCTGTAAAAGTTCTATTTTTTCATTTAATTTATTTCTTTCCTCTTGTAGTAATTTCATATCCGAAGTATTCAATTTATCATAGATTGCTTGTTTTTCTTTTTTCTTAATTGTTAGCTCTTTTGCGGTATTTTTTAATTCATTAGCTTGTTCTTGAAATTTGTTTAATTCTTTCAAAATAAATTTTTTTAAATGATCTCTTGCTTCAGTATTTTTTATTTCTTGCCTACATGAAGGACATATTGGTCGTTCATTGTCGATATCTCTTAACTTTTTATTTTCTATATTGTATTTCTCTGAAAGTTTCGCCAAATCTTTTGTAATTATTTCTTGCAATCTATTATCAATTCTTTCAATATTTTTCTTTATATCGTCTAAATTAGAATTATCGAAATTTATTGATATAGACTCGTATTTTTCTTGTAATTTTTTTAATTCTTGATCTTCGATAAATTCTAGTAGTTCTCCCTCATCTCCTAAAGCTATTGTTCTTAATGCTTCAATTTTTCCAGTATTTCTATTGTATTCTTTTTCTAAATTATCAATTTCTTGATTTATATTGTCAGTATAACTGCTTAAATTGTTTATAGGATTTTTTATTATTTGTTTATCATATTCAGATAATAAATTAAATGCCTCCTCTGCCTCAATAGTTGGCAATATAAGTCTTATTAAATCTTTTTGTTCCTTTGGCTCTAAAGTCCAAAAATAGTATGGATTATGAGCTACAAGAAATACATCTTTATTTTTATAAAATTGTGCTAAATTCTCCTGTTTTATTTCCTTTCCATCCAAAGTTAAATGAATTTCTTTTCCTTTATCTCGTATAAGTCTATGCTCTATTCCAAAATTGTCTACAAAAGTTATATCTACAATAACATTACTTATTCTTTTTGTATCATTGGCTACTTGTTCTTTTTCTTTACCATTTAAGCTTGTACCTGTCAAACACCAATTAAAAAGACTTCCTACTGTCGTTTTCTTTTGAAAATTTGTTCCTATTATATAGGTTTTATTTTCATTAAATTCAGCAGAAAATCCATCTGGTAGATCTTTATATCCTATTACATTGTTAATACTTTTTATATACATCTTCCACCCTTTCTATCCAGATTTATTTGATAATGCGAATATATTTTCAAAATCTTCTAATCCTGGATCACCTAATATTTTTTCTATATTAGTTTCATTTAAACTATCTTCTTGAATTACATTATCTGTAATATTGTTTGTTTCTTCATCATTATTACTATTTATATATTTATCTTTTTCAGCATCGTCTACTGTCGGAATTGCAAATGTCTGTGTTATTGCATATTTATATGCTCCACTTAATGCTTTATATACAGCCCAACCTTCTTTATCACAACCTTCACCTGGAATATTTACATCTAAATAGTCACATTTTCCATCTTGATTAGGTTCAGTATCATAAAACCTATATATCATATCTATTAATACATCATTCCCTCTTTGAACAACTTGGTTTAATTTTAATGGTATCATGATAACTTTTTCTTCTATCATAGCTTCTCTTGCTTTTATGATAATATTAGCGATTGATGCATAATCAAAACCTTTTTCTTCATTGGTTTTATCTTTTATAATTGGACCTATTTTTGTCATAACATTTAATATTTTTATTACTATCATTTTTTATCCTTCCTCTACCCTAAAGTAGCTTTACTTTAATTTCTTTGTTTTTATTTTTCTTTCAATAGAAAAGACTCTTACATTTTGATCTGTATCTGAAAATTCTATTATCTTAATATCAGTTAGTACATCTTCATTAAGCACAATATATTGAAATGGTATATTTAAATTTTTAAATTCTCGTATAGTATTTTCTAATATTATTATACTCTTATTACTTACAGGCCAATAAACAGATTTCCAACCAATAATTATATATATATTACCATCTCTTTCAAATTTTCTATAAATATTTAATTTATCAAACTTATTATTACTAATAGGTTCTTTAGCTTTAATATTATTTTTTATTAAATCATAGCCTTTTTTAGTAGTACAAAGCCTTATTTGATATCTTTCAGTCTTGTTTTTCCTTTTTCCTAATATTCTTTTAATAGACTTTTCATTAAACCAATCTTTTTCTCCAAATATTAAATCAATATAATAATCTTCAAAAAAGTCATCTTTTCTTATTATAAATCCCAACTGTTTTTCTACTTTTCCAAATTGTTTCCCTATTCCTGTTACTTGAACTAATTCATTACAGCTATATTTATTTCTCATATACATTACCTTTTATTTTGTTATTTCTTCTTTTAAGACATAATATAAACTTTTTGAATATTTTTTAATATTACTCTTGTTTTTCTCAAAAAAATTGTATATAATTTTACCAATATGAACTATAATTTTTATAGTTACAAGTAATAATATTATTAGGGATTTTTTTATTATCTTTAACATTTTAAAATTCCTTTCCATAGTATTATTAAAAAGCTGTTTAAGTCCTAATTAAACGGCTTTTTTTAACTCTTCATTTTTAAATTCAGTAATTGTTCCATCCGCATTTAGTATTTGTCTTATAGAATATTTACATAGAATATTCATATTAGATTCAAAATTTGTTTTTTCAATTTCAATTACTGTACCTTTACCACATTCTAATACTGCTTTGTCTGCTTTTGGATGTAAAATGTATTCTACATCTTGACCATTAATATCTTCGAATATAATTTTATCAAACTTTTTTCCATTAACTAGTGTAGGTAAAAATTTCTTTGTTGTTACATAATTTGAAAAGTCTTCTTTTTTATTTTCTGTTATTTCATTTTCAGTTTTTACTTTGCTTTCTATGTCTTTATTATCGTTTTTCGTATCTTTTTCTTCTGTTGCCTCTGTTCCTTCTGCTAATTGTTTACTCTCTTGTGACTTTGTTTCAGTTAATTTTGGTGTATTTTCAATTAATTGAGGTTTTATATCTGTTCTATGTAAATCCACACTATAATAAGTACCATAAGCAAGACTTTGTTGTTCTGTAAGTGTTAGCACAAATGGAACACCTACTATACTCATTCCAGCTCTTTTGTATTTAACAATTTCTGATGCAATATTTGATAATGAAATGCCTCCAGAAGTACTTAAATTCCATACTCCACCTGCTTCTATTCCATCCAACACAAATTTTAAATTTCCTTTCAATTTGCACTTTCCACTTTGCCTATGCTGACATTGTTCATTGCATTCAACTTCAATTTGTATGTTATTATTTTTGTTGTCTTTTCCTACCGTTATTGCTTTTGTTCCATTTCCAATGCAAACTGCTTTTCCATTTACATATCTCTTAAATCTAAAATTAAATGGATTTTCAGATGTAAATTTTATTCTTAATTCAGTTGGTTTATTGGGATACAATTGTTTAAAGATATCAACAATTTCTATGTTAGTACTTTTATCTTTTTCAACATGAAAATATGGTAGCTTTTCTGGTAATCCTTTCTCATTTTTCTTTCCTGTTTTTATATTTCCAATAACTCTTTCTCTAACTAAATCTTGTATATTCATACTTTTTCTCCTTCCATTTAGGCAGCTATATCCTCAAATTGTTCTTCCGCATAATCTACTAAATCCATTAACTGCTCTATTATTTTTTCTTTTAATTTATCATAATCTTTTTTGTTAATATAAGATTCTTCATTTTCAAATTTATTTTCTTTAGGATTTTTGTTGTTAATTTTAACATCATTATCACATAATAAATTCTCAAATTCCCATAGGATATCTTTAGCTATTTCTTCGCACCAAGATTTACTAACTAGCATATCTCAATACCTCCTTATCAAATGAATATTCATATAACTTTTCTAAATCAAGATCAACTACAGGCAATTGTAAAAACTTTACTATTACTTTTTTTGTTATACCTGTTACAATTCCTAAATCTAATAAGAAACTTATCAGATTACTGTTAGCATAAGTGTCTATTACAACTTGGTTTTCTTTTAATTTTTCTTCTACATTAACTGTAACATTTGAAATATAAGATATGTCTTTATCATTTTCACCATAGCCATAAATAGCTAAACTTAATTTACCTTTTTCATATTTTCCTACATAAAAAAAACAGTTTTTGTATTTTACACAATTTGATTCATAGTTAAATGTTTTCAATAATATTCCCTCCTCTTTTATAAAATATTTTCATTTGTATTCAAAAACAATTAATCTATCCTCCTTTCTTACATTTTTACACAAAAAAATAACAAGTCTGACTTTTAATCTTACTTGTTTTTATTTGTTTATTTAATTTTAAGCACAATTCCTCCTATAGCTGTGTTTAACTATAAGTGGCATTATTTAAAGTGCTACTTACTTTACCTTTGCTCTTAGCAAAGTCTTGCCGACAATTAATCAGCTTTACCCTAATAAATAGGTATAACTATAAAATTGTTTTACTTTATAGTTATTAATTTTGAATACATATATATTTTAACTTATATTTTGTAATAATGGAATATACACATCTAAATTTTTTTACTATATGTTCTTTCTATGTTTTTTTATATTATATATATCCGTTAATATATTTAGCAATAAAAAAAGACTAGCATTGCTAATCTACTTACATTAATTATTTTCTTTTAAAAAGTCATCTAATTTCTTATTATATAAAATACTAAATTTTATTAGTAATTTTAAAGAACAAGTTTTAACAGTATCTTTTTTTGATTCTATTCTCCTTAAATAATCATGTGACATATCCAATATTTCTGCAACTTCCATTAAAGACATACCACTTTCTTTTCTAAACTTTTTAATATTTTCATATATAATAGGCATATAATTCTTATCTAATTGTGCCTTTACTCTACTTATTTCTTCCATATTCGCTCCTTCTTATAGAATATATTTTTGCACAAAAAGTATAAAAAATATGTAACTTATTTGTCCCATTCCATTTTTTATGTTATAATTATGAACAATAATAAAAATGTGGCAATTTATGTCTAGTTTTGTCGATACTATTGAATATTTTTTTAAATATATTATTATATATTTGAAAATTTTACTTTTTTCGTTGCATATCGACTCTTGCTTCTAATCTATTTGCTTTTGGATTGGCAATAAAAAGCAAATATGGTTCAATCTCAAGAGCTTTTGCTAAAGATTCAATAGTAGGAATGGACGGACTATATTTTCCTTGCTCAATATCAGATATATAATGTGTACTTAGTCCAGATTTCTCTCCTAACTTTTCTTGAGAGTAATCTTTCATAAATCTATAATATTTTATATTTTTGCGAAAAACATCTGTTAAAGACATTATATATCACCACACTTTCATACCATTCTTCTTAGTATGGTATAATTTTGTCACGATATACACAATGAAGTATATAGCCCAAACTTTTATAATATTAATAAATTCATTAAAATTTCCACTATTTTTTTATTAAATTTTATAAGAAAGGGTGAAAAAATGTTATATTTTCTAATTTGCTTATGTTGTATATTCATTATATCAACAATTGCATTGTCTATAAGTAATACTAATAAACAATCTAAAATTGACGAATTGAAAAAGGATTTTACAATATTAGATGCTCAAAGAATTTTTTGGTGTAGAGAAAATGATATACTAAAAGAACAGATAAAATCATATGAAGAGAAAGAATTTGAAGAATTAAAAGAAAATCCATTACTATTTTATAATAATCAATTACCATATAACGGATCTTTCGAAGGTAAAAAAGCTATTATTGGTAATTATGATAGTTTTTCAGCAAATTTAACTCGTCAAATGTTAATGTTATTTGGTATTTCTGTTGATGTTGTAAAAACAGGTGTTGACTTATTTGCTAAAATTTCTAATGGTTATAAATACGATATTATTTTTACTAATCATATTTATCAAATTCGGATTTAATGGACCTGAATTATTGGAAAATTTAAGAAACCTTAAAAACTTTAATACTCCTGTTGTTATACATACTATTTCAAAAGGCGAAAGAAAACATTTTATTGATGAGCTTGGATTTGATGAGTATATTGAAAAACCTATTAGATATGAAGATATTGAAAGAGTTTTAAAAAAATTTTTATCATAAAAAATTATCCCTTAAATATTGAGGGATAATTTTGCATTCTATTTATTAATATTTTATATTTTTTGTTTTTGAGAGGTTCGCAAGCAACAAACCTCTCTTCTCGTCACATATTGAGTAATTTTAATAGTTTTATGAGTAATTTACTAAATCCATTCAACAACGTATTTGTTATTTACTATTTTTGCATTTGGATTATCTTCAACATAGTCTGTTATATGAAAAATTTCTCCTGTTTCAATTACATTGCCATGTTCGTCAATATAAATGATAGGATCTCCTTCTACTAATGAATTAGAATATCCTATTTTTTCAACATGAGTTCCTGCGCAATCAATAGATCGTAACTTTCCTATTATTTGATTATATTTCCGTTTACTCATATACTACTCCTTTCAAAAAACAATTTTTTGCTACTTTGCTATTTTATCATATTTTTATGAATTTGTCATTTGTTTTCACTTACTTTTTGCTATTCATTATAGTAAAGAATTTTACACTTTTACTTTTTTAATTCTAAATTTTCTAAGATTTCCTCTAAAATTTTTTCTCTATTTTTAGATGTATCTATATATTTTATTCCATATCTAGGACATTCTTTTTTTAGCATTTCATTACTATTGTACCAATCTTTTGCATGTTTAAGTATATATTCTTTTGGTAAACCATATGTCCAACTTTCCTTAGTATCATATTTAAGGCATTGCTCAACTATATCTTCTGGTTTTAAATTTCCTAGACCTAAACACAAAACAATTGTATCTTTAAAATCAATCATTTCTGTTACTATTTTAGGATGTAATTGTCCACTTTCTAAAATAGTTCCATATTGTTGTTTATCATTCCTGATTTGAGATTTAAAGAATTCTATTAAAGTCTTTTGAAAATATTCTCCATGTTCAAATTCTTTTTGTGCCTCTACATTTTCTTCATAGTATTCTTCTTTGTTTTTTGCTCTTATTAATGCCCATTTTAGAGAATCACTGTGTATTAAATTATAACAGGTATATTTATTTTTTATCATATTACTTAATGTTGTTTTTCCTGCTCTGCCAATTCCCATAATTATTATATTTTTCATTCTATCATATTTCCTTTCATGCTAAATATAAAATTTCACTCTTATTATTACTCTACAAAAGAACTAGGATGATATGCTGTAATTCCTAATTCTTCAGCCTTTCTTAAAACATCTAATCTATCATCAACAAATACAGTATCTTGTAAATTAATATCTAGTTTTTTAGCATATTCTATTATTACATTTGGTTTCATCATTGTTGAACTTATAAAAATTATGTTTTCTTTTTTTATATTAGGATAATTTTCTTCTAGCCATTTATATTTTTGATTTATTTCATTATTTGTAACAATAGTACCTAAAACAAAAATTTTATCTGAATTTAATTGACTAATAATATTTTGCATATTCTTTAATGGTCTAGCATTAGCAAATAAATTTGAAAACAATAAATCTTCTAAGGATTGACATCCAAGTTCAGGACATCCTCCACTATATAACTTATCATTAAATCTATATTCTGATAAAGTACCATCTACATCAAAAAACACATACTTTTCTTTCAACTTTTTTAACATATCTATTTCTCCTTATTCTTTTATTTATAAATTTTCTTTTATTTCTGGAAATAAATCATATAAATTATATCCCAACAATTTGTCAAAATATTCTTTTAGTTTATAAGTTTCTTTAATATGATATTGAGTATTTGAATAAGCACCTCTTCTAATCATAATATCAATTAATCTTTTATCTATTGTAAATATTTTTCCTCCTTGTGGACACATTAAATCACATAAATTTATTATTTTTTCTTCTATTGAATATTGATGTTCTTTTATAAACTCTGTTAAAAATGGATTTGAGTTAGGATCTGGTACTCCTCCTGCTGTGCAAATAATATCATTATTTAAGTATGAATGTGTTAAGCAAATATTTGCATATTCTTTATCATATCCTAAGTCTTTTATATAGTTATAGCCTCTCATAACATGACCATGTGACTTTCCTATATATTTTCCAATATCATGAATATATCCGAGTGTTATTGTTTTATCAACATCTACATTATAACTTTTTTCATTTAATGCTTGAGCAATTTTCCCTGCTGTATTACCAACACAAATACAATGTTCTATCCATATATCACTTTCTGTTTTTCCTCTATACTTTTCTAATATTTCTAATGCTTTATCACTTGTTAATTTCATCATTTTCTCCTTCTAAAATATTTTTGCTAACAATTCTATATTGCTTATATTTTCTATTTTTGGAATATGAATAAATATCATTTTAGAATTTAAATAATTTTCTTTTATATATTTCAGACCATTAAAATATAAATTGTTACATAGAAAATTACCAGCATCTTCAGAAATATCTACTTTAAATCCTATATTTTCTATATCTTCTTTTATTTTTGAATAATTAAAATCTGTTTTATATAAATCTTTCTCTTTTTTGCCAATAACTTCAATTTTAATCGTATCTTTATCTAATGGAGCTTGTCCAAATGAAATTATTGATTCATACTTTTCTAATTCATTTATCAGTTGTTTTACACTTGTATCAAAACTATTTCTTAAATATAATTTATCTTTTTTATCTACCTTTATTTTATCTAACAATATTTTTGATGAATTATCTTGTCCGTTAAAAGCTGTATATAATATTTTCACTTTTCCCCCCCATTAAATTCTATTAACCTAAAAATTTTATAATTCTATTTATTGATTTAACAAAATTATTCCCATTTATACAATAAATTTTAGAATTATGACTTGTATCTCTTATATAATCCATGTTCAATAATTTTTTACAAATTTTTTCTCCATGTTCTGTACTGGCATCTGCCATTATTTTTATTATCTTGATGTTTTTATCTATTAGTAATTTATATAGATTGATACATCCTTTTAGCAATGTCGTTATTACATGATAGTTATTTCTGTAATTTTGATTTATTGATATTGAAGACAAGTATATGTAATATTCTTTGTTATTTTCATATGTTTCTATTTGAGAATCTGTTACATCAACTTCATTTATTTTATTGTTATAAATATCATAAAAAGTATTTTCATCTAATGGTAGTATATTAACACTTGCAATTACCTCATTATTACTATTTCTAACACCTATACAAGTTAAGTTATTTTTCTTATACCACTTTAATACTTCTTTAGCTGGTGTTATATTTTCATTTTGGAAATATGAATGTTCGATATTTTCCATTATTTTAAAATCTTCTAAATTGAATTTATAATCTATTTTTAGTTCTTCCATTTTCTTTAATTTTCCTATTCCAACGTGAATTTCTTTTCCATTAACCAATAAGTCTTTTATTTTTGATTGCAAACTTGTTCTTTCTGGCAAATCATAATAACTATCTATTTGTTGCAAATTATAAACAAAATTTAAAATATCTTTAGCAGCATCCTTTCCTTCATTTATATCAAATAACTGTTGAAATTTAGAAATATTTGAATTACTATCTAATATTTTAGTTATATCTTTACTTAATAGCCATGATTCGCAATAATATTTGTAATTTTCTATATTAAAGTATTTTTTTATTTCTTTTTTAGAATTTTTTATAGAATTTAATACTTCATTATAAAGTAACTTATCTCCTTTTGGTATATGTATTTTTATATATTTTCCTTCTGTATTATTACAATATTCATACTGCAATCTTCCAACTTCTATTAACTTTATTTTTATAAAATATATTCCCCATAAAGTCTGAGATAATCTAATTCCTTTTAGTTTTCGATTATATATATCATTTATTAAACATTCTTTAACTCTGTTTTTATGTGCTAAAATTTGATATGTATCAAAGTTATATTTACTCATATTTTCTTCATGTATTTTATAACCTGATAAAAGTATAATGTTATGAATAAATTTATTATAGGATTCTCCTAAAAATCTACTTAAATCACTTTCATTCCATAATAATTTTAGTTGTTCACTTTCATTGCTATATAACGATTTTAGTGCATTATTTATTCTGGTTTTTAACTCTTTATTCTTATTAATGTCATCTAAACATTTATAACATTTTTTCTTATAATCTTCTATATTTATATTATAAAATGTTAATGCCTTTTCTATATTATCTTTTTCTATTAACAAATCTTTATCTTCCATCTCTATCCTTTTTCTACTAATTTATCAAATAAGTCATTATATATCTTATCAGAATCCAAATAAGTTACAAACTTTATTTTTCTATCATTTTTATTAAAAGTATAACTTAAATCTTTATTAATTTCTGGGCAATCCATTTTCTTTTCTTCAAACCAATCTTTATTTATTAAATAGGCTATAACACTTATATCCCAAATAACTCTTCTTTCTTGTATTCCATGTACTCCATCATTATAAAATCTTTGGCATAAGTAGTCACATAATTCATTTTTTCCTTTTAAAAAGTGTTCTAATTCATATATTGATATTCTCAAGTTTGATGCTACACTTTTACAAGGAATGATTGTCAATTTCACATTTGATTCGAATACAGTTTGTACTGCTTTTATATCTTGCCTAAAATTAAATTCATCATTTTTATTTTGTAATAAACTATGTCCTCCAAGCCAAACTATTTCAATTCTATCGATTATTCTAGGTTCTTTTAATATTGCAATTGCTATATTTGTTATTGCTCCTATTGATAATATGTATGTCTTTTCATTTTTCATTGCTATTTCAATTATTTTTTCTACTGCTTTTGTTGTTTCATTATAATTATTTTGTAAATAGTCTTCAGAGCCTTTATATACTTTATTTGTAGTATCAAAATTAAGATATTTGCATATTTTTACTATTTCATTATAGCTTTTCTCATTTCCTTCTGGTATTGAAATATTGTTGTCATGATGATATGGTGCTACTGTAATTGCTTCTATATTAAATCTTTCTTGCGATTTTAATAAATATGCAAGTGCAAATTGATCATCACACTCATTATAAGTGTCTGTATCTAATATTACATTTATTTTTTCTTCTGTTTTCTTTTTATACATTGAAGATATTTCTGCATATATTTCTTTCCAATTTGATACTTTTTCAAAATTCTCATTATTCTTATTATATCGCGTATTCATAAATAGAACCTTTGTGCCAACTTTTTCTATATTTACAGCTGTTTGAGTACTATCTTCTATCATAATATCAATATTATTTTCTTTACATACATTTGCTTTTTCTTCTTTGTTATAAGCATTTGTTAGAATTAACTTATCATAAACGATATTGTATTTTGCTAACCATTCCTCTGTAAGCTTATATGGATTATTATATTCTCCATTATTTCTTCCAGATATGATAATAATTTCATTACCATCTTCTTTTAATTTTTTTATTGTTTCGGTGGCTCTATGAATAGGTTTTAATTTAATAGCAATTCTTTCAATATTATTTTTGTAGAATTCTGTTTCTTCTTTTTCAGTCCAATCAAACATTCCGTATCTTATAAAAACATCTTCGTTTATAATTCCTATATTTCTTAGTTCTTTATCATGTTTTAAGTATTCTTTTAATAATTCATCATTAAAATTAGAAATAACATTATCTATATCTATTCCTATTTTCATTATATATTTTTCCTTCTTTCTATAAATCTTTCCATAATAAATCTTTGCCATTCTCTAAACATTTTGCTTACATATTCTTCTGGTCTTACCCATAAAACTTTATGATCTTTTTCAATTGGCTCTGCTATTTTTTTATCAAACTCTGCAATATAGACATTTGCTATTACTTCTAAATATCCTTTATCTTCAGCAAATATATGAGAGCCAACTTCTTCGAATTCTCTAATATTTTTTATAGAATATCCTGCTTCTTCAATCATTTCTCTTTTTAGTGCCTCTAATTTGGTTTCGCCATTTTCTATGCCTCCGCCTAAGTAGAAATAATCTTCTCCATCGGTTACAATTCCTACTTTGTCATCATCTTTATTTACAATAATTGCATATGCTCCTGGCCTTTTTCTATATTTAATATTTTCTTCTTTACTTCCTACATATTTCATTTTTTATTCATCTCCAATTTAATATTATTCCCTGTTAAAATTAAATTCCTTAACTAACTTACCTTGATAATCAAACAATGCCAATATATAAGTCCTATTTCATACATTATTTTATATCTTCCAACCATTCTAGTATTTCATTTATTTGTTTTCTTGGTCTTGGTTTAGGTGCTTCATCTGGATACCCTATTGAAATTGCTGAAATTAGTTCCATATTCTCTTTTTTTACTAAATTTGCAATTTTTTCTTGAGTATATACAATATCTCTTATCCATAAAGATCCTAATCCCAAATCTGTAGCTCTTAAACAAATATGTTCTATTGCAGCACCTATTGATAATGAATCACCTATAAGCCAATTATCTTCTTTTGGCTTAAATACTAATATTAAAATTGGAGCTTCTTTCATAATATTTGCAGTTGTTTTTACACTATTATTTGCATTATATATATTTTTTTCTAGATTAACCTTCGACTTTTTCTGTTGTTCTAACATAATATCTGCAATTTGATTTTTTATCTTGTTTTTTACAACAACAAACTTCCAAGGCTGTCTATTTTTTGCAGATGGTGCTAATCTTGCGGACTCTACTAAATCTTCTATAATTTTATTGTCTACATCTTTGTTTTCAAATTCCCTTATACTTCTTCTATTTTTTACAGTTTCTATTAATTCCATTGGTTATTTAATCCTTTCCAGCTTCTTTTAAATTCATATAATAATTATTTAAATATAAATATCTATTGTTCCAAAGCTCTGATTCCTATAAAAAGAATGCATCTTATTTTCCTCTTTTACTATTTGTCCTACATGTTTCAATAAAATATTCAAAAATTTTATTCATATTATCATCTACTTTATATAGACTTTCTGGATGAAATCTTACTCCTATATAGAACTTTTTATTTTTAGCTTCAATTACATCTGAATACCCATCTTCACAAAAACCAACTTTATCTAATAATGGAGATTCATTAACCGTTCTTTTATGTCTTGAATTAACCATAATTTCTTCTTTTTTCACTATATTATAAAATTTTGAAGATTTATCAATATGTATGCTATGAACATATTCATCATTAGGTTTATTGTGCTTTTCTGGATTAGAAATCTTATAAGTTGTTCCACCTAGACCTCTAACAATACTATTTTGTCCTGCACATATTCCTAAACAGGGTATATCATTATCATAACAATATTTTGCAATAAACGGTTCAAATGCTTCGTTTGCATTTCCTCCTTGTAATATAATACCATCACATAGTTTTATCTGACTAACTATATTTTCTTTATCAATTAAATTTAAATATTCAAACCACTCATCACCTGCTGGTTGAATTTTGGCATTTGGTGTAATTATTCCTATTGCAACTCCTCCATTATCAAATACTGCTTGTTTTACTTCGTTTCTGATACGAGAGTCTACCCTTTTTTCGTTTTCATCTCCATCTTTATATTTTGCTACAATTCCTATTATTACTTTATTCATCTATTTTCAACTCCCTTAATGAATAACTATATTGGTCGTTTTTTCCACATTTTACTAATTGAAAGCTATGATTTTTATATATGTTATTTAATTTTTTATTTGATTTTAAGCAATCTAATCGTAAATATTTTTTTCCATCTAATTTTGCTATTTCTTTACACTTTTCAAAAATAAATTTTCCTAAATTTTTATATCCTACTTTTGTTACTACTTTATAAATATAATAAGCTGGTGTGGTATCATCCTTCCACTCTTTACTATTGGTTGATAACTCAAAACCTGCAACTATTTCATCATTTTGCTTTATTATATAATAATTTCCATTGTTTATCGCTTTTTCAAATTCTGATCTTGGATGATTGTTAAGATATTTGCTCCATTGTTTTATATTATTATCTTTAAACCATTTCATTCTTTCTGAATATAATCTTATAATAGAATCTATATCATTGATATTTGCTAATTCTGTTTCATAATTCATATTCTATTTTCCTCCTCAATGATTTTTTTACGATTTTATACAATTTATTGTAAATATAATTACTTGCTTTATTTCTCCATTACTTCTGCTATCAATTCCGATACACTTTTATATTCTTTAATTGCTACTTTCTTTAATTCTTCAACTGATTCTTCCATACAATATCCATTAAAGTTTTTCACCATCTCAATATCACTAAATCCATCTCCAATAGTATAAATATTTTTATCTTCAATGTTGAATTTTTGAGTTAATAGTCTGATAGCATTGGATTTATTCGTTTTGCTAGATATAATTTCAATAGCGTTAGTTGTTACATAATATGAATTTATATATTGAGAATATTTATTATTTATTTTTTCACTTATTTTCATAGCTTCTTCTTTAGTATTGTATTTTATATGTATCTTTGTTAAATCTTTTTGTTTTATATCTACTCTACTTTCTAATGCACTACAACAAAAAAAATTTATTGATTTTTCAATATTAACTTCATCTTCAATTTTACTAATAATTTTATTATTAATAGGAAAATTATAAATAATATTGTCATTGCTATCTATTATTGTTGCTCCATGGTTTAAAATTACATAACTATAATTTATATTATAAGTTTCAGCTTTATTTTTAAAGTCCAAATAACTTCTACCAGTTGCTATCATAAACAAGTTTCCTTTTGACTCAAATTCACTAACAGCAATTTTATTTTTCTCGATATCTTCATCATTTATATAAAATGTCTGATCGTAATCACTTATAATAATTTTTTTATTTTTCTTCATCCTTATTTCACCTTTACAAAAATTTAATTGTATCTTTTATCAAATATTAGTTGTAATTTTATCATATTGTACTTTTATTGACAACGAATTTGAATATATTTTGTTTCTATTTGTTTTGTTTTTTCTAAGTCCTTTTATTTTTCTCCTCATAGATTTTAAATTCTTCTTCCCCCACTTCTTTTCTTATAATTTAATTTTAATATATTTCTTAGTTGTTTTTTTAAAAGACTTTTTGTTTTTTACATTTCTATAATAAACCTTCTGAAAAAAAGAAAACAACCGAATTGCTCCAGCTGTTTTCTTTCTTACTATTTTTAGGAATTATATAATCCCAGCTTTAATAATTGCAATATTCTTTTTTTATTAGTTTTATCTTTACTCGTAGCTTTGTTTAGTATAGAAATTACTTCCTCTAAAATTTCAGTATTTTCATTATCCTTAACAAATTCATCTAACAAAAGAATCAAGCTTTTATCTGCTTGTAATATTTTATATCCAGCATATTTGTATTCCATTTCAGCATCATATCCTGCATATTTCAATACTTCAATATAACTTACTTGTAATACATCTGCAAGAATTTTTAATTTTTTCTACTTAACTTTCTTTCTCCTGTTTGAACCTTACATAAGGATACATTAGTAATTCCTACCATCTTTGATACAAGCAATGCTTATTAACATTTTACATTTATCCTTATAAATAAGTATTTTCATATATTTTTTACTTTGAAAGGCTAGTAATTATAGATATAATTCTAGCCCTTATTTTTTATTGATTATCTTTTTTATTCTTTAACAAATAAATAGATAAACAACTCAATCCTATTCCTAACATAGTAATAGCACTATTCATATCAATTTGTTTTAATATAGAAGTAACTACAATACAAATTCCCATTGCAAGACTAACTCCAATTAAGGCAATATTGATAATATCGTCTATCTTGCTATTTTCTTGTTTTGTTTGTGCATTTAATAGTTTCTCCACAGAAACGCCTAAAATTTCTGCTAACTTTGGAATAGAATTAACATCGGGACAAGATAAATTTCTTTCCCATTTTGATACAGCTTTGTCAGTAACATTCATTTTTTCTGCCAAATCATTTTGTGTCATATTTTTTTCTTTTCTTAAAAAACTAATCATTTCTCCAAGAGTTTTGTTTGACATATTTAATACCTCCTCCTTTGATTGTTAATTCTATTTTATTACTGGTATTTCACAAACTCAACCGACAGTTAGTTTACTTTGATAAACCATTAGTTTAGTTGTAGTTTATTTAACTAAATTGTGTTACTACTTTATTGTATCTACAATGACATCTATTGCATTACTTACAAAACTTATTTTCCTTTGACTAAATATCTCATCATCATAAGATAATGTAACAATTGCTATTCCAATTTGATTTTCTTTTGTAAAATTAGTATCTCCCATTAGTGTAGTCCATTCAATTTTAATATTGTCTTTAGTTATATCTTTATCACTCTTTATTTCATATTGAAGTTCTTTTGCAAATGGAGTATTTGAACTTGATTTTACAATAATATTATTCTCTTTTTTATAAACTCTTATTGTATAAAATACTTTTTCTTCATCGTAACTAACATAGTTTTCATTTGGAGATACTGTTTCTTCATAAATTAAGCTTTCTTCGAGATTAACAGTATCAACAGGAGTAGAACTAATATTCTCAATATTTACCTTATAATTTTCTCTATTTGTAACACTATTTTCAATTAATTTATATGTAACAACTATTCCGATAATAAATAATAAAATTATAACTCCAATAATTATTTTTTTATTCTTGTTCATCTTCCATAAAACCTCCTTTTAATTTATAATTTCATAGTAGTAATAACTTACTATCTATTGTTATAATATCATAAAAATAATTTTCTATTTTTATTGTTTTTTTCTAGTTCTGAATAAATATTTTGTCTTTTATAATATCCTATATAAGTTCATTTATCTTTTCTTTTATTCTATTTAATTCATGACCAGTTGCTAAGCAAGTATTCCATCCTCTACTTTTTGCCATTTCTATATTTTCTTTACTATCATCAATAAACAAAATATTATTAGGCTCTATTTTACAATCATTTTCTACTATTTCATAGATTTTATCTTTAGGTTTTCTAGTATTTAGTTCACATGAAAGCCATACATAATCAAATTGCTTTAAATCTACCTGTTTATCTAACCTTTGTTTGTCTAAAGATCCTAGATTAGATAGAATAGCAATTTTACACTTATTTTTTAAACTATGAGCATATTCTACTACATTTTTATAATACTCAATTTTATCAAATTCATTTATATAATAATCGTAAAATTCTTCTGAATTACATTTCAGATTAAATTCTTGTTTTATTTTTTCAAACCATTTGTCTTCTTCTAAATTAATATTATATGTTATGTCTTCTACTGATTGAGCGTAGTATCTTTCTACGATTGTATTTTCATCTTCTTTACTATTAAAATGTTTGATAAGATTTATTATAGCTTTGTCTGTGGAGTATTCTCCTTTTTTATGACTTTCTATAACTCCTCCCCAATCAAATATAACAATTTTATTTCTATTTTCTATGTATTTAATTTTATTATAAACATCATACCAACTGTAACATCTATAAATATTTTTTCCATTACATTCTTTATTATATCTTGCATTAAAGCATATAACTGGTATATTTTTTGATATATTATTTATATTCTCTACTTTATCTTCTATCATTACATCAATGTTATTTTTTTGACATATCTCTACTTTATCTTCTGGACTAAATATAATTTTATCATAATATATTTTATTTTCTTTTAGCCATTTTTTAACTATTTCTCTCATTCTTTGTCCTTCAGCTGTATCTCTATCGGTTAAGTACCTAGCAGTTATTATATATATTTCTTTTCCTTCATCTTTCAATTTATTTATTACTTCACTAGCAAATTTTCTTGCTGGTTCATTTTTAGCATATTCATATAAATATTTTTCCCAAAATTCGTCTTCTGCTTTTTCGTCCACATTAAATATTTCTTCGATATCATATCCTTTTGAATTTATAATTCCTTTATGATATTGTTCAAATACAAATTTACTTCCGTAATCTAATTGCCATTGTTCTATATCTGTTAATACTCCGTCTATATCTATTCCTATTTTCATATTATTCCCTCTACTATTCTTCTATATTTCTATTTCAAATCCATCTTCTTTTTTTTAACACTTTTTATATTAACTCTTTTCTACAAATTATAATCCAAAATAAAATTCTCATTCATTGCATAAATTTTCAAAAAAACTTTGCTACTATTTTCTACATCATACGAAATGTTAAAAATAGTTTCATAAGGATCTTCTTTCGTTTGCAATATTGAGTTAAAAAATTTGTTTTCGACTGATCTGTATTCTAAGATTTTATTTATTTCTTCTATATCTTTATTAAACCTATGTAACATTTTTTTTGCCATATCAAATCTAAATATGCTATTGCTACCATTATCTGTAACCTGTTTAAATATATATTGACCATGAATAAAATGATTAGTATGAACATAGCTATCTTTTATATATTCTACATCTATATTGTCATTATGTACTTCAATTGATACAGCTATATTATTTTTTGTATCTATAGCATTAACATTATAACCAGATGCTACTTTCATCTCTTTACATCTTTTTATTAAATCATTGATAGATTTAGCTTCTGAAATATGTCTTTGTGAAAAATATCTAGGTATATAATTAATATTCGTGTCATAATCATGGCAGTAATTAATTGTTTTTAATATTCCGTAGCTATTCCAACTTACTCCGTTCCCAAATGGCATATTATACATATCATTTGTAATAAACCAATTATCATCATCAATTTTTACTTTACTCAAACAAAAATTACCTTCCATATATTTGTCATCTTCATTGTGTGAAATTATAAATTTTCCATTATTTTTTTTGCAAATAATAGTAGTACAATGTTTGAGATTTAAGTTCATTATTTCAGGACATAACATAGCAAAATAAATTATATGTTCTATACCTAATCCGTCTGCTTTTCCTATAACTTCATCATAATATTTTGGAAAAGTTAATTTTAAGTTGTTAAATTGTTCTTCTATCTTTTCTTTAATTTCTATATTTTTATCAATTTTAATTTTTATATTTTCTATATCTATTTTTACATTCTTTTTGAAATATTCACCTGAAATTTTGCCATTTTGATAAGGCGAATATTGTAAATTTAAAATTTGCATTTAATTTTTTCCCTTCTAAATATATTTCAAAATTTTTTATCTATATTTTTTTATTCAATAATAAATTTTTAATGCTTATCTGCCAAATATCTATAATTGTTTAATTATGCTTATATTATCACAAAGGAGAGAAATTATCAATTTCTCCCCTTCAAATTATAATATATTTTATTTAATTATCTTTAATGCTTCATTAGTCGTCTTATCTTTATCAAACTTGTTAATAATAAAAACTATAATTGCAACTAGAATAAATACTATTGCATATAAAATAATACTCATTTTCCAATCTCCAACTGCAAGATTTTCTCCTGCTAAAGTAGATGAAATAACTGATGGAAACCTTGCTATGGAAGAAATTAGTATAAATTTAAGTGGTTTAATTGGTAACAAACCTGCTATATATACTAATAAATCTTTTGGTGTTCCCGGTATTAGAAATAGGATCAACATTATCATTTCTATCTTTTTAGGATTATTAAATAATTTACTATTTTCTATTTTTTTAACTTTTTCTTCACTACAGAAAGAATATACAAATTTTTTACCAAATTTTCTTACTAACAAAAATATTGTTGTAGATATAATAAATGCTGAAATCATTATAAAAACTGTTCCCCATAAACCACCATAACACATTCCTGCTAATATTTCTATTGGCTCTCCTGGCACGATTATTAAAAATATTTGTGCAACTTGTAATCCAAATAATGATAACATTCCTAATATTCCAGAATCTTCTACTTTTTGTTTAAATGCTACTTGTCCTTCAAGAGAAGATAAATTTTTCATTACTGGAAACAAGTAAGTTATAATCCCTATAATTAATATTAATACCATTATAGTTAATATAATTTTGAAAATTTTTACTTTATTATTTTTACTCATATAATACCTTCTTTTTTTCTATATGCTACTAAGTTGTTTCTTAAAATTTCTTTTATATCTATTTTGGATAATTGATAGTGTCTTAATAACCCACTATATATTTCTTTTAATCCATCTAATTTTTTGAAATCTTCTGGTTTTATAATTTCTGGCAATTTTGTTTTTATTCCTGATTTTTCTAAAATATATTTAACAAATTCCGCACAATAAAACCTATTTTCTTTTTGTATTCTCTTATGTATTCCAACTGCAAATAAACCAATAGTATTAAATTTATATTTATCTTTACTTTGTTCAAATTTAATTATATTTTTAGATATTTCTTCATATTGCTCATCACTTATCTCTAAAGAATATATCTTTGCTCTTGTTTTATAAAATCTTTTAAATGTACCTTCATTGATATATTCATGCACAAAACCTCCGTAAAATGCGTTGTATGGATTTAATCTTCCAAAACTATACATTCTGTTTAATTCTTTATCAAGAGCAATAGATACATGAGAAAATTCATCTTTTGTGTATTTTTTTATAATATTTGACAACATAGTTCCTGTATGTGTCAATATAATATATATCTTTTTCATGATTTTTACCTGATTTCTTCAATATTTCTAGTAAATTGAACATCTGTTGCAATAAAATAAATTCCATATACTAATATAAACATTCCATATATAATTCCTATATTTCTAATAATTTCTTCCATTGTAACAGCAATAGTAAATAAATTACTTACAGTTAATATAATCGGAATACTTATCACAAATGGTAATAACATAGGTATTGCAAAATAGAAAAATAATTGCTTAAATATTGTTCTATTTATTTCTAACTCATCCATTCCTAGTTTTTTTAATAATTCATATCTATATTTATACTTTTCTGAATCACTTAATTGTTGTATTGCAAGTAAAGTAGCTGTTGCCATTACAAATATTAATGCTACATAAAATGCTAAGAATGATATTATTGCATAAAATGATTTTGTTTCAGTTACTCTTTTTCCTCTTGTTTGAATATTTACTACTTCTCTTTCTATTTTTTGTTCAAACCTTTCTCCTCCGTATTCTGCAATTTCTGTATATTGTCTTGTAGGAACCATGCTTTCTATTTCTTCATAAAATTTTTCATCTGTTGTTTCAGTTGTTGTTGCCACTAATTTATATGAATAATCAAATTCTGGATTTTCTACTAATTCATTGTGCTGTTTTACTATTAATTCTTCCATACTGTCAGGTACTACAATACAATATGTGTATCCATTAAGGCTTATTTGTGAAAAATTTTCTCCATTTACTTGCTTTATATTTAGATTTTTATCACAAATTTTTATTGTATTATTTTCTTGTATATACTCTTCAAATAATCCTTGAGCAGTTTTCATACATTGAATTATTGCTTCATTATCATTTAATGTAACTATTTCATATCCTAACATTTGTCTTAACTTATTATAGTCTTTAAGTAACATTACTGAATCTAAATTTTCATAGAATCTGTCTTTAAATACACTATTGGCTAATGCTGTTCTCACATTAGTATTAGGAACATCATATAGTCTGTATTCATACATTTCTTTCACTTTTGCATTTTTATTTATATAGTCTTTATATATTGAAAGGTCTTCATCTGCTGAAGTCATTGATATTTCAAATGGATATCCCATTTCAATTTCATTGTTTAACATATTATTTGTTAATAATGCTACATTTCCACCAACTAAGATAAATGTAAACATAAGAGCTATTGTTCCCATTGTAATACTCATTGTGTTTATTTTTGATGTTAAATTTCTATATAAAAACATATTGCTTTTTTTATATTTTCTTGCTTTGTTTTCTAAATATCTTTTTGCTATAAAACTTGAAATGCTAATATAAAATAGATATATTCCAACTATTAGCATTATAATTGCAATAGTTATATTGTTACCTTTCATATGATTTATGTCTTTAAATTCTTTGCTAGTTATAAAATATGCTAATACTAATAATACTAAAGATATTATAAATACTATAATGTTTCCTTTAGATTTTTTTATCACATTGTTTTCATTTTTCTTATCTGCATATAATAAATTATATACTTTTGTCTTTTTTATCTTTCTTCTGCAATTTAATAATACTAAAACAAAAATCCCAAAGAAATATAAAGCTGTTAATCCTACTGCTTTCATATCAAATACTATTTTTATTTGATATGGTTGGTTAAATAAATTCATAATAATTGATGTCAAAAGTTGGTTTAAAAATAGTCCTACTCCAACACCAAATATAAAAGCTAAACTTCCAATCAATAAATTTTCTAATGTAAACATATTTGAAATGTCTTTTTTCTCTATTCCTAATATTTGATAAGTTCCAAATTCTTTGCTTCTTTTTTCTAACATAAACTTCATTGTATAGTTTATAAGCCATGCCATAACAAAAATTATGATAATGCTAATGCCTAAAATACTTTTTGAAAATGCTTTCATGGAACTTGACAATTCACTTATATCCTTAGAAACTGCAAGTGAATTAAAACTAAACATTAATGCCACTGATATTATTACTGTTATAAAATAAATTATATAATCTTTTGCTTGTCTTTTGGCATTTCTAATAGATAATTTACCTAACATCTCTTGCATCACCTCCAAGTAATGCTAATACATCTAAAATCTCATTATAAAATTGCTTTCTTTCTTTTTCTCCTTTTTCAATTCTGTTAAAAATTTTACCATCTTTTAAAAATAAAATTTTATTACAATAACTTGCAGACAGTGGATCATGTGTAACCATTAAAATAGTAGCTTTCATCTTTTTGTTCATATCTTCCATTATTTCTAATAGTTGTCTTGCAGATTTTGAGTCTAAACTTCCTGTTGGTTCATCTGCTAATATCAGTTTTGGAGAATTTACTATTGCTCTTGCTGAGGCACATCTTTGTTTTTGTCCTCCTGATACTTGATATGGATATTTGTTTAAAATTTCTTTAATTCCTAATCTTTCTGCTATTTGTAATATTTTTTTGTCTATTTCTTTTTCTGGAACTTTATTTATTGTTAGTATTAATGCAATGTTTTCTTCAATTGTTAATGTATCTAATAAATTGAAATCTTGAAAAATAAACCCCAAATTTTCTCTTCTAAATTTTGCAATATTTTCTTCTCTTATTTCTGTAATATCTTTTTCATCTAAGTAAATATGCCCACTACTAACAGTGTCTATTGTAGAAATGCAGTTTAGAAGTGTTGTCTTTCCAGAACCACTAGCTCCCATTATTCCTATAAATTCTCCCTCTTCTACATCAAAACTAATTCCGTCTATTGCTTTTGTAATATTGTCTTTATTGCCATAATATTTTTGGATTTGCTCTACCTTTAATACTTTTTTCAAATCAATCCCTCCTTATTTTTATATCTGCAACTTTTTAAATGTCGCATAAGTATTTAACTATTTTTATTATAAATCCTTTTTTAGTTTTTTAATATAGAAGTAATTTGCATTTATCTTACAGTTTTGTAATCTAAAAAATTTCTCTTTGTATTCTTCAAAGAGAAACTTATCTTATCATTTTTTTATTTTTAGGAATAGTGATCGTCATTTCTGTATATTCATTTTCTTTACTTTCTGCTTGTATTTCCATTCCTAATTCCTCACACATTTTTTTACATAAATACAATCCTATTCCTGTTGATTTTTTCTGATTTCTTCCATTTGTTCCTGTAAAACCTTTATCAAATATCCTATCTATTTCACTCTTCTTTATTCCCATACCATTGTCTTTTAATTTTAGTTGTATATTTTGCTGATTTTCTATTGCTGTTAATTCCATTACTGCTCCATTTTCTTTTTTGTATTTCATACTATTTATAATTAATTGATTTAAAATAAATTCTAACCATTTTTCATCTGAATAAGCATTTACAGATAAATTTTTTAGTTCTACTTTTATATTGTTTTGTATCATTATTTTTTTATTTCTCGCTAATACATTTTTTACAACATCTGCTAATGAAATCTGTTTTATAATAAAATCATTTGAAACTTTATCTAGTCTTGCATAAAATAAAGCTTGTTCTACATAATTATTTATTTCTTCGATCTCTTCATCTATTTTATTAGTTATTTCTGATTTATTGTTTTCACATAGCAGTTTTGATGATGTAATTGGAATTTTTATTTCATGTACCCAACTCTCTATATACTCTTTATAGTCTTTTTGCATTGCTTTTACATTACTAACATTTTCAAGCATTGACTTATTAGCTCTTTTTAAAATTTTATAATGTGCTAAATTTTCTTCTCGTGTTGGTTTTTTTATTACTTCTGATATTAGATATTTTTCATCTAACCCATCCATAATCTTATTAATTTCTTTTAAGTATTTATTTTTGCTTAAATAATTTGAAATTAGTGCAATTATAAAAAATATAAAAGATATTGTTATTATTATAATAATGGCATCATTACTTATTTTCATTGCTTTCATATATCCTATAATTATTATACAATATGTTATAAATCCCAATATATAGTTTATTTTATCTTTTATATATTTGGTAAATTTCATAATTTATATCCTTGTCCTCTCTTTGTTTCTATTAAGTTTTCTACTCCAATTTCCTTTAATTTTTCTCTTATTCTTGTTATTATTACACTTAAACTGTTATCATCTGCATAAACTTCATTATCCCATAAATAATCAATTATTTCTGTTCTTGGTATGATTCTGTCTGTATTTTTAAATAAATAATAAATAGTTTTTATTTCTGTTTTTGTTAGCTCTATTGATTTTTCTTTATATTGCATTTGTGATTTTAAAATATCTAACATGATTCCTTTAAATTCGATCTTGCTTTCTTTTTTATCATTTTCAGAATATGATCTATTTAGTAAATTTTGTATTCTTGCAAGTAAAATTGGTACATTATATGGTTTTTCTATATAGTCATCTCCACCTATCATTATTCCTTTTAATTCATCCATTGAACTATTTCTGCTTGTTACAAAAATAATTGGAATTTTTGATTTTGCTCTTATTTTACTACAAATCTCATATCCACTTTTTTCTGGTAAATTGATGTCAAGTAAAATTAAATGACTATCTATTTCAAACACTTGATTTTCTACATTACTAAAATCTGTAATTGTATTTACTTCATAACCGCTATTTTGCAATAATATTTTTAGTTCTTCTCTTATTTCAATGTCATCTTCTATAATTAGTATTTTATACATAATATTTTCCTCCACTTAGGCATTATATCACTTTTTTTGATAATTATAAATATTATTTGTTTTTCTTATTTGCAAAGATCTTATCCATATATTCATCTGGATAATAGTTATCTAAAAATGTGTCAACTTTATTTTCTGCTTCAATATTATTTCTTCTTTCTTTTTGTCTGTCAGCAGCAAGACAAGAAATTGTTATATTAAATACCATAAATATAGAAAGTACAGATGTTAATATTTTAAAATTTATTTTATTTATGTTTGCTCTCATTTTTTCTACTTTAGGTTCTATATACAAAATATATAATATTCCTGCAATTCCCCAATAAGTACAATGTAATAAACTTGTCCTACCATTCAGATTAAATAACAAATGTGAATAATCCCATGATATTGTTCCAAATGCTTTTTCTTGAACATAAGATGCTATGTATTCTGTTAATCCTCCCAATATCATTGAAACTAAAAATACTTTTCCCTTATTTCTTGTTTTTATAAGTCTGAAAGTAATATAATAAGCCATTCCTCCGATTCCATATACAGGTGTAAAAGGACCATATATTAAACCTTGTCTTGATTCAAAATAACCTTTTTGAAATAAAACTACTATCATTTCAAAAATATATCCTAATATGCTTCCTATTATAAATATCCAAAATATAATTACTAATTCTTCTAATAGTTTTTTCTTATTCATATTATTACTCCGTTTTTTATCAATATTATATATTATTATTTATTTTTTTAGTATTGTTTTAGTTTGCATTTATCTTACAGTTTTGTAATATAAAATTCCCACAAGTTTATTTTAACAATACAATACTGTTTATTTAATAAACCTACGGGAATTTCATCATATCTTCAAATTTTTATATTCCTTCATTTTTTTAATTAATCATTTTCTATTTTGTGTAATCCACTCTTTGGAAAAGTTATTGTTAATTTTGTAAATTCCTTTTCTTTCGATTGAATTTGCAACTTTAACCCTAATTTATCGCATAATTTTTTAGTCAAATATAAACCCATTCCAGTTGAATAGCCTTTTTTTCTATTTGTTCCAGTAAAACCTTTTTCAAATATTCTTACTAAATCCGATTCTTTTATTCCACAACCATTATCTTTAATAATCAAATTAATATAATTATTGCTATTTTCTCCCCAAACTTCAATTTCTTTTTTATCTTTGTCTAAATATTTTATAGAATTCTGAATAATTTGAGATATTATAAACACTAGCCATTTTTCATCTGTAATTACTATATGATCTAAATCATGAACATTTAAAGTGATTTTTTTGTTTAACATATAATGTCTATATTTTAATATTACACTATGAATAATTTCAGCTAGTTGTATCTCTTTTACAAAGTAATCTTTTTCTGTATTTTCACTTCTTGCATAATAAAGCATTTGTTCTACTAATTGATTTATTTTATCAACTTCTTGTTTTAATCTAAAATCATTATTATTTTCTAGTGCAAGTGATAATGCTGATATAGGTGTTTTTATTTCATGAACAAAGCTTTCTACATACTCTTGATATTCTGCATTTTCTTTTTCTAATTCACCAATTCTATCATTCATAGATTTACAGGCTTGCTTTAAAGCATAATAATATGCTTTATTCTCCATTTCTAATGGTTCTTTTATTATTTCTGATATTAGATACTTTTCACTAACATTGTCTACTAATGAAATTATTTTTTTACTTTTCTTTTTTTGTCTAAAATATTCATTTAGTAAATATCCTAGCATAAATATAGATAATACTCCAACTGTAATTGCTATATAAAATTTTTGTATATCTGCCATTAAAAATATCATTGTTGTTATAATCAAAAAGCTTATTTGATATAAAATTAAAGATATTTTTTCTTCTAAAAAAGTTATAAAACTCATAATTTATATCCCTTTCCTCTAACATTTTCTAGTAAATCTCCTATTCCTATTTCTTGTGCTTTTTTTCTTAATCTATTTATATTAACTAATAGAACATTTTCTTCTAAATAGTATTTATCGTTCCATAGTTTTTCTAGCAATTCTTCTTTTGTAATTACTCTATTATCATTCATAAAAAAGTAATATAGTATTCTGAATTCATTACGAGTTAACTCTATTTCTTTATCTTTGTATTTTAACAATGATAAATGTAAATCAAGTGTATAACCTTTTTTCGTCATTTCTTTAAAATTTTTAGGATCTGTTAAATTTATTGCTCTTTTTATTTTTTCTAACAAAATTATTGTATCATAAGGTTTTGATATAAAATCTATTCCTCCAACTTGAATACTCATAATTTCGTCTTGTGTGCTGTCTCTACTTGTTACAAATATGATTGGTATATTACTTATGTTTTTTATTTTTCTACATATTTCATATCCATTTTCAAATGGTAAATTTATATCAAGAAGAATTAAATTTGCATCAATATTTTCTATTTGTAAGGGTATGTTCTCAAATTCATTTAGTAAAATTGTTTCATATCCATTCTTTTTTAACAATTTTGATAATTCTTCACGAATTTTCAAATCATCTTCTATTATTATAATTTTCATATTTCCTCCATTTTTCATATTATATCATAATTTAAGCAAAAGAAAGCTAAAAACTAGCTTTCTTTTAAATTTCTTTTGAATTCAAAATATGTTGCAATGTAGTAAATAATATAAATAACTAAAAATATTGCTAATCCTCCAAAATAATATGATAAATACACATGTTCACTTGATAAAAGTGGTTTATAAAAATTGTTTATTGATGATAGTAAACAAAAACTAATAATAGTTGGATAAATTATTGGTAAACCAAATAATACTAATAGTTGTTTTCTTATGGTTTTATATATTTGTTCCTTTTTCACTCCAAGCCTATTTAATACATTGTATCTATATTTGTATTTTGTCGAATCTGTTAAACTTTGTATTGCAAGTATTGTTCCAACTGTTGCTATAAATATGAATGCCATATATAAGCATATAGAAGATATAATTGTTGTCATTGTATTTGTTTCTTCTATTATAGTTCCTCTTACCATTACTTTATAAAATGTATTTACTTCTTCCCCATCTTCATTTATATAGGTTAAATATTTCTTCATTCTATCTTCTATTTTCGTTTCTAATTCTGCTTTTGTATTTTCTGTTGTGTTTACTATTAAATGACTTTCATCTATTTCTAAGTTAGATATCGCATCATCTGGCAAAATGAGTGTATAAGTTGTATTTGAAAGTCTTAGCCAATAATCTTCTGTTATAATTTCTTTTTGTTTTAATTTTATACCATTTGATAATGTTATTTCTTTAAATGAAGGAAATTCATTTATATAACTTTCTCCAGCAATATCTGTTATTATAGAGTATTCATCATTATTTATTGTAATTGGTTTTTTACCTTTTAATTCTAATAATTTATTATAATCACTTAGTTTTATTACAGGATCAAATCTTCTATCATCACCTGTATAATCATAGCTTGACATAGTTTTTAAGATACTTGCTGATTTATCTTTATATATATCATATATAAAATAGTCTTTAATTGTATAATCTTCTTTTATCACTTCTAAATATTCTGGTAAATGTTCTCTTTCGTCTGCAACAGTAACTTCATAAGGTGCTTCCATACTTATTTGATAGTCATACATTCCTTTATTAAAGCTAGAAATATTTAAGAAAAATAATGTTAGTGTAATTAACATTGTTAATGTTCCTAATGTAAATCCCATTGTCCTTGCTTTAGATGAAAATGTTCTTGCAACAAATAAATTGTCTTTTTTGTATTTTATATTTTTATTATTTAAAATAAATGCTAATATAAAATCTGCTACACTTATCATTACTCCATATATACTTATTATAATTAATGCCATACTTAATATCAAATAATTTGGTGTTGATTGATTTCCTGCGTTATCTAAAGTCCATTGCGAATTCCAAACTACTAATCCTGCAATACCTATTATCAAGCTTATAACAAATATAATATTGCGATGTTTTTTCTTTTTAGTTATTTTTTGTTCATTTTGTTTTTCTAAATATAATAAATCATGAATATTTATTTTTTTCATTCTGTGATTTGCTCTAAATAAAACTAATACATATATTATTGCAAAATACAATAATAGTAAAAGAATTGACATCACATTTAATTCAATAAATATTGCTTGTGGTAATCCTAATATGCTAACTATTACCATTGACATGAATTGGCTTACAATAAATCCTATTGGAATTGCTAATACTAATGAAAGTAATCCTATTAATAAATTTTCTATTAAAAACATTTGAGATATTTTTTTCTTTTTTATTCCCAAAAGCATATACATTCCAAATTCTTTACTTCGCTTTTCAAACATAAATTTTGTTGTATAGTTTATCAAAAAGCATATAACAAATATAACTATTGCATTTATAAAGTATAAAACATAAGCAAATGTATCTAAGCCTTTTGATAATTCAACTACTGCTTCTGAGCTAGATATTAAGTTTAATGCAAATATAAGTGAAAATGAAATTGTAATTGTTATTAAATATATGATATAGTCTTTTATACTTCTTTTTACATTTCTAAAGGCTAATTTATTTAACATTACCAACATCACCTCCTAAAAGTGTAAGCATATCTAATATCTCGTTAAAGAATTCTTTTCGTGTTTTCTCTCCTTTAATTATTTCATTAAATATTTTTCCATCTTTTAAGAATAATACTCTGCCACAAAAGCTAGCACTAAAAGAATCATGTGTAACCATTAAAATAGTTGCTTTTAATTTTTCGTTCATTTCTTCCATTGTTTCTAATAACATTCTTGAAGATTTACTATCTAATGCTCCTGTTGGTTCATCTGCTAATATCAATTTAGGTTTATTTATTAATGCTCTTGCACAAGCACATCTTTGTTTTTGTCCTCCTGATACTTCGTAAGGAAATTTTTCTAGTATATCACTAATTCCTAATTTACTAGCAATAGATTTTACTTTGTTATCAACTTCATTTATGTTATCTTTATTAATTATTAATGATAATGCGATATTTTCTGAAATTGTTAATGTATCTAACAAATTGAAATCTTGAAAAATAAATCCCAAATTTTCTCTTCTGAAGTCTGCTAAATCATCTTCTTTTACTATTGTTATATCTTTATTGTCTATATAAATATGTCCACTTGTTACTGTATCTATAGTAGAAATACAATTTAATAATGTTGTTTTTCCACTTCCACTTGCTCCCATTATTGCTACAAATTCGCTTTCCGAAATATTTAATGAAATTCCATTTACTGCTTTTGTTATATTGCTATTTACTCCATAGTATTTTTTTAAATTTTCTATTTTTAAAACTTCTCTCATAAGCTCTCCTTTCATTTAGTTTTAACACTAAATTTAAAATATATGTTTTTTATTAAATTAATTATAGCAAGTTTAGGTTTAAAATAAAATTACAGTTTTGTAATAATTAAAAGAGAGCAGAAATTCTGCCCTCAAAACACAAATTATACTTTTAACATACATTGTTTTATCTTTTTGAAATATTTCATATATAAATATTTTTTGTATTGAATTTTGATTATTTTAAGGGAGATTCCATATAGAATCTCCCTTTGTCGCACTCAATATTGTTCACTCAGTTCGTTTAGTGGAATAAGAGTAACTGGTCCTTCATAATGCCCTTTTTCACATACTTCCAAAACTTCTTTTAAAAATTTGTCCGAAGAATTTACTTTTTTAATTGAAATTGCTATAAATCCAGGTGTAGAAAAGCCTGATATCTCAGTCGAAATTGTAGCTTCTTTTTCCCTAGTTATTTGAGATAATGCAAAATCATAACTTCTATTTCCAGCCTTCATCTCAAATGCTAAATCGTCCCAAACTCTCCAATTAGCCCAGATAAATAGACCAATTTGATTTTTTTCTGTTGCCTCTGTCAAAATGTTCCGAAGCATTTTTTCTGTCATAAGAAATCCCCCTTAAAACTCTGCTAGCAAAATTACTCATACAACATCTTTTGATATAATTATCCTACCCAGTTATAACATAAGCCTATACTCTTTTCATATGTAGAAGTCAAAAGCCCTGATCTTACATATTCATCTATAATTGCATTGGCTTCGTTTTTACTTAAATTGATATGATATTTTGCTTTCAGTCCTGCTATTATAGCCTCTTCAGTAATTTTCTTTCCTATCGTTGCCAAGTAATTATAAATTACAAATTCCTTATGCTCTTTAATTTCTTTTTCTGGCATTACTACTATACAATTTTTAGTCATAATTCTTCCTCCTTGTCAATTGACTTTCTAAAATAAGTTAACAGGTTACATTTATTTAAACTATTCTTAAATTAGAACAGGAATTTTAAGCTATATTTTATTGGTAATATATCATCTTTGCATACGGTTGTCAATTTACAATTTGTTCTTAACTATTTAATTTCAAATTCATTTGAATATATATCAATATATCCATTATCATAAACTGGTTTAACTATTCTATATGTTCCATTTGGTAATTTTCCATAAAATTTTTCTATATCTAATTTTTGAGTTAATTGATTATCTTCATTCAATTCATAAGCTATATCGATCCAAGATAAGTCATCAGATATATATTTTAAATCCTTCCATTCCCCATTGACTTTTTCTTGAACTCTAAACTCTATTCCCCAACCATATTGATCTTTATTATTATCTGCAATAGTTATTGAAACACTTTCTGGATTTATTGTATTACTTCCAACTTTTATTATAACATTACTTGGACTTCGAGCAGATTTTGTATCTTTTTGTTCATGATTTACAGTATCAACAGGATTAGAAGTAATATTTTCAACTGTAAAATCAAAATTTTCTCTATTTGTAACACTTTTTTCAATTATTTTATATGCTATAACAATTCCAATAATTATAATCAATACAAGTAAAATTCCAATAATTACTTTCTTATTTTTATTCATTTTTACTACCAATTCAACCTTTCTTTTTATAATTTCATCTAAATTATAGCTTAGTATCTAGTTAATTACTGTTTTTGAATTATATTGCATTTCATTGTTCCATTAGTATATTTCTTCATAAATTGTAAAAATTCTTCTTTGTTAAATTCTACATTTTTTATCAATATTTCTTAAAATTCTTTTGTACTATCTATCAAATAATTTGCTTCTTTTTATCTTTGAATTTATTTGTTACTTTTTCTACTTTTAATTCCATATTATCAACTCCACTTATAAATTACTATTGTTCTCACGAACTACAAACTTGTAATTTGCGTTATTTTTTACTTGGTAAATCTTTGCAAGTTTCAATAACAATTTCTTTTAAACTTTCTTTATTATCTACATCATCAACTAAATACATTGGTTTAGCATTTTCGTAAGGTATTTGTTCTTGCATACTGTATTTTTTATTGCTATTAACTCTCTTTACAAGTAGCTTATTATCATATATACCTCCAAACAGAATATTGTTATAATACAATAAATATTCTCCCATCATTGCTTTGCAATTTATATTATCTAATAAATCTAATTGTTCCAATATAAAATCTTTATAATCTTTTGATGTTGCCATAATAAAACCTCCTCTACAACTTACTATTTTTAATTATAATATCATAAAAAGAAAAATTACTCTATATGTTTTGTATAATGTAATTCAAAACTTGCAATTTATAAACTATTGTAATTCAAATAAAATCACTTGATTTTTACATAAAACTATGATAAACTATATTAACATTTAATTTTATAATCTCCTTTTGGAGTTTAACATATATGACAAGTAAACAGCACAATTAATATTGAAAGGGGAACAAAAATGAATAGAAAGAGTACTGTATATGTTTCAAAAGAAGACAAAGAATTATTACAAAAACATTGTGAAGAAATAGAAAAAATCTTAGAAAAATATCCATATTCTAATGATCGTTCTGATAACTTTGTTACTACTATGACACGTGTAAAAAGTTCTTTTTCCTCAATGAAATCATTTATACAATGGTTAGATGTTAAGCAGTAAAATCTTCAATGAATAAGGCGAAACAAAATAATTTGTTTCGCCTTATATATGTATTAAATTAATCTTTAATTTCTACCTTATTATCTTTTTTATTTTTCATAAAAATTCCTCACTTTAAATTGTTTAGCTTATCACATAATTTTTTATTAATAAATATTTCTCCAATACTTAATCCTAATAAAATAAATTCTACTACTACCATATCATATTTCATTAAAATTAATGTAAAAATCGCACTTAGAATTAGTGTTCCTACTCTTCTATAAATTTCTATATCTATTACTATTTTTTGTTGCTCATCTTTATTAGAAATACTCAATGCTACATCTTCAATATATATTTGAAAGGAATCTCTTGTCGCTAATATTAAGAAAAATCCTATTGACATAAATATTACTTTATATATAAAGGCAACATTAATATAATGTCCTATAATTAGTAATAAGAAAGCCATACTCAAGCAAATTGTTAATACAATACTCATTTTGTCTTTTATTTTTTGATATACTTTTCCAAATATTACATTACCAACTAATCTTGCAATCCTTGAAATAAATACTATTGTTGTTATGTAATATGTTACCATTTCAACAGATAAAAATTTTTGAAAATCATATTGCATAAATAATTTACTATTGTTTTGTCCCATTTTTATTATTGAATAGAATACTGCATTTGATAATATTACATAGAATATTATTGAGGTTATCTTCAATTTTTTATGTTCTTTTTTCATTTCTTGTTCTTTATTTACTTTTGCTTCATAATATAAAAACGCAGTTCCTAATACTAAAACATTTATTATTATTGATAAGTACATTGGCAAATAATGATTTACATTAAACATCTTCCCTGCTACTAATGCAGTAAATAAGGTTATAATAGCATATATAATCTTTGATTTATTTCTTATCTTAAAATAATCATCTTTTCTGTTTACAAATTTTAAATTACTTTTTAAAATTATCTCATCCATATTTAAAAACATAACTGCTAATTCATGTATGCTTTTATATAATAACATTGCCATAAATGATTTTCCAAATGTTAATACTATTGTTGCAATTAATAACATTGTTGCTCCTAGTCTTAATGAATTAACATTTCCTATCTTTTTTACAATAGCTAATATTATTTTTTGAAATAATATACATATTATTAATGAAGCCATTGTCATTGCTGTTATTTGGCTTGCATTTAATCCTTTTACCAATGTTAAAAATAATGTATCTATTGGTACGAAGAATATCAGATCTCCTGTAAATGATGCAAATAATGGATATATTTTTATACTTCTGTTTATTTTCTTTATATTTTGTTCCATTTCAAATTGTTCTCCTATAGATTATTACTTATTTATAATTCCAATTTCATAATCGTACTGTCAAAATAAAATCCAACTTTTTTATACAACATAATTGCATCTTTGTTGTCAGTACACAAACTTAATTCAGATAATTTCTTTTCTTTTGCAAATTTTATAACCTCATTTAACAATTCTTTTTGTATTCCTTGTTTCCTTTTTTCAACTACTGTATAAACATTACAAATATGACCATATTTACCATTATCGTTACATTGTGGCAGATAGTCAATTATTTGTAATCCACAAGTTGCGACTATATTTTCATTAATAATTTTTAAGAAAATATATAAGTCTTTATTTAAATGATTTATCATAAATTTTTTAGTAGAATTATATAAATCAAATTTGTCAACATATTCTTCTTTCCAATCTTCTTTTTGCTGTGAAATTCTTAATTTACAAATTTCTTCAATATCTTCATTTGTTGCTATTTTTATCATTTAATCACCTCTACAACTTACTCGTATAAATCTTTCAAATCACAAAATTGTACTTTATATAACTTAATTAAATAATATATTTATATATTTTACAGTTTTCACATTTAAAAAGTGATTTATCAACTCCATTAAAATACCAATAAATGGCTCTTGCTACCCCTCCGTGAGTTACTAACAAAACTTTTTTATTTTTTTCCTTTAGTTTTAGTTCTTCCAAAAAATCACTTACTCTTTTATATACACTTCTCATTGATTCTAATTCAGAATAGCTCTGTTCTGAATCATATCCCCAAAATTTTTCCCAATCTAAATCATCAAATTTAACATTTTCATATATCCCCATATTTCTTTCTTTTAATCTTTCATCGACAATTATTGGTATATTATCATTTAAATTGAATAATTTTAGGGTATGCTTTGCTCTTTCAATAGGTGAATAATATACTACATCAATATTTAATTCACATAGTTCTTTACCTATGTTCTTTGCTTGTTGTATTCCATTACTATTTAAAGGCTCTTTTATATCTGCAATAACCTTATTTTTACCAGCTTCAGTTTCTCCATGTCTTACTACATATATTTCCATTGTTTATATCCCTACCTTTTTTATAAATTGCTATAAATCTATCTAATTCCATATTATAGCATATTTATACTATTTTACAACATTTTATTTTCTTAAATAATTTGTTACTAAAATAGCTCAATTTTATATTTAGCCCAAAATAAGACTTTACACTTTAAAATGTAAAGTCTTATTTTTACTACTTAAACTTGCCTTCTTTATAGTCTTGTGTAAAAACATTAAAAGGTTGCATATCTATATTAAGATATGGTCCATCTTTGTCTTCTTCAAAGGAATATTCTTCTTCCTTATAATATTGACTCAACGGAATTTGACAAATAATTTTGTACGAACTTTCCAATTCTTGCATTTGTGAAAGATCAAGATATCCATTTCCATATTTCACTAAAATTACTGGATACCATTCTTCTAAGTTTGGACTAATTGACTGTTTCACATCTTCTTCTATTCTTTTTCTGTTTTCTTCTGTGAGAAGCTCATTATTCTCTATAAGAGCTTCGTCTATTGCCGTTTTAAGAAGATCTAGTGCAGTAATTTTATACGGATACTCTGGAATTGTTAAAAAAATATGTTCAGCTTCTTTCCAATTGATTTCCCTTTGTATAATAGCTAAGAAAAAATCTTCATACCGTAACATCTTGTAATCATTTAATGTCATAATTCTCCTCCTATTTTGAATACAATATTTCTACAAAGGCAATATTGCCATTACAATAAGTATTGTATCATAAATTATGTAAATTTGCAAATTCAATATGCTAGTCCCAAATCTTTGTCCTTAACAATTTTAGTAGTATTGCACATTGTACAATGTAATTTCATAATTAATCTATCTATAATCAAAAAAATACCTTTGCTTGATTTTATAACAAGATGTGAAACAACACGATTTTTATTTTGATTTTGCCTAAATCTTTACTTGAAATTCTCATTTATAATATTTATAGCAAAAGGAATTACTTCTTTTGAATTGTGAGGTACATTAGGCATTGACACAAAATTCCAATTAAAATTTATTTTATGTTTTTCTGCTGTATTTTTTGCCGAAATAAAATAATTCTTTGCCCTTTCATATCTGTTAATACCTTCTTGAATATCCGAAGGTAAATTATTCAAAAGTTTTGTATCTAAATCTAATTCTCCTGCTAAAATATAGACTTTTTTAGTTAATGTTTCTAAGATCCTTGTATGATATTTTTCTAAATTTCTTATTCCATAAGGGTACTCTTTTGTGTCATCATAAAATGTATATAAACCAGCATTTGCACAAAGAAATAGTTTACAATATTTACTATTTCCAAACATCATAAATCTATGAGCAAATTGTGAACCAGACGAATGCCCAAACATTATATATCCATTATTTTCTATACTGTTTTCATTTATAAAACACATATATATATCATCGATTATTGAATATATCCACTCATTCTCATCTTTTATTTCCTTATGATAATTCATTATTGGAGTATATATATCTTGTGATTTATAATCGTAATCTATATTTATTATATTTCCATATTCATGATCTGCTATTGAGTAATGTGCTTTATCAAATTCTGGAGCTATAATTATAAACTTGTTTTGATTAGCTACATCTATCCATAATTTTAAATAATTTAAAGCATCTCTTAGGCAGCCGCTCATAACAAAAATTATTTTTATGGTTTTAATATTTCCTTCTGGAATATATGTAAATACATTCATTAGATAGTCCTTTTTTAAATCTTTATATTCCATTATTTTTATTCTATTTAAATATTTTTTATTCATAAATTACCACCTCTACAAATCACTATCTTTTATTATAATATTATAAAAAACATTGACTCTATTAATTTTCACTAATTTTCTAATTCTTTTCTTTCTATTTTTTTATTTACTTGCCACTTTCAAAATAATATTTATTCAATTCTTTTTCTAAATCTTTCATATACTTTTTCTGTTGGCTCTTTAAATAAAATTTTGCAAGCAATTTCATTATAAAATTTTTCACTTCTATTTCTTCAGTAAAGTCTAATTCAATATTGCCATTTGGAAGTTCTTTAAATATACCAATCCATTTTCCTTTTAAATTAGCATTTTCTAAATTGAACTTATACTCTTTTAATTTTTCTTTTGCTGTTATAGTAAAATATGTTGGAAAATTATTTTTCCCATATTCAATAAAATGTTTTTCATCTATTATATCAATTTTTGATAAATCACTTCTCCAAGAGTAATTATAGTTATCTGTAATAACATCCCATAATTTATCTTTATCACAATGAAATTGTTTTTTTATAATGGATTTGACCATAAATAACCTCCGAATTTTATGTTTTAGTATGTGCAGTAATAATTGTATAACTGTATGAGTTAATGGTTATTATTATATTATCTATTTCACAGTACCAATTTTTGCCCTTCTTATATATATTACAACTTTTATTTAAAATTTGATTTTTACAATACTCAACAATATCATTATTATTTAATTTAAGATTCTTTTTAATTCTACCAATACCCATTTCAGTAGTATGAATTTTATCTATGTTAGCTAATAATATTTCTTTATTCATTTATACTTTCTCTTTTCTATATAAAAGATAGTTGTTCTTCTTGTTTTGCTTCTTTTTTATATGCCTTTATTATGTCATTCATTTTATACAGTAATCCATATCTTTCACATTCTTCTTTAAATATTTTGCTTAAATTTTTATTTAATGGATAGCAAAAATAGTTATTTCCATAAATTTTAATATATTTTTCTTTCAATTTAGGAAAATTTTTATCTAATTGTTTATAAAAATATTCTCGTTGATTCTCTCTTAGTGTAACTCCTCCCATAGAAAATACAAATTTTGCTCCATTTTTATAAGACAATTTTATTATATTTCTAATATTTTCCTCTGAATCTGTTATAAATGGAATAATTGGTGTTAGTAATGTTCCAACAAATAATCCTTGCTCAGATAATTGTCTCATTGCTTTTAGCCTTTCAGAAGACACACACACATTTGGTTCTATTTTTTTTGATAAATTATCATCTGCTGAGGTAATTGTGAATTTAAGTATCACATCTGCTTTCTTATTTATTTCATTAAATATTTCTATATCTCTAATAATTAAATCACTTTTTGTTTCTATTGATACTCCAAATTTGTAATAAGAAATTAATTCTAGTGCTTTTTTTGTTATTTCATATTGCTTTTCAAAAGGATTATAAGTATCTGACATTGCACCTATTCCAATTACTCCTTTTTTTCTTTTATTTCTTAATTCTTGATTTAGTATTTCAATCTCATCTTTTTTTGCTCGAACTCTATCAAAATCTTCTACTTGATAACAATTACTTCTACTATCACAATATATACACTTATGGCAACATCCTTTATATAAGTTCATATTATAATCAATTCCAAACCATTCTGTTCCATGTGTCGCTCTTTGAAGTATTGTCTTTGCTTCTATAAATTCCATAATTATTCCTTTTTTCTTATTGGGTGCCTTACGACTGTTCTTAATTTACTTACTTCACATTTTCTTGGATCACTTAAATATATTTCGTGGTGTAATCTTGTATTAGTTATATCTAATTCATAACCTTTTTCTTTTACAAAATTGTGCATTAAATTAACTGTTGTTGGCTCATCATCATAGCTGCCAATGTGCATACATTGAACACATACACCTTCATCATAAGTTAAAAATTCTACTCTCGAAAAATTTTGTTTTTTCTTTTTGGTAGCCTCTTCAATAGCCCAATCAAAATCTTTTTTTGTTACAAAGTCTGGTAATCTAATAATAGATATAAAGTGCATAGTATTTTTATTACTATAATCAATACTTCCTTTCATATTATCTTGCCACCAAAAACCTTCTAATGGTGGAACTACATATTCAAAGAATCCATTTATTCTATGAGTTCCTTTATAACTCATCTTTATCGTATAAGCAATTCCATATAATAACCCTATTGTATTTTGATAATCTCCGTTTGCTTCATTAGGATTTCCTGTTCCTCTTACTGCAATATAATTCATCTTTGGTATTTCAATAATACTAGGTTTATTTTTAGGCATATAAAATTCTTTATATGCTTTCTTATAATCAAAAGCCATTTTACATTTCTTCCTTTCTAATTTTCTATTGCAATATAGATATGAATTTCTTGTTGCATATCTTTTGAATTATTTTGATATTCTTCAAAATCACAAGTATATTTTCTTTTTAAATCCATATTCCATATTTCTTTCCAAGCTTGTCCTACTGCATTTTTAACATCTCCTGTTATAACGAATTTAGCATATTTTCCTTTTGGAATAATTTTACTCACTATTTCATCATTACTTTCCACATTTTGCCTAGTTTCTGCTCCTGCTATAAATGTATATGGCTTAGTATAATCTCCTTCATACTCTGTATATAACCCTATTGTTTTGTCGTTTAATTTATTTTGTAATTTTTCATAGATGCCTTCTGAAAATAGTTTTTGCCATGTTTTTTCTATATCTTGTATACATTTTTTATCTTGATTAGTTGTCTTTATTTCAATTCCAGAAACAACTTTTTCTTCTAATTCTACAAATTCATATTTCATAATTTATACCTCCTAAAACGAAGTATATAACATATAAATTGACAACTGTATGTCATATTATAAATAATTTTTTAAAGTTTTTTGTAATTTATCTTTTATTATAGTTTTTGCATATTCTGGTTTTAATACTTTTGCATACTCTCCAAAAGATAAAATATATCCATATATCCACTCATTTTCTGGATATTCCACATTTACTATAAAGTTTCCATCTTCTTTTTTAGTTATTTCTCTATTCTCAAATTCATCATATACTCTATAAGTCATTTCTTTATTTATCTCTAATTCAAGTGATATATTTTTTAAACTGTATTTTTCTTCTTTTTTCTCTTTTGGCAAATTTCTTTCAAAATGTTTTTGTAATATCTCAATTTCTTTTATTCTGGTAATCTTGAATATTCTATAGTCTTCTTTTAATCTACAATAGCTTATTAGATACCATGATTTATCTTTAAACCATATCTGTAGTGGTTCTACAATTCGTTTACTCCTTTCTCCATTAGAATTGTAATATGTAAATTTTATTAAATTTTTGTTTAATATCGCTGTCTTTATCATGTCAAATCTTTCTTCTTGCTCATTACCTTTTTCCCAATTTGAAAAGTCTACTTTGATCCAATCATTTATTTCTTTATTAAATAATGTGCTTAATTTTTCTAAAATATTTTTTTCTTCTTTCCCTCTTACCTTTTTCATTCCTTGTAATGCAACCAAAATTTGATTTTGTTCTTCTTCCGAAAGAATACATTTATTTAGTACATATCCTTCTAAAAGTCCTATTCCTCCTTCTTTTCCTTTAGTTGCATAAACTGGTATGTTTGCTCTACTTAATATTTCTATATCTCTATATATGGTTCTAGTTGATACTTCAAATTTATCTGCAAGTTCTTTGGCTGTAACTTTTTTCTTTTGCATTAATATATATATTATTTCAAATAATCTATTATTCACTTGCATAAATTCCTCCTGCAAGTATTATAACATAAAAATATGACATATATATGTCATATTAAAAAATAATATTAATTTTTTTGAAACTAAAACCAATTTATATTTTCATCTCTAAATTGTGGTATATTACTATTTTTATATGGATTATAATTATTTAAGTTACATCCAAATTCTTTCAGAAATTCTATTTTATTATCTTTTGACCACTTAATAAGTGACATTCCATCAAATTCTTCTGTCTTTGCATTATTCATAGTGTTTTTAAAATACCACTCTACAACAGTCTGATTATTCTTATGAAAATATTGCTTAATATCCCATTTTAATACTTTCCCTCTCGTGTTCCATTCATTAAACCAATGTTTTACTGTATTTCGATTTTCATATTTTGGCCCCCAGCTTTCAATATAAATTACATTTTCTTCAAATATATCATCTATACCTAAATCTTTTTGCTGTAACCACATATCAAACCATAATCTAATTATTCTTTCTCTTTCTTGCATTTTACACCTCTAAAACTTGTATTTTTTTGTTATGATATAAATTAGTTGTAACTAAAAAGGGCTTATTCAAGCCCTTTTTTCTTAGGAAATAAATTGAAGTCCATGTTTCTCCATCCACTCTTCAATCAACTTAAGTTTACCTTTTCCAATACCATTAATTGTTAATAACTGTTTAGGCGAAGAGTGTATTAAGTCGTTTATTGTAACATCTTCATAGCGAGAAATTCTAAGCATATGTCCTATGCTATAGCACCAACGAACATCTAAAGGAAAGTCGTCACAAGACACTAATGTTGTGTCATAATAAGAATCTGGAATGTTATTATATTCCTCCAATTTTTCTTTTAGCAATGATATTTCTTCTTGAAGTTGATTAACCTTCCGTTCCTTTAGTTTTATTTCATACTCCAATCTTTGTATTGCAATTTCTTTTGATGTCATTCTTTGTTCCTCCTAATTTTCATAAGTATTTAAACTATTATAGCATTTTTATATAAATTTAGCAAATGGCATCTAAAAGTTTTCTATTACCAAGAAATAATGTTTTCTACAAATTACTATTTATTAAATTTCTCTTTCAAAGATAATTTGATAACACCACGCACCATATACACCTGTTTTTTCATTAAATGGTACTACTATTTGCTTAAATCTCCATCCATCTTCTGCCTCTTTAATAATAATATTTTGACATTAAATTTATATTCATATTTTTTCATAATTACATCTCACTTTCAAATTACTATTGTTCTCATAAACTACAAACTTGTAATTTATCTTTTAACTTTGTTTTTTACTTATACATTTATACCCTAATAAATATATTGCAATTAAACTTGAAATTCCTATAAAAGTAAAACCTACATTATCTAAATTATAACCATTTTCTCTAATATAACTTTCTAATTCTCCTAATTTGAACATTCCTTCTGTAATATATAATGTTTCTGTTTTTCCAAATGAATGATATATTGTTAATTCTCCAGAATGCCATCCTTGACCTAGTATAATTTTAGTAATATCACCTGTCTTATTTATTTCTCCATTTAATGTTTCTTTAACTATTTCTTTATTTTTAGAATTTATATTTATCGCATATCCTTCTTCGAGAAAATAAGAAAATGCAAATATAACTCCTAATATAGCAATTATTACTAATAAAAAATTTAATTTTTTCATTACCTACCACCTATATTATTTTTCAATAACTTCTATTGATTTTAATTCTAATTCATCTATTGGTACATTTAAGTCTTCATATTGTATTTTTACCTCTTTTCCCTTTGCAATATTTCCAATTACTTGTGTAGTTGATGTAATATTAAATTTTAAGGCAAATGGCAAGTTATTATTGTTATTTACTATGTTATATTTTAAATAAATGTGATCTGTATAATAATCTGCTACACTAATGACTGTTTGTATTTCATTATTTATAGATTGTTTCTTCATTTCATAATAATCTTTTGCTTTTAAAACTATAATTGGATTATCTTTTGTATCAAAATCTGCATCTCCCATAGAATATCCTTTTTTACTCAAATCACCTTTGCAAATTAATATATCTCCTTCTTTAATGTAAGTTGTATCATATTCCTTTGATGTTAAATAATCTATGCACTTTTGTTTTTTGTCATTAATATTTGCTCTAGTGTATTCTTGCATTTCTAATCCAAATTCCCCCAAATGTTGTCCATTAAATATATAAATATATCCATTATGATTTAATTCTACCATTCCTTGAATTATAGTATTTTCAATAACTTCAGTTACTTCTTTATCCCTAGTTCCATTATACACAATAGTTCCATCCCTATCATATATTGTTGTTGAATAGCTATTCAAATTATTTGTATCCCCTTTTTTATCATTTTCACTTATAAATATAATACTACCTATTACGATTACTAATAGAATGCAACTACAAGCAATAATAATTTTTTTATTCATAACAAATTATTCCTCCAAATTACTATTCATCTTACAAACAACTAAATTGTTATTTATTTTCTTTTTTTAAAAACTCTTTTACTTCTTTGTTTTTTGTAATTATATAATCATTTTCTTTAACTTTAAATTCAATCATAGTAAAAATTAAAGTGACAATAAAAATTGATAATATTATAATTTCTTTATAATCAATATTAAATAATTGAATTATGCAATAACATATTACACAAGAAATGATGGATGCAATTATATATATTAAAACAAAATATTTAATAGCAAAGCTATCCGACATACCTGCAAAATATTCATTCCACTTATTAGTATTATAATTTATCTTTTTCCCTTTTATAGCACAACTTATAAGAACTTCTAATAATGATATTGCTTTTGTTAAAATTACTTTTATAACCCAAATTAAAATTATAATCAAAATAACTTTCATAATTACCTCACTTTCAAATTACTATAAATTTAATAAATTACAAAATTGTAATTTGTATGACTAAATATTATACACCATAAAATCGTCCTCCAATTACTTTTCCAGTATATATGTCTACATATCCATCAACCCAATCTAAATTTTCATTATTCCTATTGCAAATAAATACATATGCTTTTCTTGTAAAAGTAGCTTGTATTCCTTCTATTTTTCCTTGATAATAATTGTAATATAAATATGTATTAGGTATTACATCTTTTATTTGTGTTTCTTGTACATAATATGTTCCATATTCATCTATATTATATTCCTTCTTAAATTCTTCCCAAACACTCTTGGCTTCCTCTTCAGAAATTGGTGATAATCCATCTGTTGGAGAACAATCAAAAACACTTTCTGCTAGTTGTCTTGACTCACTACTTATATTTTCTTTTTGGGTTTGTATATTAGATATTTTACCTGTATTTTCTTGTATTCTTTCCGAAAGAACAGTATCATTTTTTTCCAAATTTTCTATTTTCTTATTCAATATTTTAACTTCATTAAATAAATATGTAAATATAATAAAAAGTAAAACGAAAATTATTATATTTACATATATCTTTCCTTTTTTATTCATTATCTTCTCCTTATAAATTACTATTTGACTATAAATCTGTAAATTGCATAAGCAACCCATATAATCCAAAAATATGCCCAGTAATAAACAATACCTTAATTTTCCCAAAATTCTATTAATAACTTTGATAATTCATTTGGATTTTCTTCATTTACAATATGTGCTGAATTTTCAATAATTTTCATTGTTGCTTTTCTAATATTTTCAGATAAATAATGTGCTGACTTAATATTAGCATTATCTTTTTCTCCACACAGCACTAATGTAGAACATTTAATATCCGAAACTTTTGATTTAATATCTAATTTAGACATAGAGTTTGTTAAATTAATAAAATCTTTTTTGGAAATTCCCATACTATCAAAAGTCTTTTTGGGCATAAGCTTAAATATAAAATTCTGTAATTTCAACATTTTCTTTGGTATCTCATAAGGTGTTCCAATTAAAACTATTGAATTTATTTTTTCAGGATATTCTATTGCATAATCAATAGCTAATATCCCACCTAAAGATAAACCACATAAATTTATCTTATCTTTGAAAGAATCACAATAGTCTGCAAATGTTCTATATATATTTTCATAATTGATTTGATAATTTTTTGCTATATTAAATAAATTAGGATTGCTCACCTCTATATTACTTTTATTTAATTCCTCTATAACTTTATCCCAACTTTGCTCTGTTTGTCCTAATCCATGTACTAAAATATTAGTCATTTATTACTACTCCTGTAAAATTATTTTTAATATTTTCTTTCTTTTTTTATATTTTTAATCCATTAAGAAATCAAATATATTCATTCCCGCTGTTGTTTCTGATTTATACAATTCTGTGTATCCACATTTAGCACAACTTATCGTAATAAACTTTTTATTTTGCACATCAAAAACTTTTGCAAAATTTCCTCCTGTTGCTTGAAATTGATCTTTTTCATATTCTTCATTACCACATTTAATACATTTCCATTTTTCCATATTTATCATCCTTCCTTATAATTCAAAAATATTCGCTTTTAATACCAGTCTTGATATTCTAATTTTATCATCTAGTGGTATTTCCCAACTACTGCCTACAATACTTCTTTTAATTTTATATTCTTTCGTTGGTTTTCCCAATAATTTGTTAAGTTGTTTTTGTAAATTCACTTTGTTTGTATATATTGAAAATACATTCTCACTATATAGTACATTTATGGTTGTTTCTGTTTCGCTTTTATTTGGTTCTTTATATATTTTGCTCATAACATTCTCCTGCTCTTACCTTTCTTGTTTATTTTTCTTTTGTGAATGTTATTTTTAGTTAATTCATAACTTTGTTTTATTAATTCTTCTACTAAAGAACTATCTGATCTTTCATCTAAAATAATAGTATTCCAATGCTCTTTATTCATATGGTATGCTGGTATTATATAATCATAAGTCTTTCTCAATAATTCCGAATATTCTGGATTTGTTTTTACATTTAGATATATTTCTCCCTTAACTTCCATCATTAATGCAAACCACTTTTTATTATCTGTGTGTTTCATTACAACACTACTATAATCATCTGGAAATGGTCTATCTTCAAATGCATTTGCTAAACTTAAACTATATTTTATTGCATCTGATTTGTTCATAGTTTTAATTTCCTTTTATCAAAATATTTAATATCCCATTATATTCATTACTCAGTCTAGGAATATCTCCATTTTTAGAACTTTGGCTCATTATATATTCTTCAATATAATTTTCACATCTTCTTAATTCTTCACTTGAATATTCTCTATCTTCTATATTTAAACCAATATCTTTTAATAAGTTTATTTCTTTTGTAGTACATTTTTCTAATAAATTCATTTCTTTTTACCCCTTCTATTTTTCTTTAATTGCAATCATAAGTTCATTTGGTTGGACTAACCTATTCGCATTTTGATACACAAATCTTGCTCCTGTAAAATAAACATTATATCCTTTATTTTCAAAATAATTTTTATTAATTTCTAATATTTCATCTACTTCTTTTTCAGAACGATTATATTTAACTCTTAATTCATAAAATGTATATCTTATATAGTCGCTATTTTCTAGTTCTTTTTCATGAATAAGATTTATTGTAAATTGTTTTAATTCTTCTTTCATTTATTCACTCCCTGACATTACACATTATAACATATTTTTTACTTTTTGTAGTTTAATTCCCCATATTTTTAGAAAAATATATATTTTTCTTGACTTTGTTTTATTGTTTTGATAAATTTGAAATTGAACTAAAGATAGAAAATTGAAAAGAGGTGAAATGAATGAATAAAACTGAATTAGTAAAAGCTATGATGGAAAAAACAGGTGATACAAAGAAAACTACTGAAGAAACTTTAAATGCTTTTATTTCTGTTATAACTGAAGCATTACAAAACGAAGATAAAGTTCAATTAGTTGGATTTGGAACTTTTGAAACAAGAAAAAGAGCTGCTAGAAAAGGGTTAAATCCTCAAACTAAAGAAGAAATCAAAATTCCTGCATCTATTGCTCCAGTATTCAAAGCTGGAAAAGCTTTAAAAGATATAGTAAATAATTAATTTTCATAAGTCAGTTTATCCGACTTTATTTTATTTAAAAATAAATATAAAAAGCAACTAGCATCTTTATAGTTAGTTGCTTTAATTAATTAAAAAATTATAAAACCACTTTTATGCATTTATTCTGTTGATTCATAGTATCCTCTCCTGACACTTTATATACATATAATGTTTCAAATGTATATGAAATGTCAAGTTTTCTTTTATATGGCTATTTCTAATCTCCCATTGCACTTACCACAACGGTATTTTTTAATTAAATTCTTTTTTAATCTCTGTCTATATATTATAGCTCCACACTCTTTACAAATAATCTTATATTTATAAGTAGATAAATTTTCTTTATACTCTAAGTTACTTTCTTTAAAATCCTCTTCTTTATTTCCAAAAGTTTTAATATTATAACCTAGTTTTTTATTTATGAAACTAGCATATTTTTGAAACATTTTTCCATGGTTATTACAATTTGGAAAACAATGGATTATTTCATGTATTATTGTATTTTTTATAATATTATCATTTAAATCCATAACCCACTTGCTAATTTCTATATGATGTTTTTTAAATCTATTATATACAATTCTAAAACCATTTTTATATCTTTTAATGTGGTAATCTGTTTTTACTGGTTGTTCCTGCTTACAACATCCATATCTTTTAGTATTTCTTTTAGATAAATGTATATCAATTTTTCCAATCAGTTCATTATCTATTACATTTAGTCCAATTGATTTTAAATCATCTATGCATTCATTATATAATTCATTTAATTTTTCTTCCATCTTCTAACCTCTTGTCTTATTTTAACACATTTATTTTTTCTATAAAAGTATTCTACTGACATTACCAATAAAATTTTAATTTGTATTTAATTAATTCTATCTACAATTTCCAAAGGCGGATAAGTGCAAATATACATTGGTCTTTTAGTATTTATAAATCTTTTTGTATATTCTTTAGTTTCTATAATAACAATTACTCTATCAGCAGTAGATATTTCATCAATTTTTTCAAAGAGTGTTTCTGCTTCTATTTCTTTAATTGCAATAATATCATAAGTATAATCATTTGTTTTCATAAACACATTTATAGGATGTTTTGATTTTTTTAGTTTTGGATTTCTATCTAAATATTCCATAACTACATCAAATGCTACTATGTTTCTATTATTTATTTCTTTATTTTTATATTTTAATATTTTAGTATTTTTGTCTTTTGTTATAACTTTATTTGCAATTAGAAAATTAATATCATTCTCAGTACAATTACATATTTTTAAAATATGATTTTCTCTTAATGATTGAAAATCCCATAATAATTTTGCTATTTGTTTTTGCTTATCATTCACTTGCATCACTTCCTATTATTTTGATTAATGAACTATAAATTTTTCTTTTTTCTGGAATTATTTTATAAATTTTAATAATTACTTTTTCTCCAGGAAACGGTGGCCTGTCTAGCCAAGTTGGTAAAGTACATACTGTATCTACTCCTTGTGCAATATTAGCAAATATTCCATTGTCCGTATAACCTGTAATTGTTGCTAAATATTCTCCTTTTTCTGTAAATTCTTTTCTTATGTTTTTAAATGGATCTTCTAATAACTCTTTTATTGATATTTTTGTTATTTTATGTTCTTCAGATATTTCTTTTATAACTACCTTTATTTGTTCATTTACACTATAAATTTTAGAGACATCTTCAACATAGCCATATTGTAAATCTTGTGCTTTCATTATGAAATCTGTTCCTAAAACTTCAATTCTTATATACTTTTTCCATACTCCTATTATTTTCCCATAAACTTTGTCACCTATTTCTACTCTTTTAATATTAATTTCTTGCAATCTTTCCATAGCCTTTACTCTCGAGCCTACTGCTTTTGAGCTTATTTTATCTATTTCTACTATAATAAATTTTATTTCTGCTCCCATCATGTTTCGTAACAATTTTTTATCATTTTTAGCATCATTTGTTATTTCTGTTGCTGGTATTAAGACCTTTATACCTTTAAAATCTATAATAGCACATGTAATATTATCTTCTTTCATTTTTTCAACTTCTATTGCAATTATCTTCCCTGTTAAAATTTTCCCTCTTTCTTTAGATGAATTAATATTTTGCCATATAATTTTTTCTTGTAATTCATCTGTCATAATTTTCACCTTCTCTCTTTTTTCTATAGTTTTATATATTTAAACTTTAAAAATCTTTAAAACTATATTTAACTTTTTTAGCTTGTTTTTTATTTATTTCATTTCTTACATTATCCTTGAATTTTTCCTTTTGTTCTTCTAATGTCATATCTTCTAATTTATATGCTTCACTATGTTTCGAATAATCATATTTATTGCATATAAAAGGTTTTCTACCTCTTACTATAACTATTTCTTTGTTATTATCTAATTTTAATAATTCATCTGGATTCATTAAATTTCTTTTATTAGTTGATATGTTTTCCATTCCATATGTGAATTTTCCATCAAATCCCGCTTCTTTTCTTATAGCATTAGTTTCTACAGTTGCTACACCTAAATATTCAGTTATATATTCAGCAGTTAAAATATCACCTGCACCCATACATATTTTAGTATCTGCATTTCCTAAAATCTCTTGCCACACATCATTATCATATCTATTTTTTAGTTGAGCAATATTTTGAAATATCATAAATATATTAATTCCTCTACTTCTGGTTGTTGCAAGCTTTTTTTCAAAATCCACTATTCTTCCTATATTTGTAAACTCGTCTAGTATTAATGATGTTTCAACTTTTAGCTTTCCATCTGGGTTCTCATCTGCTTGTTTTATGAGTTTAATAAATAAAAATGAGAAAAATAATGTAGATAGAAAATCAAATGCACTATTAGTATCACTTGTAACTACAAATACACAAGTTTTTTTATTTCCTATGTTTTCAAAATTAATCTCATCTTTGTTTGTAATGTTTCTTATTTTATCAGTTTGGAAAATTTGAAGCCTTGTAGCAAGTCCTGTTACAATACTTTGTTTTACAATATCTGTAGCTTGTGCATATATATTGTAACTTAATTTTGTTGGTCCACTTGTATTAAAAAATAAATTATCTATTTGCTTTATATTGCCACTTGCTAATGCATCATAAATAAATCCCATACTTTTGTTTTCTTCTTTTTCTACATAATTAACTACATATAGTAATAATGCTTTTAATAAATTTTGTTCTCCTCTATTCCAAAACTCATCTCCTCCAGATCTTCTATCTAGTTGAGTTCCTTCTATAACTATTTGACTAAAAATCTGTGCGTCTGTTTCATCTTCTACAAATTTTATAAACCTTGCACCATTAGAAAATGTTGGATTTACTAAATTAAAAACTTCAACATCATAATCTTTACTTTCAAGGTATTTAGCTAATTTCCTATATAATTCTCCGTTTTGGATCTGTAAATACTAAACTCATATTTCTATTTATTGCTCTTTGTAATTCCTCTTGTGCTAACTCTATACCATTTGGTATTGCAAAACCACGTGACTTTTTACTACCACTAGAACCAAATACAGCTATATTTTTATTTAAATATGTATTCATAGGAAGAGTAATAATTTCTTGTTCTTCAGTTTCTCCTAAAATTATTCCATCTCTTTTTCCTATACTTAGATATTCTTGTATTTCTTCTTTATTCCCCCAGTCTGCTGTTCCAAATGTTCCATCCTTCTTTTTTAGGTTAACACCTTCAACTTCTATTTTTGAATTTTGTTTTGTGGTGACTATATTTTTTGCAACTAATATAGCAATAAAGTTTAACATTATCCATATAATTGCAATAGTTTTATTTCTAAATATGACAGTAAATAAATTTAATAAGTTAATATCTATTGTATTTAAATTTGTTTGAAAACTTTTTTCTAAAATTTTCATAAATCCATTTATTATTGGTATAAAAACAACATATGACAATAAAAAAAATAAAGCTATTTTAGCTTTTTTGTTTATTTTCATTGCTACCTCCTAACCAATTATCAATTTCTATAATATTTGACTTGTTAATTAATATTTCATTAATTTTTTCTTTATTATCTTTTAAAGTTAGAATATCTATTTTTTTATTTTTCATTGGGTTATTTTTGAAAGATATATTTAAGCTATGAAGTTTTTCAATATCAATAAATGGCATCCATAATATATAATCATTTTCTTCTGTCATATAATCTGCATTTGTCCAATTAGATAATAATATTTCTTTATTATGATAAATTAATTTTATTATTTGATATGGATCAATATCATTAAGCTTTCTCATAACTTCAAAATTTTGTTGAGTTGGCTTTATTATAAGTGTTGATTCTTTGCCAAAAATAAATCTTTTATAATTTTTTAATGTTTCTATATTTTCCATAAAAATTATAATATTTTCATAATTAACTAATTTTTGAATATCGTTTATTATTTGACTAATGTAAGTTGTTTGTTTATCTCTTGAAATATAGTATGTAATTCTTTCTTTTCCTTGATATTTCAATTGACCAATATATTTTCTTGATTTTTCTGTAAAGATTGTATAATCTTTTAAATCCCAACTTGCAATAAATTCTATATTACTATTCAACCCTAATGCTGCAATTCTTGCAATTTCATTTAATCTATCAATATAAGACTTTTTCCTACATTTAAAGCTATAATCATATCCAAATTCTTTTACTATTTTAGTTCCTTTGTCATCTAATTTTATATATGACCTATCTATTCTTCTTATATATTTTTCTTTTTCTAATACTTTTAACCTTTTCCTATGATAATCTTTTGTATTATATATTAACTTACAGTCTGAACTAAGCATTGTCTTGTATCTTCCTAAAAACATCAAAACCTCTATATCTCTTCCGAGTTAATCTAACTTTCCCAACTTATCCATTCCTCCTTCCTTAATACTTTCGTGAATACTCACCTTATATTTTTAATTTTTCCCCTATACCTGTTTCATACCCTTTAACCACGACACACTCTAAAACCTAAATTTTGTTTTAAATTCAATTTTTCTTATAATATTAAATTATCCGTTTATTTTTGTAAAAAACTGAACTAATCGGACATTTTGATAATATCCGTTTGAATAGTATTTTGTATCCATTCCAATATTTTTTCACCCTTAAAAACATAAACTTCTGTATATGGATGTTTCTTTTTGTCAGTTGTTCCAATTACTCCATAAAACATATTGGCTATATTATCATCTGCAATTACTTTCGATAATACAAGTCCATCTACAATTGGTTTTATAAATTTATTATCTATATCAATATTTTTTTGATTTTCAACTACTTTTATAAATACAAAGACTAATTCATTATTGAATAAATCTTTATATTCTTTTGTTTTTTCCATTACATTTATCATAATATTTTTATATGCATAATTATTTATGTTTTTGTATTTGGGTATTACTTCTGGAATATATATCTTTAAAATATCATTTTCCAATGTTGATTTATATCTATTATTCAAATAATTAATCTTATCTTGATCATTTATTTCATATTTATCTGTTAATTTAATTTTATTGAATATGTTATATCTTATCCTTTCCATAGTTCTTAAATATTTTTCTATATGTTTATTTTCAACAACTTCTTTATTATTAATTATAAACTCTGTTTCATCTTTTAAATTTTCTAATTCCTCTAAAATTTCTTTTTGCATTCTTTCGAGCCTCCTTTTTTACAAATAAAAAAGACTATCTTTCGATAATCTTGATAACTTTATTTATTTTTTTAATAATAACTTTTCTATTCTATCTACATCTGGAAATATTAAGTTGATTCCGTCTATTTTTTAATTTAAATATCTTATTGACTTTATCTAATATTACTCTTCTTGTTTCAGATGGTACTTGCAATGCTTTTCCTTGAACAGTATCTATATGATCTATATATTGGACTGTTATAGGAAACATATTTTGTATTAAAAATGCATGATCTTTTCCTCTATAATTCCCAATTACTATAGTATCACACTTTTTATATTTTTTTATTTTATCTTCTACTATTGCCTTATATTTTTCAACTTTACTACTCATTGGAATAAACCAAAGAATATCATTATTTTCCATCTTTACACAAAAGTAATTTGGTCTTGTTGAATTTCCTTCATGATTTTTCATTAATTTGTTGTCATCTACTAATTCAAAATAACTATTTTTTATATGATAAACATATCCTTCTTTTATTTCCATATGTATTACTCCTAATTTTATAAAAAACAAGTCCTTTGCTCCTTTAAAGAAACAAAGGACAATATAATTTACGAAATGGTATAATTTGTTACTCGCACCAACCACAAGCGAGAACATTTAACGAAATGGTATGATTTATTACTCGCACCAACCACAAGCGAGAAACATTTACTATCTATAATTATTATACTATTCTTATTGTGCTTTTGTCAACAAAAATTCTGTTTTAAATATAACAATTATAGTAATATTATATGTTATTTTTCTAAATTTATTTTAAATTTATATTTTATTCTTCTATTGTATCATCATCATATGATTTTGATATTACTTCTAATAATTGTACTCTTGTTTCATTATTAAGTGGATATGAAAAATCTTGCTTAAAGTTTCTATTCTTTACCTTTCTCTTTGGCATACTAATATATCTACCATTTTTTCCATTTAATAATTTAATTTCTTTTACTATAAAACAATCATCTATGCATATACTTGCTGCTGCTAATAAATCCCCTTTATTTATTTTTTTAATTCTTACTTCTGTAATATTTAACATATAAAATTCCTCCTTCTTAATCATCTATACCTGTTTTAGGTAATTCTTTTTCTGTGTTTGGTTTTTTAGTATAAATTACTGTATGTGCATCATCTTCTGCCTTTAGCTCTGTCTTTTGATAATCCGCTGTAACATATGTTCTGTTTACAAAGATTTTATTATTTTGCACATCTTCATTTATTTTTGCTTTAACTATTGGAGTTGTTGTTGCTTCAAATCCTGCTTTAACTTTTCCAAATACTAATCTAAATTCTTCTACATATTCATCTTCTTGTAAATTTAAACTTTTACTTGTTAAGTCTATCTTATAGTTTTCTGTTGTTTTATATTTTTCTCCAATGTTTTTCCAGTTAGTATTTTTGTTTGTAATATATTGAATTTCGTATTCTAATTCTTCATTCCATATACCTGTTTGTAATTCTTGTACTCTAACTTGTCTAGGCAATTTATCTCCCCAAATAAAATTACTTACTTCTGTATTTGAATAATTACCTATATTATTAAATGTATAATCAATTATTTCCCCTTTTTGTGCTTCTGCTGGAGCTTCTTTTTCTACATCTACAATAAGATTTACATTATCATTTTTAATTTCTAATTCTATTATTTGTCCATTTTTCTCGAATTTAAATTCTATTAATTTATCACTTATAACATAATAAGGATTAACTGAGATTTCTTTTAAATAATATGTTTTTCCTGTCTCTAAATATTTATAAATGTAATCCTCTTTATCATTAACTTTTAAAGTATCTATATATTTTTTATTTTCATCTAATAATTCAAATACTGCATTAATTCTTGAACCTTCTGGTAATTTTGTATATTGATTATATTCCTTTGATACTTTTCTTATTTTTAGTACATTTTCATATACTTTCACAGGCACATCATCTTTATCTTCTGCTTTTGCTTCTAAATAATGTCCTATAACTTTTACATTATTTATAAATGTAGACTCATCTACTAATCCTTCAACTACTTTTGCTTTTACTTTCATTTGTAAAGAATTACCAAATCCTATTTTTACTGTTCCAAAGTGAAGAGTGTAACTTGTTACATACTCTCCTTCAGACAATTTTTCTTTTGTAAAATCTATTGTATTATTTTCTGTTGTACTTAAATTTTTAGCAATTTCGATATCTGTTCTTTTATTTGTATTGTATGTTATTCTATATTTCAAATTTTCATTATAAGTACCTGTTTCTAATTTTTGAATTCTTACTTCTTTAGGTAAATAGTCGGTAAGTGTAAAATCATTTAATTTTACATTAGATAAATTTTTTACATTGTCTATTGTATATTCAACGATTTCATTTCCTTGTGCTTCATCTTTGTCTACTTCTTTATCTACATTTACTTCTATATCTACTGGTGTATTTTCTACTGTTACTTTTTTATTATCACCATCATACTTTCCTTCAACGATAAAAGTTGTGTCTTTTCCTTTTAAATAATAATCTGGAGCTTCAATTTCTGTTATTGTTATTTCTGTATTAAGTGGCAAACCTTCTATATGAATTTTTCCATTTTTATCTGTTTTTAATATTCTTTCTAGCTTTTCTCCAGGAATCTTAATTTTAAAAGTAGCTCCTGCAAGTGGTGTTCCTTCTGCTTGTCCTGTAATTTCGCTTTTTCCATTAGATACTTTTTCAATCTCTACATCAAAATCTGGTGAATATGACATTGTAGCTCTTGCTGTAGCCATAACAAATGGATCTGTGGTAAGTAAATAATCTTGTACGCTTTCATTTGGTGCTTTTCCGAACAAAATTGGATATGTTTTACATTTGCCGTCAAAAGACATCTGGATATTTATTTCATTTGTAATATTTTTTCTAGGTACTAATACTTTAAATGTTTCTCCTTTTGTAAATTCTGTTTTTGCATTGTTATTTATATCTGCTAAATATGTTCCTTTTGGTGCTGAACTTGTATTTAGGACTGCTTTAATTGTAGACATGTCTACCTGCGAAGTTGCTACAAAAGCTTGTGAAATATATTCTTTGTTTATATTATCAATACCTGCTTCTGTTGTTGCATTTACACTAATTACCGGATCTTTATATGTTTGTGTACCATTTCTTCCTATATCAACTAATTCTTTTATTTTTGCCACAATTTTATTTCCTCTTTCATCTTTTGCAAAGTAATCTGCTGGTTCACCATCAATTACTCTATATACTGCTTGTTTTGTAGCCATAAAGGCATCGAATTCGTCTTGTAATCCCATCTCTTGTGGAGTTTTATATGGATATCCATTTACTAAAACTCTCCATAGTTCCTCAAAATTTGGAATATTGTTCATATCTTCGACTACTACTCCATATTGTGTTTCATCATCCACTCCAGGTAAATTTTTATTTAAACAATAACTTGGTCTAAATTGTCCATCTTCATAAAATCCTACCATATGTGTTAGCACTCCTATACTAACACCATTTTTTCTATACCAAATATTTGCTGGGCATACTCCTTTATTTACAATATCTTGTGTACTACCTATTTCTACTGCAAATACTTGTGAAAAGCTTGATAATGTTATCATAAGTAATAAAATACTACATACTATTTTTTTAGTTTTTTCTTTCATATTTCTTTTTCTCCCTTCTAAAAAAAAAGAAGAATTGATAGCAATTCTTCTTTACCTTTTTATTTTAAAATTCTTCTATACCTATATAATATCTTGTTTTATTATCAATATCTACTGCATAAATTTGAAATGTGCAACTAAAAACATTTTTGACTTTTGATTCAACTATCCATTCTCTAAATGGATAGAAAAAATCATTTTTCATTGCTGTAGATGTCACTTTTATTGAATATTTCTTTTCTCCATTTTTTCCCCATAGTTCTTTATTTTGTTTTGCATATTTATCTATTGTTATTGCAATTCTATTGGTTTCACTTTCATTATAGGTATATTTTTCTTTTTTATTGTCTACTTTTGTTTCTTCTTTTTTATTGTTCATTTGTGTTTTTTCTTTTTCTTCAGCTTTTTGCAATTGACTTTGATTATCTTGCTTTTGTGAACTAACATAATGCTTTTGATTTTTAGTAATTACATCATCTTTAATATTGTCATTTTTCGTGTTATTTTTTGATTCACTAATTTTTTCTTTTGAAATATTTTTTAAATTAGTATTATGCTTTTCACTTCTATTATCATTATTTTTTTCAATATTTTCTACTATTTCATTTTCTGTTGTTGCATTTTCTTCTTTTATATTATTATTTAAATCAACTTCATCTTCTTTATTACTATTTGTATCTGATATTCTATTTTCATAGTAGACATCATTTTTACTATCTAAAATTTTTATTGCTCCTATGATAAGTATAATGATAACTATACTAAAAATTATAAATCTTTTAATCATATAAATTCCTCCCTAAAAATATTGTTATTTTTTATATTTTTAATTTTATCAAATTTATATGTTAAAAGTATATTTCAAAAAAAATTTTCTTCAAATCGTCTAAATCGCTTTAGCCTGAACACATAGACGTTTTTCTGGCTTATTTGATATACAAGTAATCAAAGTTATGATATTTTCGCTTGTTTCTAAGGTTACAGACCAATCTGTACTATCTATTTCTTTTGTATTATAAACAGTGTACCTCCTTTCTCCTAAATTTGTTATATATAGAATTTCATCTCCATTTTCAAGAAGATGTATTCTTTCAAAATGATGAGCGACGGAGTTTCCCCTGTTGTGACTTGCTAAGGCTACATTTCCATCCCACAAAGAGCTATTTCTAAAATGGCCTATATATTGTGCAAGTACATCTAATTCTACTCCTTCTTTTATTTCAGCTTCTAAATCTATTTTTGGTATCTTTAAAACACCTATTGTATTTTCATCAAATTTTGCTTGAGTTTCCGTATTTATTTCTTCTTTTATGTCATTTATTTGATTTGTATTATTTTCTATTATGTAATTGTTAGGTATATCATTCTTTTCTGAAATAAATGATATTAATATCTTAGTTATAAATAATACAGCAACTAAGCTCAAAATTATTAATATATATTTAATTACTTTCTTTAACTTCATTTTCTTCACCTTTACTTTCTACTAAAAAAAGAATTAGATTTTTCATTTCTAATCCTTTTTCGTTTCTTTAATTTTATATTAAATGTTTTTCTATATAAATTAGATATATCTTTAAAGCTTTTGGGGTGTTCTATTATTTCTTTAATTTGACTAGGATAAAAATTACCAAATACTATATCGTAAATTCCTAATTGTAATGCTAACTTTGTTTCTTCTTGTTTTTGATTTTTTAATAATAAGATTACTCTCATATTCATTTCTTTTAATATAAATAAGAATTCGTGTAAATTACCCTCTATTGCTTGTGGAGATATGATAACTGTTTGTCCTTCAAATGTATTATTTTCAATTAAATAGTCACTATAATGTGCGATAATTGAATCTCTTAAACTTAATTGTATTTCTTTGTCAACATCTTCTATTCCTGTATAAATTACTATCATCTAAATAATTCCCTCCTTTTTTACTATTTCTAATGGATCTACTAACTCTCCATCTCTTTTAATTGTAAAATGGCAATGACAACCTGTAGTAGCTCCATTCGTTGGTCTTCCTTCACTATCTTTATATGGATTATTAGTCACACCATATACATTCTTTGGTCCTACTTTTCCAATAATTTCACCTTTCTTTACTTTTTGACCTACACTTACTATAAATTCAGGTGAACTATGGCAATATGAAAATCTATATCTTCCATCTGTACTTTTTATTGTAATGGTATATCCTCCTGCACCACCCCAACCTACAGATGTTACTTCACCATCCATAATACATACTAATTTACTTCCTTCTGGAGCTGCTATATCTATTCCAGAGTGAAAAGTTGATGCTCCCGTTGTTGGTGCTGTTCTATTACCAAATTCACTTGTAATAGTATATTGACCGTTCTACTGGCCAGTCTGTTTCTTCTGACATTCCTCCTGTAAAAATCTTTGATACAAAATCCCATACACTTTCAAAAAATCCTTTTACTTCTTTTTTATCTCTTTCTTTGTCATAATCTGTATCATAATATGCAAGTTCTTTTTTCATATCAATCTTATCATCATTATCAAAAGCTATATATAAAATATCTGTTATACTAGAAATAATAAGTATAAAAATAAGTACTATAAGTAGTGGTACTACAAAAGGTTTTATTAATATAAATGCTATTTTCATAACTTTACTTTTCAATTTGCGTCTTACTTTATTCATTTGCATCATCTACTTCCATTGTTATGATTTTGTTATTTTCTTCATTTTTATCTTCTCGTCTAGTATTGTTTATATTGTTTCTATTATATGTTCTTTTTTGAATACTATCTTGACTATTAGTTTTAAAATTTCTTCCCTCTGCCATATACATTCCTAAATTCATAAATTCTTTTCCAGTATTAAATACTTTTTTTATTCCAGTAAGGTTGTTTGACTCTTTTATATCACTATTTATATTATTGTGTATTGACTTATCTTTATCTTCCATTGGAATTTTAGGACTATCTACTGGATTACTGTTTGAATCTTCCATAACATTTCTTGAATAATTCTCATAGCTTACTCCTTTTACTGGTGCTGATTCTATATTATTTGCTTTATTTACAACTTTTGATATGATGTCTGTTCCTTCTGTTTTACTTTCTTCATTATTTCCTTTAAATTGATATGCAATGGATTTTAATGTATATCCCATAGTTGCTCCCATTCCTATTCCTCTATTTGCAAGTTCTTCATTATCTACTCCAGCTATTCTACTTACTAAATTTTGCATTGTATTTTGTAAAGCGTCTCCGCAATGGTAAAATCATCATTCCCCACAATAAACTAACTGCCCAACCAGCATTTTCTGGTAAAAATGACAGATATATTAAAAATAAAAATGCATATACAAATTGCATAAAAGCATTTATTATAATTTGTCCAAACCATATACTTGATGCTATTGTTCTTTTATTTATAATCCAAAATACTGCTACAATAGGCGTAAATATTGTAAACACTATTAGCGTAAATTGTCTTATTATAAATTTAATATTAATTTTTACAAATAAATATGCAAATAGTGCTATCACTATTGCTGTTGCTATTGCATTTCCTGTGTTGATACTTGTTAATAATGAATTTCCAAGTAAATCATCTAAACTACCATGTGAATTTGATACTAAAATTGTAACTAAATTATTATTTAACATTATCATGAACTTCACAAATATTGGTGCAATAACTATAGCAGAAGCTCCAAAAAATAATCTCATTAAATTATCTTTTACCTCATTTCTTTTATCTGGGCTTATTCCTGCGACTATCATCTTCCATGATAAAATAACTATAGCTATAAGAATTGGTCCTCCAATTATTCCTGCTATAATCCAATACCAATTATTTATTAAATTCCAGTTTTCTTCCGTAAATGGTGACAAGTCTGTTTGATTATTTCCAAATATCAATTCATCATAATTTTTAAAACCGTACTCCAAATGTTTCATTTGTTGTTAAGTCAAATACAGTTTCAGCTATACCCCCGAATCATTTTTGCGATTATCTTTTCAAATAATCCGCCATCATCTTTATCTATTGTTTCTTCTATTTCTGACTTTTCATCATCTTCATCTGAAAATATACTTGCTTGTACTGGATTTATAAAGCTAAAAAAAATAAGCATTACTAAAATAATACTTACTAAGATTCTTTTTATTTTTTTCAAATATTTCACCACCTTTTATGTTGTAATAAATTCACTTTCAAATTTTGTCATATCAATCTTTATTGCTCTAATGTCTCCTCCTTTTATTAAAATACATTCTCCAGGTCTAGCTTTTACTAATATTTCTTTTACTCCTGAAGGTAGCTTAAAAAACTTCATTATTTCATCAATACTTCCTATAGATTGCTTTAATAAAATAATTGTATCACAGCAATTTATTATTGCTTCTGCTTGTCTATTCTGTCTTAATTCTGATAAATTTTGAGTTGCTAAAATCATTGCAACTTTTTTCTTTCTAGCTCTTCTTGCTAAATTTTCTAAGAAGTCAGATGTCTCTTTATTTTTAAATAAATTCCAAGCTTCATCTACTACAACATATCGTTTATTTCTTTCTTTTGTAGCCATATATTTATTTGTTATCCAAGTGGTTAGAACTAAGCACACATAATATCTCATTATCTCATCTTTTATTTCTGAAATGTCAAAGCATATTATTTGATCATTAATCTTTAATGTGCTTTGGCAATCAAATATCCCAAGTGTATTTCCAACTAAAAAATTACTTAATGTACTTGATAATTCTTTATTTTGTATTTTTTCTTTCATAACTCTATGAAAATCTGTCAATGTAGGCATTTTTTTCTTTATATTTCCAAAAGTAATTTTTCCTTCAATCTTTCCACCTTCTTTTTCATACATAGAATGTATATCTTTTGTAATTTCTTTTTCATTATATACTTCTCTTACTGCTTGCTCAATATCTGCTATTTCATTAGGTTTTAGAGTTCTATTTTCATATTTATTTATAATTCCATTCATAATTGCTCTAATTTCTGTTATTTTGCTATCTATATCAATAAAACCCTCATCTTCATCAATATCAATGTCAAACAAATTAATTCCTACTGGAACACTCTGTCTAATTTTTATAATTCTTCCACCTAATTTTTCAGTTTGTGCAACATATTCTCCTTCAATATCTAATATAGATGATCTTCTATTAATTAGTGCTGTTCTTCCTATTATAGTTTTAACTGTTACAGACTTTCCTGCTCCGGGTACTCCAAAAATTGCAATATTAGCATTTGCTAAGCCATCTGTGAATGTTTCTAAATTCATTGGAAGTCCTGTAAATAAATCTCTTCCTAAATAAATTCCTTCTTTTACACTTGATTTAGTTCTTGCAATGGGAAACATTGCTGCTAATCCTGCTGTTGTCATATTTCTATTATTATCCTTTATAATATTATTGTTTAATGGTAAAGTTTCTTTCAAAGCATCTAATTGTTTAAAATATAATGGTCGAACTTCACAAGATTTATTAGCAAACTCATCTCTTAATAATTTACTTTTTTCATTTAATTCTTCAAGATTAGTAGCATTTATTCTTAATAATATTTTAATAAAGAATAGCTTATCATTATTTATCTGTATATTTCTTCTCATTTCTTCAAATGATTTTATATTTTCTTCTAATCTATGTATTTCTTCTATATTTCCTTGTTTTTCAAAAAGAAAATAGTCAGATTGCAATTTTGTTACTTTATGTGTTAAGTATTTAATAACACTTCTTTCATCTGCCACTTGTACTTGTGTAGAAATATCTACATCTCCAATTGTATTTAAAATATCATCTAGCCAACCTATTCCTATGTAATTTGGATAAAACATTAAAGTGAAAATTCTAGCATATTTGTCATCTCCCATATATATATAATCTCTTTTCTCTTGTATTACTTCTGGAGCAATTAATGAAATTAAATTAGGTTGATTCTCAAAAAAGTTTTCTTCTTTAGGTTTTTTTCTTTTTTTATATGGTTTAATTTTTCTTTCTTTTTTTACCTGTAACATATAGTTCAAGTCCTCCCTTCTCTTTAATTTCTGTTACTTTATTCTTGTTTTCTTTATGTAATTGCTCATATATTAGTTCTACAATTTCCATATTACTTAATAGCCTTGTGCTAACTTTTATATTAAGTAAATGATATCTTAATAGCTGATAAAATTCTTTTAACTCAATTTCTGCTACTTTACGATTATTAAAAGAAGATATAATCATATAATTTTTTCTTTCAAACAAATTTCTATCTTTTTGTATATTCTCTAAATGTGATATTATTTGTTTAGCGTATTCTTTAACATTACTATTTGAGTTTATTGTGTTTGTTTGAATTTCTTCTAACATTTCTCCAAGTTCAATTTGTTTTTTTACTTCTAAAAATTGAATTGGAAATTTAATCATTTGAGCTATACTTATTAGTTCTCTATCAACATTTGATTTCTCTCCATCATGTAATAAACTATACTCTATACTTTCTAATTCAACGACTATAGAATGTTGATTTTTATTAATTGTAATTATTTGATTACTTAATCCATCAATTCCCCATAAATTGCTTAATGTCTTTTTTCCTTTTTTTATATTTGATTTATCTATGGGGGGTATTCCTTGTAAATTATTTTTCTTTTTAGTATATATTAGTGTTCCTATCATAAAAATAATTCCTGCTAATATAAAAATAAGTGCAACTATCATTTTTTCCCTACCTTTCAAATATAAAAATTTTCTTTCTACATATAAATTTAACAATATTGAAAAAGTATTTATCCGCATATATATTTCCTATTTTTAAAAAAGCAAATGTCATAAATATGATATCTATACTTATAAAAAGTATTGTTTTTAATATAATTGATATATCTAAAAACAATACTCCAACCGATATTATACTTATAATTACATATAGCATTTGTCTTAATGATAAATAACCTCCAAATACTTTTTCTTCATGTGTAAAGTCAAATGGTACTTTATATAAAATCATTTTATCTACCTCCTAACCACTTGTACCTCCACCTGTTATTAAGCTACCACCACCATTAGTTGCTATGCTTAATATAATTCCAGAAACTATTAAAGATAACCCTAATAGCATAGTTCCTGCACATACCCAAGCTAATGCCCCTATACTTTCACTTCTTTTATTTGCATTATTTGAATTTACTATCATTTTTAAGGCGATAATAACAATACTAACAAATACTAAAATTCCTCCGAATTGGCATTGCTAACTTAATAACAGCATTCTTAATATTTTCTGTAGCTTGATTTACTTCTGCTGTACTTATACTCCCTTCAGTTGCAAATACTTTACTTGGGAGTAGTAATAATGTTATAGGTATTGCCCATAACTTATTTTTTATTTTATAAAATAAATTTTTCAAATTTTCTTTACTAATTTTTTTCATCTCATGCCCTCCTTGATTTTTTGCAAATCATTTGGGTATGGTATTTAACATTTGTTTTAGTTTAAAATATACTAAACAATATTGGTACTGCTAGTATAATTATAATTAATACTAAAGTTATTATAAAATTCTTTATTCCAAATTTTATTGCTTTTTCTGATTTTTTCTTAGCTCCGAAATAGCCATATTAGTAAACTGACTATAATCCAAAAAGCTAATAGTACAATTGAAATATTAAATCCAATTCTCATTATATTTTGAAACATACTATCTAAATTTCCTGTTAAATTATTCACATCATAAGTAGGTATCATTTTTCCTCCTCTTTTAAGTAAAAAAATAAAAGCTATATAGCTTTTTCTAAATTTCTTATTAAACTTATATAATAATATTCAAAAAAATTATGTATTTCTTTACTTGTTTTTTCATACTCATTTTTCTTATTTTTACAATTATCATAGATATATATCAAATCTTCTCTTTTGACTTTTGTAATTAATTGTTTTTTACTGCTCATAAATAATTCTTTCAGAGCGTATATGATTATCTTTAGTTTTTCTTTATTTTCTTCTGTAAATATTTCTAATAATTCTTCTGTATAATTTAATTCAAGTTTTTCTAATAAATCATAAAAATCACTTATTTGATTTTTTGACATATTCTCCAAATTCTTATCTTCTTTTTTTATTATATAATTAAAGAATCTATCTATCTTAATATTTATATTATTATATTGTCCTTTTTGTGACATACTCTCTGTTATTTTTGTAGTATAGGGGTATGTCATTTTTATCGAATAGGGTATGTCATTTGGATAAATTCTTCTTTGAATTATTTCATTTTTATCATTTCGTATAATCTCGACACATACAAATTTTAGTTTATTTAAGTTAGATATCCAATTTGAAATTGTATGTGGTTGAGAATTAAATAATTTTGCTAAATAACTATTTGATGCAAAGCAGTATCCTTCTTTATTTGACATTACTGTTATTACTGCATAAAGTAATTTTTCATTTGCTTTTAGTTTTTCACTGAATAAAACAGTGGAAGGTATAACTGCATAATAGGCTATTTGATTTTCTTCGTTCACATATAATAGTCACCTCCATAAAAAATAAGCCACTAGGGCTTATTAAAATGTGCAAATATGTTTTTTAAAACAATTTATATACTTGACTTTTGTATATAAATTTAAATTACACTACTTTTGTTTTATTTTGTTTCCACTCTTCACAAAAAATTTCTAACAATTCAATGATTTTACTATCAATTTGTTCATTTGAATAATTACTAGGAAAATAATGTCTGATATTGTCATAAGAAGTTCTGAATTGTTCTTTTTGATTTGGCTTTTCCTGTTCCATTATAGTTTCAATTTTTTCTGGTGTTAATTCATTATTCTTATCAAGATTTCTCAATAATTTAGCTTGTCCTAGAGTAGATGTAGCTTCGTTATATTTGAAACTTTCATATATTAATTTTTGATTTTTTTTACTTATGTATGAAATCTCAACAGCTGGTCTTAACCCCATTTTCTTTTCATCTACTAACTCCAACAATTCTGGTATTAGTTTTGTTATTCTAACATATCGTTGAATAGTTCTAGCACTTTCACCATATTCTTTTCCTACAAGGTCCGCAGAAAGTATTTTTTCCAACTTCTCGACCAGTGGGCGAGAAGTATCTTCTAATTTCTTTCCTTGATGCTTTATTGCGTCTAGTTTCATTTTATAAGCAAATGCTTTTTCTGATGCAAGTAAACTTAATCTTTGATTTATATTAGTATCTACCATCAAAATTGTTGCTTGATCATCATTCACTTTTAAAATTATACTAGGAATTTTCTCTAACCCTGCTATACTTGCTGCATGTTTTCTTCTATGGCCAGCTATCATGGAGTAACTACCATCATTTTCTTTTCTTACTACTACTGGAATTATAACACCATTAATACTAATACTTTCGACTAAATCGTCCATAGATTCATCATCTAATACTTTAAATGGATGGTTCGGAAAATCTTTTATTAAATTTATCGGAAGTTCCGTTACTTCTAATATCTTAGGATTATCTCTTTCTTCTTGTGTTGTAAATAGATTATCCAGTGAAGGAAGATGCATTTTAAGTTCTTCATTTTTCATCATGTAAAACCTCCTCTACTAAATTTTCATAGGCTCTTGCTACTGTTCCATTTTTATCATATTCGAATATACTTTTTCCTTTAATAGATGCTTCAGCTGTTTTTATCGCTAGAGGTATTTCTGTTTCATAAATTTTTACATATTTTCCATAGTTTTTATCTAATTCTTGTCTAATATTTTTTGATAAATTTGCTCTTCTATCCACTAAAGTCAATAATATGCCTTTGATTTTTAAATCTGGGTTTATTGTTCTTCTAACCTTTGAAACAGTTTCAAATAAATATGTCATTCCTCTCATTGCAAGATATTGACTTTGAACTGGAATAATTATTTCATCACTGCAAGCTAAACAATTTATAGGAATTAATCCTAATGATGGCATACAATCAATTAAAATATAATCGTACTCATTCTTCACTTTATTTAGGCAATTCTTTAATATAAATTCTCTACTCATAGCATTTCCTAAAGAAAGTTCTATTGCCGAAAGACTTATATCTGAAGGAATTAGATCAATTTTTTCTTCATGATGTAAAATAGCTCCTTCAATATTAATTTCCTTATCCATTATTTCCGCATACATTAAGTCTGCAAGTGTTACTGGCATGTCTTCTTGCTGATAATATCCTAAAGAAGTTGTTAAATTTCCTTGAGGATCTGCATCAACTAATAGCACCTTTTTATCTTCTTTTGCAAGTGCTACTCCAATAGAAAGTGTTGTTGTTGTTTTACCTACACCACCCTTTTGATTTGCTATTGCAATTATTTTTACACTTTTCATAGTTACCTCCTTTGGGGAGATACGAAAGATAATTTAGATTATTATTTATGTTAGATATTATTTCAATGACTATATTTTTTTACATTAGAATTTGAAAAAATGTATGATATAATATTTAGAAATTAAATTAAAAATTGTATTAGATTAAAAATAAATATATATAATGGAGCTTTTATTATCAAAGTTTTGTGCAAAAAGAGATAGGGGCATAATATAAAACAGCTATAAACCTCTACTTCTACTAATTCAAGCCTTTTAGCTGTTCTATGCATACTAATATTCATTTATATACTTTTA
>OBUT01000022.1_pt1 | contig 191443 bp, 178 predicted proteins | sample 1475941 | NCBI WGS metagenome assembly OBUT01 (sample SAMEA2579956, study PRJEB22360) | human gut metagenome | biome: human gut; feature: human-associated habitat; material: faeces | place: Denmark | collected 2008/2010
GATTGGGATGATGACTTTGACGATTTGATTTTTGATCTTGAAATCGAAAAGGTGCAATATGAGGATTAAGCATTATTATTGTTTAAAAAATAAGTTTGGTTTATTGAGATTTCTGAATCGATATGAAATCCCTTATCAGACAGAAGATTCTTTTGAAGTACTAGGGACATCTGTTCAAGTAAGTGATAAGGAGTATCTATTTGAGTTGTATGAAGATCAGAAAGTGTATGAAAAATTTAAGCAACAGTTTCCATTTGTTTCAAGACTGGATTCGATTACAACCTGTGAATATTCCCAAGGAGAAATTGAAGAGGCGCAATGGTTGTTTGTTCGGAACAAAAGCGTGAAAGTGCAGTGGGAATATGATGAGTATGCATTTCAACGCTCCTGCGGTTATAAAAGACCATTTCAGAAAGAAATGTAATACCGACATGAGGAGCAGATTGGATATTTATCCGTTACGAAGCCTGTAAGGTGGGGAACAAGACAATTTTTCAGTGGGCCGAATGCAGCAGATGAACTTTTGTTTTGTTCGGACAGGACAAGAAGGATTTTAGGAAGTGTCTGGAAAGGTTTGGAATTCTGGCCGGTTAAGAAATATGCTTCCCAAGGGCAGATAAAAGATTTATATCAGTTATATTTTGCGGAAACATTGCCGATGGAAGCAATTACAAACAAGCCGATCATATCTTGTCCCAAATGTGGAAAAGCAATGATAAGAATTCCAAATCCGGTACAGAAGTTGGTGCTGGACAAAAATTATTTGAAAGATCAAACCCATGTCTATAAAACAGGAGATGTGTTGACAGAGCAAAAAAGAGGGTATCATACATCTTCTTTCAATATTGTTTCACAAGAATTTTACCAGTATTGCGAAAGGTATGGTATGAATCGGAGCATGGTGTATGAACCGGTGAAGATGTTGTAAAAAGTTGAACATACAGGGGAATGAGAAAATATGAAGAATAAAAATCCATATTGGTTTGCAGTTTTGTTAAATTTAGTGACGTGTATCGCAGTGATATGGTGGTCGATATGGGATATGTCTTTTGGATTATCTATTTTGTATATAGCGGAGAAGCATACGATGGCTGTGTTAGATATAGGAATCTCATCGTTGGGACTTATGTGGGGAGGCTGGAAAGGAATAAAAGTTGTACTATTTATAATCGATTTGTATACAGGACCAGAAAAAGATAGAATGCGTATACGAGAAATGAAAAAAATAGGATTATGGCGTGAAGAAACTACCAGAGATGTTACCAAATATAGTGAATGTAACTGGGTGTATGGGAAAATTATTTTGAAGCCGATACGAAATGCCAAAGCAATGAAATTTCAAATTGTGGCCTCAGGGAAAGAACTGGCAAAATTTGCTGACCAAAAAATCGTGACATTTTATTATTTCAGGCGTTCCAGAATTATTGAAAGAATTGCATTTGATGAGAAACCGGAAGAAAAGAAATGATGGGGATAGAATAGGAGAAGATCTATGTATGATTTTATAGGAATCTATCAGGAAATGATATGCATTGGAGTGCTTGGAGTTGTGGGAATTACCACGCTAGTACAAAGTAAATTCTGGAATAAAAACAAGAGAAACATAGGTGATATGCTATTAGGAATAGCGGTTGTGATTGCCTGCCTGTACACAGTTATACAAGATACACGGGCAATTCAGAATGAGAATATTTGTATCTATGAAGGGAAAGCCTGGGAATCCTGGCATCGAGGATATACTTTTATGGGAGCGGAAGGAGATAAGAGAAAGTTGGAGATATGGGGACCAGCCTGGAATAAACTATGTGAAGAACAGATAGAGAAAGGAAAGCGGTATCGGGTTTATTATGAAGAGGAAACAGAAATTATTGTAAAAATACAAGAGATAAAATAAAGAGTAAAACAGTAAGAAACTGTCGATATACAGAGGAAACTGCCACTTCCGATGTATATCGGCAAGAGGGGGATTTATGAAACCATTTAAGTGGATGTTTGAAGAACAAAATGCAACAGAGATAGAGTATAAGAGCAAGCAAGTAAGTGCACTTTATCGATAAGATAAAAGGGAAAATATCTGAATGGTTGTAAGGAGAAGACATATGAAATTCACAAATACATATCGTTATGTGGTATTAAAGCAGGTAATGTTCTTGATTCTATTCTTAATTATTTTAGTGTGCATGATTAAAATAGATTTAGAATACTTAAAACAAGAAGTGCTTATAGTCTTTGCATTTGTAATATACTTTGCCATAAAAATAGGTTTATTTTTTATTGACAGATTATGTGGAGTGCAAAAAGAAAAGATGCAATATCATAGTATGAAAGCAGTTTATGATGAAAGGGGACGGAAGGTGAACAGTGTTATAGGTGAGCCGGTTTTTTATCAATTTCCAAATATGATTTGGTTATCTGGAACAATTTTATTGAAACCAAAAAGAAGTGAAAAACCAAAAACATTTCGTTTGGTGACAACAGGAGAAGAATTAAGTCACTATATGGAGAAAAAAGTCGCAACGGTCTATTACTTTAAACGCTCCAGGATCATTGAAAAAATTGTATTTGATGAAAGAAAATAAAAAGGGATAAATATTATGGATCACATTTGGACGATAGAAAACTGGGAACAAAACATTGATTTCATGGAAGAAGGTCATCGGACGGGCTTCAGGCTTCGGTTTGACAGTGGGATAGATCCGGAGGTACGAAGGGCATGTAAAGAGTTTGCGGCATTTTTGAGAAAAGAATATTTCTTTCCCCTCAGAGTTGTTGCCTACATAAAGAATAAAAAGAAAATACGGGCAATGGACGGGGATCTGGTATATGGGACATTCTGGAGTATGGAAGATGATTATACAGTGGAACCGTATATCCGGGTTGCGGCAGGAGACTATTTAGATTTATGTGACAGATGGGGAAAGGACAGTGCATTGACGGCAATCTTGCTTACAATAGGGCATGAACTGACACATTATTTTCAGTGGATCAACGCATTGGAATTAACCCCGATCGGGATGGAGCGTCAGGCAACAAAGTATGCGAGATATGTGTTAGACGATTATGCAGAAACAAGGGAGCATCCTTGAGTGCGGATCGAATGAAAAAAGGAAAAGAAAAATGAGTGGCAGAGTAGAACATTCTTTGAAAAGAATGCCGTCTATTCTGCTTTTTTAATTGAAGGTGGTGAAGGATATGAAGCAAATGGTGACGAGCTTGTTTGGAATGTTTGGGAGTGCAGTTGCCCTTTTATTTGGCGGATGGGATATCGCACTGCAGACATTGGTTCTTTTTATGGGAATCGACTGGATCACAGGTGGGATTCTTCTGCCGGTGATTTTTAAGAAAAGTCCGAAGTCAGAAAATGGCAGACTGGAGAGTCGTGCGGGCTGGAAAGGGCTGTGCCGAAAAGGAACGACATTATTGTTTGTTCTGATCGCAGTCCATCTGGACCTTTTGATGGGGACAAATTATCTGAGGGATGCCGTTTGCATTGTGTTTATTGCAAATGAAGCATTGTCTATTCTGGAAAATGCCGGGCTTATGGGGATGCCCATTCCAGAAGTACTCAGACAGGCAATTGATATTTTGAATGGAAAAGCAGAGAAATATACAGAAAGCAGGGGAGAGCGATGAAGAAAGAGGAATTTATTCAGAAAATTGCAGGATATGTAAAGAAATATGCGGCTGCATATGAAATCAAAGTATGCAGTCCGATTATTGCACAGGCAATTTTGGAGTCCGGCTGGGGAGAATCCAGGCTGGCGAAAGACTATCACAATTATTTTGGATTGAAATGTGGAACAAAATGGCAGGGAAAGTCTGTCAATCTGGCAACCTGGGAGGAATATGAGGCCGGAACGGCGATGGTGATTTCCGATTATTTCCGGGTATTTGACAATATGGAAGAGGGGGTGAAAGGATATTTTGAACTGCTTCAGCTTCCACGTTATCAAAATCTGAAGGGAATCACAGAACCCGGACGATATCTGGAAACCATTTGGGCAGATGGGTATGCGACCAGTTCCGTCTATGTGCAGAAAAATATGGAACTGATCGAGCAGTATCAGTTAATGAAGTATGATGAAAATGCATCGGGAAGAAGCGCTCAGGATGTATTGAACGTGATGCGTTCGTGGATTGGCTACAGTGAAGCAAACGGGAAGTTCCGGCAGATTATTGATCTGTATAATTCCTACTTGCCGCTGGCAAGGGGATATGCTGTGCAGTATACCGATGAGTGGTGTGATACCGCAGTTTCTGCAGCAGCGATCCAGGCGGGATGTGTGGACTTGATCGGAACAGAATGCGGATGTGAAAAGCATATCGAAATCTTTAAAGAAAAGGGGATCTGGATCGAAGATGGAACGATAGTGCCACTGCCCGGAGATATCATTTTGTATAACTGGGATTGCCAGGTACAGCCAAATGACGGGTATTCCGATCACATTGGATACGTGGAGTCTGTTTCAGGACAAATGATCACAGTGATAGAAGGAAATTATAATGAGGCAGTGGCGAGAAGGCAAATTCCGGTGGGATGGGGGCAGATTCGTGGCTATGCAAGACCAAAGTATGCAGAGGGCGTGACAGGGCAGCCGTCCAAAAGTATTGAGGAAGTTGCCGGGGAAGTGATACAAGGAAAATATGCAAACGGTGAAGAACGAAGAAAGAAGCTGTGTGATATGGGATACGATCCGGATGCTGTTCAAAGGGAAGTAAACAGGCAGTTGAGTCAAAATGAGGCTCCGGCGGAATATTATGTTGTGCAGGAAAATGATACTTTATCAGAGATTGCAAAGCGTTTTGCAACAACTTATCTGGAACTGGCAGCATGGAATGGAATTGCAGATCCGAACATGATCTACGTTGGACAGAAAATCAGGATTCGATGAAGAAATATTGGCAGAAATGATTGAAAAATTACCGTAAAAATTTGATGTGAAAACGTAATATGTAAAAAATAGACAAAATAAATGAGCGAAATCTATTGTGATAGTAAAGAAAGTACAATTTCTGGTAAATATATTCCATATTAAAGGAGGGAACAGTATAGTACTCTAGAATTCAAGCGGGAAAATCCCAGACATGTAAGGAACCAGAAAAAAATAAAGCATTTTCTGGTTTTACTTTCATGTGGAAGAAAAGGAGGAAAATGAGGATGAAAACCAGAAAAGAAGGGAGCAAAGCCAGATTACTCGGACTGTCATGCATGGCGCTTGTGCTGACGGCGTTTGGGGTAACAGGAGTCCGTGCAGATGCGGCAGATGCAAAAAAAGCACCGCCACTGGTCAATCTGGCAGAGGAAAAGGATGTCAAAGTCACAGTCGGGGAAAATATGGATCTGAAAAATGCGGATTTATTAACCGACGGTGACAAATATTATCTGCTGCATGATGCTACAGGTAATAAAGAGGGAAACAACTGGGAGAATTATCAGGAACAGGGAACAGAAGTCACCAGCACTGCAGAAGGGAAAAAAGGTGTGTGGGTGCAGGTGGATCTGGGTGCATCCTATCCGTTGGAAGTCATCAACCTGAAACGTCAGGTATATGAGGCACAGCCAAACATAGTAAATGGAAATCCAGGTGATGGAAAACGTCTGAATGGAACAAAGATTTCCTATCAAAATACTGCAATTGTGATCGGAAACAAAGAAGATTTATCCGATGGTCAGATCGTTTATTGTGAGGGAAATCCGACGCTTCCGGATGGGGTAGAAAAACCGGAAAGCATTTCCAGTCCATACCAGGAAGCAATGGGTGGACAGTGGTTCTATATGGATTATGAAAACAAAAATGGACTTGGAGCTACAGAGCTTGGAACAACAAAAGAAGCACGTTATATAAGAGTGTATACAGAGAATCCAAAAGGTGCCGCAGTAAAATTCATGGAGCTGGGTATTTATGGATATGAAAATGAGCAGGACGTACAGGAACAAAATGGTCCAAGACGTGTGATTGATAATGAAAATCCGATGATGATTGCAACAGCGTATTCCAACGATGTCTATCAGATCGGACAGGAAGAAGGGCCAGAATTACAGGGATCTAACACAGTAGACGGAAGATGGAATGCGATTCCGGATGATCTGAAAGAGAATAACGTTTTGCTGTTACATACAAACAACCTCAGACAGTTTGCTCCGGATCATATCGGACAGGCTTATCTGCAGGCATTCCATGAACATGGGCTGCAGATTGCCTATGAACAGGGAGCGCCGATTATGCTTCTTGGATTGACAGCAGCTGCAACTCCGGAAAATGGAGGAACACAGTACAATATTACAGCGGATATGGATTACGGCTGGTTGGATCTGATGTACCGTATGTATCCGAATATGCAGGGTGTGTTCAATACAGAGAACTTCTGGGCAGGTATTCATCCTCCATGCGAAGGAAGCGCTAAGATGCTGGAGATTGCTGACCGATTCGGTGGATTCTTTGTATGGTCAGATCAGGATCACGGTTCTACAGTGACGAATATTGTCAGCAATGCAAATATGAAAAAGGCACTGGAAAAACACGGAGATGCATTCTACTTGATCTATAAGAACACAAGTTCAAATCAACCGGATGATTTGAAAACAAGTAGTTTCTTCCAGGGAAGCTGGCTGGCAGGATATACCGGAGGCTGGGGAATGCTTTCCGATACCTGGGCATGGGACAAGCAGTTCTCAAAACTCTGGCAAGGAGCTGGAAGCTATAACAACTGGCAGAGACTTTGTGGAGAACCGGAAGCATTGCTTGGAATGCAAATGATGAGCACCTATCTGGGCGGTGGTGTGATCTACACGTTTGAGTTCCCGGAAATCGTATATGGAACAAGCAACACGAACAGTCCGGCAAATACCCATGTCCTGACAGAACTGTTCCGTTACATTGTCAATCATCCGGCACCTTCCAAAAAGGAAATTATGGAAGAGACCAAAGCAGTGCTCTATGGAAATGTAAGTTCTGATTTTTACAGTGGTTTATCCGGAAAACCGACAGGATTCCAGATTTATGAAACAGGACGTTATGGCATTATTCCGGTTATTCCGGCATGGGGAAGCAGAGCGGAAGTAACAAAAAAACTGATTCAGGAAGCAGACAAACTGGGCGTAACCCCTCCGAATGTACTGGATGTCAAAGACAAGAATCTGTCCGGACAGGCAAAACAGAAGTATTTCAAAGATCTGTATCCGATTGAATATGTAGGAAATGCATTTGCTGACAAATGGGAGGGCACATGGTATCTCTACAACAATAAAGTTAATACAAATGAAAAGCAGCATGCAATTTTACCTCTGGAAGGGGAAGAAGAAAGCGCACGTCTGAAAGTAGAGATGGAGCCTCACGAATTTATGATCATGAATGAATCCGGAGACGGAACAGCGATGGATATCACGCTGAATAACTACAGGGTAAATAAAGATGAGATTATTTTTGATAATAAATTCGGCTTGAAGTGGACAGGTGATTTTTCGCCGGGACAAGTTACAATCGATGGAAAATTATCTGTGTATAAATATATGGATGAGTACAATGTGGTAAACGCACCGGAAGGAAAGCTCTCTCCGGAAGATAATGAACTGCGTACCACTACATTTGAACTGACAAAACTGGCGAAGAAACCAGAAGTGAAGGTTGTAAAGGGACAGCAGCCGGACACAGACGGACAGCCGCAGTACACAGAACCAAAAGTAGAATTTAACGAAGAAACAGGAAAAGCAGTTATTACAATCCAGACAAACGGCTGGGTGGATCTTTCTATCACAGGCCTGGAGTTTGTATATGATGAGAATGCACAGAAAATAGAAGATGAGCCGATCAAATCTGAGAGAACCAATCTGGCAAGAGGCAAAAATGTGAGCTTTTCAGAAGATGCAAGTGAAGCTTCCAGAAGAGACGATGCTGTAGATGGAAATAAGACGAATCGTGATAACTACTCAGATCCGGGCGGAAATACTGGAGGCGCGCACTGGCTGCAGGTAGATCTTGGTGGGTTACATCATGTGGAGGAAGTGAACCTGTATCGGTATTGGGATGGTACACGTAAATATCATGATACCGTCGTACTTCTGTCACCGGACAGTTCCTTCGACCCAACTAAAACGTTGGTACTGTGGAACGGAAATCGGGATGAAAACAAAGAGTGGCCGGCAGCTTTAAGTGGAACACAAGGAGAGACACACAAACTTCCAAAAGGCGAAAAAGAAGAATACATCGAGACAAAAGATGGAAAAAACATGAAAGTGTATGGTGAAGGTGTATCTTGGTTAGATCCGGACACAAAAACACCATTGCCGAAAGATGGAGAACATTTTGATGCGGGATACATCCGCGTATATATGAACGGAAGTACAGAAGGAAATACAAACCACGTTGTAGAGCTGGAAGTAATGGGCGAAACAGGGGATGTGGTGATCAAAGATGAAGAAGCACCAACTGTGCCGGGCAATCTGAGAGTCGTATCTCCGAAGGCATCGGAAGCAGAAATTCGTTTCCTTCCGTCAGTAGATAATACAGGAGTCGAAAAATACAAAGTAAGCTGGAGTAAAGGCGGAGAACAGGTTGGTTCCCGTGAAGTTACACAGACTGCACTGATTTTAGATCCGCTGGAAGTCGGCAGTGAGTATACAGTTCAGGTAAAAGCTGTGGACAGATATGGCAATGAATCTGAAGCAGCAGAAGTATCCTTTACGGCAATGGATATTCAGGTAAGCGCAGATGTTGTTTCCGGACAATATGATTCTGCACAGCAGGTGACATTGACAGCAGGTGAAGGAGCAGAGATTTATTATACTCTGGACGGCAGTCAGCCATTTGAGAAAAATAAAGAAGTTTCTGAGTCCGCTAAAAAATATGAAGGACCGATTACAGTCGAGAAAAATACAATTCTGCGGGCAGCAGCAAGAAAAGATGGGGTAGAGTATGGAACAGGTTCCTGGTATTACCTGATCGGAGCGCAGAGTCAGGACAACTGGGAAACACCGAAAGCTCCAAGCGACGTGAGAATTGACAGCAAATCTTCGTCTTCTGCAAATATCAGCTGGGCTGCGGAAGAACCGGGATGTACATACCGTGTGTATGCAAATGGTAAGATGGTATGGGAAGGAAAAGAAATGAATCAGACGATTCAGGAGCTGACCCCGCTTACTACATATCAGGTTTATGTAACTGCAGTAAATGAGAGAGGAATTGAATCTCTCCGTTCAGAAACAGTGGAATTAGTCACTATGGCACAGTAGATAGTAGGAGGGAAAAAGATGAAAATAAAGAAATTAACTGCGTACCTGCTGATGTCCGGAATGATTTTAGGAACGATGAGCAGCGATCTGTATACGATCAAAGCGCAGGCTGTAGAAACAATAGAAGAAACAGAGGATAAGACACCGGAAAATGAGACACCTCAGGTACCGGAAACTCCTGAACCGCCGGAGACAGAACCAGAGAATGAAGAGGTGCCGGAAGCAGCACCGGCGGGAGAAATTGAACTTTCTGCAGAACAGTTTCCGGATCAGGTGATACTGACATTTGCAGGAACCTGCGACAAAGATGGAAATGGAAGCCTGTCGGAAGCAGAGTGCATGGAAGTGGAAGAACTGGCAATGCCGAATGCAGGAATTACCGATTTAAAAGGTGTGGAGAATTTCCGGAATTTGCAGCGTGTGGATGTCAGCCAAAATGCGATTGGGGATTTTGCACCGGTAAAAGATCTGTCATCTCTGCAGATTTTGAAAGTAAACGGAAATCCGGCTTCCGTGCTGGATGTGACAGGATGCAGCAGCCTGAAAAAGCTGTATGCTCAAAACAGTACATTTTCAGAGCTTCATGTGACAGGACTTGGAAGTCTGGAAGAAGTACGAATTGAAAATAATCATCTTACAGATCTGGATCTGACAGGCCTGACTTCACTGCGAGTATTAAGCTGTTATGGAAATCAGCTGCATACACTGGATGCAAGACCAGCAGCGGCTCTTGAAGTGCTTCAGGCAGACAGTAATGGAATGGAAAGCCTTCTCGTAGAAGGACTTGGAAATTTAAAAACACTTCATTGTCAGAATAACAACCTGCAGCAGATCTCACTCTCAGGTCTGGGAGCATTGGAGGAATTTAACGCAGCAAATAACAGTCTGACAGAACTGATCGTGGATGAAGCAACTGCATTAAAAACGGTTCTTGCAGGAAATAATCAGTTATCCGGAGAGTTCCGTTTCGGAACAGCAAAACAGGTCAGTGTGGAAAACAACCAGATCACAAATCTGATCGGGGCAGAAGAAAATATTGCATATTTAAATTTTAACAACAACCAGCTTATCAGTCTTAAGATGGACAGTGCTGCGCCGGAAAGTGTTTATGGAAACCAAAATAACCTGTCACTGCTGCAGTTTGGAGATGTTTCAAACCTGAAAACATTGTATTGTGCAGAGAATCATCTGGCATGGACAGAGTCAGGAAAGGCTCTGGATTTACAGTTATCTCCGCAGACGATCGAGTTAAAACGGAAATATGATGGTGAAAAGTACTGGACAGATTTAAATGAGGTACTGACACCTCAACAGCTGCAGAGAACGGAAGTTCTGATGGGAGAAAACAGTCAGATTGCTTCATTTGACAAAGAGAGCGGAAAAGTATTCTATACAGGACCGGCTTCTGCACTGGAATATTATTTCACAGCAGGTGATGTCGGAGAAGACGAAGGAAATGCACGGATGCTGGTGCAGGCAAAACTGACAGAAGAAACAGTGACACCTCCGCAGGAGGAAAAATTCCATGTAACGATCAAAGCCAATGACAACAGTATGGGAACTGTAACCATTGATTCAGCAGACGGAAGCTACAAAAAAGGAGAAAAAGCAGAAGTCATCGCAGTGGCAAACGAAGGATTCCGTTTTGTAAACTGGACCGATGCAGAAGGAAACGTGATCAGTGACTCCAACCCGTATGTATTTGAGGTGACAAAGGATCTGGATCTGACTGCAAACTTTAAAGAAGTAGAGGATTCCTACCTGATCTATGTAGAGTCACCGGATTCGCAGATGGGAACGGTCACAATGGATCCTGCAAATGAAGGAAACATCTACAAAGAGGGAACAGAGATCACGGTGAAAGCAGAGCCGAAGGATGGATATGAGTTTACCCAGTGGCTGGAAGTGACAGAAGCAGATGGAGAAGAAGTTCTGACACCAGTAGAAGGCGCTCAGGCAGAATACAAATTTCATGCAGAGTCAGACCGTGTACTGCGTGCCGAGTTTAGACTGGCTCCGGTTCCGGAAACATACTACCGTGTTGTGGTACAGTCCAATGATGAGAACATGGGAAGGGTTTCCATGGATAAAGAGGATGGCACATACAAAGAGGGTGCGACAGCATCTGTGAAGGCAGAAGCCAAAGAAAGATTTGAATTTGTGGGCTGGAAAGAAAAAGGACAGACCGAATATGTATCGAAGGATGCAGAATATCAGTTCAAGGTGACAAAGAACACCGAACTGATCGGAGAATTCAAAGCAGTGGAAATACCGCACGTTCCGGGTGCACAGGAAATCTTAAACGACATCCTGGCAAACAATAAGATTCCATCAGAAGTGAAAGCAGGAACAGAAAGACTGGTTCTGCCGGAAGTTCCGGAAGGAAGTAAGATCGAGATCGTGGCAGTAAATCCGGAAGGAATCATCGGACTGGATGGAAAGGTAACAACACCGGAAAACGATACGGATGTGATCGTGACCATTCAGGTAACGGATACAAACGGAGCAACAGCCAAAGCTGATGTGAAAGTTCTGGTCAGAGGAGAAAAAGCAGATCCGGACGACGATAACAACGGAAATGACAACAACAGTGGAAACGACAACAACAGTGGAAACAATAACAATGGCGGAAATGACAACAACAGTGGAAACAATAACGGCGGAAGTCATAACAATGGAAGTACATCCGGTTCACACTCTCAGAGTGTGCAGACAGGAGACAATGCCAATGTGATCATGTGGGCAGTACTTCTGGTGGCAGCAGTAGCAGCTGTTGGCGCAGTAGTGATTATCAGAAGAAAGAAAAAATAGGTTGAAGTAGATGAAAACCTGTCGTATGCTTAGAGCAGACGGCAGGTTTTGTGATAGAAATAGCAGACGGCAGAGGACGTATTATGTACTGCATGCTGATTGTAGACGATGAAGATCAGGAACGTTTAGAATCCAATCTTTTCTGAAGAAGGCAGGGATTGACTCTATATGACCAAGGTGAATAATTATTCTCTGCAGAAATATTTGATCACTGGTATTGTCGTGGGAAGTGTAAAAGAATAAACAAAAAGAAGGGAAGTTGTTATGCAGAAGATATACAGAATCAAGACATCACCCTGTGCGAGACAGGAAAATATGATCATAGGAAATCAATACAGAATCACAGTACTTACGGAAGGGCTGGTGAGACTTGAGTACAATGCAGATGGAGAGTTTGAGGACAGAGCCACGCAAATGGTCTTATACCGGGATTTCCCCGAGGTGGATTACCGCGTCATTCATACAGAAAACGGGATAGAGATCAATACCTCCCGCCTACATCTTGTATATGATGAAAAAGAGTTTTCATCTGGCGGTCTTAGTATACATGTGAAGGGAAGTGTGAACAGTACCTGGCACTATGGAGAACAAATCTGTGATCTTGGTGGTACAGCGCGGACTCTGGATGGAGTTGATGGAGAGATCAGATTGGATCATGGTGTTGTGTCGAGAAATGGATTTTCTCTTCTGGATGACAGCAACTCCCATGTATTACTGGAAGATGGATGGATCAAGTCGAGAAAAAAAGGGGGAAAGGACCTTTATTTCTGGGGATATGGTCACGATTATAAGGAGGCTGTTGCTGACCTGATCCGTCTTTGCGGAAAAACACCTATGTTGCCGAGATTTGCACTTGGCAACTGGTGGAGCAGATTTTACCGATATAATGAAGAGAGTTATCTTTCGCTTATGGATCGATTTGAGCAGGAGAATCTTCCATTTACAGTTGCAGTGATTGATATGGACTGGCATCTGGTGGATATCGATCCCAAATATGGAAGCGGATGGACCGGATATACGTGGAACCGGGAATTATTCCCAAATCCAACACGATTTCTGGACAATCTACATACAAGAGGGATGAAAGTGACTCTGAATGTACATCCTGCAGATGGAGTGCGCGCCCATGAGGAGATGTATGTAGAGATGGCAAAAGCTCTGGGAGTAGATTATGCGAATGAGGATCCGATTTTATGTGATCCGGCAGATCCCCGATTTTTGGAAGCATATTTTCAGTATCTGCATCATCCGAGAGAGGAAGAGGGGGTTGACTTCTGGTGGATCGACTGGCAACAGGGGGAAGTTTGCAGGGATGAAGGACTGGATCCACTCTGGATTTTTAATCATTTTCATTTCCTGGACTCTGCAAGAGAGGGGAAAAGACCTCTGACATTTTCAAGATATGCAGGGCCTGGAAGTCACAGATATCCAATCGGATTTTCAGGAGATACAATCGTAACCTGGGAATCTCTAGATTTTCAGCCCTATTTTACACTTACGGCTTCGAATATAGGATATGGTTGGTGGAGCCATGATATCGGTGGTCATATGCTGGGATATAAGGATGATGAAATGACGGTAAGATGGGTACAGCTTGGCATCTATTCGCCGATCATGAGGCTTCATAGTTCCAGCAGTGAATTTAATGGAAAAGAACCGTGGCGTTATAAGAAAGAAGCAGAAATGGTGATGGATCATATGCTGCGGGAACGGCACAGGATGATCCCGTATCTTTATACAATGAATTACAGGAGCTATTGCGAAAATAAACCTTTGATATCACCCATGTACTACAACTGGCAGGAATGTAATGAGGCTTATGAAAAGAAGAACCAGTATCTCTTCGGAACTTCTCTGATGGTTGCTCCGATAACAGCACCGCGGATAGAAAAAATAAATATGGCGAAAGTACAGGCATGGCTGCCAAAAGGACGTTGGTATGATATTTATACAGGAATGATATACGATGGGGACAGAATTCTGGATCTGTACAGAGGGATTGAGAGTATTCCCGTTTTTGCTTCCGCAGGAAGTATTCTTGCGTTTACAGACGAAATCAGTGCAGTGCAGGCACAGAAAAATCCAAATTCCTTACATCTCATGGTCTATGCAGGGCAAAATGGTGAGTTTGAGCTGTATGAAGACGACAATGTGTCCTGTGCATATGAGGAGAGAATCTGTTGTACAACGAAGATGGTGTATTGTGAAGATGAAAAACCAATCTTTACAATATATCCGTCTGCAGGAAATCGGGACCTGATTCCTCAGAAACGGAGTTATACAGTTGAAATGACTGGTTTTGAAAATTCCGGTGAAACGGTCGTGGTCAGAAAAAATGGTGTAGGAACAGATGCTCAGATATCTTATGACAGATGGAAAAAAGCAATTGTAGTAGAGATACCAGAGACAGAAACAGATGCGATGATCGAAGTGAGTTTGGAACATACGGCTTCCGGAGCCAGAAATGATGTTGTGGAGAGATGTTTTGATTTTCTGAATCAGGCAGAGATAGAATTTGTGCAGAAAGACAGGTTATACGAACTAATACGGTCAGAACGTCCGGCTGCGGGAATTTTGTCAGAACTGTTTGCAATGGATATCAGCAGAGATTTAAGAGGTGTTCTGGTTGAAATTCTTACGGCACAGATTGTGTAAATACTGACAGAAAAAATCGTTTCACCTCATTGACAACTCCTGATACGAGTGCTACTATAATGATATCAAAATGATATCAAATAAATTCATATGAGGAGGACAAGAATATGGATGGAGAGAAAAGTGTAGTACAAGATGAAAAAGTATTGAAAGCAAAGAGTGGATATGCCATGCTTTTACTTGGTATCATCGGGATGCTGCTTGGTGTGGCTGTGATCATTGCGGGATGCATGGTGTTTGGTCAGACAGGTGAGACGAATACGGCGCTGTTGGCAGGTTCTATTATTCTTGGAGTGTTATTGATTGTGGGATTTATACTCGAACTTTGCGGATTGAGAGTATTGAATCCAAATGAAGCCTATGTATTTGCCCTGTTTGGAAAATATTACGGAACGATCAAGACAGCCGGATTTTTCTGGGTAAACCCATTTTGTGAAGCGATCAACCCATCTGTACGTCCGGCAGCACCGGTTGTTACATCCTCAGGCCTTGCCAATCCGGCAGCTCTCTCAGGAAAAGCAAAGAAAGTGTCATTGAAGACACTGACGCTGAACAACGAAAAGCAGAAAGTCAACGATGAACTTGGAAACCCGGTAGAGATCGGCGCAGTAGTGATCTGGAAAGTGACAAATCCGACCAAAGCTGTGATCAATGTGGAGAACTATAAGAATTATCTGTCCATTCAGTGCGATGCGATTATCCGTAACACGGCAAGAATGTACCCATATGATACCAGTGAAAAAGGAGATGAAAAGTCCTTAAGAGGAAGCTCCCAGGAGATTGCTGAGATCATGTGCAAAGAATTGCAGGAGAAAGTTGAGAATGCGGGAATCAAGATTCTGGAAGTCCGCATCACACATCTTGCTTATGCACCGGAAATTGCATCTGCAATGCTGCAGAGACAGCAGGCGGCAGCGATCATTGATGCAAGACAGAAAATCGTGGAAGGTGCTGTCGGCATGGTAGAGATGGCACTTGACAAATTGAACGAGAATGATATTGTAGAATTGGATGAAGAGAGAAAAGCAGCAATGGTGAGCAATCTTCTGGTCGTCCTTTGCGGAAATAAAGATGCACAGCCGATCGTGAACAGTGGAAGCCTGTATTAGAATCGTCGGGCGGAGTATCTGTGAAAAATAATTAGAAGGTGGGACAGATTTTGGAAAAGGAAAAGAAAGAAAAAAGCAAAGTGAAAAAGCAGGTTCCACTGAGACTTTCCAAGGAGCTTTACGATGAGATCGCACAGTGGGCAGAGGATGAGTTTCGTTCGATGAACGGACAGATCGAGTATCTTCTGACAGAGTGTGTGAAGTGGCGGAAGCGGTCTGGAAAGAAGGATGAGTAATACCATTTATATACAGAAAAGCTAGGGATGTCGTTTGACATCCCTGTTTTTAACTGTATTTTGCCGCATATTCTTTTGGAGAACACCCGCAGGCTTTTTTGAATTTCTTACTGAAGTAGTACACATCCGAATATCCGGATGTCTCTGCAACTTCGGAAATTTTCATCGTGCCTTCTTTCAGAAGTTTCTGAGCAGCGCTGATCCGGATATCGGAAATGTACTGGAGCACAGAGGTATGCTGCACTTTTTTAAATACGCTTCCAAGGTAGGAAGGATGCAGCTGAAAATTCGCAGCTACCTGAGAAACGGACAGGGAAGCATCTGTATAATGATTTCCGATATATTCCATGACCCGGCGGCAGAGTGCGATATCTGACGGAACGGCGTCCATTTTCTGAATGCACTGCAGTCCGTAAAACAGAACTTCATTTTTCAGGTTCTCCAGAGAATGTTCGGTATCCAGTATGGAAGCGGAGAACTCGGTTACGGGCTGAGCCAGATTTTCCGGAATATGAAAATACACATGGTACACAACAAAAATCTCGTGGATCACAAGGGAAAGATACTCACTGTTTTTCTTCTGACTGATGGAAAGGAACAGTGTTTCCAGATATTCCAGCAGATCTTTGCGGTTCTGGGCGTGCAAAACGGTGATAAAGTGCTTCCGCATTTTTAAGAGTTCCTCGGAAAATCCTGGCCTTTCCGGATGAGAATAGCTGATGCAGAGATTGGATTCCCGGGAAAAATAGCGTTCTGTCAGAAGGTGCAGGCAGCGGGTGTAATATGGCTTCCAGTCGGTTGTAACAGGAAAGATATTTTCAATGTACAAAAATGTATATTCGTTTTGCTGTGCAATAAAATCCGTAAAACAACTTCCGATATGGAGTAGTTTTTCTTTGTTGGAGAGGAAAATCTGAAGCATGTAGATGTATTCGCTTTCCTGCATATATTCGCAGAGAAAATCCTGCCTGCGCAGACGATCCACCAGCTGTAATACTGCATCGTGAGTGTGTTCCGAAACATAGACACTGCAATAGATGCTGTATGCCAGATTTTCAAATTCCGGATGCTGTACACACAGATCGGAATAGGAAAGCACACCGTCCCGGATATTGGCAAGCATACTGCACAGATGAAAGTGCTCATAATGCTTTAATGTATGGCGGGTCTGCTCTTCGGAATGAATGGCCTGAATACATTCAGACAGCGCCCGCTCCAGTTCTTCGGCGGCAACCGGCTTTAGCAGATATTCTTTTACCCCGTACCGGATCGCGGTGCGCGCATATTCGAAATCATTATAGCCCGATAAAATGAGGATATGCACAGAAGGAAAATGCTCTTTGATATATCTGGCAGTTTCGATTCCGTTCATATGCGGCATTTTGATATCCAGAAGCAGCAGATCCACGGGTTCTTTTTCCAGATGGTCGATGACCTGCTGTCCGTTTTCGGCTTCTCCGGCAAAAATAAGATTTAGTTTTTCCCAGGGTATGATCTTTTTAATACGCTGACGAATAAAATATTCATCATCTGCAATCAATAGTTTCAATGACATGGCAATCCCTCCTGTTTGGGTAATGTGATCATGGTGATGCAGCCGCCAGTTTGGGGACTTTGCATGGACAGTCCATAACCCGGCCCGTAGTAGAGCAAAATTCGCTGCTGGATACTTTTGATTCCAAAGTGGTCAGCATCCTCCTGCCAGATTTTTTCATAGTCTTCTTTTGAAAATCCACGCCCGTTGTCTGAAATCGTAAACCGGATACAATCCCCAGTATCTTCCGCCTCAATATGAAGGATTCCGTGCCGGTCAAGTCCCTTGATCCCATGGTAAATACTGTTTTCCAGAATCGGCTGAAGCAGCAGTTTGATGCAGCTGTAGTTTTTTAACGCTTCCGGGCAGGTGATGGTGAAATCGAATTTATGGAAATAGCGAATCTGCAGGATTTCCAGATATGCTCTGGAAATTTCCAGTTCCTGTCCGATGGAAATATGCATCTTTCCATTGCTTAAGCTGGAGCGGTAAAAAGAAGAAAGATTCATAACAAGCTGAATCAGAGTTTCTTTTTCATCAAGCTCCGCCAGAGCGCAGATGTTATCCAGAGTATTGTAAAGAAAATGAGGATTTACCTGCTGCTGAAGGAGGCTTAAGGAAAGCTGCTGTTTGAGTTTTTCAGCTTCGATCAGGTCGTCTCTCATTTTCGTCTGGATCGCGATCATACTGTTGAAAGAGCTGAGAAGCGAAGCAACCTCGTCATTACACGGAATCTCATGAATCGGAATCCAGTTTCCCTCCTTGACTGTCTGAATATGCGAGATCAAATAGCTTAACGGATAAGTGACTTTCTGTGCAATATGGTGAGAAGCAAATACACAGAGCACCATAACCAGTGCGGCAATCAGCAGAGACAGGCAAAACATCGCGAACAGAGGCGCCAAAAAGCTGACGATCGGGATCTGGTTTAAAACATACCAGTCAAGGGTAGAAAAAGGTGTGAAAAACAACAGATTTCCGCCTGCAAAAAAATACTGGGAATTCAGATTTTTAAGAATGAGATCCATATATTCATACTGGCTGTCCAGTTCGGGATTGCCGTTACTGCTCTGGACCTGTCCGTTTTTATCGATCAGAAACAGTTCATTGGTTGTATTGTATTGTTTATAAATGCCGGAAATCTGTGTTTCTGGTATGGAAAGCTCTACATATCCGAGCATTCGTCCGGAATTGATATTATAGAACGGGCGAATGTAGGAGAGGACTTTTACCTCTTTATGTCTGTCGTTCAGGTGTCGTTTCATACCAACCCGCCAGACAGGAGAAAGAGCCGGATCACAGAGATTCATCTGACTTGAGTTCGGCTCGGTAGATACCAGAAGAAGTCCCTGATCAGAATACAGACTTACAGAATGGATGAACGGTGTGGACTGTATGATCTGCCGGATATGCTGCTTGACATTGGTTGTTGCATTGGAAGAATACTTTGCGGCAAGATAGTCTTTCATATATTCCTGTACAGTGTCATCAGACAGGATAGTTTTGGAATAATTTTCCGTGGCATCCAGATAATATTGAAATTGTCCGGAAATATAGCTGAGCTGCTGCAGAGCATTTTTCCCTTCCAGTTGAAAAGAATGCTTCAGAAATAAACCAGAAATCCCTAAAAAAAGCAAAACCATGAACAGGATAGAAGTCATGGATATGCTTCGGAAAAAGCTAAAGCTGATGGAATTTTTGTTGTGTTTGATCTTTTTCATTGCAGGAATTCTCCATAGTATAGTCGATGTAACAGAATTAAAATCATTATAGAGAATGTAGGAAGAAATGTCAAAATAAGTTTATTTGAGATTCCATATTGAAAAAGAACAAAAAATATAGAAAATGAACATTGTGAAAAACCCGCTTATTTTCTATACTAGGTGCATCACATAAATGTTTCAAAGGAAAACGGAGGAAAAAGGAATGAAATTGAAAAGAATCACAGCGGCGCTGCTGGCAGGAGTGATGTGCGTGGGACTTCTGGCAGGATGCGGAAGCAAAGGGGACGGAGACGAAAAAGGTTCAGGCGATAAGATTACGATTCGTCTGTTGACAAGAATGGCAGGAACGACAGCGCAGGTGGATATCTACAATGATATTCTGGATGAATTTAAAGAGAAACATCCGGAAGTGACGATCGTTGATGATTCACAGGGGGATGAATCTGCATTCAACAATATTTTATCGACAGATATTGCATCTGGAACAATGGCAAATATTTTCCGTATCCAGGGTGTTGCCAATCTGTCAGAATATATCGATAACGGGCTGATCCTGGATGTACAGCCATATTTAGACGAAGATCCGGAATGGGGCGGCGGATTTACAGAGGGAGCGCTCTCTTATTATCAGGTGCCTGGAAAAGAAGGAACTTATGCGATTCCGATGGAATCCGGACTGATCGGAGTTTATTACAACAAAGATTTGTTTGAAAAAGCAGGCGTGAAGGAATTCCCTGAAACATGGACAGAATTTCTGGATGCGATCAAGAAGTTAAAAGCCAGCGGTGTGATCCCGATCGCAATGGGAACACAGACAACTTATATGGCAGGACATCTTCATGATCAGATCTTCTACAAATGGCTCGGAACAGATGCTGCGAAGAAGTTAGGTTCCAGAGACATGAAATGGACAGATCCGGAAGTGGTAGAGACACTCCAGTTTGTACAGGATCTGATCGATGCAGGAGCATTTGACAAAAATGCAGCAGGTATGACAGACAATATTGCAATGACACAGTTCCAGCAGGGAGAAGCTGCGATGGTAATCACAGGTCCATGGAATATCGGAACTTTTGAAGATCCGGCAGAGACACCGGTATGTGACAGCATTGAAGTTGCAAAATTCCCATACTTTGAAGAAAAACCGGAGTTTAAGAATGAAGATATGCAGACATTGTCTCCGTATATGATCAGCGGAAAACTGGAAGGAAAAGAACTGGAGCTTACACTGGAACTCGTAAAAATGCTGACAGACAAAGATGCAGCGAAGAGATTTGCAGAGGAAGCAGCCTTCTTGATTCCGAGAACAGACATTGATCTGGATGAAAGTGCGATCTCTCCACTGTTTGCCAAAAATGTAGAGCTTGGCGGAACATCTGAGGGAATCGGAGTCGATGTATTTGATTTTGATCCGCTGGCTTCTATGCAGGATCGAACAAGAAACTCTATCTCAAGCATGTTCACCGGAGAAAAACCGGACAGCGTTGCAAAAGAGATTCAGAGTGAGATTGATAAATAGGTATCAATAAAATAGGACGTACAAAAATGCCCTGTCAGCTTTGTGCAGGGCATTTTTTTAAAGAACAGGAGGTTTCCGGATGATAAAGTTAAAAAGTAAAAAGACAAGAATGGGCATTATGCTGTTTCTTGTTCCGGCACTTGTGATCTATCTGGTATTTCAGATTATTCCGATTATCGGTTCCATCTATTTTTCTCTGGTTGATTGGAACGGAATTGCAGGATCTGCGCCGAAATTTGTAGGACTGAAAAATTATATCGATGCATTTCACAATGCAGATTTTATTCTTTCTTTAAAGAACATGGCAAGAATGGTCATCATCAGTGTGATCTGTCATACCCCGATCGCACTTTTGATGGCAGTTGCGATCAATACAAAGTGTAAAGGCTACCGGATCTTTAAGGCGTTGTTCTTCGTACCGACTGTATTCCCGCTGACTGCAGTTGGTCTGATGTGGTATTTCATCTTCATGCCGACCGGATCTTTCAACTCTCTGCTGGAAGTGATCGGACTCAGCGATCTGGTGATGCCATGGCTGGTAGATCCTTCAACAGCGATGAATACGATCGTATTTGTCAATGTCTGGGCAGGTGTTGGTTATTACATGGTTATTATTTTAGCCGGTCTGACGACCATCCCGGATGATGTATATGAAGCGGCAGCGATCGATGGAGCAACATCGATCCAGAAATTCTTTAAGATCACAGTTCCGATGCTGAAACCGATCCTGGCAATGTGTATTCTGATGGATATCATCGGATCTGTCAAAGTATTCGATCTTGTATTTGCCATGACAGGAGGCGGACCGAACGGTCTGACCAACCTTCCGACAACATTGATGTACAATGAGGCGTTTAAGTACAACCATTACGGAGTAGGAAGCGCGATCGGAATCATTATCATGGTGATCTGTATTGTGGGTACGGTTGGAAGCAATCTGATCACAAGCAGAAAGAAAGCGGAGTAGGGGGAAGAACACATGAAAAAGAAAGTAAAAACTCGTAAGAAAATTACGCTGCAGAGTGTGATCATGTATATTCTGCTGATTTTGACAGCGCTGATGTTTGCAACCCCGATGTTGTTTACCCTTTTGTCTTCCATTAAGACAAAAGTAGAAATTTTTGCGAAACCATTCTCCTGGCCGGAAGTCCCGCAATGGTCCAACTATGTGGAAGCCTGGACAAGTGCCAACATGAGTCACTACTTTTTAAACAGTTTGATTCAGGCAGGAGCGACAGTGATCGTACTTGCGATCGTGTCTACAATGGCAGCCTACGTACTGTCCAGATTTGATTTTAAATGCAACAAATTTTTACTGTTATTCTTTATGTTGGGAATGATGGTTCCGGTACATACTGTACTTGTTCCGGTTTCTTACATTATCGGAGCGCTGAATCTGAAAAATAATATCCCGGCTCTGGTTATGATCTATGTGGCATTCAGCCTTCCGTTCAGTATTCTGGTCGTGACCAACTTTATGAAGGGTGTGAACCGTTCTCTGGAAGAAGCAGCTCTGATCGATGGAGCAACCTATTTCCAGATTTATAAAAATGTGATGCTGCCGATGACAGTACCGGCGATTTCCACGATTTCTATTTTTAACTTCCTGGGTGCATGGAACAACATTCTGTTCCCGCTTCTGTTCATCAATGACAAGAACTTAAAGCCGATCGCACTGGGACTTCTGAACTTCAACGGAGAGCGTGGAAGTGATTATGGCCCGTTGATGGCGGCAATCGTGATCACAGTTGCTGTTCCGCTTGTGATCTACCTGTTATTCCAGGAGAAAGTAGAAGGTGGTCTGGCAGCAGGTGCCGTAAAAGAATAATCGTTACAGCATGAGGAGGAGACAAAAATGAGCAAGATCAGATACAGACAGGTGCATCTGGATTTTCATACAAGTGAGTACATACCGGATATCGCAGCAGATTTTGACAAAGAAGAATTTGCAAAAACATTGGAAGAAGCACATGTAGATTCCATTACATGTTTTGCAAGATGTCATCATGGATGGCTGTACTATCCGTCAAAAAAATTTCCGGAGCTCATCCACCCGGGATTGAAGAACAAAAACTTTTTACTGGAGCAGATCGAGGCGTGTCATAAGAGAGGGATCAAAGTGCCGGTTTATACAACTGCACAGTGGGATGGAAGAATTATGCGGGAACATCCGGAGTGGCTTTCTGTGGATGAAAACGGAGAATTTATTGATACCCAGGGAGTTCCGGCGCCGCATTTTTATCACACGATCTGTCTGAACAGCGGTTACAGACAATTTTTCAAGGATCAGCTTCAGGATATGATCGAGGTGATCGGCGTGGAAAATCTGGATGGAATTTTTATGGATATTCTGTTCCAGGTAGACTGCAAGTGTGAGCATTGTGTGAGGAAGATGCAGGAGCTTGGAATGGATACCGAATCCAAAGTGGAACGGATGCGGTACGCAGAGCATATGCTGGATGAATTTAAGACGGAGATCAGCGAATTTATCCACAGCATGGCGCCGGAGGCAACGATCTTTTACAATGGATCTCATGTGGGACCAAGAAGCAAGAACAGCTTTAAAGAATACAGCCATCTGGAGCTGGAATCTCTGCCAAGCGGCGGCTGGGGATATGATCACTTCCCGGCAACCAGCAGATATGCCCGTAATCTCGGAAAAGAGATGATTGGAATGACCGGAAAATTCCATACATACTGGGGAGATTTCCATTCTCTGAAAAATCAGGCAGCGTTGGAATATGAATGTTTCCATATGCTGGCAGTGGGAGCAGGATGCTCCATCGGAGATCAGCTTCATCCAAGAGGTGTGCTCTCCAAAGGCGCTTACGACCTGATCGGGAATGTTTACAAAAGCGTAGAGGAAAAAGAGCCGTATTGCCGGGATGTCAAAGCACGGACGGAGATCGCAGTGATCACACCGGAGGAATTCTATCCGGAGGATGCAAAGGATTCTGTTCTGTCACCATCTTTGATCGGAACGGTGCGTATCCTGCAGGAGTTGGGCTATCAGTTTGATATTATTGACAGTCAGATGCCGCTGGATGATTATCAGGTAGTGATTCTTCCGGACTGCATTTATTATAATGAAGATCTGAAACAGAAGATGGAAGCATATCTGGCACAGGGTGGTCATGTGATCGGTTCTTTTGATTCCTGTCTGCCAAAAGACGGAAGTGAGAGCATTTACGGTGTGGCATTTGAGAAGGAATCGGAATATTACAGAGAATTTGTGATGCCGAATGACGTGATCGGAAAAGATCTGCCAAAAGAAGAGTTTGTCATGTACTTGAGAGGATATGATGTAAAACCGGTACATGCAGAAGTGCTTATGGATAAGATAGAGCCGTATTTTGACAGAAAAGGAAACACCTTCTGTTCACACCAGCATGCACCGTCTTCCGGGAAAGTGGGAAGCCCGGAGGTGACGATCTGGAACAATGCGCTGTATTTCTCCCACCCGGTTTTTGCACTGTACCGTAAAAATGCGGCAAGATGGTGCAAGCTGATGGTGAAAGATGCGCTGGAATATTTCATCGGAGAAAAGCTGGTCAAATATGAAGGCCCGTCTACACTGAATATTCAGTTGAATGCGCAGGAAGAGAAAAACAGAGATGTTCTGCATATCCTGCATTATATTACGGAGAAGAGATCGGAAGATATCTATACCGTAGAAGACAAGATTCCTTTGTATGATCTGGAAATTCAGGTAAATACAGATGGAAAACAGGTAAAAGAAGTCAGAAGTGTTCCGGATGAAACGCCGCTTTCTTTTGTTCAGGAAGGCAAATACGTTAAATTTTCGGTAAAAAAAGTAGACGGACATCAGATGATTTGTATTCAATATTAAAAGAAGGGGATGTTCTGGAAATTTGTATAGGGATACAGGTTTTCAGACATCCCTTTTCTACAGGAGGTTCAAGGTGGAAGCAAAAAACTGGAAGACAGAAAAAGAGACCATCATCCGTTGTGTGCTGTTAAATCTGGCAGGCGTTTTTATTTATGCGGTTGGAATCAACAGCTTTGCGGCGCCGCACAAGATTGCACCCGGAGGGGCAAGCGGCATTGCGATCCTGATCAATTATCTGACAGGATGTCCGATCGGTCTGTTTGTCTTTGTATTTAATATTCCGCTGCTTCTGATCATTGTGGTCAAAAAATATTTTCCGCGTTCTTTCGTGTTTCGCACCCTGGCGTCTACCGCCCTGCTCTCCATTGTAACAGATCTGGTGATCGTCAGGATTCCGGTATACAAAGGAAATCCTCTTCTGGCGGCTATGTTTTGCGGAGCTATGATGGGAATTGGTCTGGCGCTGGTGCATATGGGACAGTCCAACACCGGGGGCATTTCTCTTCTGGGACTGATCATGCAGAAATGCAATCCGCAGTTTCCGGTGGGCGCCTGGATCTCGGGATTGAATATTGCGGTTGTACTTGCCTCTGCAATGGTATATCGTAATATTGAAAGCTTATTATATGCGGTTGTGACGGTGTATATTTCGGGAATGTTCATGGATCATATGCTGGAGAATGCAGATGCAAAAAATCTGATGATCGTGGTCGCCGAATCTACCGATAAGGTACGTCAGATATTTCTGGACAGGAAGATCGGCGTGACCGTATTAAAAGGAGAAGGCGGTTATTCCAGTGAGGTACAGCGTGTGGTGATGTGCGTGTCAGAAAAGAAGGAATGCGAGCTTTTGCAGAAGCGGATCCACAAAGTGGATGACAAAGCACTGGTGATTATTACAGAAGCGGAAAAAGTAGCAGGAAAAGGATTCAAACATTTGACATAGAAGGAGGATAACGAACGTGATCGTATTAGCAGAACAAAAGAAGGCATCCGTACGGGTGGCATTTATCGGAAAAAAAGAGGCAGAAAGTCTGACATACGTGTCAGCAGATTATCAGGCAGTATCCAGAGTGGGCGGTCTGGATGAAAATCTGACGGTTTATATCGGACAGGGGGATGAGCCGCTTACGATCCGTAACATTCAGGAACTGTCCGCAGGGGCAGCCGGTGCGGTGAAAGGAATGGGGATCAAGGTGTATGAGATGGACATCCGTCCGTTTCTTGAAGCAGCAGGTGTGCGGGCGGTCAGTGCCGTGATCGAAGGAATTTATACCGGAGCTTATGAAATCTGTTTTCCGGGAGAGGAACCGAAAGAAATTCCAGATGTGACATTGACCGGAATTGATGAGAATCTCTATCCAAAAGCACAAGGAGAATTGAAACAGGGAATTTCTCTGGCCGAAGCACAGGTGTGGGCAAGAAATATGGTGAATGCACCGGGAAATCTGCTGCATCCGATGGATTTTGCAAGAGAGATCATGGAACGAATGAAAGATACGTCAGTAGAATGTGAACTGATCGTATACAGCAAATTAAATGCAATGGGCATGGAAGCTCTGACCAGTGTAGGGAAGAGCAGTGAAAATCCACCGTGTATGCTGGTCATGCGTTATCGGGGGGCTGAAGATGCTCCGATCACAGGATTGGTTGGGAAAGGAGTGACCTGTGACACAGGCGGATACTGCCTGAAACCGGCAGGTTCTATGATGGGGATCAAAGGAGATATGGCAGGCGGTGCAGCAGTGGCAGCAGCGATTTATGCACTTGCGGCAAATCAGGTCAAGGTCAATGTAACCGGCGTAATCCCGATGTGTGAAAACAGGATCAGCCCGTCTGCGCTGGTTCCGGGAGACGTGATTGGTTCCTATGGCGGAAAGAAGATTGAAATCTGTAATACGGATGCGGAAGGTCGTCTGATCCTTGCCGATGCTATGGCATATATGGTGAAGGATGAGCATGCAGACCGGGTGATCGATATTGCGACACTGACTGGTGCAGTTGTGGGAATGCTTGGATTTTCCACAGCAGGATTGTTATCAGATGACGATGCGTTCTGCGGAGCATTTTTAAAGGCAGCACAGACAAGCGGAGAACGCTACTGGAGACTTCCGATTTTTGAAGAACAGAAGCAGATGATCGAAAGTAAGATTGCGGATATCAAAAATATGGGACGGGATTACTGTGGAACGATCACGGCAGGTCTGTTCATTCAGGCGTTTGCCCAGGGACGTCCTTGGATCCATCTGGATATCGCGGGAACCGCATGGACAGACAACCCGTTGTATCAGGGACAGCCGCAGGGAGCAACCGCTGCGGGAACATCCAGTTTGTATTATCTGTTGGCAGGAGGAGAAGAGACATGTTTTTAGAAGAGACAAAAGAAAACATTCGGAAGCAGTTTGCTGTTTTCACGGAAAAATTTGAGAGGGCAGGAAAAGAGATTGAGGCCAGGATTCATGCGGAGCCGGCAGATGTTGCGCTGCTTTTAAAATATTTATACGCCAATATGCCGTTTAGTGATGTGGCAGATTATCCGTATGAAATGTTCCGGGAATTTGCAGCGCACGGCGTCCGGTTGAGAAAAGAACAGACATGGGCAGGAGAAACCCGGATTCCGGATGAAATTTTTCTGGACAATGTGGTATTCCACCGTGTCAATACCGAAGGAATTACTTCCTGCAGACCTTTATTTTATGGGCAGTTAAAGGGGCGAGTTGCAGGAAAACAGATGGAAGCAGCGATTCTGGAAACAAACTACTGGTGTGCCGAAGAAGCCACTTATCAGGCAACGGATGACCGTACCATCTCTGCAGAGGCCGTGTATCGAAACGGGATCGGACGCTGCGGAGAAGAGTCGGTATTTACGGTAAATGCGCTGCGCAGTATCGGAATCCCGGCAAGGCAGGTATATGCGCACCGCTGGGCACATTGCGATGACAATCATGCCTGGGTCGAAGTATGGTGTGAAGGAACGTGGCATTTTCTGGGAGCCTGTGAGCCGGAAGAGATTCTGGATCTGGGATGGTTCGTCAATGCATCTTCCCGCTCCATGATGATCAATTCCAGAATTTTCGGTTCACAACAGGCAGACGGAGATGTGATTGAACATCCGGATGTGACCTCAGGGGTGAACCAGCTTTCCAGATATGCAAAAACAGTTGATCTGGAGCTGTTTGTGACAGAAGAAGACGGGACTCCGGTGGCAGATGCGGAAGTCAGTTTTGAACTGTTGAATTATGCAGAGCTGGTTGCAATCTCCAGAAAGAAAACGGATGCAAACGGGAAGGTCGTGCTCAGGACCGGAAAAGGAAGCCTGTTTGTTTCCGTGTGGAAAGAAGATAGACATGTGACTGCCATTTTGGATACGCGTGAAATTTCTGCGCAGACACTGGTTCTTGCAGGAAAAAAAGCAGAAAAATCAGCAGAGGAGTGGGTGGCGTTCGATATGATCGCACCTTCGGATGCTCCTGTCAACACGAAAAGACCGACAGAAGAGCAGAAGCAGACAGGTGCGCAAAAATTCCGTCAGGCGACAGAAAAGCGGCTTGCGAAAGTAAACAGTTTCTTTGGAGAAGAAGCAGGGAACGCACTGGAAAACAGTAAGGGAAATCATCAGGAAATTCAAAAATTTCTCGATGCAGAAACACCAAATGCACTTTGGAAAAAGGCGCTTCTGGATCAGTTGAGCCTGAAAGATTTCAGAGACTGTAAGGCGCAGGAGCTTTTGGAGCATCTTGAGGAGGCATGTGTGTGGGGACATACGCTTCCTTCGGAGATTTTTGCAAAATATGTTTTAAATCCAAGGATTTCAAGGGAACAGCAGAGTGCGTACAGAAGAGAAATTCAGGCGTTTTTTACAGAAGAGCAGAAAACACAGTTTCAGAAGAATCCAGGAGAGATCTGGAATTGGATCTGTAAAAATATTCAGGAAGAACCGGCATATGAATATGAAGAGCTTTTAACAACTCCGGTGGGAACGCTTCGCTATCAGAGGGCAAGTCTGGAATCGAAGAAGGTGTTGTTTGTGGCGGTCTGCCGTACACTGGGTGTTCCGGCAAGATTAAATCCGCTGGATGGAGAAATGCAGTATTATGGGGAAAACGCATTTTTGAATGTGGAAAACTCTGAAAAAACAGAAGAAGTATGTGAAAAAACAGCACAGATCCATTTGAAATCCGGGGACGATACGAGATGGGTCTATATGCAGAACTGGACGATTGCGAAAAAATCAGAGACAGGTTATCTCTGGCAGACCCTGCAGCTTGGGGAAGGATATCAGGGAGAGGCAAAACTGGAAGTGGAAGCGGGAACATACCGTGTGATCACAACAAACCGTCTGCCGAACGGAAACCAGTTTGCAGCCTGCACAGAATTTGACATCGAAAATGGTCAGACAAAAGAAATCCACCTGACTCTTCGAAAAGCGGAGCTGAAGGATATGCTGGAAGAGATTCCGCTGGAAGAATTTGCGGTAGAAGATGAGCAGGGAACCAAAATTTTGGGAAGTCAAAAAGTCAAAGAGGGAACCTCGTTGTTTATCTGGCATGAGGTTGGAAAGGAACCAACGGAACATATTTTAAACGAACTCCGTGAAAGAAGTCAGGAATTTGCAGCGCTTGGAAGCCGGGTAAATCTGATTTTGAAACATAAAGAAGATCAGGCAGATCCGACATTTGCAAAAACAAAGGCAGAATTGCCGGGAGCAGCGGTGTACTATGATGAAGGAACGGAAAATATCAATGTACTGGCGCGCAGAATGTATGGGGATCCGGATAAGCTGCCGTTGATTCTTGTTGTAAAAGAAGGAATGCAGGGGGTGTATTCGGCAAGCGGATATAATGTAGGAACCGGGGATATGCTGCTTCGGGTTCTGAATAGCGGGATATAGGCATCTAATAAATATAGTAGCTCTGAAAAAACAGTTCTATCGCAAGGTAGGACTGTTTTTTCGTATGTATCATATGACTTCCGGGATTCCTTCATCAACTGCTGTCTTAAGTTGTTGAACTTGACAATCCATGGTAAACTAAATTCTTAGTAAGAACAATCCGCAGGAGGAAAAAAGCAGTTCTATGAGAATACATTACAGAGTATCTGGAGAGGGGATAGAGATCGTTCGGTGTTTCGGGACAGACAGTCAGGTTGTCATTCCGGAGCAGATTGAGGGGAAACCGGTAATAAAGGCAGCGCCCTATGCGTTTTCTGCAAGAAAAGACAAGGAAGAGATTGATGTACAGACATATGATACGGATCAGATCGGACAAAGGTCGGCAGAGGAAAAACTGCTTGCAGGCGATGCGGTGGAGGAAGTCGTTTTTCCCAATACCATGCGGGAGATCGGGCGTTATATTTTTTATGGATGCAGAAACTTAAAAAAGCTGGAATTCTCGGACAATCTGATGCAGATCGGAAGCGGAGCGTTTACAGTGTGCGGAAATTTACAGAAACTGATTGTTCACTTGCAATTTGGAAGTAAAAGCTGTGTAAAAGAGATTCTGGGAGAGCTTTGGCAGAGAATGGATGTGACTTTCGTTTACGAAAACGGAGCATTTGGCGGTCAGAAAGCGGAGTTGGTATTTCCGGGGCATTATGAAGAAGCAGTGGAGAATACGCCAGCCCGGATTTTGTATACCCAGCATCATGGTTCGGGAAACAATTACCGGCAGTGTTTTCTGGCAAAGGAGTTGGATTACGAGAAATATGATGAATTGTTTTCTATGGCAGTGGTGATGGAAAAGCTGCCTGTACTCATTGATCTGTGTTTCGGGAGGCTTTTGTTTCCCATCCGGCTTTCGACAAGGGGAGAAACAGCTTATCAGGGATATATCAGGTCTCATTTGGAAGAAATCGTTCCATATCTGATCAAGAATGAACAGACAGAAAGGATACGCCTGATTTCCGGAGAAAAACTGTGGACACCAGAGGGGCTGGACATGGCAATCGAGTGCGCTTCCGACAAGCAGAAGTCGGAGATTTTAAGTCTGCTTATGAATGAACGGCAGCAGATGCAGCCGGTCAGAAAGAAAAAATTTGTGTTGTAAATTTACAGTATAATAGAAGGGATATATGCGTATGGAAGAAGAAAACAGTAGAGAAGCAGCCGAAAAGCTTCAACAGATCGGCAGCAGTATTTTAGGTGCTGCAAGGGATGAGCTGTATCTGGGAATGCGTTTTCTGGATGTGGCGCTGAGCAGTTTTGTATATCAGATGGATTCGTCTGTCAGTCCCTTTGGAACGGATGGAGCAGTGATATATTTTCACCCGCAGCAGATTGGGGGCTTGTACCGGCAGAATCGGATTCTTGTGAACCGGGGATATCTGCACATGGTGTTTCACTGTATTTTCCGGCATTTTATCAAACAGGGCATGGACGGGCGCTATTGGAATTTGAGCTGTGATATTGCAGCAGAGCATATGATAGATGGGATTTATCACAGAAGTGTCCGATTTTCCAGGAGTCTTCTCAGACGGGAGACCTACCGGAAGCTGGAAGCAGAGAAAAAAGTTCTGAATGCCGAGCGTATCTATCGGATTCTGACTGCTTGGGAGTTAGAAGAGAAAGAATTGTTGAAGCTGGAGCAGGAGTTTTATCAGGATGACCACAGATACTGGGAGAATCAAAAACCGGATCAGAAGCCAAGCCCGCAGATGAACCAGAAATGGCAGGAGATCAATGAAGAGATGGAGACCGATCTGGAGATATTTTCAAAAGAGGCATCCAGGCAGACCGGAGATTTTCTGGATCAGGTAAAAATCGAAAACAGGAAACGACAGGATTACCGGGAATTTTTACGGAAATTTGCGGTGTTTCGGGAGGAAATCGGTGTGGATCCGGATACGTTCGATTATACGTTTTACAGTTATGGACTTCAAATGTACGGAAATATGCCGCTGATCGAACCGCAGGAAACAAAAGAAGTCAAAAAAGTTGCAGAATTTGTGATTGTGATCGACACATCCATGTCCTGTTCCCAAAATCTGGTACGAAAATTTCTGGAAGAGACATATGGCATTTTGTGTGAAGAGGACAGCTTTTTTAAAAAGACCAACATTCATATCCTGCAGTGTGATGAGACTGTGCAGTCCGACCAAAAGATCACAAGCAAAGAAGAATTGAAAGAATATATGGAGCATCTAAAGTTGTACGGAGAGGGCGGGACGGATTTTCGTCCGGCATTTGCATATGTGGATCAGATGTTGGAAAATCATGAATTTGAAGAATTGAAGGGACTGCTCTATTTTACAGACGGTTACGGAATCTATCCGGGGAAAATGCCGGCATACAAGACGGCATTTGTATTTATGCAGGAGGATTACCGGGATGTGGACGTGCCGGCCTGGGCATTGAAACTTATTATAGAAGAATCAGAAATGGGAGGAGATACATGGATATAAAGCGAGCAAAACAGGAAATTAAAGATTCTATTGAGGCATATTTGGCCAAAGATGAATTTGGAGATTATCGGATTCCGGCGATCCGCCAGAGACCGATCTTTCTGGTGGGACCTCCGGGAATCGGAAAAACACAGATTATGGAACAGATTGCGAAAGAATGCCGTATCGGGCTGGTAGCATACACGATCACACATCATACAAGACAGAGTGCGGTAGGGCTGCCGTTTATTCAGGAAAAAGAGTACGGTGGGAAAACGGTATCTGTAACAGAGTACACGATGAGTGAGATTATCGCATCTGTGTATGACAAGATTGAGAAGACCGGAATTCGGGAAGGAATCTTGTTTCTGGATGAGATCAACTGCGTGTCAGAGACGCTGGCGCCGACGATGCTGCAGTTTCTCCAGGGCAAAACATTTGGAAATCAGAAGGTGCCGGAAGGCTGGATTATCGTAACAGCGGGAAATCCACCGGAGTACAACAAATCCGTGCGTGAATTTGACGTGGTGACACTGGATCGTATCAAACGGATCGATGTGGAGGAAAATTTCGAAGTATGGAAAGAATATGCATATCGTCAGGGAATCCACCCGGCAGTGATCTCTTATCTTGAAATCCGCAGAAAGAATTTTTATCGGATTGAGAATACAGTAGATGGAAAAGTATTTGCGACAGCAAGAGGCTGGGAAGATTTATCCCAACTGATACAGGTGTATGAGATGTTGGAAAAGACAGTGGACAGGGATGTGGTCTATCAGTATATCCAGCACAAGATGATCGCAAAAGATTTTGCAAACTATCTGGCGCTTTATTATAAGTACAAACAGGATTATGCAGTGGAAGATCTGTTAAAAGGAGAATGGAATCCGTCCATAATTCAGAAGATCAAGAATGCGCCGCTGGATGAGCATCTGAGCATCGTAGGACTTTTGAGCGGCCGTCTTGGCGAGGCGTTTGCAGCCTGTTATCGGGCAGATGCAATGGTCACGAAAATTTATGAATACATGCTTTTATATCGGGAGCATCAGAAAGAGTGGTCTTTGGAAACGGTGATCGGACAGATTACGCAGGATCTGGAAGCAGGAAAAAAAGCGGAGCAGCTGACCCGCACAGAAGAGAAAACCATGCAGAAGGCAGAAGCGTTTTTTGAAACTGCCAGAATCCGTGTGAATGAGTCATCCGGTTCCAAAGAAGCGGTTTATGAGGAAGTCAAAGCACAGTTTGAAGCGGAGGCAGAGAGGCTGGAGGAACAGACAGAAGAGGCAGCCGGTATGCTGCAGCATGTGTTTGCGTTTCTGGAAGCTGCATTTGGAGAGAGCCAGGAGATGGTGGCATTTATTACAGAATTAAATGCGAATTACTACAGTGTGTGGTTTATCAAAGAAAACGGATCCGATGCGTACTATCGGTATAATAAAGGGCTTTTATTTGAAGAACGGCAGCAGAAGATCCTCGGGCAGATGGAGGAAGTGGAAACATTGTTAAATGCCGGGATTAAATCATAAATTGTCATAAAAATCAGATGAAAAATCGTTGACTTTCTGTTCGACAGTCATTATGCTAATTCTTATGGACATATGAAACAACAGAAAATTACTGGTGGGAACAATAACATCAGAAGAATGGAAAGCAGGAGAACACCATGATAAAAGTAATAGCAAGCGATATGGATGGAACTCTTCTTGGTAATGACCATAAAGTAGCGCCTGAGACATTAAAAGCAATCCATGAGGCATGCGATGCGGGAATCCGTTTTATGATCGCCACAGGACGAAACTTTAAAGGCGCAATGGAAGAATTAAAAGAAACAGATATTGTCTGTGATTATATTGTCGGAAGCGGGGCGGAAGTGCGGGATCAAAAGCAGCAGATCGTCAGTACAGCACCGCTTTCGATGGAGTTGTGTGAGGAGATTTACGAAAATCTGAAAGAATTTCCGGTTTCGATTATTTTCAGTTCCGGAGATTATGACTACCGGATCGGAACGAAAAAAGAAATCGAAGAAAGTTTTTTGAAACAGATCCAGCTGTTTCACATGGATACCGGTCAGGATACGGATGAGAGTGCCGTTTTATCTTCCCCTCTCTATCGGAGAATCGTAGAAAATACGAAGATCATCTCCGAATTTCAAGAACTGGAAGAGTCGCAGGTATCAGTCTACAAAGTATTTTTGTATTCCAATGACCTGGAAATGCTGGAAAAGATCAGCAAAAAACTGGAGAAAAATAAAAAACTGGCAGTGGCTTCCTCTTTTAAGACAAACTTAGAGATTACGGCAGTGGAGGCACAGAAAGGACCGGTCTTAAAACAGTACATCGAATCACTGGGGTATACGATGGATGAGGTGATGGTTCTTGGAGACAGTCTGAATGATTATTCCATGCTGTCTATGGATTTTGGAGCAACAGTGGCGATGGAGAATGCAATGCCACAAGTGAAGACGGTTTCAAAATATATCACAAAGTCCAATGAAGAGTTTGGAGTTGCATATGCAATCTACGGAGTGCTTGCACAGATCAGAAAGGAGAATGCAGGATGGATGTCAGAAGCATGAGAAACGCTGTCCTTGGGGCAAGAGTTGTAAATGCCTTAAAGAGCAGAAATATGGATGCATATTATGTAGAGACAAAGGAAGAGGCAGTCGCAAAAGCTCTGGAGCTGATGCCGAAAGGTAGTACGATCAGCTGGGGCGGAACGATGAGCGTGGCAGAAGCCGGACTGATGGATGCCATTCGAAACGGAGATTACACGTTATATGACAGAGATCAGACAGAGACAGCAAAAGAGAGAGAAGAAATGATGCATCAAGCATTTTTTGCCGATTTCTTTCTGGGCAGCACCAATGCAGTAAGTGAAGACGGCGTTCTTGTGAATATCGACGGTGTGGCGAACCGGGTGGCAGCCTATGCGTATGGTCCAAAGAATGTTCTTCTGATCGTGGGGATGAACAAGGTTGTCAAGACACAGGAGGATGCACTGCACCGGGCAAGAAATGAGGCGGCGCCGATCAATGCGCAGCGGTTTCAGAAAGAGACGCCGTGTGTTTCGGGCGGAACCTGTTTTGACTGTAAGAAACAGGGATGTATCTGTTCTCAGATCTTAATTACAAGATACAGTCAGATTCCGGGGAGAATCAAAGTGATCCTGGTGAATGAGTCTCTGGGATTTTAAAAAATAACAACAATGAAACAGGTAGAAGAGGTTGAAATGAAAGAAAAAAAGCAGCAGAAAAGAAAAAAGAAAAAAGGCTGGGATCCATTATCACTGACAGTGCTTCTGATCGCGCTTTGTGTGTTTGTGTTTTCCGCGTATCAGCTGGCAATGATGATGGTTCCGTACTACACTGGCGGTGAGGAGTATGACGAGATCAAAAATCTTGCCATCGTCAGCGACAAGATTGGGGAGGGAGTGGAAGAAGCTCCGAAGTTTCAGGTGGATTTCGACAAATTGATGCAGGAAAATCCGGATACCGTGGCATGGCTGCGCTTTGACCAGCCGTCGATCATCAGCTATCCGGTTGTGAAGAGTGCAGATAATAACGAATATCTGACAAAGACGTTTTCCGCAAATGACAACAAACTGGGAGCAATTTTCATGGATATGCGCAATCAGAATGATTTCAGCGACCGGAATACGTTTATTTACGGACACAATATGAAAGTCGGAGGAGAGATGTTCTCCCAGCTGAATGAATATGCAAGTGAAGATTTTTATAAGGCGCATCCGTATTTCTATATTTACACACCGGACGGAAAGACACGGACTTACGAGGTCTTTTCTGCAAGAGTAGTGAAGGATTCGGCAGAAGTCTATAACCTGAATATTACGACAGATGAAGAGTTTGAAGCATATCTGGCAGAGTGTAAGAGTACGTCCAATTATGTGACGTCTCCGGGAGTAGACAGAAATTCCAAGATCGTCAGTCTTTCTACTTGTACAAATGTCAATGAAGATGAAAGATTTCTTCTGCAGGGAGTTTTGATCAAAGAGGAGTAGGACATGGCAGACAGATTTAATGTGGGAGATGTAATCCGGATGAAGAAGCCTCATCCGTGCGGCAGCTGTGAATGGGAGGTGCTGCGTGTGGGAGCTGATTTCCGGCTGAAATGTCAGGGATGCGGACACCAGATCATGGTGGCGCGCAGGCTGGTAGAAAAGAATACAAAAGAAATTAAGAAAAAGTCTTGAAACGAGCAGATTCTTATGGTAAAATAGGAAACTGTGACGTACTGCTGAATTATCAGCGGACACAATTTTCCTTGTTCCCGGAGGAGCCGGGAGCCAGAGACCATAAGGAGGTGCAGAACATGAACAAGTATGAGTTAGCTGTTGTTGTCAGCGCAAAAATCGAAGACGATGCCAGAGCTGCTGTGATCGAGAAAGTAAAAGAGATGATCACACGTTTCGGTGGTAACGTAACAGACGTTGATGAATGGGGTAAGAGAAGATTCGCTTACGAAATTCAGAAAATGAAAGAAGGATTTTACTACTTCGTACACTTCGAGTCTGACGCGAGTGTTCCAGGTGAGATCGAACAGCGTATCCGCATCATGGACAACGTACTCAGATATTTATGCGTAAGACAGGAAGCATAAGAGAAGAGAGGTATATATGAATAAAGTGGTTTTGGTGGGTCGCTTGACAAGAGACCCGGAAGTTAGATATTCACAGGGTGACAGTGCAACTGCAGTTGCAAGATATACAGTAGCAGTAGACCGCAGATTCAAAAGAGATGGAGAACCGACTGCAGATTTTATTCCGTGTGTTGTGTTCGGACGTTCAGCTGAGTTTGCAGAGAAATATTTCCGTCAGGGTATGAGAATTTCCGTTTCCGGAAGAATCCAGACAGGAAGCTACACAAACAAAGACGGTGTGAGAGTCTACACAACAGAAGTGATTGTAGAGGATCAGGAATTTGCTGAGAGCAGAGCAGAAAGCGAAGCAAACAGAAGTTCATTCCAGTCTTCACCGGCACCTGGCCCGGCACCAAGTATTGATGCAGGGGACGGTTTCATGAACATTCCGGACGGAATCGACGAAGAATTACCGTTTAACTAACTTCAAAAGCCATAGTTATCAAAACAGGAGGTAATGAAGATGGCTTACGAAAAAGGTAGCAGACCAGAAGGCGGCTTCAAAAAGAGAGGCCCTGCACGCAGAAGAAAAAAAGTTTGCGTATTCTGTGGAAAAGAGAATAACGAAATCGATTATAAAGATGTAGCAAAACTGAAAAAGTACGTTTCTGAAAGAGGAAAAATTCTTCCTAGAAGAATTACAGGAAACTGTGCAAAACATCAGAGAGCCCTTACAGTAGCAATCAAGAGAGCAAGACACATTGCTCTGATGCCATACGTACAGGACTAATCGCTTTTATAAACGAACAAAAGACTCCGGCTTGTCAGTGACAGGTTCGGAGTTTTTTTATATAAAAAGAGCAATAAAAAGTGGAACAAATGCAGCTTCTGTGTTAGAATGATGGAATCATGGAGAGAATCTGAACAATGACAGAAAGAGCAGGTAAAGTATGAATCTAAACAAAGAAAATTTAAAAAAGATACGGGGACTGATCGTGTTTACAGTGATTCTTCTGATCGCATTGTGGAATTATTCATTAATTCTGGATGTGCTTGGACAGGGAGTGGGAATTGTATATCCGTTTCTTTTAGGCGGTGCAATTGCATTTGTGATCAATGTTCCGATGAGTTTTTTTGAAGAAAAGCTGTTTCAAAATCAAATGATGAAAAATAAAAAAGTGGCACAGAGGCTGGCGCGTCCGGTCAGTCTGATCATTACGCTGATCGTAGTAGTCAGTGTGATCGGGCTGGTGGTATTCGGAGTGCTTCCGAAGCTGGGGGACACTTTTATATCAATCGGGAAAGGGATACAGTCATTTATGCCGAAAGCGCAGAGCTGGGCAGAAGAGATTTTCCATAACAATAAGGAGATCAAGGAATGGCTGGACAGTCTGACGCTGGATTGGGACAAAATAATAAATGAAGTCGTGAAGTTTTTTACGAGTGGAGCGAGCAGCGTTCTTGGCTCTACGTTTGTAGTGGCAAGAAGGATTGCCAGTGGAATTACAACCTTTGTGATTGCGTTTGTTTTTGCGTGCTACATTTTGTTGCAGAAAGAAAAATTAAATATTCAGATCCGGAAAGTGATGTATGCATACATGAAAGAAGATCTGGTGAAAAAGGTTCTGGATGTTTGTTCTCTGAGTTACCGTACATTTTCGAATTTCCTGACAGGACAGTGTCTGGAGGCCGTGATTCTGGGAACGATGTTTGTGATCTGTATGGGAATCCTGCAGATGCCATATGCGATGCTCATTGGTGTTCTGATCGCGTTTACTGCGCTGATTCCGATTTTCGGGGCATTTATTGGCTGCGTAGTGGGAGCATTTCTGATCCTGACGGTGGCGCCGATGAAGGCTTTGGTTTTTGTGATCATGTTCCTGATTCTTCAACAGATCGAGGGAAATCTGATCTATCCGAGAGTGGTGGGCAGTTCTGTGGGACTTCCGTCTATCTGGGTGCTGGCAGCGGTCAGTATCGGAGCCAGTCTGATGGGAATCGTGGGAATGCTGGTTTTCATTCCAATCGTTTCCGTGCTGTATGCACTTCTCCGTGGGGATGTCTATGAGCATCTGGAAAAAAAGGGAATTGCTGTTGACCGGGAATCCGGTGAGATATATCGGCCGAAGGAACCGGATGTGGATGAAAGCTGACACGGAGACAAAAAAGTGGTATACTAAGACTGAGTTTGTGAAATCACAGCGTATGGGGAGGCTGTGCAAACGAAAGTATGGATAGAGGATAGGAAATCATGAAGAACAAAAACATGCGTTTAAAAGGGCAGCTGAGGATGTACATGCAGTGGCCGCTGATCATGACGATCTTACTGTTGGCAATGAATATCTGGATGTATATGACGGATCAAAAAGCCGGACTTACGATGACGGTATTCGTCATTATTTATGCAGTGATCGTTGGATTGTTATATTTTTACAACCGCTCTCTTATTCTGGCAGATTTGATCCAGTTCTCAACACAGTACAAGGGAATCCAGAACACGCTGTTAAAGGAACTGACCGTTCCCTATGCGATCATTCTGGAGGATGGACATATTTTATGGAAGAACGACCGTTTTTCGGAAATCGTGGATGGAAGAGAAAAGTTTATCCAGAAGATAATCCCGGAATTGAACAAGGGAATTTTTCCGAAGGATGATGAGACCAGAAACGAGCTGGAGATCACATATAAGGAGCGGGATTATCAGGTGGAGCTGCGCAGGATTTCCCTGGAGGGCTTCAGCGAGAGCGAGCGGATGCTGCAGATTCCGAAAGAAAAAGAGTATTTTATCGCACTTTATATGAGAGATGTGACAGAACTGAATTCTTACATCCGTGAAAATGAAGATCAGAGGCTTATTGCCGGGCTGATCTACATTGACAACTATGATGAAGTGATGGAGAGTGTGGAAGAAGTCCGTCAGTCTCTTTTGGTCGCTCTGATCGACAGAAAGATCAATAAGTATATCAATGATGTGGACGGAATTGTAAAAAAACTGGAGAATGATAAATATTTCTTTGTTGTGAAAAAAGAAAGCTACCGTAAGTTTGAAGCAGATAAGTTTTCTCTCCTGGAAGAAGTTAAGCAGGTCAACATCGGAAATGCCCGATCCGCTACTTTGAGCATCGGGTTAGGACTGAATACAGCAACTTATGCGCTGAGTTACAATTATGCCCGTATGGCGATCGATCTTGCACTGGCAAGAGGAGGAGACCAGGCGGTGATCAAGGATTGTAAAGGAATCACGTATTTTGGTGGCAAGAAAGAGCAGACAGCTAAAAATACGAGAGTAAAAGCCCGTGTTAAAGCAGAGGCACTCAGAGAGTTCATTGTGGCAAAGGATCAGGTCATTGTCATGGGACATAAGATTTCAGATCCGGACTCCTTTGGAGCGTGTATGGGAATTTACAGAGCTGCTGTTGCTCTGGAAAAGAAGGCGCATATCGTGATCAACGACGTGAGTACCTCGATCAAACCTCTGTATGATGAGATCGCGCAGAGCAGTGTGTATGGAAAAGATATTTTCCTGACTTCCGGGGAAGCGCTGGATTATATTTCAGACAGCGCTATGGTCGTGGTGGTAGATACGAACAAACCACAGATGACAGAGTGTCCGGAACTTTTAAAGAGATCTAAGACCATTGCGGTGCTGGATCATCATCGGCAGAGCAGTACGGTGATCGACAATGCGGTCCTGTCCTATATTGAGCCGTATTCGTCCTCCACCTGTGAGATGGTGGCAGAAGTCCTACAGTATATTGTGGATGATATCAAGGTGCCGTCCATTGAGGCAGACTGCCTGTATGCAGGAATCATGATCGATACGAGGAATTTTATGAACCGTACCGGTGTCCGTACATTTGAGGCGGCGGCATATTTAAGACGCTGCGGAGCGGACATTACCCGGGTCAGAAAGATGTTCCGGGACGATATGGAGTCTTACCGTGCCAAGGCAGAGGCGATGCGTATGGCAGAGGTCTACAGAGAACAGTATGCCATTGCAGAGTGTCCGAGTGACATTGCAAGTCCGACGGTACTGGCGGCACAGACAGCAAATGAGCTGCTGGATATCAATGGTATCAAGGCATCTTTTGTGCTGACAGTGTATAATGGAAGGATTTTCCTGAGCGCACGTTCTATAGACGAAGTAAACGTGCAGATCATAGCGGAAAAACTGGGCGGAGGCGGTCATATCAATTCAGCCGGCGCACAGTTTGAACATACAAACGTAAAAGAGGCGATCGAGGCGCTAAAGGTAACGATCGACCAGATGATAGAGGAAGGAGATATATAAAATGAAAGTGATTTTATTACAGGATGTAAAAGCTCTTGGAAAAAAAGGAGAGGTTGTCAATGTAAATGACGGATATGCGAGAAACTTTATTCTGCCGAAAAAGCTTGGGGTAGAAGCAAACGGGAAAAATCTCAATGATCTGAAGCTGCAGAAGAACAATGAAGCCAAGGTTGCACAGGAGCACCTGGATGCAGCGAAAAAACTGGCAGAGGAACTCAAAGCAGGAAAAGTCGTACTTACCATGAAAGTAGGTGAAGGCGGAAGAACATTCGGTTCTGTTTCCAGCAAGGAGATTGCAGAGGCAGTCAAAGAGCAGATGCATCTGGATATTGATAAAAAGAAGATTCAGCTGAAGGAGCAGATCAAAACACTGGGAACACATATCGTATCTGTAAAACTGCATCCGGAAGTGACAGCAGAGTTGAATGTTTCCGTGAAAGAAGCATAAGGGGAAATAGAGTTTATGGAAGCAGCGATTAAACGAATATTGCCCCACAGCACAGAAGCGGAGCAGGCGGTTGTGGGCGCCATGCTGATGGATAAAGATGCAATTATGGTCGCAGCTGAGATGCTTACAGGGGAGGATTTCTATCAGAGTGCATACGGAATGCTGTTTGATGCGATGGTAGAATTGTTTCAGGCAGGGAAGCCGGTGGATCTGATCACACTGCAGGAGCATTTGAAAGAGAAAAATGCTCCGCCGGAGATCAGCGGACTGGAGTTTGCAAGAGAACTTCTGGTCAACGCCCAGACCTCGGCAAATATTAAGTATTACGCAGAGATTGTCCGCGAAAAAGCAACTCTTCGGAAGATGATCAAGATCAATGAAGAGATTGCAAACAACTGTTATCTGGAGAATCAACCGCTGGATGTGATCATGGATGCTGCGGAAAAGCGGATTTTTGAACTGGCGCAGCATGGCAACAGCCAGGAATACACGCCAATTAAGCAGGTTGTTTTAAATGCGCTGGAAGTGATAGAAAAAGCGTCTAAGACAAAAGGAACGGTAACCGGAATTCCGACAGGCTTCATTGATCTGGATTACAAACTCTCCGGTCTGCAGCGTTCGGATCTGATCCTGGTGGCGGCGCGTCCGTCTATGGGAAAGACAGCGTTTGTACTGAACATTGCCCAGCATGTGGCGTTCCGTCAGGAGAAGGCCGTTGCCATCTTCAGTCTTGAGATGTCCAAAGAACAGCTTGTAAATCGTCTGTTCTCTTTGGAGGCTCATGTGGATGCGCAGATACTGAGAACCGGAAACCTGAAAGATTCGGATTGGGAAAAACTGATCGAAGGTGCCGGTACGATCGGAAAATCAAAACTGATCATTGACGATACTTCGGGTATTTCTATTACAGAGATGCGTTCCAAGTGCCGTAAGTACAAGTTAGAGCACGGTCTGGATCTGATCATCATCGACTACCTGCAGTTGATGAGCGGAAGTGGTGGAAGAAGCAATGAAAGCCGTCAGCAGGAGATTTCCGAGATCTCCCGTTCTCTAAAAGGACTGGCAAGAGAATTGAATGTTCCGGTGATCGCATTGTCTCAGTTGAGCCGTGCGGTAGAACAGAGAACGGACAAACGCCCGATGCTTTCCGACCTTCGTGAGTCCGGAGCCATCGAGCAGGATGCCGATGTCTGTATGTTTATCTATCGTGAGGATTATTATATTCCTGATACAGAAGACAAAAATATTGCGGAAATCATCATTGCAAAACAGAGAAACGGTCCGGTTGGAACCGTCAGACTGGCATGGATGCCGCAGTACACCCGTTTTGGAAATGAACTTCGTCAGGATCAGCAGTGATTGAACATATTTTTTAATCTGCCGAGCGGATGTTCGCGGGCCGCCTCTTTGCGGTTCGCCTGCTGCTGGCGGATCAGCGTGTCCAGTTTGCGGAAATGTTCTTCTTCCTGCCGTTCTTTTGCCTGGAAGAGGAAGTCCATTTCTCGTATGACATCAGTAGTGACAGACTTACTGATGTCTTTTTTTAATTCTTCATTGTTGGACACGACGACCTCTGTCAATACATCTCCGATCAGAGAACGGACCTGTTCCAGTTGAGTGACCGGCACGACTTCTGCTTCGGAGATGGCTGCTGGAGTTGACACAGCCGCCGGAGCGGAAACCGCAGCAGGAGCTGAAACAGTCGAGGCGGCCGTTTCTTTTTTCAGAGCTGCTTTTTTTAATGCCTCTGTCTTTTGAAGCTTCAGTTTGGTTGATTTTAATTCCGGAATGAGAGGCTTTAAGTCCTTTAAAAGCATTCCGGCATCTTTTAGTTTTTTAATACAGCAAAAGAGTTGTATATCATCTTCGGTATAATATCGATGTCCCATTTCTGTGCGTCCGATGACAAGCTCAAGCTCTTCCTCCCAGTAACGCAGAACGTGAGATTCTACATGAACCTGTTTTGCCGCTTCAGAAATCATAAATCTGACCTCGCCCATTAAAATATACCTCCTATGATCTGTTTTCGGTATTATTATAGCATGAGGGGGTGTAAAACGCCTTAGAAACCGTTCGTCAAATTGTGTCAGGAAGTGACTTGAGATTACTGGGAACAGCAGCGATTTTAAGGATATGAAAAAGAGCATCCTGAATCTGAGATTCAAAATGCTCTTTTCATGCTTGTGATCACTCGCAAATATTAAAAATTACTCTGCTGAAATAGCACCTGTAGGACAGGCAGCTTCACATGCTCCGCAGTCAACGCAAGCATCAGCATCGATTTCGTATTTGCCATCGCCTTCGGAGATAGCTCCTACTGGACATTCGCCTTCGCAAGAACCACAGCTTACACATTCATCACTAATTACGTGTGCCATAATATGTATCCTCCTTCTTTGGAATTACGATAAAGGATTACCGTTACCGTTACCAACATTCTAATACAAATGAGGAAAATATACAAGCATTATCATTGTGAATTTATGGTTAAAATCAAATGCAATTTAAAGAGTAAAAATATAAAATTTTTCGAAAATTAAGAAAATATTTCTTTTTTTTTCACAGAAATCGTGTATAGTATACCTTATCGGACGAAGTCCGCCCGCCGAAAGCATGTATTACGGGATGCATAAGGGGGATAAGCTATTGTGAAAAGACAGTTTATACTGGAGGTTTTGATATGACAAGAAAATTAAGAGCAGTGATACCGGCGATCTTGTGTGTTGCCCTGGCAGCCAGTGCCTGCAGCAAAAAGGAGGAGACTCCGACTTTTACAGGAGATAAGACTGAGGAGCCTTCGTATCAGGCTAATCTGGATTTTGTGACACCGGCAGCTTACAGCAATATACAGGGGCTTAATCTGGAGCCGGGTACTTATATATCGATCATCGGAAAGGATGAGAACTCGTCTTATTGGAAAGAAGTAAAAAAAGGTGTGGAACAGGCGGTAAAGGATCTGAATAAGACTCTTGGATATAGTGGGGAAGATAAGATCAAGGCAACCTTTAATACACCGGACGGAGAGGATATTGATGAACAGGTCAATATTCTGGATGAAGAACTGGCGCGGTATCCGGATGCGTTAGGAATCGCAAGTATTGATGAGGATGCATGTAAGGTACAGTTTGATGCGGCAGCAGAGAATGGGATTCCGGTCATTGCTCTGGACTCCGGAAATACGTATCAGGGAATCCAGTGTACTGTAAAGACGAACAATACAGAGGCTGCAAAAACAGTCGCATATCAGCTGTGCAATGGAATTGAGGATGCGGGAGAGGTTCTGCTTCTGGCGTCTGACAGTAATTCGGAAGCGGCAAAAGAGCGTTTGGCAGGATTTCAGGAAGAAATCAAGAGCGGACATCCGAATGTGCAGATTGTAGATACGATTTACTGTGACCAGATGGATGATCTGAAAAAAGAGATTGCAGAGCAAAAGAATGCTGCAAAGAAGGCAGAGGAACCAGAGATCACAGCAGATGATCTCAGCGATGAAGATGTGATCCTGTATTATATGGAACAGCATCCAAATCTCAAAGGAATGTTCGGAACGAATGTTACGGCAGTGCAGCTTGGATTGTCAGCCTTGAAAGAGGCAGAAAAGACAGATGAAATTGTTCTTACAGGATTTGATGCCGGAGAAGCTCAGATCGAGGCATTGAAAAATGGGGAGATTGAAGGGCTTGCAGTGCAGAATCCATTTGGAATTGGTTATGCTTCTGTAGTGGCAGCAGCAAGGAGTATCCTTCAGACAGGAAACGAAGCTCTTGTGGATACAGGATATGTGTGGGTGACAAACGAGAATATGGAAGATGCGTCCATTAAAAATATGCTCTATAAATAGAAGAGATTCTTCCTATGTTGTTGGAGAAGAAGATTACAAGGTTTTCTCTGACGGATTACGATACGATTGACGGAATCCAAAAAGCAAGGATGCTTAGCAGAGATCGGATCACATTTATTTCCGGGATTGAATTTACATGCCAGGAGAAGACTCTGGATGCGGTTTCTCTGCCATTTTCCATTCATCTGCTCGGCTATGGCTTTGATGAGAATGATCCGGATCTGATCAAAGCACTGGAGGCGCGAAAACAGAGGGTTCTGGAAGTGTTTGAGTCTTTGTTGAATGCCGCTAATATTTCAATAGAGCAGGCAATCCGATTGATTCATAAAGCCGGGGGACGTGCTGTGTGGGCACATCCCCTCTTTGTTTATCGCAATTTTGAAAAACGAAAACTGGAAAAAGAAGAAATTCAGGTGATTCTGCAATATTTAAAAACGTGCGGTCTGGACGGAATAGAAGCAAATTATTCAGCATTTGATTCTTCTGAAAAAGAATGGATATATAGGGTGGCGCAGGATGCAAAGTTATTTTGTACATCCGGCAGCGATTTCCATGGATCCAAGGGAAGGGACTTCATGGGAATGAAAGTATTGCATGAAGATTGGATCGGGTAAAAAGACATATTAAAAAAAGTTGATATGTATATTGACAAAAGATGCATTCAGAGGTATGATACACATATCAAAAATATTTGATGTAAGGTGAAGGGTATGGATGATTATTCAAAAGATGTAAAGATTTTCAAAGCACTTTGTGATGAAAAACGACTGGCGATTTTAAACCATTTGAAAAGCGGTGAAAAGTGCGCCTGTGTTTTAATTGAGTATATGAATATCGGACAGTCCGCTTTATCCTATCACATGAAAATACTTTGCGAGTCAGGGCTGGTAGTCAGCAGGCAAGAAGGAAAATGGACACATTACAGTCTCAGTAAAAGTGGAAGTGAGTATGCTTCCAGACGTCTGTTGGAACTGACAACACCAGAAAGTGAAAAGCAGTCAAAATGCTGTTGATAGAGGTCATCTTCGGATGGCTTTTATAAAACTTCAATACATCAAAAAAAGTTGATATATCAAAGAAGAGGAGTGATTTTTTGGAATTTTTAAATATAATCTGGATATTTTTTCAGGATCAGATACTGGGGATGAAGTTTCTGAATCTGTTGATCGGCGATGTATTATCTGTGGCAGGTGTGGATATCGGCGGCCGCCTGGGCGGAAGTATTCAATTTTTTCTGTATGACGTGGTCAAAATTACAATTTTGTTATGCTTGTTGATTTTTATGATTTCATATATCCAGAGTTATTTTCCACCGGAAAGAAGTAAGAAGATTTTAGGAAAATTTGACGGAATAGGAGCAAATGTGATATCCGCTTTACTGGGAACAGTTACTCCTTTTTGTTCCTGTTCTTCCATTCCGTTGTTTATCGGATTTACAAGTGCCGGATTGCCATTGGGAGTTACCTTTTCGTTCTTGATCTCTTCTCCTATGGTTGATCTGGGAAGTCTTGTATTGCTGATGAGTATTTTTGGAGCGAAAGTTGCAGCGGCTTATGTTATTCTCGGGCTGGTCATTGCGGTTATCGGCGGGACATTGATTGAAAAACTGCATATGGAAAAATATGTAGAGGATTTTGTAAAAAATGCAAGAAGTGTTGATATCAGTTCACCGACATTAACCAAAAAAGACAGGGTACAATATGCCAAAAAGCAGGTGATAGGAACTTTTAAAAAAGTATTTCCATACATTCTGATTGGGGTAGGAATAGGAGCAGTGATCCATAACTGGATTCCGGAAAGTTGGATCGAGAGTGTTTTGGGAAGTCGGAATCCTTTTGGTGTGATTTTAGCAACGCTGGTTGGAATCCCGATGTATGCGGATATATTCGGTACAATTCCTGTTGCAGAAGCTTTGTTATCAAAAGGTGCAGAGCTGGGAACAATTTTATCATTTATGATGGCAGTAACAACATTAAGTCTGCCGTCTTTGATCATGCTGAAAAAAGTTGTAAAACCCAAATTACTGGTATTATTTATTGGGATATGCACGGCAGGGATTATCATTGTCGGTTATACTTTTAATATCTTCAGCGCAGTATTTATTTAAAGGAGAACGTGAATTATGGAATTATTTAAAAAAAAGGATGAAGGAATTAAAAAGAATATTGGAAGAGAAGGAGGCGTAACAGATATGGATAAAATGAAAGTGGCTTTTATATGTGTTCACAACTCATGTCGCAGTCAGATTGCGGAAGCGCTTGGTAAATATCTTGCAAGTGATGTCTTTGAAAGTTATTCTGCCGGAACAGAAACGAAACCGCAGATCAATCAGGATGCAGTTCGCTTAATGAAGGAAATATACCAGATTGATATGGAAGAAACACAATACTCAAAGCTGTTGTCAGATATCCCTCCTGTAGATATTGTGATCACAATGGGATGCAATGTGAACTGCCCGACTGTTTCATGCAGGCATAGGGAGGATTGGGGATTGGAGGATCCTACTGGAAAAAGCGATGAAGAATTCCAGAAGACAATAAAACTCATTGATTCAAAAATTATGGATTTAGCGAATAGAATTAAGGTTGATTTTATCACGCAAAGTGTCGTCTGAATCCATTGTTTCGTCTGTCTGCTGTAATACAGCAGCATCTGCGTTACTCGGTGTAGGAGGCGGATTTGCATTCTGCTATATTTTAAGCTTCATTCCGAAAATAAAAGAGGCACTCCCGATCCATTTGCTGGATGGGGTACCTCTGCTTGCGGGAAGTGTTGATATCAAGGACTATTTTGCGGCGATTGCAGTCACACTGCTTGTTGGTATCGTGAATCTTGCAGCAGCTGTTTTCATATTTAACAAAAGAGACCTGTAAGGATTTAAACCTTCGTCAGAGAGAAGATGAACTCTGTGCCAACGCCCTCTGTGCTGATGACATTGATATGTTCATCGTGAGCCTGAATGGCCTCTTTGACGATGGCAAGTCCGAGGCCGGTTCCTTTTTTATCCTTTCCGCGGGACAGGTCGGACTTGTAAAAGCGTTCCCAGATTTTATTCAGTTCTTTTTTTGGAATTCCCATTCCGATATCCTTGACAGAAACAAAAACCTTCTCATTCTTTTCGGTGACCTCAATCGTGATCGAAGAGTCGTTTCCGCTGAATTTGATCGCATTATCAATGAGATTGTAAAGAACCTGCTGAATCTTCCGTCGGTCTGCATACACGAGAATATTGCCTGCCAGAAGCAGAAGCTCAATGGAAATCCGTTTGCTTGTGCAGGTGCCTTCGAAAGAGGCGGCAGTGTTCTTGATCATCTGCTGGATATCAAACTCTGTCTTGTCCAGGATCATTTCATTCCGGTCAAACTCGTTGAGTGTCAAAAGATCCTGTGTCAGATCTGTCAGACGTTCCGTCTCAAAGAGAATGATATTCAAATATTTCTGATGCAACTGGGGCGGAATCGTGCCGTCAGTCATCGCCTGCACATAGCCTTTGATCGAGGTGAGCGGAGAACGGAAGTCGTGAGAGACATTCGCTACAATCTTTTTCTGGTATTCCTCCATATCCTTCAGCTGTGAGGACATGTAATTCAGAGAAGCAGAAAGATATCCCATCTCGTCGTGCGTTGTTACAGGAATCTCATAGGTCAGATTTCCGGATGCATACTGAGTTGCCGCTTCTGTAATCTGTCTCAGTGGACGGAATACAAAAAATTCAAACCCAATCAGAAAGAGAAAGGACAGCAGATAGATCACGGCCATCGTAATGTATACCGGCAGGATCAGAGAATGGCATGTCTGCTTCAGGCTTTCGACCGGACGATGGATCAAAAGATAGCCCTGCACGGAAAAATCCTGGGTGACAGGTGCCATGACAGTGATTACATCTTCCTCAAAGTATCCATGATAATTTCCGGAGATAAACTGATTGTTTCCAATCTCGGCAGGGTCGAATTCCAGGATCTGTTCCGGGGCTTCGATTCCATCCAGAGGGGCAGAAGTAATCAGTGTGCCGTCTGTTTTGACAAACCAGACGGACGCGTTCAGATACAGCTGCATGGCCTGCAGCTGAGAATGAACAGACCAGGCTGAAAGATCATTTGAAAAGTATGAGGGCAGGTAGGAGGTCGCAGTCTGATTTGCAATCCGGTACATATTTTGTGAGGAATCCTGTTCCAGTTTATTGAGCAGAAGCTGATTCGACAAGAGGGATACCGTGAAAATACTGAGAAATCCAAAGATAATATACAGCATGATAAATTTTAAACGCAGTGTACTTTTCATAGTATCCATCCTTTTTTGTTTATTTTACTTCGAATTTGTAACCGATTCCCCATACGGTGCTCAGTCCCCAGCCCGGATGATCTTTGATCTTTTCGCGGAGACGTTTGATATGAACATCTACTGTGCGGGTGTCGCCGATGTATTCATAGCCCCAGATCTGATCCAAAAGCTGTTCTCTTGTAAATACCTGATTTGGAGAAGCAGCCAGAAAGTATAAAAGCTCCAGTTCTTTTGGAGGCATGTCAACGTTCTGGCCGTCGCACAGTACGGAATAGTTTGTAAGATTGATGGTAAGTCCGTCGTACTCGACACATTTTACCTTTTCTGCGGCAGGTGCTTCCGGCTTGACCGGCTGATAACGGCGCAGGACAGCACGCACTCGTGCTACCATCTCTTTGGAGTCAAACGGCTTCATGATATAGTCATCTGCCCCCAGCTCCAGTCCCAGTACTTTGTCAAATACTTCTCCTTTTGCAGAGAGCATGATGATCGGTACCTGTGATTTGGCGCGCAGTTCCCGGCAGACTTGATAGCCGTCGATTCCCGGAAGCATCAGATCCAGAAGAACAAGGTTTGGCTGATATGTCTCAAAGGCAGACAGCGCATCCTCCCCGTTTGACACAATTTTCGTATCAAAGCACTCTTTCATCAGATAGAGCGAGATCAGTTCTGCGATATTCTCATCATCGTCCACAATTAAAATTTTCTGTTTTGCAATCATAAATACTCCTCTCTTATAACCCCGTTTATTTTAACTCCACGATCGTGACGCCGGCGTCTCCTTCTCCGAATTCCCCGAGACGGTAGGACTTGACATGCTTCTGACGGCGCAGGAATTCGTGAATTCCTTTTCGGAGTGCTCCCGTTCCTTTTCCGTGTACTACCCGCACTGTGCTTAAATGGGACAGCAGAGCATCATCCAGATATTTGTCCAGCTCAGAAACTGCTTCGTCTACAGTCTTTCCAAGCAGATTGATTTCAGGGCTCACGGACAGAGATTTGCTCATTTTCAGCCTGCCTTTTGACGTACGTTTGAATGATTTTGGTGCATAAGGATTCGCCTCTTCGATAATCTCCAGATCTGAAATGTGAACCTGAGATCTTAAAATTCCCATCTGCACTGTCACATTGCCGCGGGAATCCGGAAGGGAACTGATGGTTCCGGTCAGATTCATGCTCAGTACTTTTACAGATTCTCCGAGTTTGAAATCAGTTGGTTTGTATTCCTTTTTCGGTTTCTGTACTTTCAAAGATGAAGATGCGGTATTTTCCTTCATCTTCTTGCGCAGACGTTCTCTTTCTTTTTCCATTTCGGCGGCTGAAATATTTTCTTTTCCGAATTTGCGGAAATTTTTAATCGTCTCATCAGCCACATCTTTGGCATCGCGCAGGATTGTATTTGCCTTTTCGCGGGCTTCGGCAAGAATCCGCTCTCTTTGTTCCTCGATGCGTTCTTGTTTTTGCTGCGCCTGACTTTTCAGTGCTTCGATTTCTTTTTTATATGCTGCAATCTCTTCCTGTTCTTTTTCGATCGTGCGTTTGCTTGTCTCCAGATCTGAGATCAGATCCTCAAATGAGACATCCTGTTCGGAAAGTCTGGTTTTGGCATCTTCGATGATATAATCCGGAAGGCCGAGCTTACCGGAAATCGCAAATGCATTACTCTTTCCCGGGATTCCGATCAGGAGGCGGTAGGTCGGGCGCAGACTTTCTACGTCAAACTCACAGCAGGCATTCTCAACTCCGGGAGTGGAAAGTGCGTAGACCTTTAATTCACTGTAATGAGTGGTAGCCATGGTGCGGATTCCACGTCCGTGCAGATAGGAGAGAATGGCGATGGCCAGCGCGGCTCCTTCGGTAGGATCCGTTCCGGCTCCAAGCTCATCAAACAGAACCAGAGAATTCTCATCTACATCATGCAGGAAAGAGACAATATTTGTCATATGAGAAGAGAAGGTACTCAAGCTCTGCTCAATGCTCTGCTCATCTCCGATATCTGCATAGACCTGTTTAAACACTGCCAGTTCAGAACGGTCTCTGGCAGGGATGTGAAGGCCGGACTGTCCCATCAGGGTAAAAAGTCCTACGGTTTTTAAAGATACCGTCTTTCCGCCGGTATTTGGTCCTGTAATGATCAGAAGAGAAAAATCGTCTCCCAGAGAAACCGTGATCGGAACTACTTTTTTCGGATCCAGAAGAGGATGTCTTCCCTCACGGATGTGAATGCGTCCATCTGTGTTGAGGATCGGACGGCTGGCATTCATAGAAAGTGCCAGTGCACCGCGGGCAAAGATAAAATCAAGATCCGTCAGAATACGGTAATCCGTGCGGATCTCTTCAATATACTGCGCGGTCTCTTCGCTGAGACGGGCGAGGATGACCTGAATTTCTTCCTGTTCTTTCGCATACAGTTCTTTGAGGTCGTTGTTCAGTTTTACGACTGCCATCGGCTCGATAAACAGTGTAGAACCGGTGGAGGACTGATCGTGGATCATCCCGTTGACCTGACTGCGATACTCGGCTTTGACCGGAACACAGTAGCGGTCTCCGCGCATGGTGATGATCGGATCCTGCAGATAGGTGCGCAGAGAACCGTTCACCAGATTTGTCAGAGTTGCATGAACTTTATCGTTGATGTGTCCGATGCTGCGGCGGATATTCTTTAATGTGCTGCTGGCATCATCGCTGATCTCGTCTTCCCCCTGAATACAGCGCTCAATCTCGGCAGTCAGAGGAAACAGAGGTTCCAGCTGTTCAAAATAGACATCCAGGCAGTCACAAAGCTCTTCCTGTGTGTCGTGACGTCCGTAAGCCTTTACTTTTCCGGCATTCTGTAAAACTTTGCAGATGCGAAGAAGCTCTCCGCATCCAAGTGCACCGCCAATCTCCAGACGTTTTAAAGACTCTCCGATGGGGAATACATTGCCAAAAGAGATGCGTCCCTTTTTGACGATCCGTGTAAATGCCGCTTCGGTCTGCTCCTGTGCAGTGTTGATCTTTTCCGGATCGGTCATCGGTTTCAGCTTGCGGCAAAGCTGTTTTCCGCGCATGGAAGAAGCCTGTTCCTCCAAAAGCGCAGTGATTTTATAATATTCTAATTTTGTCAATGTTTTTTGATTCATATTCTTTCACCTTTTATAATTCGAACTCACAGCTATATTTTACCTTATTTGTGGGGGAATGAAAAGGATAAATATTGAACAATCCGGGGGAATCGGTTATACTATACAGCAGAGGAGATTAGCAATTATGCCGTGGAATGAAGACCCAAAAGAAAAGTCCCCCAAAGACTTGAATGAAGAGCAAAAAGAGGATAGTTTTTCTTTTCTGCAGGAGACGATCAAGCCGGAACCGATCACCGGAAAACAGGTGAGAAAACAGCTTCTGAAACTGGCTGTTTACGGAATCGTGGTAGGTGCGTTTGCCTGTCTGGGTTTCTATGCCCTGAATCCGTGGGTACAGAACTTATTTCCGGGATCTCCGAAAACTGTGACCATTCCGGAAGACAGTGAAGAGACGCATCCGGAAGAAGACGAGGCGCAGGAGCAGGATTCGCAGGAGAAAAATCTGAGAGCAGAAGATTATGAAGCCATGATGCAGAGTGTTTACCAGATTGCAGCAGAGGCCGCAAAAAGTGTGGTCACGGTCCGGGGTGAGCAGGATGCGGCGAATCTTACAAAGGATGTAAATAATGAAGATATGGGATGTACAGGGCTGATCGCAGCAGACAATGGACAGGAGCTTTTGATCCTCAGCAACAATTCTGTCTGCGGGGAATCCACTGTCTGGAATGTGCAGTTTTCAGATGGCAGCACCTGTGAAGCATCGCTGAAAAAGCAGGATAAAAACAGTCATCTGGCGGTGTTTGGTGTCAGAAGAAATCTGATTTCTGAAAGCACGTGGAATGAGATAAAAACAGCGGTTCTCGGAAATTCAAATATAGTGGCAGAGGGAGATCCGGTGATCGCCCTTGGAGATACATTTGGATATTCAGATGGAACAGGATATGGTATGATCAGTTCTAACGCACATGAAAAAGCAATTCCGGATCATACATTCAGCGTTCTGGCGACAGATATTCCGTCAGCGGATTTTAGTTCCGGTGTTCTGTGTAATCTGGACGGGGAGATCATCGGACTCATTGATTCCGAGATCTGGACAGAGAATCAGGGGCATACTGCCAATGCATATGGTATTTCTGATTTAAAACCGATCATGGAACTGCTTTTAAACAGTCAGTTGGTTCCCTATGCAGGGATTTACGGAGTGACGGTCAGCAGTGATATTTCCGAATCAAAGCAGGTGCCGTCCGGAATGTATGTGACCCAGATACAGGCGAACTCTCCGGCAATGGCAGCGGGAATCCAGAGCGGTGATGTAATCCAGTCTGTGGACGGCGAGGAGATTGCCTCTATGGCTCAGTATGAAAAGGTACTCCAGAAGTGTAAAGCGGGAGATACGATCCGGATTCAGGGAAAACGTCTCGGTGCAGGAGGATACGTGGAGATTTCGTTTCAGCTGGTACTTGACAGCCGTGAGTAAAGAATAGCAAAAATAGAGAGGAAACAAAATTATTATGAGATATATCAAGGATTTACATGAAGGCGAGACAATCAGGAATGTATACCTGTGTAAAGGAAGACGTTCCGCGGAGACAAGAAACGGAAAGCCTTATGACAATCTGATTTTACAGGATAAGACGGGAACACTGGATGGAAAAGTATGGGATCCGAATTCTCAGGGGATCGCAGAGTATGATGAGAAGGATTTCATCGAAGTATTTGGTGATGTGATAAGTTATAACGGAAGTCTGCAGATGAACATCCGTCAGATCAGAAAAGCAGAAGATGGTGAATACAATCCGGCGGATTATATGCCGACTTCTGAGAAGAGTGTGGACAGTATGTATGAAGAGCTGCTCGGATTTATCCGTGGAATTTCCAACACGTGGCTGCGTCAGCTGCTGGAATATTATTTTGTGAAAGATGAGGAGTTTATCCGCGTGTTTAAAGGACATTCTGCGGCAAAAACAGTTCATCACGGATTTGCAGGAGGACTTCTGGAGCATACGTTAAGTGTTGTGAAGATGTGTCGGTATTTTGCGGACACCTATGAAATCTTGAACAGAGATCTTCTTTATACGGCGGCAATGTGCCACGATATTGGAAAGACAAAAGAGCTTTCTGCATTTCCGGATAATGATTATACGGATGACGGACAGCTTCTGGGGCACATCATCATTGGTGTTGAGATGATGAATGATGCGATAAGAGAGATTCCGGGATTTCCGGAAAAACTGGGAAGTGAATTGAAGCATTGTATTATTTCCCATCATGGGGAGTTGGAGTATGGTTCTCCGAAAAAACCGGCCCTCGCAGAGGCGATGGCATTGAATCTGGCAGATAATGCAGATGCCAAGATGCAGACTCTGACGGAGATCTTTAAAAATAAACCGGGAAATGACTGGCTGGGTTACAACCGGATGTTTGAGACAAACATGAGAAGAAGTTCCATTTAGAGACAGAGAAACAAAAGAGGGTGACCACAAGAAATTTTGTGCGCCCTCTTTTTTCAGATAAGGGAGAAAAACAGATGCAGAAGAATGATGTAGTAAAGGTGACGATTGAAGATATCGGAGTGAACGGGGAAGGAATCGGAAAAATTGACGGCTATACGCTGTTTATCAAGGATGCGGTCATCGGTGATGTGGTGGAAGCAAAAATTATGAAAGCCAAGAAAAATTATGGATATGCGAGAATGATACAGATTATCGAACCGTCCAAAGACAGAGTGGAGCCGAAGTGTAAATTCGCAAGACAGTGCGGAGGATGTCAGATTCAGCAGATTTCCTATGAGAAGCAGCTGGAGTTTAAAAACAGAAAAGTGTTGGGAAATCTGGAGAGGATCGGCGGCTTTTCGCCAGAACTGCTGGAAAAAATTGCAGATCCGATCGTGGGAATGGAAATCCCATTTCACTACAGAAATAAGGCGCAGTTCCCGTTTGGAAAAGATAAAAATGGAGTGACAGTGACAGGGTTTTATGCAGGCCGTACTCACGATATTATTGCAAATACAGACTGTGCACTGGGAGTAGAGCAGAATCAGGAGATTCTGGAAACCATCCTGTCATTTATGGAGCAATATCAGATGGAGCCATATGATGAAAAAACAGGGAAAGGCTTACTTCGTCATGTCCTGATCCGGTATGGCTTTACAACCAAAGAGATTATGGTCTGTCTTGTCATCAACGCAAAAAAAATCCCTCATTGTGAAAAACTGGTTGAATTACTGCAGAAAATCGAAGGAATGACCAGTATCACGATCAGTGTGAATCAGAAAAACACCAATGTGATCATGGGAGATTCTTATGAAGTGCTGTGGGGACAGGCATTTATTACAGATTATATCGGTGAAATCAAATATCAGATCTCTCCGCTGTCCTTTTTCCAGGTCAATCCGGTGCAGACAGAGAAATTGTACGGACTTGCACTGGAGTATGCAGACTTAAAAGGAGATGAGACGGTCTGGGATCTCTACTGTGGAATCGGAACGATATCCCTGTTTCTGGCGCAGAAGGCGAAACAAGTCTACGGTGTGGAGATCATTCCTCAGGCCATCGAGGACGCCAGAAAAAATGCGCAGATCAATGGAATCGAGAATGCAAAGTTTTATGTTGGAAAAGCAGAAGAGGTTCTGCCGGGATATTATGCGGATTATGCCAAGGCACATCCGGGAGAACAGGCCCACGCTGACGTGATTGTAGTGGATCCGCCGCGGAAAGGCTGCGAGGAATCTCTGCTTGAGACTATGGTGCAGATGCAGCCGGAACGGATCGTGTACGTGAGCTGTGATTCTGCCACACTGGCACGGGATCTGAAGTATCTGTGTGGAAATGGGTATGAACTGGTGAAAGTGAGGGCGGTTGATCAGTTTTCGCAGACTGTGCATGTTGAGTGCGTAGTATTGATGTCACGGGTTGAGAAATAAGAGCGCGGAAATAGCTTGATATTAGAGGATTTTGCGAAATACAGCATAGAGTTTGAATGTGATGAATTTACGAAAATCCCCTTAAAATCAATGCGTGGGAACATATCCATCCGAAGAGTTGAGTTGACGGAATAGATATTGGGTATGTTGTGTAGATAGGATGGATATTTAGTATGTTGAGTTGACAGAATGATTGAATTGGCTAATTACTATATGTTATTATTGGTTTATAGTGATTAGGCGGCAGATGGGAGGAGGATAAAATATGCAGGGAAATTCAAAGGTACATTTTATACCTCCGATACCCAAAAGAGAACAACGTGTCGGTATTTATTGTCGTGTCAGCACAAATAGCATGGATCAACTGCAAAGTTTGACTGCTCAAGTATCTCATTTGACAAGACTGACGGCTGCCATGTCGCAATGGGTGTTGGCAGATGTTTATATGGATATTGCTATCAGCAAGACAGGTTCATCAAGGAAAGAATTCAATCGTCTGCTGGAAGATTGTAATTCGAGAAAAATTGAGATAGTAATTACGAAAAATATCAGCAGGTTCGGAAGAGATACTGTGGAAATTTTGGACACCTTGAATCAATTAAGGACATTAGGCGTGCGTGTAATATTTGAGCAGGAGGAACTGGACACTGCAAATACAGATAGCGACTTAATGATTTCAGTAATTGAATCCCTTGCACAGGCTGAAAATGAATCAAGAAGTGATAACATCAGATGGGGAATTAAGCAAAGAGCGACATCCGGAACATCAAAACTTTACGATAGAAAATGTTATGACTATAAGCATGATAAGGAAGGCCATCTGATTATTGATGAAGAAACAGCTAAAAATGTTAAGCTGATATTTGATTTGTATCTCAGTGGTCAAAGTGTTATAGGCCTTATTAAGGAACTTGAAAAACGAAAAATTCTTTCGCCTACCGGAAAAGAGAAATGGTGTAAGAGAACGATTGATGTAATGCTTAGCAATGAGAAGTATACGGGTGATGTCCGGCTTCTGAAATTTGGTAAGGGTGAGGTTCAATATTTGTCTTCGGATAATAATCCTGCGATAATTTCCAAAGAAGTATTTGAGGCTGTGCAGGTGGAAAAAGCACGTAGGAGCAACGTGGTAAGAAGTGGTAATGGTACACAGAGGAAAAGCAAAAAATATAGTTCTAAGCGAAAATAGGTACTCTTGGGAAACGTAGCTTGTAAACACTAGGCATGAATTAAGTAATAAAGAAATCGGAAAGGGGTGGATTTCATGGATATTGAGAATTTAAACTTAAAAAGATGCCTTGTTCTACAGTCATTCGCACCGCTATTTTTGCTATTATTTATGAAGCATTTGGACATAAGTTTATATTTGAAATTGGTTCATAGATTTTGGGAAGTTCTGGTTAACACAGGAATAAGTGCGTTTAGTGTTGCAGCAAATCACGTCTCTTTTGGAAGTTTTATTATTTCAATTATCAGTACTATTTGGTTAATAATTACGATTGTAATTGCGTTCGGATTCAATGGAATGCAAAAGGCAGGTTTTAAATCAGCAGGAGAGCAAATTATAATAGAGGATTCGCCTAATGATAGTGGGGCAACCTTTTTAGTAACATATGTTTTGCCTCTTTTAACAGATGATGTAGAGTCTGTTAGAGGGCTGATTGTGTTTTTAACGATGCTTATAATGGTTGTTCTTTTATTAACAAGATCTAATACTTTTTACCAAAACCCAGTACTTTCTGCAATGAAGTATAGAACGTTTTCGTTTAAGTTTCTAAACCCTTCAAATGATATTACATATCCAGAAAGAACATATATCGGGATTACATATAAAACGTCAATAGCAGAGGAAACTGTAATAAAGCGCAAATATATCTCGGATGGAGTTTTTGTTGTTTATAATGACTAGAAAATGAAATTCAAAGGAGAAAGAAAATATGCCAGAAGCAAATTTAAATGAGGAACAAATTAGAACAAAAATAAAAGAGTATTGTGATAATTCAACACGTTGTGGATTAGAAGCTTTTCTTGTAAAAAAAGATTCTCCAAAGTTAAGAAGAATATCGTTTTCTGAGGAAGTGAATGAGCAAGGAAAGAATTTTAGAACGATACTTAAAGAGATGTTTTTGGAAATTCTTCAGGAAAAATTTTTAGCGCAGGAATGTGAATATGCAGATGGACGTATGTTAGCAGATAATCAGCACAAGTATTTGTTTTTTGAACAAGAAGACAATTTTCAACCGTTTACATATTTATCTGATCCAAATGAAATTGATAAATTTGTAGATGACGATTTACTTGATAGTTCTGGTCTTATTTTCTGCCTCAGAAAAGGGACAGAAGAGATTTGGCTATACCAACATCTTTGGAGTATTATGGTTCCTAATAAAAAGAAGACTAGTCCCATGGCTCGGCTTATGCGATTTGAAAATCAGATTGTGTTTGCTGAACAACGTGAAAGTTTGCTGACAATAGCAAGGAAAATTGATATTTTAATAATGGATAATTATCTGATTACCAATAATACTTCACTTTTACAAAAGCATTTTGGATTTCAGGATTATATTTATCATTCTGCACAGCAGACGATTCAATGTATAATACAAAAAAACATTATTGAGAATACGGAGAAATTGACAGAATATATTAGCAGAGGAAAATCAAAGTATGCAAAAAAGATGATGCGTATTGGATCTTCAAAAGTGTTTGATTTAACGCAAGAGCAACTAATGAATAAAGTCAATACATTGCCGCGGTGGCAGGGCAAATTCAATTTTAATCAAGATTCGCATCAAATCGTACTAAATACTTACAAAGAAGTGGAAAGTTTAATTGATTTATTTGATGAAAGATACACTCGTTCTGATGTGACTGATACTGAATACGATACTGATGTGAAAACAGTAGCCCAGCCGATGGAACAAAATTAGGAGAAAAAATGAATGCGAATGTTATAAATAATAATGAATCTATTTTAGAACCGCTAATTGAAAATGCAATTTTAAATGCTGTGAAATGGATTGAAATTAGATGTAGACCGCAGGAGCCAGATTACATGCTTGCTTTATCAACTCAATTCATAAAAGAATTTTTTAATATATTGGTAGCGGTTTTTCCTAGCTATGATTTCTCAGTTTCTAGTGTATATTGCCATCAAAAACCGATAGTAGATATTGGTTTAGATAAAAAGCCTGAGTTGGGGGATATTTTATTTGTTTATGCGGAGAGGAGAAAAAATGGCGAAAGGATACTGAATGCGCTATTGCTTCAAGCTAAAGTATCGAATTATCCTTTGTTAAGAATACATCAAAGCGAGAAACACCAGTTAGAGTTATATAGAAGGTGGCCTGAATTCACATATTATCGAGCAGGATTTTTAAACGGTAAGAAAAGAAACGTTTTGCCTAAAACAATCAATGATGGGGCGCAATATTTGTTAATTGACAGTAATCCATTAACGAATGGAATTTACCTTGGAAAAGGTATGTTTCCCATGGGATGTGCTGTGCCGGATGATGATTTATGTATTAATAATAGTTTATCTAGAGAACTTATTAATTTATTGAAGTTTAAATCGGGGCGTACAATTGATAGTAATCCGTATTCAACAGAAGATGGATGGTCAAAAGTGATATGGGATTTGTTAAGAATAGCAGCTTTTAAATATTCTAAGAGAAAAAATGCTCAAGTGAGATCATTTCCAAGAAGTAGCGAATATAATCATTTTCATACAGAAAATATGGGTACTAGAACACTCTTGGATGAGGCTCTGGGTAATTATGCGGACATAATGGATATGGGAGAAGAAAATAGTGGCGTATCAGTAGTGTTGGTTGAAAGCATGTTAAAAAGAGAGCAAGAGTAAATAACGCTTCTATCAGCATGATAGTGCTTTGGTTGTTTTGTAATCAATTAAATGCTTTGTTATGAAGAATAGCCTAATCAAAAAGTAGCAGTTGTTAAGATGATAGGATTGAGAGATACTGTGAAATCGGACGATTTTAAGTGGTTGATTGATTTTGCGGAATAGCCTAACTATTACATGTGGAGACGGTTGTATTGATGTCAAAAGTCAAAGAATAGAATAGCGAAAAAGTGTAGAAAACAAGGAATTTCCGGGAGTCGGGGCTTGTCAGAGGACAGGTTCCGGTTCCCGGATTTTTTCGTTTTACGGGTAAGTGGGAACTGGTCTACTGTGAAAAAGAGTGGAGAGTTGAGTGGTTGATTTTGATATTGGGGGTGTTGAGTTGACAGGTTGGATAAATGATATGTTGAGTTGACAGCTTGATTAAAAGGGGAAAAAGAAAAGCACATCTTTCCCGGTAATGGGATTGATGTGCTTCAAATGGCATCCATCAGTTCAAGGAGGATTTGCTTTTGCCTATCTGTCAGAGTACTCCATTTTGAAAAAAGTATCTGCTGGTCTTCGGTCAGTTGCGCTTCTTCACCCTCAGCAAAGAACTGAGCCAAGTCAACTTTTAGACAATTTGAAGAGCGGAATATAAAAAGGCGTATGGAAGTTTTAAATCCATACGCTTTTTGAAAAGAACTCATTTTTTGAACAAGAGATTTGTAAGAACATATTATCTATTCAAAGATGGTTATAATTCCATACATATGATTTTTTCTTAATTTTAGAAGGATGATTTCGTCGCATCTCCTGTTTTCGCTGATATTCAAGTTCCCATGCACGATGGGAGAAAACATCAGGATCCTCCACATTGAGATAATCCACCTCATTGGCTGCAATATCACGACGGTGATAGTCGTAATATTTACCGAAAGTACCTTTGAGTTGTTCAATCAGCTTATCCCGAAAATCAGGACGTATCTGGATTCTGGTATCCAGCAATTCTGTGTATTGTTCTGGTTCAGGAAGAAATTTTTCTTCCCGGAAAGCGGCGGCATCTTTTTCAAGCTGTTTTTTTGAGCGAGATGTCCTGAGAATCCAGGATATCAAGATTGTTATTCATCTGGTCATATTTCTTGGATAGATTCGTCATATCTTTATCAGTGGAGCATTGTGCCTGGAATATTAGTTGCTCTTTCCTTGATTTCAGTTCTTCAATTTCTTCCGTAACAGTGGTAAGCTGCTGATTCAATTTTATATGCTGGATGGGATTCAAAATACTGGTTTTCTCTTTTTTTACATTCAGTTCTTTCCGCTCTGTAACTTTAGCTTTGAGTTTCTTTTTAACGGTGTTGTATTTATTCAGTATTGGATTAAAATGATTCATCCAGTCATGGATCACTTCTTTTTGCATCTCATTGTGGAGCAAATGATATTGTGTAAAAATCATGTGATTTCGGATTACTTCCAATGTTTCTGCAATTATCGGAACAGACTTTTCTACAGCTTCAGCCAGTTTTGCTACTTTTGCTTTTAATTCTCGGAGCATTTTGTTATCCGCACGAATCTGACGGTTGATTTCACAGCGGTCTGCTATCATGCCTTTCTTTTCCATATTTTGGGGCATGTAGCCTTCATAGATGGTTGGCTGTTCGGTGATTCCATGATCTGCAAAGCTGCGGTGATCAATGGCAGCATTTATCTGATTACGTGCAAGCATTTTATTTACGACATCTGCCCAGTTTGCCCGCCAGATGCAAAGTTGTTCATCACTGTTCCATTGTTCGGAAATAGGATTCTGTCTGCCATATCGGCTACTCTTGGGGTGTTTATCAATCCGTTCATATCCTTTTTCCTGTGCAACAGAGGAAGTCAGATATTCTTTCTTTTTCCCAACTTTATAGCGATATTGCTTTTCCCATCCCTGTTTCTGAGCAGTTTTAAATTCAGAAGCAGTAAATCCTTTTTCTTCTCCATCTTTGATACAGAGATATTCTTTTTCGGTTTTATACTGCCATGTTCCATTTTCATTTAGTGGTCGGACAGTAAGAAGAATGTGTGCATGGGGATTGTGACCATCTGTATCGTGAATGGCAAAATCAGCACACATCCCCATATCTACAAAGTTCTTTTGAATAAAATCTTGAAGAAGAGAAATATTGCTGTCTTTATCCAACTCAACGGGGAGTGCGACAACAAATTCTCTTGCCAGTCGGCTGTCTTTGGTCTTTTCGGTTTCTTCCACAGCATTCCAGAGTTGTTCCCGGTCATTCCATTCCGATGGAGCCATTGGAGGAAGCATCACTTCCTGATAGATCAGACCCTGCTTTCTGGTATAGTCAAGCTGAATGCCGTCATAATCATTGTACATGCGGCTACAGCTCATATAAGCAGAAGCAGCAACAGCAGATCGACCGGAACCACGGCTGACGACTTTGGCTTGCATATGATAAATTGCCATATCTGGCACCTTCTTTCGATGTTGCCTGCAAAGCTGTCCTGTGTGGCAGTGACATTAAAATTATCTATGATAAGCAGAGTATCGGATTTCAGGGAACGCAGAAAACGGTTATGTCTTTGAAACCGTTCCTGTTCAGTGCTTTCCGGCAGATCGTCAATAAAATCCATGTCAGCAATATCCTGAGTTATCTTTTACTTCTGCAAGCATATAAGGATTGCATTTACTTTTACGCTTAAATACAATATAATTTAAGCACAAAAATAAATATCAAGGATAAGGAGGACAACTATGTCAACATCAGATATTTTGGAATCGCTAATTGAAAAAGACAATGGATATTTGATTACATCGAAGGCCGTTGAATCAGGTGTATCAAAGCCATCTGTCTCAAAATACGTCAGAGAGCATGATATGGAAAAAGTGGCACATGGCATTTATATCTTAGATAATGTGTGGCCAGATGAGTTGTTTGTACTCCAGCAACGAAATAAGAATATTATTTATTCGGGCGAGACCGCCCTTTATTTGCATGGTCTTATCGACAGAGAATACAGTCATATTTGTTTCACTGTTCCTACCGGGTATAATGCAACACATATCAAAAAGAAAAACAAAGAAGTTCGTTACGCAAACCCAGAGATTCTTGATATGGGGACCTGTGAAATTCCGTCAAGCAGCGGTAATTTGGTTAAAGTATATGACAAGGAAAGATGTATTTGTGATTTGATTAAAGATCGAAAGAAATATGAAATTCAGTTATATCAGACAGCAATCAAGGAATATATGTCCTCGAAGGAAAAGAATCTTTCAAGATTGATTGAGTATGCGGTTAAACTTGGAGTAAGGGATGAAGTGATGATGTATGTGGAGGTAATGATATGATTCATACAGCGAAACAACTTAAAGACAAAGTAAAAAACATGTCCGGTGGGAATAGTGAAGTTGCGCAAGCACTAATTAGAACATATTTTATGGAAAGGTTCTTAGAAAGAGTTTCTGTTTCTGAATACAGGAATAATTTTATTCTGAAAGGCGGAATGCTTGTTGCTTCTATTGTTGGTGTAGACATGAGAGCTACAATGGATATCAATACCACTGTGAAAGCATTACCTCTTAATGAGAAGGATGCTAAAGCAATCATTGAGAGAATCGGTGAGCTTCAGCTTGAAGATGGGGTAAAATTTAAGATTACATCAGTAAAAGAAATCATGGAAGAATTTGATTATCCTGGCATTAGGATGATGATAGAAGCTAATCTGGAACGAATGAGACAACCTTTTAAGATCGATATTTCTACGGATGATGCAATCACGCCAGGTGCAGTGGAGTATAAATACAAGCTTATGTTTGAAGACAGATTAATTTCAGTTTTGTCGTATAATCTTGAAACTCTTCTTGCAGAAAAGATGCAGACGATTTTGGCAAGAGGACTTGCGAATACCAGAATGAGGGATTTTTATGATGTATATGAGATTATGAATTCAAAGGCTGATCAGATAAGTTTTGATGTTTTGAAAAAGGCATTTGCGGCTACTTGCATGAAGCGAGAAACTTCTTTTGGCGAGGAGGAAGTGAGAGAAACCTTAGACAAGATTAAAGATGATTTTGGACTCGAAGAAATGTGGAATCGTTTTAAGCGTGTAAACTATTTTGTTGATGATCTTTCGTGGGGAGAAGTATCGGAAACAATAGTAGATAATATTGAAAAAATTGCAGTCAGTTAATTCGAGGCAAACCAGATTGAAACATCAATCCAATACTATGAATGTGCTGATGGAATTTATCAGAAGAAGTGTAATAAATTGGTACGTAGTAGATAAATGATATGTGGAATGTCTTTGAAAAACAGTTAAATAAGGAAAAGGAGAAGCTAAAAACTGGAGATTACTGGGGGTTTATTGGCGGAAGGTATCTGTAAACTTAAAGTATGAGAAAGTCCAATCTTTGCTTCTGCAACTGCCAGGTGACAGATTTACAGCCTTGCATGGTGGAATGCAACCGATAAAACTGTTATATTTAATTTGTTAACTCAATTAAACGTGGAGGGCGAAAACATGATTTTACGCAGTTTATAGACATACGGTGGCAGAACTGATCGTAGAAAGAACTGATCATACAAAGGAGCATATGGGATTAATCATCTGGGCAGATGCACCGGAGGAAAGGAGTAAGAAAAGCGATGTTAATTTTGCTACAGGTCACGTCTGTTTGCATCTGTAAATTTGCCGTTCTGGGAGGTGTGGAACGGCTTTTGCTTTTTATTGCCTTATCCGCATTATGAAACTGATCTACTTCAAAATTTGGTGGAGAATTGAGGAGGAAAGGTTGGATATGGGGGATTTCAGAATACTTGAACAAACAGTTATCTTCCTGTATAATGTTTACCCGTAAGAAACACAGGAAAGCATCCCTCATGAGATCGCAGAATTAAAATAATACTATTGGCAAATTTTATAAAAATGCATGTTGAAATTGTGCAAAATGCCAAAAAAGATAAGGGACTTTATAGGAACATAACAAAAGTGAATATTTTGTATAACAAAAGCGATTTTTATACGATAATAAGTCTAAATTTCCGGTTAGGAGACGTGAGAATGAAATTTAAAGAATTTGAATATATGCGTGCGATTGAAGCGAAAAAAAGTATAACAAAGGCAGCACAAATGCTGAATGTATCTCAGCCTGCAATCAGTAGATGTCTTATTAATTTGGAAAAGGAATTAGGAATTCAGCTTTTTGAAAAAATAGATGGAGATTATGTTTCAACACCTGCAGGAAAAATATACCTGGAGTTTGCAGCAGATATTACGAAAAGAAAAATTCAATTCGAATCAGATTTGAAAGAGTTGTTGCAGTATAAGCAGGGCGCATTATGTTTTGGCATAACGCCGGGGAGAAGTAAATCCCTAACGCCTATGGTTTTGCCTGAAATACGGAAGAATTTTCCTGAATTAAAAATAGAGATACATGAGGAGAATGTGCATAATTTGGAGGAAGCGTTGAGAAAAGGACGCATAGATGTAGCATTTTTCACATTGAGTGAACAAGAGAAAGCAGACGATAAATATTTGTATTACCAGATACTTGGAAAAGAAGAAATCGTGCTGACTGTAAAAAAAGGAACAGAAATTGCCTGCAAGCCTCTACGCAAAATTGGATTTCAATATCCCTGGGTAGAACTTTCATGTTTTGAAAAGTTTGCTTTTATTTTACTAAAAAAGAATATGAGATTGGGACAGATAGCAGAAGAAATTTTAAAAGAGAATCATATATCACCGGAAAAAATAGAAATAGCCGGTATCGAAACCGCACAAGAGCTTGTGGCAAATGGTTATGGGGTGTGTCTTTGTTCCAGTCTTGGAGTGAGAGAATATCAGAATAGATTAGATATTTATTCTTTCGGAAAACAGCCGGTTACCTGGAAGTTTGTAGCAGCATTGAGAGTAGGAGGATATATGACAGAACCTCTAAAATATCTCATTCAGTTATATCAAACCGCAGCAGAAAGAGTTCAGGGAAAATATAACGAAGACGTATATACAATATAAGAAACTGTTATTTGATAAAAGAAAAAAACGAACATATAATACACCCATAAAGTTTGCGCAGCTTTATGGGTGGTTTCATTTTCAGAGGTTTTGAGATGGATATATCAGGAATTATGGGATTTGTCCTTATGATATGTATGACGTTGCTGGTGTATAAGATAAAGGTAAGTCTGGGAATTTTATTTATGACATTGCCGGTGATAGCAGGATTTTTATCCGGGTTTTCAATGGCAGAAATGAGTTTGTATATTTTAAAAGGAATTGAAAATGTGATTCCGGTAGCTTTGATGTTTGCAACTGCGATTTTATTTTTTGGGATATTAAATGAAACAGGAACTTTCACAGCAATAATCACAAAAATAGCAGGAAGGTTTCATCTAACCAGGAAGAATATTTTTCTTATGACTGTGTTCGTATCAGCAATCGCACATTTAAGTGGTTCAGGTGCAGTATCGTATTTGATTGTGATTACAACATGTAAAAGTATATACAACGAAAATAAAATTCCATTAACAAATTTGATGTGCCTTAGTTCTTTAACTTTTGGTGTTATGAATATGTTGCCATGGGCAGGACCATGCGGACGCCTTGCAGGAGTTTTAAATACAGATCCGATTTCAATCTGGCGTTTGTGTATCCCGTCTCAGATATTTGGAATACTGATGGTGTGTGTAATTGCCTGTATTTTGTCAAACTATCAAAAGCTTTCGGATATTGATTCTTTGAGTGAAAATAATTGTAAGCAGTGTATTGCGAGAAATAAGCCGATTTTAATACAGCAAAGTAGAAAAAAACGCTGTTTGTCAGTGGGAATTATGACAATAATAATCATTTTGCTTATCATTACAAGAATCTCTTCGTGGATTGTTTTTATGATGGGATTATCTGTAATAAGTATCATTAATCTTAAAGAAGTAAAGAAAATGGAATTAATGAAATACATAAAATCAGCGGGAATCATGGCAGGAACAGTTTTGGCATCAGGCGTTATGGTTGGTGTTCTGACACAGAGCAGCATGCTGACAAGCATGTCAGAAATGATATCTGGATTACTTCCGGTAAGCATGAGAGAGCATATACATATTTTACTCGGGGCGCTGGCCAATCCCATAAGCTGGATCATGAGTGGAGAAGTAGAAATTTTTGGATTCATGCCAATTGCTGCAAAAATAGCATCAGAGTGTCAAATAGCAGTGGAAGTTACAGCCGCCGCATTTCTGATTCCATATAGTGCAGTTATTTTTGTACTTCCAATGACAGTATCTGTTCATCTTGGACTTTCTCTGTGTGGCGTAAGTTTAAGAGAGCATATCCGGCAAACATATTTATGGACATTATTTTTAAGTATCACAATGTTGGGTTTTGCAATAATAATAGGGATACTCCCCTATTAGAAAAGGAAAAATATAAAAATGTCAGAGATACATACGTATATTGAAACACTAAAAAAAATAGGAATAAACGGAATACAGATTATTCAAGACGGCCAAGAAATAGGTTGCTTCATGAAAAAGGAATATAAAAGACAAAATCAATATTCTATTACGAAAAGTTTTACCTCAGCGGCAGTTGGATTTGCAATTGAGGAGGGACTTTTTGAATTAAACAGTAAGGTTTGCCAACTGTTTGATGAGGCAATAAAAATAGAAGATCCTTACTGGAATATGATGGAAATACGACACCTGCTTACTATGACAATGGGACTGGAAACACCGATTCTTATGGGAGACAGTAGAAAGACATTGAAAGAAAGTGACTGGGTATCCTATGTATTCAGACAAAAAGTAACAGAAAAACCAGGGACAGTGTTTCAATACAATAATGCAGGTCCATATCTTTTAGGCGTTTTGATTCAGAGAAAGACAGAAAAAAATCTGATAGAGTATCTTACCCCTCGCTTATTTGACAAACTGGAGATCAAACCATTGGAAGCGGAATTTTGCCCCAAGGGTTATGTCTTTGGTGCTGGGGGATTGCAAATGAATGTAAGAGAATTGGGAAAGTTTGGACAGCTTTATTTGCAGAGAGGCAAATGGAAAGGTGAACAGATTCTTTCAGAAAAATGGATTGAAGAATCAACAAAGAAACAGGTGGAATGTGGGGATTATAATAATTCTCAGGTTGACGGATACGGATATCTATTCTGGCATTTGAAGGGAGATGCATATATGGCGAATGGAAAATATGGGCAGTATTGCATTGTACTTTCAGATCAAAATTCTGTAATAAGTGTTAACTCACCGGAAACAGAACAGAGCGACAGGGTGGGTAGATACATTATGAAAAAATTAAAAGAAGGGAGAAGGAATAATGGAAAAGAATAAAAAAAAGTATGGATTGTTGGTTGCAGTAGCTCTTTGTATGTGCTTATTAGGAGGGTTTCTTGCTAATCTTGCACAAACTGATTTTGGTAAAGTTACAAAAAAAACAATTTTATTTGAAAGCAATTCTGGACATACGATTAGTGCAGATGTATTGATTCCTAATGAGGCAGGAGAAGAAAATCCATTACCGGCAATTGTATGGGCGCATGGAGGAAATGCAAATAAAGAACGAAGTGATAATTTTCAGATTGAATGGGCGCGGCGAGGATACGTAGTAGTTTCCTTTGACTTGTATGGACATGGTGAATCGGAAGTTTTAAATGATACAGAATGGTTTGATAATGGACGAGGATTGTATGACACGGTTCAGTATGTTGCAACATTGCCTTATGTGGATGCAGATAGAATTGCAGTATCAGGACATTCCAGAGGAGGCAATACCATCCACGAGTCTGTTTTGCTGGACAATGAACTGGAAACACCGTTAATTAAGGCAATTCTTTATGTGGGACGAGATGCCATTTATCGTGATAATGAAACTGCATCATTTGGATATTTTCCGGGAAAAACCAATACAACACAGGCTGCTGAAAAAGGCGGAAATGGAGAATACTTCAATTATTATGGAAATCGAGATGTAGGTATTATTGCTGATAAATATGATGATTTTTCATTTAAAGAAAAAGATGAAGAAACAGGTGAGATGAAACCAAATCCTGAGTTTTTAAAATCTAACAATGCCAAATCTTTCTTGAATTTTGGTATTACGCCGGATGAGAAAACTGAGGATGGGTTAGAAGGCCAGTGGTATGAACAGGAAATAGATGGAAAAACAGCAAAACGTATCATTTATATGCCGTTAGCAACACATGGAACATCAGTATATGTGCCTGACGCATGTACAGATGCAGTAGAATTTATGCAAACTGTAATTCCAACAGATAGTACGCTGAAAGCTGACAATCATATTTTTCCATTAAAAACATTAGGATGTTTAATGGGATTTGCGGGATTTTTTGTATTTGTAACAGGAGTAGCGCTTCTTTTGGTGCAGTATGAACCGTTTAAAGGTGTTAGTGCTGATCGCGATGCAACAATGAGACTGGCAGCAAATGATAAAAAAGGAAAAATATGGCTTACAGGTTGTCTGTTGGTTAATACCGTATTTCCGTTGCTCAGTGCGTTGGTGTTATTTCACTTTAAAGTGGATAAAGTGGTAGATGATTTTTTTATGCAGGGAATGCCGTTGTTCTATGGAGTATGGGGAACGGTAAATGCAATATTTGTAATCCTTACCACTATCATCTGGTATAATTGTTACGCAAAGAAAAATGGAATCAGTTTGGATTCTATTGATATGAGAACATCAGTTGCACAGATTGGAAAGACAATTGCGACAGCATTAGTAGTTACAGGTATGGCATTTGTCCTGCTCTTTTCAGTGAAATTTTTCTTTAATACAGATTTCAGATTTCTTTATTGGGCAGTACGGCCATTTAACGCAAGACGTATGTTGGAAGCTATGAAGCTCTTACCATTCTTTACAGTTGCATATGTGACAGCTTCTATTTTCATTAATTGTTTGAATTTTAATACATCTTTTGGAAAAACAGAAAGGAAAAATATCTGCCTTCTTGCATTTTTGAACATTCTGCCACCATTTCTTTTGGCGGTGGCTGGATATGGATACTTCTTTATTACAGGTGTGAATGGTTTTTATGGTACAAACAATCAGATATCTGACTGGATGGTAGCTCCATTAGTACCTATGCTTGTTACTCCTTTTGTTACAAGAGCAATCTATAAAAAGACGAGGAATCCATATTTAGGGGGCATAATTAATGCAGTAATTATAACTATTATGACATGTGTAAATGCACAGATAGTATTTCCGGCATAAGAGAAAATATAAAATCGAGCAACAAATATCCAAATGTGAACAGGTGGGTATTTGTTGCTCGAATATTTTATTTCAGTTGAGAAAGCGTCCAGAGAAGTTGTAAGCGTCATATCTTTTACATAAATTATATGATAAGCTTACCGACCAGGAGAAGACAGATGGCAGAATTATAATTTTTAAATAATATTCAAGCCGGACATTTATTAGACGCTTCCGGTAAGCGAACAATATTTTCGAGTCAATCATTTATAAGTCGCCAATGGTGGGCGGGCAATATATTTTGATAACAGAAATGCTCTGTATCTAACTTAATTATATGATTGACAGAGAAATGCGTCAATACGGAAAATAAGTATTGAAATTAGTTGGAACAAGTACTGAAATAAAGTTGGGACTATAAAACAAAGTTATATTGCGAGGAAAATTATGAAGAATAAAAAGATTAAATGCGATATATACCAGAGTATCCACAACCATGTAGATAGATGTCTACAGTCTGGATGCTTAGAAAGAAAAACTCAAGAGATATGCGGAATTTCAGAACATGGAAATTGTAAGTGAATATTCTGACGAAGGTAAATCTGGAAAGAGCGTAGAGGGCAGACCGGAATTTCAGAGAATGTTGGATAATGCTGAGAATGGAATAGATGAGGTACAGCTTGTATTGGTGTTCAAGCTTTCCTGATTTGGTCGTAATGCGGCGGATGTTCTAAATTCTTTGCAGAGGATGCAGGATTTTGAAGTGAATCTGATCTGTGTAGAAGATGGAATTGACAACTCAAAAGATAGTGGAAAGCTGATGATTTACGTTCTGTCTGCGGTGACAGAGATTGAAGGATTGGAAAAGCAGCACAGGCAGTTGACCGGAGCAAAAGCAAGACTTGGACAGCAGATGGACAGTCTGGACATCATGGATAAATTTTATGAAAAGAAATATCAGGATATGGAGACACGGTTATATCGTCTGTATGATGAGATTGAAGGCGTGGAGAACAGTATAGAGGAAGTCAAGAACCGCCTGCTGAATATCCGGCAATAGAGAATATCAGAAGAAAACGCCTATCAATTTCTTTTATATTTTGATAAACTATATGATAAGTTCACCGACCTGGAGAAGAAAGAATTTCTTAACAGTTTTGTAGAACAGGTGGATATTTATGAGCAGGAGCAGCCAGATGGCAGATTCCTGAAGCACGTAAAGTTCCGTTTCCCGGTGTGTTTTGGAGACAGGGAGACACAGGAACTTTGTTGGGACAACGAAAGTACCGTCGAAAGTATCGTGCTTTTGTCCCGTAAGTAACTAAATAGTGTTATCAGTGTGACAGTAGAATTTGGAGAAGGCATTGATATTGGCATCTATACAACAAATTTTGAAAATGAATTCATTTCTTTAACGGATATAGCGAAATATCGAAATGAAGATGATCCAAGATTAGGAGCGGACATAAAGAATAATTAAGTTATTATGCAAATGGTTGTGATAAAATATCAGGAGGATATAATTTTACCATATAAAGTATTTGCTCTTATGGACGAAGTGATAGAGTCAGGCTTGAGTTATGAATTGAGGCTGCGAGGGATATACGGATGCTGTCCAATTTAGAAGAGAGGTGCATGGGTGAATAACTAGAAAAATTATAGTGAAAGAAGATAATGGATATAGTTGAAAAGGAAAGTTAGGCAAAAGCTTACCATTATCGTAGAATATTTCTCTAACAAGCGTAAAAAATATCATTGACACATTATTTCGTTTGTGCTAAAATCCAAAGCAATTTAACATAGTAAACCGTTGAAGCGGAGATAACGGCAATGATGCCTTTACAGAGAGCCTGAGATGCTGAGAATCAGGCAAGAAACAAGTTGTCAAATGGACCGCTGAGGGTGCAGTCAAATGGGAGATTTTCCCAGAGTATTCTGCAACGTGTGGGCATACGTCAGTTGCCGGGGATATGTTGGTATCCTGCTAAGTGCACGGGTTATACCGTGAATCAAGGTGGCACCGCGGGTAGAGTCATACTGTAGATGCATCTATTCGTCCTTGACAGAGGCTATATTTCTGTCAGGGACGTTTTTTATTTTTATAAAGCTTCTTTGACGAGAGATATCAGTCAAAGGAGCTTTTTTAAAAGGAGGTTGCAATATGCTGTTGACGAGATATTGGCGGTGCTTTTGTGCGCCGGATATAGAATTTAAATAAGAATCTTGATCGTAACCGAAATTAATGTAATGTTATCAATTTGGAGGTGCAGGTAATGAAAATTCTTCCAACGTTAGCTGAAGTCAGAGAGATTGCTTCAGATGTAAACTACAATGTGCTGCCGGTCAGCTGCGAAATACTTTCCGATTTCACAACCCCCATCGAAATCATAAAGATACTGAAAAATGTATCGACTCACTGTTATATGCTGGAATCCGCCCAGGCGAACGAAACCTGGGGACGTTATACATTCCTCGGCTTTGATCCAAAGATGGAAATTACTTGCGTAGATGGTGAAATGAAAATCGGAAATCTGAAATTAAAAACCGAACATCCGTCCGACTATCTGCGGCAGATCCTTGCAGATTATAAAAGCCCGCGCTTTGATTATCTTCCGCCATTTACGGGAGGTCTTGTCGGATATTTTTCATATGACTATCTTGGTTACAGTGAACCAACAGTGAAATGCGACGCCAAAGACACAGAGGATTTTAAGGATGTTGATCTGATGCTTTTTGATAAGGTCATCGCTTTTGATCATCTCAGGCAAAAAATCGTTCTTATTGTCAATATGCCGCTTGATGATGTTGAGGTCAGATATAATAAAGCAGTTATGGAACTGAAGCGACTGATTGAACTTCTTAGAAATGGAGAAAAGAGGGGGGAGCCAGGCGGAAAACTTCTGGGAGAGGTTACATCGCTGTTTGGCAAAGAACAGTTCTGTGCCATGGTGGAAAAGGCAAAACACCATATTCATGAGGGAAACATCTTTCAAATTGTGCTGTCAAACCGACTGTCTGCTCCCTTTGAAGGAAGCCTGCTCAATACCTACCGTGTTCTTAGAACGATCAATCCGTCTCCTTATATGTTCTATTTTTCAGGAACGGATGTCGAGGTTGCAGGCGCTTCGCCTGAGACCCTGGTAAAGCTGGAAAATGGTGTACTTCACACCTTTCCTCTCGCTGGTACCAGACCGAGAGGAAAAAACGATGAGGAAGATAAAGCACTGGAAACAGAGCTGCTTGCAGATGAAAAGGAGCTGGCCGAACATAATATGCTGGTTGACCTTGGCAGAAACGATCTTGGTAAAATCAGTAAGTTTGGCACCGTTCAGGTGGAAAAACTGCATTCTGTTGAACGATTCTCCCATGTTATGCACATTGGCTCTACTGTACGGGGTGAAATAACAGAGAAACACGATGCACTTGATGCCATTGAAGCGGTATTGCCTGCCGGAACACTTTCCGGTGCACCGAAGATCCGGGCTTGTCAGCTTATCGGAGAACTTGAAAACAACAAGCGGGGAATCTATGGCGGCGCCATTGGATACATCGACTTCACAGGAAATATGGACACCTGTATTGCGATTCGTATCGCCTACAAGAAAAACGGGAAGGTTTTTGTTAGAAGCGGAGCCGGGATCGTGGCAGATTCCGTACCTGAAAAGGAGTATGAAGAATGCATCAACAAAGCCAGATCCTCGCTGAAAGCGTTGAAACTTGCACAGGAGGCAGAATTATGATCTTACTTATCGATAATTATGACAGCTTTTCTTATAACCTCTACCAGCTCATTGGCGAAATAGATCCGAATATCAAAGTCATCCGTAATGATGAAATGACAGTTGATGAGATAAAAGAACTAACACCCGACCGCATGATTCTTTCTCCCGGTCTGGGCAGACCTGAAGATGCAGGCATGATTGTTGAAGCCGTAAAAATACTCGGGAAGGAAATTCCGATTCTCGGTGTTTGTCTCGGACATCAGGCAATATGTACGGCATTTGGTTCAACCATTACTTACGCAAAAGAACGGATGCATGGAAAACAATCGGATGTCAAATTTGACATAAATTGTCCGTTGTTTGCGGGCTGTCCTGAAACTGCTCCCGTTGCCAGGTATCATTCTCTTGCGGCAGATGCCGACACAATTTCCGAATGTCTGAAGATCACCGCCTTTACTGCGGACGGAGAGGTAATGGCAGTGCAGCATAAAGAATATCCGATCTACGGGGTACAATTTCATCCTGAATCCATAATGACACCGGATGGAAAGCAAATGCTTAGGAATTTTATAAAGGAGATATGAGTCATGATCAAAGAAGCCATTGTAAAAATCGTCAATAAAGAAGACCTCACTTACGATGAGGCATATTCTGTTATGAATGAAATCATGAGCGGTGAAACAACAGCGACGCAGAACGCTGCATTTCTTGCAGCCTTGTCAACCAAAAGTGCCAGAGCAGAAACAACCGATGAAATTGCCGGATGTGCGGCCGCTATGAGAGCGCATGCCATGAAGGTCGAAACAGGAATGGATCTTTTTGAAATTGTAGGAACCGGTGGTGATAATGCGCACAGCTTCAATATTTCCACTACATCAGCTCTGGTTGCCGCTGCAGGAGGTATGAAAGTGGCCAAACATGGAAACCGTGCAGCATCCTCACAATGCGGAACGGCAGATTGTCTGGAAGCCCTCGGCGTAAACATTCAGCAGAGCCCTGAGAGGTGCCTGGAGCTTCTGGATGAAGTGGGAATGTGTTTTTTCTTCGCACAGAAATATCATACTTCAATGAAACATGTGGGAGCAATCCGCAAGGAGTTGGGATTCCGTACGGTGTTCAACATCCTCGGCCCTCTTACCAATCCGGGGACACCTTCTATGCAGCTTCTCGGTGTGTATGACGAGTATCTTGTGGAACCATTGGCACAGGTATTGATTCAGCTTGGTATCAGGCGCGGGATGGTTGTGTATGGGCAGGATAAGCTGGACGAAATCTCCATGAGCGCACCAACCACGATATGTGAGATTCGAGACGGCTGGTTCAAATCTTCAGTGATCACACCGGAAGATTTCGGGTTCGAAAGATGTACGAAAGAAGATTTGAAGGGTGGTGCGCCTGAAGAAAACGCAAAAATTACCCTTGCCATTCTAAATGGAGAAAGAGGTTACAAGAGAAATGCTGTGCTTTTAAATGCCGGCGCGGCACTTTACATTGGTGGAAAATCAGACAGTATGAAAGAGGGTATCGCACTTGCCGCAGAAATCATTGACTCAGGCAAGGCGCTGGAAACACTGAATAAGCTCATTGAAGTCAGCAACCGTTCGGAGGTGTGAGTATGACGATTTTAGATCAGCTTGCCGGATGCGCCCGAGAGCGCACCGGGCAGGCAAAGTTAAAAATATCACTTGAAGAGTTGAAACAGCAGGCGTTATCCCTGCCGAAAGGAAATTTTACATTTGAAAAAGCAATCAAAAAACCAGGACTTTCTTTTATCTGCGAGTGCAAAAAAGCCTCTCCATCCAAAGGGATCATTGCTCAGGAGTTTCCATATCTGCAGATTGCAAAGGACTATGAAGTGGCAGGGGCAGACTGTATTTCGGTACTGACCGAACCAAAATGGTTTCTTGGAAGTGACGAGTATCTGAAAAAAATTGCCGGCGCGGTTTCTGTTCCCTGTCTGCGCAAGGATTTTACGGTGGATGAGTACATGATCTACGAGGCAAAGGTGTTAGGCGCATCAGCGGTGCTTTTGATCTGCTCTATATTGAGTGAGGAACAAATAAAAGAATATATCAGTATTTGCGATGAGCTGGGACTTTCTGCTTTGGTGGAGACACACGATGAATGCGAAGTGAGAATGGCATTAAATGCCGGGGCACGTATGATAGGAGTCAACAATCGCAATCTCAAAGATTTCTCGGTGGACACCGGCAATAGCCGCAGATTCAGAAAGCTGATTCCGCCGGATGTACTGTTTGTTTCTGAAAGTGGTGTAAGCAGTGCCGAAGATGTAAGAAAACTCTGTGAGATCGGTGCGGATGCTGTTTTAATTGGAGACACACTTATGAGAGCAGAGAATAAAGCAGCCAAGCTTGCCGAATTGAGAGGTGTGCTATGACAAAAATGAAGCTCTGTGGGCTGTTTCGCCCGTGTGATATAGATGCAGCTAATGAATTGAAACCAGAATATATTGGTTTTGTGTTTGCACCGAAAAGCAGACGATATGTAATGCCTGAAGAAGCAGCAGAATTAAAAAAACTGCTTGATCCTGACATTCAAGCAGTTGGGGTATTTGTAAATGAAGTGCCTAAACGGATTGCGGCTCTCTTAAATAAAGGAATTATTGATATTGCCCAACTTCATGGCGTTGAAGATGAAAATGAGATCAATCAACTGAGGGCGCTTACGGATAAACCGATCATCAAGGCTTTTTGTATAAAAAAGTCAGAAGATATTACAGATGCTGAATCCTGCTTAGCAGATTATATTCTGCTTGATTCCGGCGAAGGGACAGGAACTGTATTTGACTGGAAGAAGATACAAAACATACAAAGACCGTATTTCCTCGCTGGCGGGCTTTCCATTGATAATGTAGAAAATGCGGTGAGACAATTAAACCCGTATGCGGTCGATGTCAGTTCAGGCATTGAGACAGATGGGCTAAAAGATAAAACGAAAATGGCGGCATTTGTTGCCGCTGTCAGAAAGGAAGAACGATTATGACGAATCCAAACGGACGCTTCGGGATTCACGGTGGACAGTATATTCCCGAAACATTGATGAATGCAGTGATTGAACTGGAAGAAGCATATAACAACTATAAAAACGATCCTGAATTTAACCGGGAGCTTACAGAACTTTTGAATGAATACGCAGGCAGACCATCCAGATTGTACTATGCAGAGAAAATGACCAAAGACCTTGGCGGCGCCAAAATATATCTCAAACGTGAGGATCTCAATCATACCGGTGCGCATAAAATCAACAATGTACTGGGGCAGGCTCTGCTTGCAAAAAAGATGGGAAAAACAAGGCTGATCGCTGAAACCGGAGCTGGTCAGCATGGTGTTGCCACTGCAACTGCTGCAGCCCTTATGGGGATGGAGTGCGTGGTGTTTATGGGCGAAGAAGATACCGTTCGCCAGGCGCTTAATGTATATCGTATGAGACTGCTTGGAGCAGAGGTGATTCCGGTTAAAACAGGAACGGCAACTCTGAAAGATGCAGTTTCTGAAGCAATGCGTGAGTGGACTTCTCGCATTTCCGATACGCATTATTGTCTCGGCTCAGTTATGGGACCGCATCCGTTTCCGACGATTGTGCGTGATTTTCAGGCAGTGATCTCCAAAGAAATCAAAGATCAGATGCTTGTTAAAGAAGGAAGATTGCCGGATGCGGTGATAGCCTGTGTAGGCGGTGGTTCCAATGCAATCGGCAGTTTTTATCACTTTATTGAAGATGAGAATGTCAGACTGATCGGCTGTGAAGCGGCAGGAAGGGGCGTTGATACATTGGAAACAGCAGCCACGATTGCAACTGGAAGACTTGGTATTTTTCATGGAATGAAGTCTTACTTTTTCCAGGATCAGTACGGTCAGATCGCTCCTGTTTATTCCATTTCCGCCGGCCTGGATTATCCCGGGGTAGGTCCTGAACACTCTTATCTGCATGATATCGGCAGAGCCGAATATGTGCCGGTTACGGATGATGAAGCAGTAAATGCATTTGAATATCTTGCAAAGATGGAAGGTATTATTCCGGCAATCGAATCGGCGCATGCAGTTGCTCACGCGATGAAGATTGCACCGGCAATGGATCCGAATAAAATCATTGTGATTACTATTTCAGGCAGAGGTGATAAGGACTGCGCCGCGATTGCCCGTTACAGAGGGGAGGATATTTATGAGTAACATTAAAAAAGCATTTGAAAAAGGAAAGGCTTTTATCGCCTTTATTACTTGCGGCGATCCGGATCTGGAAACAACAGCCAGGGCTGTCCGGGCTGCCGCAGAGAATGGTGCAGATCTCATCGAACTTGGCATACCGTTCTCTGATCCTACCGCAGAAGGTTCCGTCATTCAGGGTGCAAATTTAAGAGCATTAAATGGAGGAATCACTACGGATAAAATATTTGCATTCGTAAAAGAGCTGCGGAAAGATGTAACAGTGCCAATGGTTTTTATGACTTATGCAAATGCAGTTTTCTCCTACGGTGCCCAAAAGTTTATTTCTGCGTGTCGGGAGATTGAGATTGACGGATTGATTCTTCCTGATCTGCCATTTGAGGAGAAAGAAGAATTTCATTCGATCTGCAGTCAGTATGGTGTGGATCTGATATCTTTAATCGCTCCAACCTCTAAAAACAGGATTGCAATGATCGCAAAAGAAGCGGAAGGTTTCATTTATATCGTTTCCAGTCTCGGAGTGACAGGTGTGAGAAGTGAAATCAAGACGGATTTGGATTCGATCGTAAAAGTGATAAGAGAAAATACGGATGTACCCTGTGCAATCGGGTTCGGCATTTCCACGCCTGAGCAGGCAAAGAAAATGGCAGATATCTCGGATGGAGCCATTGTAGGCTCCGCGATTATCAAGCTTTTGGAAAAACATGGAAAAGAGGCGCCGGATTACATAGGTGAGTATGTAAGATCCATGAAGAACGCCATAAGGTAAATCTCTTCTGGAGAATTATGAACTTCGGTGGTAAAATGGATTATCATACAGGAAAAGGAACTCAAAAGGCTGTGTTTTTTATGCCTGAATATCTTTTCTGCTGTACTTCCAATAAGCGGTTAAAATCCCGATTACAGCAAACAGCATCCCCGTCAAAACCATACCGGTATTCAGACTGCCGTTTTCAACAATATCTGCTCCGTTTGCATAACCAAACGGGGTGATGTATTTCAGAAATTTTGCCTGATCGGAGATATTGGCAATAATGTTCAGGAAATACATCATTGTGGCAATGCCAAGTCCGATGCCGAGTCCGCTGCGGCGCAGGAATGCGGAGATTCCAAAACAGATGCCGGCAAGCTCAATCTGGATCAGAAAATAGGCAAGATGCAGCAGGCAGATTTCTTTCCAGAGTATTTCTTCACCGATCAGTGAAATGGATCCAACGGAAAACAGGAACACGATTACATTCAATATCAGAAGCTGGAACAAGACAGAGGTCAGTTTTTCCGTGAGAATCTTTTTTCTGCTGATCGGGTGTGCGAATAAAAATTCTGCAGTGTGTTCTTTCTCCTCTTTGGCAAGGCTACTGACTGCAATAAGAGATGCAAAGAATGCACCGCCCAGCCCTAAAATATTGCCACATTCTGTTGCGTAGAAACCGATCAGAGTGCCAAAATTCAGACGATCCATACCAAATGCTGAACTAAAGGCTCCCATAGAGGAGAACATTTCGTTCATGTCTTCCATTTCTCCCTTCATTTCCGGATACAGGAACACACAGATGATAATAAAAAATCCGATAGAAGCAGTCCAGACGGCAAGTGATTTCCATCCCTGTTTTAATTCATGTTTGATTAGGATCATACCTGTTCACCTCCGTTTTCATAGTAGTGCAGAAAAATTTCATCCAGATCAGGGTCCGAAATGGAAAGATCGGTGATCGTTCCGGCTGAGAGTGTTTCAAGGAGCCGATGGATATCTCCACCGTAAAGAAAGCTGAAAATACCGTCATTTTCCTTCAGGTCACGAATTTCTTCCAGAGAATCAAGCGATACCTGTCCCTGTACGCTGATCCGCTTGGCATTTGTTTTAGAAAGCGCCTCCACACGGTCACAGGCAATGATCCGCCCTTCTCGGATGATCGCGGCTCTCGTACAATTCCGTTGAATTTCTGAGAGGACATGGCTGGAAAGAAATACGGTAGCTCCCTGTTCATTGCGCTCTCGGATAATATGGAAAAACTCCCTCTGCATCAGAGGATCCAGACCACTTGTCGGTTCATCTAAGATCAGAAGCTTTGGCTGATGTTGGAGTGCAGATACGATTGCTACTTTTTTTCGATTACCGAAAGATAATTCATCGACCTTCCGGTTGACATCCAGCTGCAGACGTCTGCATAGTATCTCTCTTTCTGCAGAACAGTCTTTGTGATGAAGATCAGCAGATAATTTTAACAGGTCTTTGACTTTCATTCCACGGTAGAATACCGCCTCAGACGGCAGGTAGCCGATGTGGGAACGAATTTGGGGATTGCGCCGCCGGATTGTCTCATCAAAAATCTTTGCCTGACCGGATGAGGGCGTGATCAGGCCGAGCAGTGTACGTATCGTGGTGGATTTACCGGCGCCGTTTGGACCGATAAAGCCAAAGAATTCCCCTTCTTTTACATCCAGGTTTAAATTTAAGATTCCCCTGGATTTTCCGTAATATTTGGTTAGATTTGATAGTTGGATCGCATTCATAAAGTTACCTCTCTGTCCGCAAGTAAATGGATTTCCAGAAATCAATCAGTTTTATAAAATCCGCTTCGATCTCATCAACATTGATATGATCATGCTGCAGCTTTTCCCAGATATATCCTTCAGATGCCCATAGCATATCGAGATACATCATTTCCAGATCAAGTCCTTCAATAAAATGTTCCGGATTCAGATTTAACAGGACGGTATTTGTCTTAAAATCAGCGTATTTTGCAATGCTTTCCTGAATCGCAGGGCGTACATCTGGATCTTTTTCATAATATGCTTTCATTACAAATGTACCCATATGCGGATATCTGCGCATGATCTCCAGCTTTGCCTGAAGACCTAAATTCATGGAATCGAACAGATCAGTCTGCTCATAACAGCCGCTTTTTTCCAGAGCCTCCATGGTAATCTGCGCACATTTTTCCCATAGAAAAAGATACAGTTCTCTTTTGTTGTAAAAATAGTGAAACAACAGGGATTTACTGATACCTGCAGCATCGGCAATTTCACTTGTAGGGCTCTTCTTATAAGAGTTCTGTGAGAATACACAAAATCCCGCATTGAGAATCGCCTCCTGTTTCTGGATAGGCAGTGCAAAAAATTTTTTGTTCATGATCTTCTTCCTCCTTAACCGCTGCGGTTAATTTTAATTATACGCCGTTGACCGTTTTTGAGAAGACCTAAAGAAAAAAGGATTGAAAAAATCTCTTCGTCCGACAATGTATAAATTGAGAAATGCATGTAAGAACTGACTCCTTTCGGGTGAAAGTGTAGCGTGCCGGTTTAGTATGTATTATAAAGAAAGAGGCGAAAGACATGATGGTGGAAAAATATGACAGCGAAAAAAACACTATTACTGTTCAGCCTTTTGAAAGGAGGAATACGATGCAATTGAATATTGCAACAGACTATGCCATTCGTATAGTCATCTATATGGCAAAGCAGCGGAGAATAGTGTCATCCAGAGAGTTGTCAGAGAATCTGAAAATTTCACAGCCTTTTATTTATAAGATTATGAGGAAATTGAATCATGCGGGGATTTTGGCCATAAATACGGGAATTCATGGCGGGTATATTTTGCAAAAAGAGACAGAACAGATTAATTTATTCGAGATTATGGATACCATGGAAAAAACCATGAAATGGAATCGATGCCTTGAGGATGACCGGTATTGCAGCTGTTTTGCAACAGAGGCATGTCGTTTGAGAGAAACGTACCTCAAAATGCAGGAGCATTTTGAAAATGAACTAAAGGAAACTACAATACAGAAAATTATTAAGTGATATGTGTTTCATATCAAAATAATACACCAACAAAGACCCGCATGATTATTTAAAAATGAGATCTTGTGGGTCTTGTTGAGAATGCTGAAGAAGGTGACAGTATTTCTGAATTATGTTGGAAGTTCAAAAAGCAGCGTGGTAAAACAACTCTGATTATGTAATAATGAAGGAAAGAAAGTACCGTATAAATAGAAAATGAAAGAGGAGAGGGATATATGGATTTGAGTGAACAGGATTTAAAGAAAATCAAATCGTTACATGTGATGTTGAAAATGCCCATATGGATATTGGAAAGAGAGACAAATCGGGTTTTGAAAAGCTACAAATCAATTTATAAGCATCCGATTTCATATGAATTTAAAGAAAAAAATATTTCAGATGAGGTTGTACAGTTTTACAGCGGGATGTTAAATGAAATTTTTCTGTGCTTATGGTATCAGGATGTCAGAATTGTAATTGGAGCGTTTCGAATAAATAATGTTACCAGCACAGAGTTTTCTCATGTATATGACAATCTGACTCCGGAAAATAAGAAAATTTTGTCAGAAAAAGAATGCTGGGAATATTACTCTTCACTTCCGGTATATCCACTGGGAGATATTCGGGATTATCTGATCCTTCTTGGATTTTTGTTTGATATGAATTTGGAAGAGATTTATTCTGAAGAGCTGCATAAACAAGTGGGCGAAAATCAGCTGGAGTTGGTGCGGAAATCAGCAGAAGATACAGCATATGAGACATTCTGGGTAGAGCAGTATACATTTTATTATGAAAATAAGATCATGAATCTTGTCAGTCAGGGAGACCTGGAATTATTAAAAAGTGGTCTTGCAGAAATGGGAACGAGAGACACTGCAATCATACATTTTACAAAAGAGCTTCATGGTGTTTCCAATCAGGCAAGAACATCACTGATCCGATGTATCCTGCAACATATTAACTTGAAAATTTATGACACGATTAAAGTTACAGAGCTTGCAAAGCAGTTCTATTTGTCAGAAAGTGCTCTTCGTCGCAGATTTAAGGAGGAAGTAGGGATATCCATTAATGAATATGTCAATCAGAGAAAAATTGAAGAATCGAAGATGATGCTCCAGTCGGGCGTATCGGTAGGAGAAATCGCACGGAGATTGAGTTTTTATGATTTGTCACACGGACGTTTAAAAAGTATACAGGTATGACACCGCAGTATTTCAGAGATACGAATGTTGTAGCATAGGAAAAAGTGATATATTATGAGTATTTTAGAGTTTGTACTTCTTTTTGTATTACCCTCTTTTCCGGGTTTTGTGATGGGAGCGGGATTGATTGAATTTGGATTTGGTGTGGAACAATCTGCCACTTCAACCTGGATGTGCGATTGTATAGAAAGTGAGACAAGATCTGCTTACAGTTCGATCTTCAGTACGATTCAGAGTGTTGCCGGATTTATTATTATGAATCTTTTGGGAGTGCTGACCGAATGGAACGGAGTCAATGCGGCATGGTGTGTGGCAGCAGTGGCGATGGGAGTGGATATTGTGATATTGGTTATTTTTAGCAGAAAGTACAGAAATCGTGTATAAATGGAAGATATTAAAAAACAGTCGGCGTACCTGTTGGTATGTCGGCTGTTTTGTGCTATGATAAAAAACGGATTGTGAAAAAAATAAAAGTTTACCATAGTAAAAGAGGAGTTGATTACATATGACAAAAAAGCAACTTGCACTGGAGATCATAGAACGACTTCGCACGGCGTATCCGGATGCGGATTGTACGCTCGATTATGACCACAGTGAGGCGTGGAAGCTTCTGGTAGGAGTGCGTCTGGCAGCACAATGTACAGATGAGAGAGTCAATATTGTTGTAAAAGATCTGTATGCAAAGTTTCCAGATGTAAATGCACTGGCAGAAGCAGATCCACAGGAGATTGAAGTGATCGTAAGACCTTGCGGGCTTGGGAAAAGCAAAGCGAGAGATATCAGCGCCTGTATGAGGATTCTGCGTGATGAGTATCATGGAGAAGTGCCGGATGATTTTGATGCGTTATTAAAACTTCCGGGAGTCGGAAGAAAAAGTGCCAATCTGATCATGGGCGATGTATTCGGAAAACCGGCGATCGTGACAGATACACACTGTATCCGTCTGGTCAATCGAATGGGACTTGTAGATGGAATCAAAGAGCCGAAAAAGGTAGAGATGGCTTTGTGGAAGATCATTCCTCCGGAGGAGGGCAGCAGCTTTTGCCATCGTCTTGTATATCATGGAAGAGAAATCTGTACTGCAAGGACAGCACCATATTGTGACAGATGTTGTCTGTTTGATATCTGCAAAAAAAGAGGTGTTTAGAAATGAAAGCAAAAGGACAGATGTCAGAATCCATGCCGTTGGCAATTTTTCTTACATTGGCCGGAGGTTTGCAGGATGCCTATTCTTATAATTGCAGAGGCAAAGTATTTGCCAATGCCCAGACAGGAAATATTGTACTTTTGGGACAGAATCTTGCAGAGGGAAACTGGGGCGTTGCGCTTCGTTATCTGATTCCGTTGCTGGCGTTTATCAGTGGTGTTTATGTGGCAGTCCGCATTCAGAATCTGTGCAAAGAAAGCGAAAAAATCCACTGGAGACAGATTGTGCTGGTCATTCAGATCATATTGCTGTTTTTGGTAGGCTTGTTTCCGCAGAGTATGAATGTACCGGCCAATGCGATGATGTCATTCAGTTGTGCGATGCAGGTAAATGCCTTCCGGAAATTCCACGGGATTCCGTGTGCAACGACCATGTGTATCGGAAATATGCGAAGTGCGACAGAAATGCTCTGTAAATATCAGGTAACGGGCAATAAGGAACTGAAGAAAAAAAGTATGCATTATTACTTTGTAATTCTGGTTTTTGCGGTTGGAGCGGCCATGGGAGCATTATTCAGCCGGCAGATTGGTGATCGGACGATCTGGATTGCGGCGATACTGCTGCTGGCAGGATTTGTTTTGATGTTCATAAAAGAGGATAGAGAAGACGTGAGAAGATAAATCTGCAAGATTTGTTCTCTATTCTTGCATAATAGAAACTATGGGTGTATCCTAAGAACGTATTTGATCAAAATGATTTGACAGAAGATAAAGAGGGGGCAAAAAAGTGGATACACAAAAGCATCTATTTGATAACAAGAAACTGGCGGCGCTATTGATTCCGCTTGCAATCGATCAGCTTTTGAATTCCTTTATGGGAACTGTGGATACTCTGGTAGTCAGTAATCTTGGTTCGGCAGCGATTTCAGCGGTGACGCTGGTGGATTCCATCAATATTCTGATCGTACAGGCATTTTTTGCACTGGCATCCGGGGGAACGGTAGTCTGCTCGCATTATCTGGGATGTAAAAAGCAGGATCATGCAAAGGAGGCGGCAAGACAGCTGATTTTTATCACATTTTGTCTGTCAGCTCTGATTGGAATCATCTGTTTTTTATTTAATGGCCAGATTCTGGGGCTGATCTTCGGAGAAGTCGAAGAGAACGTGATGACAAATGCAAAGCAGTACTTTTTCTTTTCTGCCATCTCCTATCCATTTATTGCATTGTACGATGACGGTTCCTGTATTCTGAGAGCACAGGAGAACAGCAGTCTTCCGATGAAGATCTCGATTTGTTCGAATATTGTAAATATTGTGCTGAATATCTGGTTTGTATGGGGGCTTCATCTTGGTGTGGCAGGCTCTGCCTGTGCAACGCTGCTTGCAAGAATGTTTGCCATGTTTGTAGTTATGTACAAACTTCGAAAACCAGATCTGGAAATCCCCGTGTACGATTACTTTACGATTCGTCCGCAGTGGAAAGAGATCAGAAGAATCTTGAATATCGGAATTCCTTCAGGAATTGAAAACAGTATGTTCCAGTTTGGAAAGCTGGCAATCCAGTCTACAGTTTCTCTGATGGGAACGGCTGCCATTGCGGCTCAGGGAATGGCAAATCTGATTGAAAATCTGAATGGAATCCTGGCGATCGGAGTTGGTGTCGGGCTGATGACCGTTGTGGGAGAAAGTCTCGGCGCCGGTCGTAAGGATGAAGCGATTTATTATGTGAAAAAGCTGAGTATTGTTTCAGAGGTCGTAATTGTAATTTCCTGTCTTGTGATGTATATTCTCGTCTATCCAATTACAAAATTCGGGGGAATGGAAGCGGAGAGTGCAAGACTTTGTATTCATATGGTAACCTGGATCACAATTGTCAAACCTGTTGCATGGGTATTTTCTTTCATTCCGGCATATGGATTCCGTGCGGCTGGAGATGTGAAGTTTACAATGACCGTATCAGTACTTTCGATGTGGTTTTGCAGAGTGCTTCTTGCAATGATTCTCGCAAGAGGATTCGGAATGGGACCGATGGCGGTATGGATCGGAATGTTTGCAGACTGGTCTGTACGTGGAATCATTTATGCGATTCGGCTGAAAAATAAAAAATGGCTGAATCATCAGGTAATCGGTTAAAAAAGAATAATTTCAGAAAAAAACAACATTCTAGTAGAGAGGTTTCAAAACTGGGATGTTGTTCTTTTTTTGACACAATCTGGGAAATTCAGGAAAAAGAATTGCATAATTCCTAGTTTTATGGTAGGGTTTAAATCAGTAATAGTTATTATTTTAGTATAAAAGTGAGGGAGATTGATATGATGAATATTCAAAAAGCAGCAGTGATAGGATGTGGATTTGTAGGAGCATCTACGGCGTTCAGCCTGGTACAGAAGGGGTTGTTTTCAGAGCTGGTTCTGATCGATGCGAACAAGGAGAAGGCAGAAGGCGAGGCCATGGACCTCAGTCATGGAAGACCGTTTGTTCATTCCATGAAGATTTATGCAGGGGATTATGATGATATCAGTGACTGTGCTTTGATCATCATTACAGCGGGAGCAAACCAGAAACCAGGAGAGACAAGACTGGATTTAGTACACAAAAATGTGGCGATCTTCAAATCAATTATTCCGGAGATTACAAAACGAAATTTTGAGGGAAACCTTCTGATCGTGGCAAACCCGGTGGATATTCTGACATATGCGGCATTGAAGATTTCCGGTTATCCAAAAGAGCGTGTGTTTGGAAGCGGAACAGTTCTGGATTCTGCAAGATTTCGCTATCTGTTGAGTGAACATCTGGATGTGGACAGCAGAAGTGTTCATGCGTTTATCATCGGAGAGCATGGAGACAGTGAGCTGGCTGTCTGGAGCAGTGCGAATGTTGCGGGAATTGATATCCATGATTTCTGTGAGCTGCGCGGCCATTATGAGCATGATGCGGCAATGGAGCGGATTTATAAAGAAGTTCGCGACAGTGCATATGAGATCATTGAGCGAAAGGGTGCGACCTATTACGGAGTAGCCATGGCAGTAGGCAGAATTGCAGAAAGTATTATCCGTGATGAAAATTCTGTTCTTCCGGTTTCCAGTCTGATGGAGGGCGAATATGGATTGGAAGATCTTTGTATCAGTGTTCCGACTCTGGTTTCCCAGAAAGGAGCAGAGCAGGTGCTTGAGATTCCATTGGATGAAAAAGAGCACAAGAAACTGAGACAGTCTGCCGCGGAATTGAAAAAAGTCCTGGAAACTCTGGACTTATAGGACATTGACGATAACATATTTTTTGTGATATCCTTGTACGAATGGGGTGTTTTTTATACACCTGAAAAGGAGAGAAAGAACGGGGATACAAACGATGGATGTTATTGTGATCATGTGTATTGGAGTGCTGGCCGGCAAATTTTTATTGCCGCGCAATTTAAACAGGTGGAATCAGATCTTGCAGGTAGTGTGCACACTGCTTCTGATTTTTTCCATGGGAGTTCTGCTGGGAAGCCGGGAAAACTTTCTGGAAGAACTTTCTACATTGGGAATTCAGAGTGTGATTTTCTTTTTGCTGCCGTCTGTGGGATCGGTTCTTCTGGTCTATCCTCTGACCAGACGTTTTTTAGAAAATAAAAAGACTGGAAAGGGGAGAAAATAGACATGGTATATCTGGCAATCATTGCGTTGCTTGGCGGCATTGCCTGCGGAATGACAGGATTGGATGAGAACGTGATCGTATCATGGATTACTTCGAATAAAGATATGATCTTATACCTGCTAATGTTTCTGGTAGGAATCAGCATTGGTTTCAATCAGGGGATTGTCAGTAAGATCAAGGAATATCATATTAAAATTTTTGTGATTCCCCTGGGAATCGTAGTTGGCTCTATTTTAGGAGGAATCGCGGGAGGACTTCTGACAGGGATGCCGCTTGGTGAGAGTACAGCCATTGCCAGTGGACTTGGATGGTACAGTCTTTCCGGGGTTACCATTGGCAATCTGGCGGGAGCACAGGCGGGAAGTATCGCATTTTTAAGTAATCTGCTGCGGGAGATATTTTCATTTTTCAGCATCCCATGGATTTCGAAAAAACTGAATTATTATACCTGTATCGCTCCGGCAGGGGCAACCAGTGAGGATACGACACTGCCGATGATGATACGGTATACGAATGAAGAGACCGTGGTACTGTCTGTGTTTAACGGAGTGATCTGTTCTGCGCTGGTGCCGTTTCTGATTTCGTTTTGTTATAATATTTTTTAAAAATATGAGGACAGTGTGTAATCAATGTTTTGCAAAACAGGAGGTTTTACAAAATACTTACGAATCTTTAACAAGTTTAGCATGGATATAAAATGAAGAACATGACATAATTAAACCCAACGATAGTGGAACTGAAAGGAATTTTCATAATGGGGGGAAGTGATGAATCTTCTATTGTACCGATTTTTCCGCGCACAGATTTATGGGATTTTAATGTTTTATGTGAAAGATCTTCAAAAACAACACAGAAAAAGAAATCTCGTTGCATGGAGATTAATGGCGCTTGTCTGGATACTGGATATTATTATATTGTACAAGGGCAGTTCTTATTTTCCGATTTCCTATTTTGTGGAGCCAATGGTGTTCTTTGTAGTGTGTTTTGTGGTAGTACCATGTTTCTGGGAAGTTTCTACTTGCCCGGCGTGTGGAAGACGAATTTTTTTTCGACCGCTGGTGTCAGGTCATTGTCCAAAGTGTAAGAGTAAACTTATTCTCTTTTCGTAGTATTTAAAATGTGATTGTGCAGGAAAATCTGTGACTGAAACAGCTTGCACAGTAAAAAGGGGAAGCCTGCAATTTATAACGTGCAGTATTCCCCTTCTTTTATAGTCTTTATAATCAGGTTACCGTAAAAATGTATTGATCACATGTAAAATCCCATCTTCATCATTGGACTTCGTGATAAAATCGGCCGTTTCTTTGACGATCGGCTGTGCGTTTTCCATGGCAACGCCAAGTCCGGCATATTCGATCATGGAAATGTCATTGAATCCATCTCCGCAGCAGATCATAGAATCTGCAGTCAGTCCGATGCTGTTTAGCAGTTTTTGCAGGGAGTATGCCTTGTCGATATTCTGTGGCATGATCTCCAGGAAAAACGGCTCAGACCGGTAAATATTCAGCAGCTTATGAAACTTCTGCTGAAGGTGCGGCATCAGTTCTTCCAGAATAGATGGTTCTCCTGCAATCAACAGTTTGTTGACAGGAAAAGTCAGCCGGGATACGAAATCCGGTACTTGTACGATTTCCATTTTATTGATGAAAGATTCTTTTTCGGTATATTCGTTGGAAGCAATACCGGAGAGGATCTTGTCACCGTCATAAGTCAGAATATCCAGTCCCGGATAGGTGGATGTAATTTCATAGATCGGCGCAATCACGTCGGCAGGCAGAGTACGATTATAGACGATCTCTCCTGTGGAGCACTGAGTGATCCTGGCTCCATTGAAGGAGAGCATATATCCGCCGTATTTGGAAAGATTCAGCTTTTCTGCCAGAGGAACGATACCGTTGATCGGGCGTCCGCTGGCAAGTACAACTTTCTTTCCTTCTTCCTGAATCTCGATGAGTGCCTGTTTTGTCGATTCTGTAAGTTCTTTTCTGGAATTGGTCAAAGTGCCGTCCAGATCAAGAACGAGCATCTGGTAGTCCATATGTTACCTCTCTTTTAGTACATTGACGATCTCGGAAAACTTCATACCATTGGAAGCTTTGACAAGAACTGTATCCTTTGGATTTAAAATGCGGTCTGCCTGTTCGAAAAAGTCATCTTTTGTTTCAAAATAAAATACCTGTGTTTTGGAACACTGTTCACTTGCGCCGGTTGCCATATGTTCTGAGAGCTGTCCGATGCAGACAAGTATATCGATGCCAAGGTCAGCAGCATATTTTCCGACCTCATAGTGCATCTGTTTTTCTGTCGGTCCCAGTTCAAACATATCGCCAAGGACTGCAACCTGACGAGTGTCTGCCTTTGCAAGAACATCCAGAGATGCTTTTGTGGAAGCCGGATTGGCATTGTAGCAGTCATCAATGATCGTAAGGGAATCTGTCTCGATCAGATTGTTACGTCCTGCCAGAGGAACTAAAGCTTCAATGCCGGCTTTGATCTCTTCGTCGTTCATTCCCAGTGCATACCCTGCGGCAATGCCGGCAAGTGCATTGAGAACCATATGTTCTCCCGGAATCGAGATGTGTGCAGAGAAGGTTGAATTTGGTGTGTGGAAGACGGCATTGGTACCGCGCAGTCCGCAGGATTCTACCTGATCCGCGTAAAAATCCCGGCTGTCATCCAGACCAAAGAAGACCGGCTGGATTCCGTTTGCAGGGTGAACGGTTGAGAGTTTATCATCATCCCCGTTTAAGATAATGGAACCGTTCGGGTTCATATAGAGGAAAATCTCCGTTTTGGCTTTCAAAATACCGTCTCTGGACTTTAAATGCTCCAGATGGGCAACTCCGATATTGGTGATGACGCAGATGTCAGGACGGGCAATCTTTGCAAGCCGTTCCATCTCGCCGAAATTGCTGATACCAAGTTCCAGCACGGCAACCTCATGTTCTTCGCGGATATTGAAGATCGTAAGCGGGAGCCCGATCTCGTTGTTGAAGTTTCCGGCTGTTTTCAATACGTCATATTTTTCTCCAAGCACAGATGCGATCATTTCTTTGGTGCTGGTCTTTCCCACACTTCCGGTGACACCTACGACTTTCAGATTAAGGCTTTTCCGATAGTGCTCGGCAATATCCTTCAATGCCTGTTCACAGGAGGTGACCAGAATGTATGGATAAGAGGCATTTTCAATCCGTTTTTCGGAGAGCGCACACAGAGCGCCGTCCCGGATCGTCTGCGGGATGAACATGTGTCCGTCTACTCTTGTACCGCGAATGGCGATAAACAGACAGTCTTTTTCTACTTTCCGGCTGTCGATCACAACGCTGGAAACTTCTTTATAATAACTTTCGTCATCGCCGTAATAAATTCCACCACAGGCAACGGCGATTTCTTTCAATGTCATGTTTTTCATAAACGTTCCATCCTTTATTGTATTTGCTTACTGATATCTTGCTTCCATGGATTTCTGGATGATCAGCTCGCACAGATCTCCGTATTCAATTCCGTCTGCAAGTGCTTCTTTTGGAAGGAGGCTTGCAGAAGTCATGCCCGGAAGGGTATTCATTTCCAGGCAGTACAGATTGCCGTCTGCGTCCAGGATAAAGTCAGCCCGGCTGTATACATTCAGCTTCAATGCCTGGAAAGCGCGGACTGTGAGAGCTTTCATGCGCTCTGCAATCTCTTCGCTGATATCGGCAGGGCATACTTCTTCAGTCGCATTTGCCTGATATTTGTTGGCATAGTCAAACCATCCGCTTTTTGGAATGATTTCGATCGGAGGAAGTGCTTTTCCATCGATCACGCCGCATGCAAATTCGCGGCCTTTGATGTAAGTTTCGATGACCACTTCGTTTTCATAACGGAAAGAATTTTTCAGTGCCTGACGGTATTCGTCTTCTGTATTTACAATATATACTCCGATGCTGGAGCCGCCGGAGCATGGCTTTACAACGACCGGGAAGGAAAGTCCCAGAGATTCCAGGGAACAGTCACTGTCTTCTTTATACAGGCAGACTCCGAAAGGTGTGTCCACACCGGCTTCCATAAAAATCTGTTTGGTGAGTCCTTTATCCATGGCAACGGCACATCCAAGCGAGTCAGGTCCTGTGTAGCGGATTCCGAGCAGATCAAATGAAGCCTGCAGCTTTCCGTTTTCTCCTTCTCCGCCGTGAAGTCCGAGGAAGGTCATATCTGCCAGGCGGCAGAGTTCGATGACATTCGGACCGAAGAAGCAGTCAGACTGATCCGGACGGGAAGCTTTTACAGCTGCAAGATCCGGCTCTGTTTCGGAAATATTCTTTGCGATTTCCAGACCGTGTCCGGGCAGTGTAAAGACGTCTTCCAGATTCTCGGGTGCGTTCTCAAGGCCGAGAAATACATCCAGAAGAAATGCATCGTGTCCTTTCTCCAGTAATGTGTTACAGATTCCGGCAGCAGAAGCGAGAGAAACGTCGCGTTCTGTACTGAGTCCGCCGGCTAATACGATAATTTTCATGATGATCTCCTATCTTATTTATTTACTTCATTTAACAGTTTTGCTTTTGTGTCATAGAGCTTCCGGGACAAATCCACATAAACTTTGTGTGGATATAAGAGACGTTTTGTCTCATCCCAGAGAGTCTCTTTTTCCTGTTTGCAATATGCTGCGATCTCCATGACAGAAGGAGAAGTGTAGACACATTCTCCGTGGATGAAGATTGGTTGTAACATCTCACGCATCGTGTAGCTTCCGCCCGGAAGACGAGTCTTTTTCCAGGTTTCGTTTGGATCGAATAAAAGCAGTTCTTCGGATGTGTCATAGGTCTCGTCCGCAAAACAGATCAGATCCGCACGAAGCTTTCCGGTCTCTTTATCGTATACACGATAAATGGTTTTGTTTCCCGGATTCGTGATTTTTTCCGTATTTTCTGAAATCTTGATCTTCGGAAGGAATTCGCCGTCTTTTTCAATGGCAGCCAGTTTGTAAACTCCACCGAAGGAAGGGCAATCCTTGGAGGTGATCAGATGTGTTCCAACTCCCCATGAGGTGATTGCTGCACCCTGGATCTTCAGATCATTGATCAGCATCTCATCCAGATCGTTGGAAGCTGCGATCACGGCATCCTCAAATCCTGCGGCATCCAGCATGACACGTGCTTTTTTGGACAGGTATGCAAGATCTCCACTGTCCAGACGAATGCCGTAGCTCTTTGGATGGATACCGGCGTCCTTCATTTCACGGAAGACACGGATCGCATTTGGAACTCCGGATTTTAACGTGTCATAGGTGTCCACCAAAAGGGTACATGCATCCGGATATAATTCGGCATAGGCTTTGAATGCGGTGTACTCGTCCGGAAAACTCATGATCCAGCTGTGGGCATGGGTTCCCATGATCGGGACATCAAACATCTTGCCGGCAAGCACATTAGATGTGCCGACACATCCGCCGATCATAGCGGCTCTGGCTCCATAAAGTCCGGCATCCGGTCCCTGAGCACGGCGGAGACCAAATTCCATGACACCGTCTCCCTGTGCCGCATGGACAACACGGGCTGTTTTTGTCGCGATCAGGCTCTGATGATTGATGATATTCAAGATCGCAGTCTCCACAAGCTGTGCCTCCATGATCGGAGCGATGACTTTTAAGATCGGCTCCTTCGGGAAGATCACACTTCCTTCCGGAATCGCGTAAATATTTCCGCTGAAATGAAATCCACTCAGATAGTGGAGAAAGTCCTCACTGAAAATGCCGAGTCCCCGCAGGTAATCTACATCTTCGTAAGAAAAATTCAGATTTTTGATGTATTCGATGACCTGTTCCAGACCGGCCATGATGGAGTAGCCGTTTTTTACCGGATTCTCCCGGAAAAATACATCAAAGATCACGGTTTCGTTTGCAGACTGTTTTTCAAAATAGCCCTGCATCATGGTCAGCTCATATAAATCTGTGAGCAATGTTAAATTATCTGCTCTCATAAAAAATCTCCTTTTTTAAATCAGATTAATTCTGCATTTTTATTGATCGTTTCCTGAATGATATTCTGTACATAAGCACCGATGTGTTTTTTGTCCTCCGGTGCAAGATCTTTTGGATAGATCGGTGTTCCGTATTCTACGACAACATTGACCTTTTTGATCCTTGGAAACTGATTTTCAAAGATCGCGGCAGTGTTGTTCATGGAAATCGGAACGATCGCACATCCTGTTTTGGCGGCGATCTTAAAAGCGCCCTCTTTAAAAGGAAGCATACTGAGCTCTTCGCCTTTGTTTCTCGTTCCCTCAGGGAAAATACAGATGGAAATTCCCTGCTTCACATAATCGATCGCCTGAAGGATGGTTTTCAGTCCCTCTTTTGGATTCTCACGGTCCAGAAACAGACAGTATACAAAGCGCATCCAGGTAGATAAAAGCGGAATTTTTTCCATCTCCTTTTTCGCCACATATCCGGTCAGTCTCGGACAGCGGGAGTACGTCAGAAGAATATCAAAGAAACTGCGGTGATTTCCGATAAACAGCACGGGCTCGTCCGGAATATTTTCGAATCCGATCACGGTCGTGTGTACACCGGTTACTTTTAAGATTGCTTTGAATCCCCACTGTACGATTCGAAGACAACTGTAGTCTCTTGCATTGCGGTTGAACTTTCCGATCAGCCATTCAATGAAAAATACTGGAATTGTCAGAATAAGAAACAGAATAAGGAAAACAACAACACAAATAAAACGAATCATGTTATAAACCTTCTCTCTTAGTTTTTTAGACGTTGGGGTCAAAAGATGCCTGACATCTTTTTAGTCTAGTACAGATTATACTAAAGCATCCTGTGAAATACAAGTTTCGCGGTCATAAAAAGACAGAAATGTTAATAAGATAAATGGAAAGAGGGACTCCGGAGCAGAGGGTGAACAGAAAAAGAAAAAATAAAACATTCAAAATTGTGGTTTTGTGGATGATGATTCTGTCAGCGATCTGGCTGCCCTGCGGCTGTATCCGCAAAAAGCCGGAGATCACAGGGGAGAAAAGTGCAGCATTTCAGCTGATGAGTGAAAGAGAAATCCCGGAAGAACTAAAGGAATGGATGGAACAGGAGAAAGCCCATCCTTTTATGCTGACATATGCCGTGGAGCAGGATATTTACGCTGCCAGAAGCTACGGACCGCAGAATAAGACCGGATATCAGATCAAGGTCGATGCCATCCTGGAGGGGGAAAAAACGGTGCGGATCCAGACAAGTCTTCTGGGACCGGAAAAAGGAGAGAAAACAAAGGATGTCGTAACCTATCCGTATGTGGTGGTGAAATTAAAAAAGACAGAAAAAGAAATTTTATTTGAGTAGGAGGAGTTTATGGAGCTGATACAGAAAACAATCCGTTATAATCAGGAAGGAAAAAAAACATTTGACCAGTTTTATCTGGACGAAGATTACAATGTTCCGGATGCAAAGCAGGATGTGCGGCGTATCATCAAGGGACAGGGAACTGTCAAGATCGAGGATGTCAAGCTGGTGGAAAATTATGTGCGGATTTCCGGAAAGCTGTATTTCCAGATTTTGTATGTGACGGATCAGGGAGAGCCGATGCCGGCAGTACTGGATGGCAAGATTCCGTTTGAAGAAATGGTGTACACGGAGGGAGAAGAGCGCACCCAGTATTTTGTCCGGAATATCCGGGTAGAGTTCGGTACGACCCTGGTACACTCCAGAAAGATCAGTATCCGCGCGATGATTGAGATGGAAGTCGGATGTGAAAATCTCATTGAAGAAGAGACGGCGGTGGATCTGGAGAGCAGTGCTTCTATTTACAAGAAGCAGAAACCGGTGAATCTCTTAAAGCTGCATACTGCGAAAAAGGATACATACCGCATCAAAGAAGAAATTACGATCCCCGGAACAAAAGAGAGCATCGGTCAGGTGCTTCTGACGGATATTACAGGGCGCAAGCTGGAAGTGCGGGCAGCACAGGATGAACTGCTTCTGCGGGGAGAACTGCAGATTTTCTGTATGTATCTCTCAGAAGAAGGAAAGACCGACTGGCTGGAGCAGAGTGTTCCTTATGAGGGACGAATCGAATGCAGCGGGGCGACAGAAGGGATGTATTATGATGTGCAGCACGCGCTGGAAGATACACTGGCAGATGTACGGATGGATGAGGACGGAGAGATGCGCATCATCGGGATTGAGGGAACCGTAAGTCTTCGGATCAATCTGTATGAAGAGGAAGAGCTGAATCTTCTGGAAGATCTGTACTCTCTGGAACAGAAAGTTTCGTATCAGACAAGAGAGGCAGTCTATGAAGAATTGCTTTTACAGAATCAGTCCAAATGCAAGATTGTAGAAAACCTGTCGCTTCCGGAGCTGAAAGACGATGTTCTGCAGATCTGTCACAGCTCGGGAAGTGTGCAGATCGAGCATGTGGAGACAAGAGCGGAAAAACAGGGGGGAATCCTGATTGAAGGAATCCTGCATGTGTCATTTTTGTATCTGAAAGCGGATGATGCGCTTCCGTTTGGAAACTGGCAGGGAATGGTTCCGTTTTCTTATCTGCTGGAATGTCCGGATATGCCAAAAGACGTGCGGTATCAGTTATCCAATCGAGTGGAACAGATCTCAGTGACCATGACTGGCAGTGATTCAGTAGAAGTAAAGGCAGTTCTGGATTTTGATGTATTTTTAAGAAAAGAAGTGCCGATGCAGGTCATCACAGAAGTGTCTCTGGAGGAAACAGACCGGGAGGAACTGGCGAAAAAACCGGGGATCGTAGGGTATATGGTAAAATCCGGGGATGATCTGTGGACGCTGGCAAAACAATATATGACGACCGAGGAGAGTATCCGTCAGATCAACCATCTCGAAAATGGAAAAATCAAACCGGGCGATAAGCTCATCATCTGTAAAGAGATCGGAATGTAGAGATATATCGTTGATTTTTGAAGGCAAAATGGGTATACTATAAACACAAATGTATACAAGATACAAACGGAGGACACAGGATGAAACAGATAGAATTAAAGGCACTTGCCAAGATCAATCTGGGACTGGACGTACTGGGAAGAAGAGAAAATGGATATCATGATGTGCGGATGATCATGCAGTCCGTTTATCTGTATGATGATGTTGTGATCGTGAGAAAGGATCTGCCGGGCATAGAAGTGGAGACGAATCTGCATTTTCTGCCGACGGATGAAAATAATATCGCGTATAAGGCGGCAGCCATGCTGATGGAAGAATTTAAGCTTCCGGGCGGCGTCAGGATTGTTTTGAACAAGCACATTCCCGTAGCGGCAGGTATGGCAGGGGGGAGTTCCAATGCAGCGGCAGTTTTGTTTGGGATGAACAAGATGTTCCGTTTGGGCTTAAGTCAGAGATCTCTGATGGAGAGAGGTGTCCGTCTGGGAGCAGATGTTCCGTATTGTATTATGAGAGGAACGGTACTGGCAGAGGGAATCGGAGAGGAGCTGACTACACTTCCTGCACTTCCGGCGTGTACGGTACTGATCGCAAAACCGCCGATCAGTGTTTCTACCAAAGTGGTATATGAGGCACTGGATGCAAAAGAGATCGTGGATCATCCGGACATAGACGGGATCATCCGGGGGCTGGAGACGGGGTCTCTTTCCGAGATTGCCGCTCATATGGGCAATGTGCTGGAGGATGTTACGATTGGGATGTATCCGGTCATTGAAAAGATCAAGGATGAGATGAAAAAAGCAGGTGCGCTCAATGCGATGATGAGCGGGAGCGGTCCTACCGTATTCGGGATTTTTGAAAGCCGTGCGGCAGCGCGCAGAGCGCAGGAGCAGATCCGCAGGAAGGCACTGGCAAAACAGGTATATGTGACAAATGTGCATGGCGCAAGGAGGACATAAGATGGAACCGAAATTAGAAGTGACAATGGATGAATATCTTCCGCTTCGGGATGTGGTATTTAAGACACTCAGGCAGGCGATCCTGCGCGGAGAATTAAAGCCGGGAGAGCGTTTGATGGAGATCAAGCTGGCAAATAAGCTGGGTGTGAGCCGCACACCGATCCGGGAGGCGATCCGCAAGCTGGAGCTGGAAGGTCTCGTGCTGATGATCCCAAGACGCGGGGCAGAAGTCGCAGAGATTACGGAGAAAAGTCTGAATGATGTGCTGGAAGTCAGAAAGGCACTGGAAGAGCTTGCAGTTCAGCTGGCTTGTGAGCGGATGGATGAAGAAGGACTCGAAGCGTTGAAGAAAGCGGCGAAGGAGTTTGAAGAATCTCTGGGAAGTGAGGATGTGACCAGAATCGCAGAGGCGGATGTGGCATATCATGATATTATCTGTCGTTCTACAGACAATCAGAGGCTGATGCAGCTTTTGAATAATTTCAGAGAACAGATGTACCGCTACAGAGTAGAGTATCTCAAGAAGAAAGAATGTTATCCGCAGCTTTTGAGAGAACATCAGGCGATCATCGAGGCGATCGAGAAGAGTAATAAAGAGACAGCATCTGAGATCATGGGACAGCATATTGAGAATCAGGTGACTGCAGTGACAGATTCATTGAGACATAAGTAAGGGCGTAGTGAAGGATTTCTTCACTACGTCTTAAATTACGGAAATTTGTATAAACTTCCTGTTTTTGGTACATACTTCGGATATCAAAATGAAACCGGAGGAGATACATATGAAATTTTCAAATCAGAACAGGAACAGAATCATTGCATTGCTGTCCATGCTGGCAGCGGGAATTCTGATCGGACAGATCTTTAGTACAGCAGAGAGAACAGTACAGGCAAAGGTACAAAAGGAACTGGCAGATGAGGTGCTCAGATTTCATGTGCTGGCAAACAGTGACAGTACCCTGGATCAGGAGATGAAGCTGTGTGTACGCAATGAGATTTTGGAATTTCTGCAGACCGAGATGCCAACAGGTGCAGGCGCAGAAGCGACAAAAGAGTGGGTGCGTTCCCACTGTGATGAAATTGAGCAGACTGCAGAAAAGTGCCTTACAGAAAAGGGATACGATGATCCGGTCAACGCGGCTGTGACAACCACCTATTTTCCGGAAAAGAAGTATCAGGATATGACATTTCCGGCAGGAAATTACGAAGCACTCCGTGTGGAGATCGGAAGTGCCAAAGGTCACAACTGGTGGGGAATGCTCTATCCGGAGCTGGCATTTTGGGATGCAGTGCATACGGTAAATGAGGAGACGAAAAGTGAGAGAGACGGGATCCTGTTGTCAGAGGAAGAAAAAAAGCCGGAGAAAGTAAAATTTCGCTTTTACCTGCAGGAGATATTTCAAAAATAAAACAACAGAAGGAGACGAAAGAGAAGTATGACGGAATTTTTAGTCAGACATTTTGTGAAAGACTATGAAGCGGTAGAAAAATCTGCGGTCCGCACTGCATATGGAGTGTTGGCGAGTATGGTGGGGATTGTTTGTAATGTATTTCTGTTTCTTGTGAAGTTTATTGTGGGGCTTTTGCTGCACAGTGTTTCTGTCACAGCAGATGCGTTTAACAACCTGTCAGATGCGGCATCTTCGATCATCAGTTTTATCGGGGTGAAGATGGCGGGCAAGCCGGCGGACAAGGAGCATCCGTTCGGACACGGAAGGATTGAATATATAGCGGCTTTGATTGTATCATTTCTGGTACTGGAAGTGGGATTTACTTTTTTGAAGGATTCTGTTTCCAAGATCAGAACCCCGGAAACCTTGAATTTTCAGTTGATTTCGGTAGTGATCCTGATTTTATCCATCGGAGTTAAGCTATGGCTCGGTGTATTTAATAAAAAGCTGGGAAAGAAGATTGATTCCAAGGTGATGATGGCAGTCTTTACAGATTCTATGGGAGATGTGATCACGACCAGTGCAACGATTTTGTCTTTGGTGATCTTCCGGCTGACCGGGCTTAATATTGATGGGATTGTGGGGATCGGAGTCGCTCTGGTAGTTATGTGGGCCGGTGTCGGAATTGCAAAAGACACGCTGGAGCCTCTGATCGGAGAAGCAATCGATCCGGAAGAATATGATAAAGTCAAGCATTTTGTAGAGCGTTATCAGGGAATTGAGGGAACTCATGATCTGATCATACATAATTACGGACCGAATCAAAGTATGGCATCCATTCATGCGGAAGTGCCAAACGACGCGGATATTGAGGAAGCCCATGAGCTGATCGATCGGATCGAACGGGATGCGGTGGATGAGCTGGGAATTCTTCTGGTGATTCATATGGATCCGATCGAGATGAGGGATGAACAGGTGATGACGGTGAGAGGAGAAGTGGAAGCCGCATTAAAGGAACTGGATTCTCAGTGCAGCATTCATGATCTGCGTGTTGTCAACGGGATGGGGCAGATCAATCTGATCTTTGATATGGTCGTACCATTTGAATATGATGAGGAAGAAAAAAATAATCTGCAGCTTCAATTGATGGAAAAGCTGCAGGAGATTGATAAAAGATATCAGTGTGTCATTACGATGGAACACAGCTATAAGGCACACGTATAAGGAACAGGAACTGTTCGGGAAGGAAGAAAAGATGTACACATTTGACAGCAGAGTAAGATACAGTGAGATCGATCATACCGGGAATATGACCCTGCCGGCACTGATCAATTATTTTCAGGACTGCAGTACGTTTCAGTCTGAGGATATCGGGTTGGGCACAGAGGTGTTAAAGGCAAAGAAAAAAGCATGGATTTTGTCTTACTGGCAGATCGTGATCGAACGTCTGCCGGCATTGGGAGAGCGTATTACAGCAGGAACCTTTGCGACGGAATTTAAAGGCTTGTATGGAAACCGGAATTTTGTGCTCGATGATGCCCGGGGAAACCGGCTTGCGTATGCCAATTCTGTGTGGGTGTTTATGGATATGGAAAAAGGAAGACCGGCAAGACCTGAGCCGGAAGATGTACTTCCATATGGATCAGAGCCTGCGCTTGAGATGGAGTATGAAGACAGAAAGATCCGTCTTCCGGAGAATCTGGAGGAAAAACCATCGTTTCCGGTGAGAAAGTATCACATTGATACCAACGAGCATGTGAATAACTGTCAGTATGTACAGATGGCTCTGGAGGTTTTGCCGGAAGAGACAAGAGTCCGTCAGATTCGGGTGGAATACAAGAAATCAGCAGTTCTTGGAGATGTGATCTTTCCGAAAGTGGCAAGAGAGGAAAATCGTATTGTGACAGAATTGTGCGATGAAAACGGAAAACCGTATGCAGTGATTGAAATCAAGTAAGGGACCATGTTATACTGTTCAAAGAACGGTGAAGAGGAGATTTTAAATGAAATTAGGAGAAAAGCAGGTTTTAACTGTTGTAAAGATTGTAGATTTTGGTGTGTATCTGGGAAATGATGAAGAACGTGTACTTCTTCCGAAAAAGCAGGTACCGGAAGGAATTGAACCGGGGGATCCGGTGGAAGTATTTTTGTACCGGGATTCATCTGACCGTCTGATCGCGACGACGAATGAGCCGAAGCTGACTATGGGACATCTGGCAGTTCTGGAAGTGGCAGATACAGGAAAGATGGGAGCTTTTCTGGAATGGGGACTGGAAAAAGATCTGTTCCTTCCATTTAAAGAACAGACAGCAAAGGTACAGAAAGGAGATAAGTGCCTTGTTGCATTGTACGTAGACAAGAGCGGAAGACTCTGCGCCACCATGAAAGTTTATCATATGCTGCGTACAGACTCGCCGTATCAGAAAGACGATCAGGTAAAAGGAATTGTATACGACAGAAGTGATGAGTTTGGAGTTTTTGTTGCGGTGGATCATCAGTTTTCTGCAAGAATCCCGAAAAAGGATGTTTTTGGAAAAATCCGCATCGGTGATGAGATCGAAGCGCGTGTGACAAATGTAAAGGAAGATGGAAAGCTGGATTTAAGTGTCAGAGGGAAGATTCCGCAGCAGATGGATGCAGATGCAGAACTGATCTTGAAAAGAATCCAGTCTTATGACGGAGTACTGCCGTTTAATGACAAGGCAGATCCGGATACGATCAAGGCAGAGTTTGGTATGAGCAAGGCTGCATTTAAGCGTGCCGTCGGAAGACTGCTGAAAGAAAACCGCGTAAAAATCTTTCCGGACAGTATCCGAATTCGCTAAAAAGCCTTGCAATCCATGGTAAATAGGCTATAATGAAGAAAGAAATAGAGAAGAAAGGGGACAGATAGAAATGAAAGTACAGAATATTACAGACATAGACGCATTTTTTAAAGTAGTAGACAACTGCAAAGGAAGAGTAGAACTGGTAACAGGAGAGGGAGACAGACTGAACCTGAAATCCAAACTTTCCCAGTATGTATCTATGGCAAATATTTTCTCAAACGGAGAGATTCCGGAGCTTGAGATCATTGCTTATGAGCCGGAAGATACAGAAAGACTGATCAATTTTATGATCAACGGTGAATAAGAATATCTCAGATTTTGAATCGCCGGTTTTGACAGACACGAGAAGATGTAAGGGCAGTTCTCTGTAAGGGAACGCCCTTTTTAGATTTACAGCAATACTGGATATAGAGGTGAATTATGAGTTTTGCGCATTTACACGTCCATACGGAGTACAGTCTTTTGGACGGTTCCAACAAAATAAAAGAATATGTATCCAGAGTTAAAGAACTGGGCATGAACAGTGCTGCGATCACGGACCACGGGGTTATGTACGGTGTGATCGATTTTTACAGGGAAGCCAGAAAGCAGGGAATCAAGCCGATTCTCGGCTGTGAAGTTTATGTGGCGCCGAATTCCCGGTTTGACCGTGAGACTGCCGGTGGAGAGAGCAGATATCATCATCTGGTACTTCTGGCAGAAAACAATACGGGATATGCCAATCTGATGAAGATCGTTTCCAGAGGATTTACAGAAGGGTATTATTATAAGCCCCGTGTGGATAAGGATCTTCTGCGTCAGTATCACGAGGGAATCATTGCCTTAAGTGCCTGTCTTGCGGGGGAGGTACAGCGGTATCTGAGCCGGGGACTTACCGAAGAGGCGAAGAAGGTGGCGCTGGAGTATCAGGATATTTTCGGAAAAGGAAATTTCTTTCTGGAAATGCAGGATCACGGGATCCCGGAGCAGCAGCTTGTAAACCAGAGGCAGATCCAGCTTTCTAAGGAGACAGGGATCGAGCTTGTCGTGACCAATGATATTCATTATACGTACGCGGAAGATGCGAAGCCTCATGATATCCTGCTCTGTATTCAGACCGGGAAGAAGCTGGACGACGAGAACAGGATGCGGTATGAGGGCGGTCAGTATTATGTAAAGTCCCCTCAGGAGATGGAAGCGCTGTTTCCATATGCAAAGCAGGCACTGGAGAATACGCAGAAGATTGCGGATCGGTGTGAGGTAGAGATTGAATTCGGAGTCACAAAGCTGCCAAAGTATGATGTGCCGGACGGCATGACTTCCTGGGAGTATTTGAACAAGTTATGCTGGGAAGGACTTGAAAAACATTATGGAGAGTCTTCCAGGGAGCTGAAAGAACGGCTGCGCTATGAGCTGGATACGATCCGCAGCATGGGATATGTCGATTATTTCCTCATTGTATGGGATTTTATCAAATATGCCAAAGATCACGGGATCGCAGTAGGACCGGGGCGTGGCTCCGCAGCGGGAAGTATTGTTTCTTATTGTCTGGAGATCACAAATATCGACCCGATCCGGTATCAGCTTCTGTTTGAGCGTTTTCTCAACCCGGAGCGTGTGACCATGCCCGATATCGACGTGGATTTCTGCTTCGAGAGACGGCAGGAGGTGATCGACTATGTTGTGCGTAAGTATGGAAAAGACCGGGTAGTCCAGATCGTGACGTTTGGTACGCTGGCTGCCAGAGGTGTGATCCGTGATGTGGGACGCGTGATGGATCTTCCGTATGCATTTGTGGATTCGATTGCCAAGATGATTCCGCAGGAACTCAATATCACGATTGATAAAGCACTGCAGATGAATCCGGAATTACGTAAAACATATGAAAATGATCCGCAGGTAAAACTGTTGATCGACATGTGCAAACGACTGGAAGGACTGCCGCGCCACAGCTCCATGCATGCGGCAGGGGTTGTGATCGGTCAGAGAGAAATTGATGATTTTGTTCCCCTTTCAAGAGCTTCTGACGGCTCGATCACAACTCAGTTTACAATGACCACTCTGGAAGAACTGGGACTTTTAAAAATGGACTTCCTGGGACTTCGGACGCTGACTGTGATCCAGAATGCGGTGCAGCTTGCAAAAAGCAAAAATCCGGAACTTGATATGGATCAGATTGACTATAACGACAAACAGGTACTTTCTTATATCGGAACCGGTAAGACCGATGGAATCTTCCAGCTGGAGAGCGGCGGAATGAAAGGCTTCATGAAAGAGCTCAAGCCAAACAGTCTGGAGGATATTATTGCCGGTATTTCCCTGTACCGTCCGGGTCCGATGGACTTTATCCCACAGTATATCCGGGGAAAAAATGATGCAGGATCGATCACCTATGACTGTCCGCAGCTGGAGCCGATTCTGGCGCCTACTTACGGATGTATTGTCTATCAGGAGCAGGTTATGCAGATCGTGCGTGACCTTGCCGGATACACACTGGGACGAAGCGACCTTCTTCGCCGTGCCATGTCCAAGAAAAAGGGCGATGTGATGCAGAAAGAGCGCCAGATCTTTGTCTATGGAGATGAGGAGAACGGTGTGCCGGGCTGTATTAAAAATGGAATTGATGAAAAGACAGCCAATAAGATCTATGATGAAATGATCGATTTTGCGAAGTATGCATTCAACAAATCCCATGCGGCGGCCTATGCGGTTGTTTCTTATCAGACAGCATACCTGAAATATTATTATCCGGTGGAATACATGGCAGCACTGATGACTTCCGTGATTGAAAATCCGTCCAAAGTGGCAGAATATATTTATGCCTGCCGGCAGATGAATATTCAGATTCTGTCACCGGATATTAACCGCGGGATCGGCAACTTTTCGGTAGACGGCAACGACATCCGGTACGGACTGGCGGCCATCAAGAGCATTGGAAGACCGGTGATCGCTGCGATCATAGAAGATCGGGATGAGTTTGGGCCGTTTAAAAATCTGGAAGATTTTATCAGTCGGATGTCAGTCAAGGATGGACTGAATAAACGGGCAATTGAGCATTTGATCAAATCAGGTGCGCTGGACTGTCTGGGAGGCACGAGAAAGCAGTTTATGAGCATTTATGTTCAGATCGTCGATCACGTCAATCAGGAAAAGAAATATGCCATGACCGGTCAGATGACACTGTTTGATATGGTGGGTGAGGAAGAAAAAGAGCAGTTTGAAATCAAACTGCCGGATGTCGGGGAGTATTCGAAAGAGAATCTGCTGGCGTTTGAAAAGGAAGTGCTGGGAGTTTACTTAAGCGGACATCCATTGCAGGAGTATGAGGACAAATGGAGAAAATCCATTTCAGCCACCACACTGGATTTCCAGCCGGATGAAGAGACAGGCCGGGCAAAGGTGCATGACGGAACGAGGGAGATCGTAGGCGGCATGATTACCGCAAAAACGATCAAGCATACAAAGACAAATCAGATGATGGCATTTTTGTCTCTGGAAGACCTGGTGGGAACGGTAGAGGTGATCGTCTTCCCGCGGGACTATGAAAAAAACAGAGAGTATCTGGAGATTGATAAAAAAATCTTTGTAAAGGGAAGAGTATCCGAGGAAGAGGAGCGGCCGAGCAAGCTGATCTGTGAGACGATCATTCCGTTTGAGCAGACCAAAAAAGAGCTGTGGGTGCAGTTTTCAGATAAAGAAGATTTTCTGCGAAATGAGCATATTTTATATGGATACCTGGCAGACTCGGAAGGAGATGACGAGGTTGTGATCTATTGTCAGAAAGAGCGGGCGATCAAGCGGCTTCCGAGAAACAGAAACATTCGGATCGGCCAGGAAGTATTGAGCAGATTGATGAATCATTACGGGGAAAAGCGAGTAAAAGTCGTAGAAAAATCTATTGATAAAGGAATATAAATAAGGTAGAATATACCCGGAGTGTTAAAAAATAGGCAAACTTTACTTTTGAAGAGTAGAAGAATTCAGAAAGGTGGAAAAGTTATGGCAAACAAAGCAGACAAAGAAAAAATGTTAGAAGAGATTGAAGATAGAGTTCGTACCATTGGAGTACTTACAAGTGGTGGAGATGCACCGGGAATGAACGCTGCGATCCGTGCAGTTGTAAGAAGAGCTCTTGCAAAAGGACTGAAGGTACGCGGAATCAGAAGAGGATATCACGGACTTTTAAAAGAAGAGATCATTGATTTGACGGCACGCGATGTGTCTGATATCATCCAGAGAGGTGGTACAATTCTTCAGACAGCACGCTGCCAGACAATGCGTACAGAAGAAGGACAGCAGAAAGCAGCAGCAATTTGTAAAAAATACGGAATTGACGGTCTTGTAGTAATCGGAGGAGACGGATCTTTTGCCGGAGCACAGAAGCTGGCGAACCTCGGAGTAAATACGATTGCTCTTCCGGGAACGATCGATCTTGACATTGCATGTACAGATTATACGATTGGATTTGATACAGCTGTCAATACAGCTATGGAAGCGATCGATAAGGTCCGTGATACATCTACTTCACACGAGAGATGCAGTATCATTGAGGTAATGGGACGTGATGCAGGATACCTTGCGTTGTGGTGCGGTATTGCCAACGGAGCAGAAAAGATTCTTCTTCCGGAAGAAAAAGACTATGATGAGCAGGCGTTGATCGAAGATATTTTGGAGAACAAAAAACGCGGTAAAAAGAATTACATCATCATCAATGCAGAGGGAATCGGTGATTCCATCAATATGGCGAAGAGAATTGAAGAAGCAACAGGAATCGAGACAAGAGCAACAATCCTCGGACACATGCAGCGAGGAGGAAGCCCGACATGTAAAGACAGAGTATATGCGTCTACAATGGGGGCACTGGCAGTTGACTTACTGTGCGAAGGAAAATCCAACCGTGTCATTGGATATCAGGATGGAAAATATGTAGATTTCGATATTGATCAGGCATTGTCCATGAAGAAGACAATTCCGGAGTATCAGTATAAAATCGCAAAATCATTTGCAATCTAGGAGAGAAAAATTATGAGTATGGAATGTGAGAAGAAAAAGGCTCCGATCGGAGTATTTGATTCCGGTGTAGGGGGACTTACTGTTGTACGGGAGATAACACGGCAGCTGCCGCATGAAAATATTGTATATTTTGGTGACACTGCCCGCGTTCCATACGGAAGTAAATCTAAGAGCAATATTATTCGCTTTTCTGAGCAGATCATCCGTTTTCTCAAAACAAAACAGGTCAAAGCCATTGTCATTGCCTGCAATACGGCAAGTGCACTGGCTTTGGATGCTGTTCGGGATGAATTTGATATTCCAATCATTGGTGTGATCGTTCCGGGAGCAAGGGCGGCAGTAGAAGCTACGGCAAACGGAGAGATCGGTGTGGTAGGAACGGATGCAACGGTGAAGAGCGGTACTTATACAAAGGTGATTCATCAGATGGATCCGAATATCCATGTGAGGGAGAAAGCCTGCCCGCTGTTTGTCCCTCTTGTGGAAGAAGGATTCAAAGAACATGTGGTCACAGAAGAGGTTATTGAATATTATCTGGAATCGTTAAAGCATACAGAGATCGATGCGATGATCTTAGGATGTACCCATTATCCGCTTTTACGTTCCAAGATCCGTTCTTATATGGGAGAACGAATCCAGATCGTCAATCCTGCCTATGAGACCGCCATGGATCTCAAACGGCTTCTTCAGAGTGAAGATATGGAAAATGACGGGGGAGAGGGCACAAGTAGCAAATATGAATTTTATGTCAGCGATGCGGCGGAAAAGTTTGTAAATTTTGCAAATACAGTGATGCCGTTTGATATTTCGAAAGCAAATATTGTGAATATAGAAGAATATTAGGGGAACACAGATGACAAAGGATGTATTGGTCAGTATTTCAGGGTTGCATATGGATATGGACGCCCAGATTCCGGGACCGGATGAGGATGATGTGATCGAAGTTGTGACACCGGCTACCTACTACTCGAAAAATGGAAAACATTATATCATCTATGATGAGATCGTAGAAGGAGTCAGTGACACGATCAAGAATAAGATCAAAATATCAGGGACGGACAGTCTTGAGATCATGAAAAGCGGACTGTCGAATACCCATATGATATTTGAGAAAAACAAGAAGAATCTGACATATTACAAAACACCATATGGTCAGATGCTGGTAGGATTGAATACCAGAAATATGGAAATTGAAGTTTTGGATGAAACGATCAAAGTACGGGTGGATTATGAGCTGGATGTGAATCATGAACCGCTTGCGAATTGTAAGATCCGAATGAATATTGTATCCAAAGGCAGCGGAATTGCTGTATAAAAAAGGAGCACTGCAGTGCAGATTTTCTGCCGGCAATGCTCTTTGTCTTATTTGTTGTCTTTTTTGAATCTTGCAAAAAAGCCTTTTTTCTTTGCTTTTTCCGGAGCCTCAAGTGGTCCGCGAACACCTTTTACAGCAGTGATGTAGATGCCGCTTACGGTAGCTTTGACTTCTTTCTTGATCGGGATAAGGTCAAAGATCTTAACATCACACATCAAAGTCATCACTCTTGGTCCGACTTTTGCTTTTACAACAGGTACTTTGGTACGTCTCAAATATTTTGGCGTATTCTCCAGCACCGCGGAAGGAAGATTGGCTTCTTTGAGTTTCATTTTCTTTTTATCGATGATCAGCATGTTGACAGTCTGTGCCATGGCATCCATCTGTTCCTGCTGTGCTGCCTGCTTCTTCTCTGCTTTTTTTCCGAAGAAATAAAGGCCGACGAGTACACCGATCAGAATCACAAGTACAACGATCAGTACGATCCATCCTGTAGACACGATAAAACCCTCCTAAAATTCTCTTTTTTCATAATTATGCATGTAATATTGTAACATTGTTTCCCGGGAAGTGCAAGAGATTTGGACGGCAGGGCTTTACTTTTCTTGGAGAAAACAGGTATACTAAGGAAATGAGAAAAAGATAGGGGAGAGGTATTTATGGCAGAAACGATATGGAACAGTGCAGTCAGTGTGTATCATTTTATGATGGACAATCTGGTTGTGATCAATATTTTACTTTCTCTGGTCATTGTGTTTTTTCAGAGAAGATCTCCGCAGACGGTATGGACCTGGCTGTTATTGCTGTATTTTATACCGATTCTCGGATTTGTCCTGTATCTGCTGATCGGGCAGGATTTTCATAAAAGCAGGATGTTTAAGGCAAAAGAGATTGAAGGAGAGATAAAATATGCTGTGCGCAGGCAGGAAGAGACGATATACAGACGTAGGCTCCGCCTGACGAATCCAGCGGTGGCAAGGTATCGGGATCTGATTTTATATAATCTGGAAGCAGGGCAGGCTGTTTTGACAGATAATAACGATGTGCGGATCTATACCGATGGAAAGGAAAAATTCAAAGCGCTGCTGGAAGAGATGAAAAAAGCAAAAAAATATATTCATTTTCAGTATTATATTATCCGTAATGATGAATTGTGGCAGCATATTGAGCCGGTGCTGATCAAAAAGGCGAAAGAGGGAGTTGAGGTCCGCATTTTGTTTGACAGTATGGGCTGTCGAGGGATGCATAACCGGGACTGGGAACGTCTGGAGAAGGAAGGAATCCACGTGGCAGAATTTTTCCCGGCGCTGTTTGGAAATCTTCAGCTTCGAATGAACTACCGGAATCACCGCAAGATTGTCGTGATAGACGGCAGGGTCGGATTTGTGGGTGGTTTCAATGTAGGAAGGGAATATCTGGGACTGGACAAAAAGAAGTTCGGTTACTGGAGGGATACCCATCTTTGTATCGAAGGGGCAGCCGTAACCTCTCTGGCCGTACGGTTTGTACTGGATTGGAATTATGCGGCAAAGGAAAATCTGTTTCAGGAGGATACCTTATTTGAGATTCCGAAGTATGAGCGGGAGGGAAGAGACCCGGTGCAGATTATTTCCAGTGGTCCGGACTCGCAGATCAAAACAATCCATGACAATTATCTGCGACTGATTCACAGCGCAAAAGATCATGTATATCTGCAGACACCGTATTTTATTCCGGATGATTCGATTCTGGATGCATTGAAGATTGCCGCCCGTTCCGGTGTGGATGTAAGGATTATGATTCCGTGCAAGCCGGATCATCCGTTTGTATACTGGGCGACCTATTCCTATATTGGTGAAATGGTGGAGGCCGGAGCAAAATGTTATGTGTATGACAACGGATTTCTGCATGCAAAGACAGTGATGGTGGATGGAACCGTAGCGTGTGTGGGAACTGCCAATATGGATTTTCGCAGCTTTGGATTGAACTTTGAAGTCAATGCAGTGGTATACAGCGAGGAGACAACGCAGAAATTGGAGCAGAGCTTTGAAAATGATATGACAAAATCTACACAGATCACGAGAAATGCGTATCACCAGAGAAGTCTTATCATCCGGGGAAAAGAGCAGTTTTCAAGATTGCTGTCACCGCTTTTATAAACAGACAGAAAAAATAGTGAAAATCTTATGAACTCTTAAGAAAAATGTACGTCTCATTCAACAGAATGTGGTATAATAAAAAACAGGCTGTCAAAAAGACAGGCAGAGGATCATATAGGAAATGGAAGGGCAAGAAGATGAAAAAGAAGTTAATTGCAGTAATTGCAGGTGTATTCCTGATGGGATCACTGACAGGGTGTTCCAGTCAGTTATCCAATGAGTATATTACGATTAAACAGTACAAGGGACTGGAAGTGCCGCAGGTGGAAGCAACTGAACTGACAGATGATCAGGTGACGAATTATGTGAATTATTTTCTGCAGGCAGATGCAACCAGAACAGAGGTGACAGACCGTGCAGCGCAGACAGGGGATACAGTCAATATTGATTATGTCGGAAAAGTAGACGGTGTGGAATTTCAGGGTGGTTCTGCCCAGGGAACAGACCTGGAGCTTGGTTCCGGTTCTTTTATCGGTGCAAACGGAGACTACCAGGGATTTGAAGACCAGATTGTCGGTCATAACAAAGGAGAGCAGTTTGACATTACGGTACAGTTCCCGGATACGTATATGAATACAGAAATGGCCGGAAAAGTCGCAGTGTTTACCATTACTTTAAATGGCATTTATACAGTAGATGTGCCGAAGCTGACAGATAAGTGGGTCAAAGAGAACAGTGTAGAAGCGACAACTGTAAAGGAATATAAAAAAGAGATCAAAGAAAAAATCGAAAACCAGCAGATGTACCAGAATCTTTTGAATGCTCTGGTGGATCAGATCGAAGTGAAAAAAGATCTTCCGAAAGATAAAGTAAAAGAGCAGAAAGAGGCGATCATAAACCAGTATGAGAGTACAGCAGAATACTATCAGATGGAGCTGGGAGATTATTTGACTCAGTACATGGGAATGACAGAAGATCAGTTTAAAGAGAAGGCACAGACAGTAGCAGAGAATACCGTGAGAAATCAGATGGCAGTAGAGCTTCTCTGTGAGAAAAAGAATTTAGAACCTACAGATAAAGAGTATGAGATCGGGCTGAAGCAGTATGCAGCACTTGCCGGATATCGTACAGATCAGATTGCGGAATATGAAGAGAAAAACGGAAAAGAAAACATCGAGCAGTCCATCATGCAGGAAAAAGCTGCCAAGTATCTGCAGAAGAGTTGTGTTCAGGTAGAGCAGGAAGACGAAACGACGAATGAAAATGCGAAAGATACACAGAACAGCACAACAGAGAACAAAGATCAGAATACCGATCAGAGTTCGGACGAGAGTTCAGATCAGAGCAGTACAGATAATGCACAGGAATAAAAAGAGAGCGCCGGAAAACAGATTTTGTTTTTCCGGTGCTTTCTGGTTGTACTGACAGGCAGAATGGTGTACAGTTGTAGTAGACGAATGAAAAGAAGCGGAGGGAGTTTTATGAAATTGGAAAACGCATGCCTTTGTGTGGAAATCGCAGAAAAAGGCGCAGAACTGACAAGAATTTTTAACAAAAAGACAGGAGCAGAGATCTTGTGGAACGGAAATCCTGAATTTTGGAACCGGCATTCTCCGATCCTGTTCCCAAATGTAGGGAAGACACACGGAAATACTGTTCTGATCAAAGGAACACAGTACCCGACGTCTCAGCATGGATTTGCAAGAGACAGCCAGTTTCGTTGTGTAAAATCTGCAGCAGAGGAAGCGCAGTTTTTATTTTGTTCGAATGAAGAGACGAGAGAAGTGTATCCCTATGACTTTGAGCTGTATATCACATACCGTCTGGATGGAAAAAATATTTTTGTAGACTGGAAAGTAAAAAATCCATCAGAAGAAACGATTTACTTTACGATCGGAGCACATCCGGCATTTATGTTTGAAGGCGCAAAGGAGACGAAAGACGACTATCTTCTGTGGTTTTCGAAGATGGAAACGCTGGAATGCTGCGGGCTGAATCTGGAATGCGGAACAGGCCTGCCGGAAGAAAGCTATTCTCTGGAACTGGAGGACGGATATCTGCAGCTTTCCGAAAAATTGTTTGGGGTGGATACACTGATCTGTGATGATTATCAGTTAAAAGAAGTATGGCTGTGCAAAAAGGATGGAAGAAAGCCATATGTAGGCGTAAAGAGTGAAGGATTTTACAGTTACGGAATCTGGTCACCGAAGAATGCGCCGTTCGTATGTCTGGAGCCATGGGCAGGCCGTTGTGATGATACCGGATTTGATAAAGATATTTCTGAAAAGAAGGGAATCAATGCGGTGCAGCCGGGAGAGATATTTGAAAAAGGATACCAGATTCTGGTGGGATAGTGGTGCAGCATGAAAAAGACAAATGATTTTGGAAGGGATTCAGTTCCACTTTTAGTATTAAAGACATCAATTCCTTTTATGTTTGCCCAGTTCGTCAATGTGCTCTACAGTATTGTAGACCGGATCTATATCGGAAATATTCCGGGGATCGGCGGGGATTCCCTTGCAGGCGCCGGAGTATGTGCTCCGATCATTACGCTTTTGTCTTCGTTTGCTGCTCTGATCGGAATCGGAGGATCGGTTACGTTTTCGGTGAAACTGGGGGCAGGAGATAAGAAGAGCGCACAACGGATATTGGCGAATAGTTTTTCCATGCTGCTTATATTTTCCGCAGTGCTGACAGTTGTGTTTTTGCTGATCAAGGATTTTTTACTGAACTGGTTCGGTGCCAGTGAAGTGACGTTTCCATATGCGAATACATATCTGACGATTTATACTCTGGGAACATTTTTTGCCCTTGTGTCTATGGGCATGAACTATTTTATTACAGCGCAGGGATTTCCGTTTCTGGGAATGGCAACTACATTGATCGGAGCAGTGGTAAACATTGTGCTGGATCCGATTTTTATTTTTGTATTTGAAATGGATATTGCAGGAGCGGCTGTTGCGACAGTCATCGCACAGCTTTCGTCCTGTATTTTTGTACTTTTGACTTTACACAGTAAGAAGATGCAGATTCCGATCCATCTTGTAAAGCCGGAGTGGGAGATTGGGAAACGAATCTGTAAAATCGGTTTTTCGCCATTTTTGATCCTTGCGACAGACAGTGTGATCATCATTGCATTGAATGCTGTACTTCAGTATTATGGCGGCGAATCTCAGGGAGATACGCTGATCACGGCAGCAACGATCGTACAGAGCTATATGCTTTTGATTACCTCTCCGATGCTTGGAATTACGGGAGGATCACAGCCTTTGATCAGTTTTAATTACGGTGCGAACAAACCGGATCGTATCCGTAAGACAGTGAAGTGGGTATTGGTGCTATGTATTACATTTACAACGGTGATGTTCCTTGTATCCAGAATTCTGCCGCAGTATTTTGCGCAGATTTTTACAGACAATGCAAGATACCGGGAACTGTCCATATGGGGAATCCAGGTGTTTACATTGATGGTGATCCCACTCAGCCTCCAGTATGTGTTTGTGGATGCGCTGACGGCGCTTGGGATGACAAGGCTTTCCCTTAGCTTGTCACTGTTTCGAAAGATTGTGTATTTTGTGATGACATGTGTCCTGCCGATCGCGTTTGCGGCGAAGAGTGCATTTTATGCAGAGCCCCTCGCGGATGGAGCGGCAGCATGTCTGACCAGTCTGGTGTTCTTTGTGATTTACAGAAAGTATCTGAAAGGAGAAGGCAGACTGGGAGAGATACGGTTGTAAAGAAGGTTGGAATATCAAAAAAATCAGAAAACAGGAGGAAAATGCAATGTTACAAACAGGAACAAAAGCTCCGGAATTTACACTTCCGGATCAGAATGGAGAGTTACACAGTTTAAAAGATTACAGAGGGAAAAGAGTTCTTTTGTATTTCTATCCAAGGGATAATACACCGGGGTGTACAAAGCAGGCTTGCGGATACAGCGAACGTTATCCGCAGTTTGAAGAAAAAGGTGTGGTAATTCTTGGAATCAGCAAAGACAGTGTTGCGTCGCATAAAAGATTTGAAGAAAAACAAGGTCTGACGATTACATTGCTTTCTGATACGGAATTAGAAGTGATTCAGGCATATGATGTCTGGAAAGAGAAAAAGAATTACGGAAAAGTATCCATGGGAGTGGTAAGAACGACCTATCTGATTGATGAAGAGGGTGTGATCATTCAGGCAAACGATAAAGTGAAGGCAGCAGAAGATTCGGAGAAGATGCTGGCGGAGATTTCATAGGGGCGATACAGTATATAGGGATACAGGGACAATAAAATAAGGACAGATGTGCGGGCGTGTTAGAGTTAACACGTCCGTTTTGATGTATAATTCGCGAAATTTACACGGTCTTTTCTGAAGCGAATAACAAATAATTCCGTAAATGAGTATTGCTATCACGTTAGCGTGATGAAATATACTCATTTACACGGAGAAAGGAAAGACCGTGATGAAAAAAATTAATGAAGTAAGTCAAATTGTAGGGTATACTGTGTATATGATTGCACATAGGAGGAAATGAGAAAATGATAGAAAAGAAGAATGTGAAAAAACTGGCATGGGTGGCAGTGGCACTTGTGATAATGGTCCTTTCGATGACTGTTGTTTCAAAAGCGGCAAGCAATCCGGAAAACCATAAAAAAACGATAGAGGCACTGGATGAGAAGAAGGCAGATATTCTAAAACTAACAGCAACATCAGCGGCAGCATCAACAGCCATTGCGGCAATTCCCGGAGATGCGACAACACCGATAGCAAATAAGCTGACAGATTTAACATCATATTTTCTGATTATTCTGGTCGTTATATTTTTGGAAAAGTATTTGGTGACACTTACCGGATATGCAACGTTTTCTATATTGATTCCGGCAGCGTGTGTTTTGTTCGCGGCAGGAATCGGATTTAATCGAACGGTTTTGAAAATATTGGCAGCAAAAATAGCAGCATTCGGTCTTGTTATATTTATGATTATTCCATTCAGCATGAATGTTTCGGCAATGATAGAAAAAACATATGAGTCAACGATGGAAGAGACTGTAAAGGAAGCACAGGATATAACGAATGAAATTGAGAAAAATACAGATTCAGAAGGTAACATCATAGAGAAAGCATTATCGAAAATCAAAGATGGAATTTCAGGATTGTTGGAAAAAGGGGAAGAACTTTTAAATCAATTTATTGAGTTGATCGCGGTGATGTTGGTTACATCTTGTCTTATTCCAATTTTTATATTCTTGTTTATGATCTGGTTTATTCGGATGTTATTTGGAGTACAGATCAATGTGCCGAAAGGGGTATCAAAGCAGATTGCTGCAAAAATGCCAGGGCGTAAAAAAGTAAGAAACGATTTAAATTGAGTGAATAAAGGAAAAGTCGGGAGAGATTCCGACTTTTTATGATGTAGACCCAAGTGATAGAGATGAATATATTGCGTTAGACGACTATTTTTAGTTATTTAAAAATAGCGCGAATAAGAGAATTACAAAAGATTGTGCAGGATCTTGGGGCAAAACATTTTAGAGTAACATACAAAGAAGAAAATGTACCGGAAATACAACGATAGTAAGTGAAGTACACAATGAATTTGCTGCTTTGAGTACTGGAGAAACATGAAAACCATTAAAAATCTTCGAATAGTTTTAAAAATTTGGGTATCATTCTGGGTGTCTGGTGTTATCTTTTATTTATAGCATGAGCCTACGGTTTTTAATTGTTTTTGAGTAACTCAATTCTACCAAACCGGATGGCATCCATACTATTTTTTACGCCCTCAATTATTGGATTTTCAAGGTGTATACGAACTTATTGAAATGCAAAGTTTGAGTAATTAAAAGGGATTCTTTGGAAATTTAATAAATAGTTTATTGCTTTTCATATACTGTCATATTATACTTGAATCATCTAAACTTTCTGATAAATTTCTAAATGATTTCTAGAAGGTCAAGACCGTTCGGTCAGATATTTCAGAAAAAATTTAACTGAACAAAGAGGCAAGTAAATATGATGGAAAAGCAGTTGTACAATAGACAATATTTCTTTATAATGAAAATATCAAAAAAGAACATCATGTATGATTGTGTTTTCCACACCGTGGAAAGGAGCAGTTATATGTGTAAGAAAACGAAAGAACAGAAGTTTATTATGTTACCTAGCGTGGATTTTTGTTTTCAGGAGCTGATGGAAGATGAAGAAGTGCGCCGAGGATTTATAGGTGCGTTTCTTCGGATTCCACCGGAAGAGATTCTGGATATGGAATTACTTCCGAAGAAGCTTCGTAAGAAATATAAGGAAGAGAAGTACGGAATCCTGGATGTGCGAGTTCGTCTAAGAGAGGGAGAGCAGCTAAACATTGAAATGCAGTCTATTGCCTATGATTACTGGCAGGAGCGGTCTTTGTTTTATCTTGGGAAAATGTATGTAGACCAGATCCACGAAGGGGAAGATTATGATAAGTTGAAGAAATGTATCCATGTAGGGATTCTGGATTTTACACTGTTTGAACATGAGAGATATTATTCTTGTTTTCATATCTGGGAGGATACGATACGGGACATGTATTCCGACAAATTCGAGATTCATGTACTTGAGCTGCCAAAGCTTGCGAAGTATGAATATCCACAGACAGAACTCCTTCGATGGGCACAATTTTTCGGTGCAAGGAGCAGGGAGGAAATTGAAGTGTTGGCAGAAAAAGATGAATATATCCATAAAGCATATGATAAATTGGAAGAAATCAGTGCAGACGAGGAAAAACGATTAGAATATGAGGAACGACAAAAGGCAATCCGGGATCATCGCCATATGTTAGCTAGTGGAAGGCGCGAAGGATTACGTGAAGGATTACGTGAAGGAAAACATGAGCACGCAGTGGAAATGGCGCGTAAGATGTTGGAGGATAAGTTGCCGATAGAAAAGATCGCGGAGTATTCCGGATTATCACCGGAAGATGTGCACAGGTTGGAAGAACAATGAATACAAAGCAGAATTTGATTCTTGCACAGTACAGGTATTCATTCACCATCTTGGTAATTAAGTAGACAAGCAAAAATGAGGCTGGTGTAAAGCAAAATAATCTGCTTTCCCGGCCTCATTTTTACATGAAATATTGAAATGAGTCTGCTATTTTTATTTCAAATTGGAGATGGTGAACGTAACCTCTAACACATTTTCATCTTTATAGTCTGCATCCTGGAAAGAAAAAGATTCTTTTTTCTGCAGACCTTCGATCATCGGCCCTGCTTCGCTCCACTGATTGATCAGATCCATCTGAAGGCTGCCTTTTTCAGAGAAAACCTCATCATTTTTATTTTCTTTTACCGTGTAATCCGTTCCATTAAAAAGAACCTTGTCAATTACAATCTGAGCATTGGTAAAGTCGGATTTTGTCTGATTTCCAAGTTCAACGTCACAGTCTTTTAAAGCAATGGTTGTAATGTTTAAAAGCATATCTTTATCACCTTTCAGTTTCAGCGTATAGGTGCCGCCTTTTTTGGTAATTCTTGCAGTGTTATCACTTTGAATGGTCGTCCAGTATTTACTGTCTGACACATACAGGCGGACGGACATCAGAGTGCTGTTTTGAGATGCTTTCTGACCAAAACCTTCCATAATGGCATCAATAATGACAGGCTGTGTGACTTCACATGTTGTACGATCAAATAAGCCGAATCCGTGGACACCATTGTATCCATTGTCCCAGTACATTGGAATACATCCGTTTTTACGACTCAGCTGGCACAATTTTCGGGCAAAATATGCACGGTAATATTCGTTTTCACTGTCATAGGATGTTTTGCCGATAGAGCCGTATTCACCGATGAAAACAGGGTATCCCTTGTCTGCAAATGTTGTTTTCATCAGATTTAACTGATTTTTCATGTAAGTTTCGTCACAGGTTGTACTTGTTTTGGAAGGATCATCCGCTTCGTTGCCCCATTGAGTGATCACACCGTTTTCTCCGCCACAGAAGTCCCAAGGAGAATAATAGTGAACAGAAATCATAATTCGTTGTTCTTCTTTATCGATTGATTTGTCGCGGTATTGATCCGTAGGAAGTTTAAAACCGTAATCTCCGGCGGTATAGTCAATATTTGTGTTCCAGCCGGGAATAATCAGCCAACGCTTTGTATTGTTATCTCCTGTTTTCCGAACAGTATCAACGAATATCTGGTTGTAGTCATTAATATTTTGATAGTACTCTTTATTCGGTTCAGAATAACTGCCGTCAAATTCTTCATTCATGGACTCGAACAGTAAGTGCTCATCGTAATTTTTAAATCTTTCTGCAATTTGCTTCCATACCTTTTTATATTTTTTCTTAATCTCTGTTTGATTTTTTCCATTGCACAAAAGCCAGCTGCCATCGATGGTATTATAGCCATCTCCGTGAATGTTGATCACTGCATATAAGTCATTTTTAATGCAGTAGTCTACAACTTCCTGTACACGATCCAGCCATTTGCTGTCAATCGTATAATCTTTGTCATCGTCGATTTTGGCAAAATAGGATACAGGGATACGGATCGATTTAAAGCCTGCAGCCTTTACACTTTGAATGAGTTTTTCTGTGATTACAGGATTTCCCCAGTTTGTTTCCTCCGGAACGTTGTCAGTGACACTTTCCAGCTGATTTCCTAAATTCCAGCCAGGTCCCATTGCTTCTACTATTTGAGACTGGTTTAAATCTTCAAAAGATGTGGTGTCCTTTTTCGCTGCCTGAACAGAAAATGGAGCTGTGAAGCTTCCTGCGACAACTGTGCCAACCAGTACGGCGGCTATAAACATGGATCGTAAACGATTTTTCATAGTGCCTTCCTACATAAAAAATTTACTCTTCTTGTTATCCTTCAGATCGCGCGTATTTGAAAAACTGGAAGAATTGTTTTTATAATATCATGGTTTTTTGGCGTGTAATACTATAAAAATTGGTAAAATATTACAATAAAATTTTGAGGTTTTGAAGTGTGGAGAATGGGGAAAAAGTAATGACTGCAGGGGAATTCCGGTCTTTTTGTCACTCATTTTCTTGAGTTACAGATGAAAAGCAGTTAAAATGAAGGATAGGAAGTGAAGTTCGATGATACGACAAAATTGAGCAATATTTTTAAATCGGCATCTACCTGTATTTATACATATGATTTCGGAGACAATTGGATTCATATCATTACATTGGAAGAAGAATAGAATCAGATAACCGTTTTCTAATTTTGATGGATAGAAAAGGAGAAAGACCGCCGGAAGATTAAAATGATCCGGAATTATTCCAATAAATTCTAAGATAAACATATTAAGTATTTCCCCTGCATACATTGTAAAAAGATATTTGCAGGGGAATATTTGTGAAAGATTATATCGAGGAGAGGGCCGTTGAGATCGCAACTTATATAATAGAAAATAATGCGACAGTGAGGCAGACAGCGAAGCAGTTTGGGATTAGTAAGAGTACGGTACATATAGATGTAACAAAAGAGGTGTTTTTGTGAAGGTTGTTTATGAGGTGAGGTAAGAGTGTTTAGTGGGGTTAAGACTTTTATATGTAACAACACGTGTTCAAAAGGTAGGATTTAAGCGAAAAAAGCCTCGTGACCATGAGAAAAATAAAAGCAAAAAGTATTCTGTGATAAAGTATAAAGGATTAGAAGAGAAAATGTCTCTTCTAGTCTTTTTTAGTGAGAAAGTAGTTGGTGTGTTTGCTTTTGAAACTATAAGAAGTATAGTAAAATTTGCACCGGATGGAACAGGATACCGTACTAAGATTATATTTGCTAAAGAGAAACTATTGATAGATAGAATGTCGGATATTCTGCTACGATTTTTCAATATAGATTGAGAAAGTTTTTCTGATGAAGTGTAATAATATGTGGTTATATGCTTTGTAGAAAAATCCGTAGGAATTAAAATTTTTTGTTTTGTGGAAAGATTATAATTATGATATACTGAAAGAAAACGATAAATTTGAATTTTCATTTCTGTTAATCCAGCCGAAAGGCTTGATTATAAATATTATATTTTAAGGAGATTGCTGTTTGAGAAAAAACAACACCTTGGAGATTGTAGCGTAACCGGGAGGTTATGAATAACAATCGAATCGTAACCTCCTAGCATTGCAGTCAACAATCATCAGGAGGAAAAATTAATGAATAAAAATGACTATATTATACGTTTAGAAAGAGAAGAAGAATACAGAGAAGTTGAAAATTTAGTAAGAGAAGCCTTTTGGAATGTGTATCGTCCGGGCTGCTTAGAACATTATGTGCTGAATCAATTAAGAAACGATGAGGCATTTGTACCTGAACTCGACTTTGTGATGGAGAGGGACGGACAGTTGATTGGGCAAAATATGTTCATACGTGCAAACATCAAAGCAGATGATGGACGAGATATTCCTATTATGACAATGGGACCAATCTGCATTACACCAGAATTGAAAAGACAGGGATTTGGAAAAAAATTGTTGGATTATTCTTTGAATAAAGCAGCGGAACTTGGTTGTGGAGCGTTGTGCTTTGAAGGTAATATCAACTTTTATGGAAAAAGTGGATTTACATTCGCAAGCGAGTTTGGTATTCGTTATCATGATTTACCTGAAGATGCAGATGCATCATTCTTCCTTTGTAAGGAACTGATTCCGGGATATTTAAGTGGAGTGACGGGTGAGTATACACCACCGCAAGGATATTTTGTGGATGAAGACGAAGCAGAAGAATTTGATAAAGGATTTTCTTATAAAGAGAAACTAAAACTTCCGGGACATCTTTTCTAATTAAACGAGTAAGAAGCAGTGTTTTCATGCGTGACACGAATCGTGTCACGTATGTGACACTGCGTTTCTTTATGCTTAGGGAGTCTTTTGCTACTTTGAAATTAGCCGATAGGCAAAACGAAAAGAGAAAGGACTACGAATAATGAAAGAAAAGGGAAAAAGATTTTTAGGTATAGGAAGTATACTCGTTGTAGGATTTGTTATCTGGACAGTATTGATACAAAGGGTAGATGTGCAGACTTTGGGAGTAAATGGGACTGATATAGGTTTTGCAACAATTAACTGCTGGTTTCATCAATTAACTGGTGTGCATATGGAAATTTATACTATCACAGACTGGTTAGGACTTGTTCCGATTTTTATTTGTATGATATTTGGTGGGATTGGTTGTGTTCAATTGATGAAAGGAAGAAGTTTGTTTAAAGTGGACTATGATATTATTCTTTTAGGGATATATTACGTTTTAGTAGTTTTTGGGTATCTGATTTTTGAAATGATACCAATCAATTACAGACCAATACTCATTGAAGGATTTATGGAGGCGTCTTATCCATCCTCAACTACACTTCTTGTACTTTGTGTAATGCCGACACTTATCGAACAAATAAATCGCAGGTCGAAAAATGAAATTGTTAAAAAGGTTATAAAAGCTTTGGTCATTTGTTTTTCTGCTTTTATGGTATTTGGCAGACTGATTTCCGGTGTGCATTGGTTGACGGATATTGTAGGTTCTATTATGCTCAGTATAGGATTGTTTTGTATTTATAAAGCGGCTGTCTTGTTGTGTTATAAAAGAGAAAATTAAGGAGGTTCTGCGATGGAATTTCATGAGAAACTTCAGGAATTAAGAAAAAGCAGAGGACTTACTCAGGAAGAGTTGGCAGAAGAATTATATGTGTCGAGAACTGCTATATCAAAGTGGGAGTCGGGAGTTTCCCAAACAAAAGGATATTGAGAAATAACCTGTGTTTACCTGCTTGCAAATAGAAGAATGTCGCTACTAAGTAAGCTAAGAGATACTACATAAACGTGTTGGTATCTCTTTTTCTATGTAGTGAAACAGCAGGCTATTTCATTTCTGCTTGATTGTCCTAAAACTTATTAGTCTGTGGGTTGTCAAGGGCTTGTTGCGTAAGCAATGCTTTAGCACCCTTTACAAATCATAGACGGATAAGTAGCTTTTCAAAAGCAGAAAAGAAATGACAATATTGAAGGGGTATGATATAATGTACATAAAGATAAATTGGAAGATGCGGAAGTGGTCGATTGTGGAAAAGACTAAAAAGAAAAATTGGATAATAGCAATCATTGTTGCTATCTTTTATTTAGCAGTAAGTATTCTCTTTGATTTATGGGATTATTCTTGGATTATATGGATTGCCTATGCACTTTATAGATTTATCGTCAAATAGACAATTCCAGTTTATATAGAGAGCAATAAATTTGAAGTTGTGGAGGTACATAACGATGATGAAAAAAATGATTGCATATTGTGGACTAGATTGTGAAAAATGCGACGCATATATTGCAACAATCAATGACGATCAAAAATTGCGAGAAAAAACTGCAAAACTATGGGCTGAATTAAATAATGCTCCTATTCTTCCAGAGCAAATTAACTGTCAAGGTTGTCGTGTGGACGGACTTAAAACCGTATTTTGTGATAGTATCTGTGGTATTCGCCAGTGTGCAATGAAAAAAGGTGTTACTAGTTGTGCCAACTGTTCAAATTTAGAAAATTGTCCTACTGTTAGGGCAATCCATGAGAATAATCCGTCTGCTTTGAAAAACTTGAAAGGATAAATTTGAAGTTGTCAAGTTTTTTCAAACAGCCTCATTGCATAGGAATGCCAAACAGATTATCCTTAAAGTAGGAGGTGGCAGAAATGGCAAACGAAGATAAAAAAGATTTTAATGCTATGTTGCACGATAATAAGGATATGCCAAAATTTCAAATCATTAAAGATCAGAAAAGCATTGAAAAATATGGTGGAAGTAAAATGTATTTTGCACCGCCAATCGACTATGACAAAGTAATGAAAAAAATTCCGTATGGTAAAGTGATTACCGTCGGGAAAATACGAGAATACTTTGCGGAGTTAAGTGGTGCAGATTTTACAGAACCGATTACAGCAGGAATTTTTGTTTCTATTGTGGCATGGGCGAGTTATCAGCGTTCAGAAGATGAAACGCCTTATTGGAGAACATTGAAAGCGAACGGAGAACTAAATGCTAAATATCCAAATGGTATTGAAGCACAAAAAGAAAAATTAGAAGCAGAAGGACACACCATTATTCAAAAAGGGCGGAAAAATGTACGGTACTATGTAAAGGACTATGAAAATTCTCTCTTTGATTTGAAATAGGTAAATCCCAGTTTGCAAAGAGGAAAAGAGTTTTATATAATTAGCAGTTAAAAAGGTGGAAAAATTATGGAAAAAGATAAAATTAGGTTTATATGTTTTTTATTTGCCTCAATATGTTTCTTTATAGTGTCAATAATGAAATTTATGGATAAGAATACTGCCTCAGCAATAATATTTTTATTATTAGGTATTTCTTTTTTACTTTTATCAACTACACATTTGAAAAATGATAAATAAGTACAACCCCAGTTTATGTGGAAGATGACCTAAAATCTCTTACAAAGACGGAGTGATCCAGACATGGTGGCGGAAAAATCCCCAAGATTTTTCCGCCATGCTTGCAAGTGGCTGGTTCACTTCATCTGTGAGCGAGCTTGCGAGCGAACATCAAGCCCCCGTTATCTAACAAGGGGGGCACAAAAAACAAGAGTCAATATACATTAACAAGCGGAAAACGCTGTATTTACAAGGCGAAACTGCATTTTACATGGTGTGATATAAATTATGCCATTATCACTTGGGAAAATAGAATATAACATTAAGAAAGACAGTTGATTTCAAATAAGAAATTGATTGTCTTTTTCTTTTGTAGAAATGTAGGCAATTATCAGTAAACGGTAGTTGCCTTTTTTTGATTGGAGGAATTAAAGAATGAATGATAAAGATTTTATTGAAGAATTAAAACGTAAACGTGACGAATACGGAGTTACACAAACAAGACTTGCCGTTGCCTGTGGTATCAGTCGAGAGCATTATAACCGCATTGAGAAAGAAAAACTTCCATTGACGGAAGAACTAAAAGAAACATTAGAAAAACAGATTGAGTGTTTTAATCCGCAAGAACCGTTGTTTTTGCTGATTGATTACTTCCGTGTCCGTTTTCCTACTACTACGGACGCATTAAAGATTATCCGTGATGTATTACAACTGAAAGCAGACTATATGCTTTATGAAGATTATGGAAAATACGGCTATGAAAGCAAATATGTGCTTGGCGACATCAACATCATGTGTTCCATGCAGGAGCATTTAGGGGTTCTGTTGGAACTGAAAGGCAGAGGTTGTCGGCAAATGGAAAGTTATCTGCTGGCACAGGAACGCTCATGGTATGACTTCATGCTGGATTGTATGACGGCTGGCGGTGTGATGAAACGGCTTGACTTGGCTATCAATGACCGAGTAGGGATATTAGATATTCCAAAATTAAAGGAAAAATACAAGGCAGGCGAATGTATTTCCTACTTCCGTATGCAGAAAGATTACAGCGGTACGGAGAAATGCGGTAATGATACACCGAAGAATACAGGCGAAACCTTATATTTAGGCTCAACAAGTAGCGAATTATATATGTGTGCTTATCAGAAGAATTATGAGCAGTATGTCAAGAATGGCACAGAGATTGAAGATACGGAGATTAAGAACCGTTTTGAAATACGTATGAAGAATGAACGAGCCTATTATGCGGTTGTAGATTTACTGACCTATCGGGACGCTGAACGTACCGCTTTTTCTATTATCAATCATTATGTACGCTTTGTTGATAGAGAGGACGATAAGCCAAAAAGTCAATATCTTTGAGGGAAAACCCGAAAGTAAACGTTATGAGTGGACGATTGCTCATGTCAAGGCAATATTGAAAAGTGAGGTTTATATCGGAAACAGTGTTCACAATATGCAGTCTACGGTATCGTTCAAGAGCAAAAAGAAAGTGCGTAAACCCGAAAGTGAATGGTTTCGAGTAGAAAACACTCACGAGCCGATTATTGACAAGGAAGTGTTCTATCGTGTGCAGGAGCAGATAAAATCAAGACGCAGACAGACAAAGGAAAAGGCAACGCCGATATTTGCAGGGCTTGTCAAGTGTGCGGATTGTGGCTGGTCTATGAGATTTGGAACGAATAAGGCAAATAAAACGCCATACAGTTATTATGCTTGCAGTTACTACGGACAGTTTGGCAAGGTAGATATGGTGTCGGTAGATTTGGAAATAGTTTTGCAGGTTTTTGAGAACCTGCTTTCTAATGCCATGCGATATGCGGATACTGCAGTTTCAGTTGCATGCCGTACAAAAGGCAAAAAACTTCTGATTACGGTCGCCGATGATGGTAAAGGATTTAATAGTAATGCCTTAAAGATTGCAACAGATCCATTCTATACCACTGAGAAAAAGTCTGAAGGAGAACATTTCGGATTGGGTCTTAATATCAGCAAGGTTTTGTGTCAGCGCCATGGTGGTGGCATTACCCTAAAGAACCAAAAAAATGGCGGAGCCTCCATTACGGTATGCTTTGGAATGAGAAGCCAAAAGTGAATGGGAAAGAAATATATTGAATTATTGCAATACTTTGACCTTTTTGTAAATATTTGTGGAGATTATTGCAATTAAAGGATAATGGGTGTATAATGTCAGCGACAATTATACAGACGGGAGCTTGTAAACAGGCTGAGAGGAAGGTGTGACCTTCGACCGAGAACCTGATTTGGATAATGCCAACGTAGGGATGCCTGATACAAGGATATTAGGAATAACAGAGTACGTTTTAGGAAGTTACCAAATCGGTAGCTTCCTTTTTTTATTGTCATGGAGGTGATTTGTATGGTGAAAATCAATGGTGAAAAGTTGGATGTTGCAGGCAAGACAATCGCAGAGTATCTTGCAACAACAAAATACGATCCCAAACGGATCGCTGTAGAACGAAACGGTGATATTGTTCCCAAGGCTCAGTATCCTGACACCGTTCTGGAGGATGGTGACAGTGTTGAGGTCGTTAGCTTTGTGGGAGGTGGTTAATCTGATACCGACAAAAGAAGCTTGGGACGTGGCACTAAAAGAACGACATGGCGAAGAGCTGCAGGAAAAGTTTTCGGCAGCGACAGTTGCTATATGTGGACTTGGTGGCCTTGGCTCCAATATTGCCGTTTCACTTGCCAGAGCCGGCATTGGAAAACTGATCCTCATTGACTTCGACCATGTGGACATTTCCAATTTGCACCGCCAGCAGTACAAAGCAGATCAGATTGGAATATATAAAACGGAAGCGTTGTGTGAGAACCTGAAAGAGGTTGCACCGTATGTTGTGATTGAAACACATACCGTTCGTATCACAGAGGATAGTGCTGTGGAGCTTCTCAAAGATGCCGATATCATCTGTGAGGCTTTTGATGGTGCTGAAGCCAAGGCAATGCTGACAAACCTTGTTCTTGAGGTGATGCCCAAGAAATATCTTGTAGCGGCATCAGGGATGGCGGGACTTGGCAGTGCCAATACGATCAAAACGCGAAAAGTGACCAACAAATTTTATTTGTGCGGTGATGAAGTCAGCGATGTGAAAGACGGGATAGGGCTTGTCTCTTCCCGTGTGATGCTTTGTGCCGCTCATCAGGCACATATCGTTTTGCGAATCTTAGCAGAAGAATATGAAGTTTAACTGATATAAGGAGAATGAAAATCATGTCTTACAAGAAAATTTTAACGATTCAGGATATCTCATGTGTCGGTCAGTGTTCGCTGACCGTTGCGCTGCCAATCCTTTCTGCGTGCGGAATGGAAACCTGTATTTTGCCATCTGCGATCCTTTCTACCCATACTGCAGGATTTCAGGATTTTACTTTCCGTGATCTTACGGATGATATGCCGAATATCCAGAAGCATTGGCAGAAGGAAAATATTAAGTTCAGTGCCATTTACACCGGTTATCTTGGCAGCACAAAACAGATCGGCTATGTAAAGGATATTCTGAGTACAATGGGTACTTCCGATTGTGTTCGCGTGGTGGATCCTGCGATGGCTGATAACGGTAAGCTCTATCCGGCATTTGATGGTGAATACGTAGAAGCAATGAAGGAGTTGTGCGGTTCTGCAGATATTCTTCTTCCCAATATTACTGAAGCCTGCTTCCTGGCAGACATGGAATACCATGAAGTCTACGATGAAACGTATATCAAGGTACTACTTGAAAAACTCTCTCTGCTTGGAGCAAAATCGATTGTTCTGACCGGTGTGGGTTATGCTCCTGAAAAGACTGGTGTTGTCGTCTATGAAAACGGCGAGATGCGCTACTATGAGCATGACAAGATCTCAAAGGGCTGCCACGGAACCGGCGATATCTATGCGTCCGCATTCACCGGCGCACTGATGAACGACAAGAGTATGTTTGAAGCTGCAAAAATTGCTGCGGATTATACCGTGAAATGCATCATCAATACCCAGGGCGATGCAGATCATTGGTACGGGGCCAAATTTGAAACAGCGCTCCGGGACCTGATCGATATGCTTGATTAACAAAGAAAGAAGGAATAAAAAATGAACAACGATAAACTGATCATAGGCGGACACGAATTTAACTCCCGTTTTATTCTGGGATCCGGCAAATACTCCATGAAGCTCATTGAAGCAGCGGTGAAGGATGCTGGCGCAGAGATCATCACACTTGCCGTTCGCCGTGCAAACACCAAGGAACAGGAAAGCATCCTTGACTATATCCCCGAAGGAATTACCCTGCTCCCGAACACCAGTGGCGCGAGAAATGCAGAAGAAGCCGTGCGTATTGCGAGACTTGCCCGTGAGCTTGGCTGCGGTAATTTCGTAAAAATTGAAATTATGCGTGACTCTAAATACCTGCTTCCTGACAATCAGGAAACCATCAAGGCGACAGAGATCCTTGCAAACGAGGGATTTGTAGTTATGCCGTATATGTATCCTGACCTCAACGTGGCCCGTGACCTTGTAAATGCCGGTGCCGCAAGTGTTATGCCCCTGGCTTCTCCCATTGGTTCTAACAAAGGTCTTGCAACTAAAGAGTTTATTCAGATTCTTATTGACGAAATTGACCTGCCTATCATTGTAGATGCCGGTATCGGAAGACCGTCCCAAGCTTGCGAAGCAATGGAAATGGGCGCCGCCGCTATTATGGCGAACACCGCACTTGCAACCGCAGGAGATCTTCCTATGATGGCTTCTGCTTTCAAGAATGCCATTGAAGCCGGTCGTAAGGCATACCTTGCGGGCCTTGGCAGAGTGCTGACCCGTGGTGCATCCGCCTCCGATCCGCTGACCGGTTTCCTTCGTGATTAAGAGGTGGCCTATGGATAATCAATTTTTTGTGGATTCGGAGCATCTGTCTCCAGAAGCACTTGCAAAAAAGCATCGGCTGGAAAACAATCCGTCCTCACGTAAAAGCCACATGGAATATCTGCCGGGGATGGAAGTGATTGAGTCGGATGTGTGTGCAAGTGTAATGGCGCAGATGAACTCCTACGACTATTCAAAATATACTGCAGCCGATGTGAAAGCAGCTTTGGAACACGATACCTGTACGATAGAAGATTTCAAGGCACTCCTTTCTCCAGCAGCGGAACCGTTCCTTGAACAGATGGCGCAGCGTGCAAGACTGGAAACAAGTAAGCATTTTGGTAATACCGTGTATCTGTTCACTCCCCTGTACATAGCCAACTACTGCGAGAATTACTGTGTCTATTGTGGTTTTAACTGTTACAACCATATCAACCGCATGAAGCTCAGTATGGAGCAGATTGAAAAAGAGATGAAGGTCATCGCCGACAGCGGTATGGAGGAAATCCTAATCCTTACCGGTGAGAGCAGAGGCCAGAGCAACGTGGAATATATCGGTGAAGCCTGCAAGCTGGCAAGAAAGTATTTCCGTATGGTAGGACTTGAAATCTATCCTGTCAATACCGATGAATACAAGTACCTTCACGAATGCGGTGCAGACTACGTAACGGTGTTTCAGGAAACCTACGATGCGGATCGATATGAGCAGCTTCATCTGCTCGGTCACAAGCGTGTATGGCCTTACCGCTTCGATGCCCAGGAACGTGCGCTTCGTGGTGGTATGAGAGGGGTTGCATTTTCGGCTCTGCTTGGACTCTCTGACTTCCGTAAGGATGCTCTCGCAAGTGCATTGCACGTTTACTATTTGCAGAGAAAATATCCTCACGCTGAAATGTCGTTGTCCTGTCCAAGACTCAGACCGATCATCAATAACGACAAGATCAACCCTTTGGATGTTCACGAAAAACAGCTTTGTCAGGTGCTTTGTGCATACCGTATCTTCCTGCCGTATGTAGGTATTACCGTATCTTCCCGTGAGAGTGCTGAGTTTAGAAACGGTATTGTGAAGATTGCGGCAACGAAGGTTTCTGCGGGTGTTTCCACCGGTATTGGTGATCACGAAAGTAAATATACAGGAAAAGAAACGGATGAAGTACAGGGCGACGAGCAGTTTGAGATTGACGATAACCGCAGTCTTGACAAGATGTATAGGGACATTGCAGAGGAAGGTCTGCAGCCGGTTCTGAATGACTATCTGTATGTGTGAGGGAAAGAGAATGAAAAAGTTTGATCCAAGTTTATATTTTATCACTGACAGCACGAACTACACCGAGGAAGAATTTCTCTGCCGTGTGGAGCAGGCTCTGAAAGGCGGTGTAACCCTTCTTCAGCTCCGTGAGAAAAACAGAAGCACACGGGAGTATATCGAACTTGCCGAGAAGGTACACGCCATTGCCAAGCGTTACAATGTGCCGCTGATTATTGATGACCGTGTAGATGTAGCTCTTGCTATGGATGCCGAGGGGGTTCACGTGGGGGCCGAGGATATGCCTGTTGCAACCGCAAGACGCTTGATGGGTGACGATAAGATCGTAGGCGCAACCGCAAAAACCGTTCCTTGGGCAAAGGAAGCCTACGAGCAGGGTGCTGACTATCTTGGTGTAGGTGCAATCTATCCCACCACAACCAAGGTGAAGACGGTTCTGACATCTACGGATACCCTTCGTGATATTTGTAATGCGGTACCCATTCCTGCGAATGCCATTGGCGGACTCAATAAAGGTAACATTGATGTTCTCACCGGAATTCCTATTGCCGGAATTTGCGTGGTATCTGCCATTATGAAAGCAGATGATCCAAAGATGGCGACAGAAGAACTGAAAGCAAGAGCACATGAGCTTGCTCTGATTTAAGTGAAATAAGCGGCAGATTGGGGGCACCACCTTATGCCGCTATACAAAACGATGCTGAAAAACGAAAGGAGTATTTCTATGAAAATGAAAACAGCATTGACCATTGCAGGAAGCGACTGCAGTGGAGGCGCCGGTATTCAAGCAGATTTGAAAACAATGACGATGAATGGTGTTTATGCCATGAGTGCGATTACAGCACTGACAGCACAGAACACGACCGGCGTAAGAGCGATTCAGGAGTCCACACCTGAATTTTTAAAGCATCAACTTGATGCGATATTTGAGGACATATTCCCTGATGCAGTCAAGATCGGTATGGTATCTTCGGCGGAGCTTATCAAGGTTATCGCCGACAGACTGAAGATTTATAAGGCAAAGAGTATTGTAGTAGATCCTGTGATGGTGGCTACCAGCGGTTCATCACTTATGAAGACGGATGCGGTCTCTACGTTGATGGATGAACTACTCCCCATTGCCGATGTAGTCACGCCCAATATTCCGGAAGCGGAAATTCTTTCGGGAATGGCTGTTTCTGATAAGGAAGATATGATAAAAGCGGCAAAGAAAATCGGCGATACATACGGATGTGCCGTGCTTCTCAAGGGCGGTCATAACATCCATGATGCAAATGATCTGCTATACGCAAATGGAAATTTCAAATGGTTCTATGGCAAACGAATCGATAATCCAAACACCCATGGGACGGGGTGTACGCTGTCATCAGCCATAGCATCGAATCTTGCAAAGGGCTATGATCTCGAAACCTCCGTACAGAGAGCCAAGAATTATATTTCGGGCGCACTTTCCGATATGCTTGACTTAGGGCAAGGCTCAGGACCTATGAATCACGCTTTTCATCTAAATAGTGAGTTTACCAAATAAAATTGCTTGAAAGGAATCAAAACAATGAGAAATTACACAACACAAATGGACGCCGCAAGACAAGGCATTATTACACCTGAAATGAAGGCGGTTGCAAAGAAGGAATACAGAACAGAAGAAGAAATCAGAGAACTTGTTGCAAAAGGACAGGTTGCTATCTGTGCAAACAAGAACCACACCTGCATTGATCCAAACGGTGTAGGCTCCATGCTCCGCACTAAAATCAATGTTAATCTCGGTGTTTCCCGTGACTGTAAAGATTACGATATCGAAATGCAAAAGGTTATGGCAGCCGTAGGTATGGGTGCTGAAGCCATTATGGACCTTTCTTCCCATGGTAACACGCAGCCTTTCCGCAGAAAGCTCACAAGTGAGTGTCCCGCAATGATCGGTACTGTTCCAGTTTATGACAGTGTGATTCATTATCAGAGAGACCTTGCAACTCTTACAGCAAAAGATTTCATTGATGTGGTTCGTCTTCACGCAGAAGATGGTGTTGATTTTGTAACCCTTCACTGCGGTATTACCCGTAAGACCATTGAGCAGATCAAAAAGCACAAGAGAAAAATGAATATTGTTTCCCGCGGCGGCTCCCTGGTTTTTGCTTGGATGAGTATGACGGGCGAAGAAAATCCCTTTTACGAATACTTTGACGAGATCCTGGATATCTGCCGTGAGTATGATGTGACCATTTCGCTTGGTGACGCCTGCCGTCCCGGTTGTCTTGCCGACGGAAGTGATGTATGTCAGATTGAAGAGTTGGTTCGTCTTGGCGAGCTGACCAAGCGTGCATGGGAAAAAGATGTTCAGGTTATGGTGGAAGGTCCCGGACATATACCGATGGATCAGATTGAAGCCAATATGAAGATGCAGCAGACCATCTGTATGGGTGCGCCGTTCTATGTGCTCGGTCCTATTGTTACGGATATTGCACCCGGTTATGATCACATCACTTCAGCTATCGGTGGAGCGATTGCTGCAGCAAGCGGTGCTGCTTTCCTTTGCTATGTAACGCCCGCTGAACATCTTGCTCTGCCGAATGTAGAGGATGTAAAGCAAGGTATTATTGCATCGCGCATTGCAGCTCACGCTGCGGATATTGCAAAGAAGGTTCCTCACGCAAGAGACATTGACGATGCAATGGCAGATGCCAGAAGAACTTTTGATTGGGAAAAGCAGTGGGAATGCTCCATTGATCCTGAAACTGCGAAAGCCATCCGTGACAGCCGTGCTCCTGAACACGAGGACAGCTGCTCGATGTGTGGCAAATTCTGTGCAGTCAGAAGTATGAACAAGGCGTTGAGTGGAGAGTACATTGATATTCTGTAAGGTGAGAAAATGAAACGATGTGTGATTGTCGGTGGTGCTGACATAAACAACTATTCATATATCAGAAACTGTCTTCGTGAGGATGATTACATTATCTTCTGTGACAGCGGACTGAAACATATGGATGCCCTTCAGGTAATACCCGGACTTATCGTGGGAGATTTTGACTCCCACGATAATCCACATTTTGATATTGAGACCATTGTACTTCCCTGCGAGAAGGATGATACGGATACCGTTTTTGCAGTCAAGGAAGCTCTGAAACGTGGTTTTGATGATTTTCTGCTGATCGGTGTTGTAGGAGCAAGGCTCGACCACACACTTGGCAATGTGTCGATTTTGCTCTACCTGGATTCGCTTGGTAAGAAAGGAATCATTATTGACGATTATTCTGAAATGGAGATCATTTCAAATAAGCCTGCTTATATTGAGGATTCCTATGCGTTCTTTTCACTTTTGAATGTTACTGGCACTGCCAAGGGCATCACGATAGAGAATGCCAAGTATCCACTTGAAAATGCAGAGATTACCTGTGAATACCAGTATGGAATCAGCAATGAAGTGCTCCCGGGCAGAAGAGCAAAGGTTACTGTTTTGGAAGGAAAATTGTTGCTGATAAAAGATAGAGGGTAAGCAAAGGGGCTGTCGGTTAATACCGACTTTTAGACTCTGAATCTTAAAATACGAATCTCCCGTAGAAATCAGTATTTTTAATACTTGAACTTCTTCGGGAGATTCGTATTCTTTCTTTTCCGTATGTATTTTAGGACACAAAAATCCCTTGACTGCATTTTTGAAAGCACTCTTTTTCTAAGCAGCCTTTTCTTCGGTTTTTCTCTCAAATTTCTTGATCTCATCATGAAGAAAACGATGGTATTTATTTATATTTCTTCCAATCGCATACAGCATGAATTCTTTATATACTTTTTCTGCTGTCCGGTAATTGAAACGTCGAAAACCGTCATTTTCTTTGATATCTCCAAAATGTCCTTCTGTCTGAATGGAACGGATCTGCCGGTTCAAAATCCCCTTCTCACTCTGGATGTTTGCATGGGATTCTTCTTTCAAAGCTTCCCATTGTCCGTTAACTTTCATGACCTTATTTTTCTCTGCATCTTTCTCAGCATCATATTTATAGAGACATTTTGCTTTATGTTCACAGCCACTACAATCTGCGCATCCATACACCTCAAATGTTTGTGTATAACCAGCCTGTTCTTTTTTCTCAGTCCTGATATGATGAAGCTCCCTTCCATCATGACAGACGTAATAAAGTTCATCCTCAAATATCTGCGTTTTCATGTTGTAATACTTTCCAATATTTTCTGTGTACGCACGTGTTTTCCGTTTTTCATGATCCTGCAGTTTGATATAACTGGTGATTTTATGGTCCTTTAAGTACAGAAGATTCTTTTCACTGCAATAACCACTGTCGGCAGTTACTTCTTCCAAAATTTCTCCAAATGCGTTTTTGTGCTTTTCTAACACAGGGATCAATGTATTATAATCTGTCCGGTCATTACTTACATATGCCTGAACAATGAAATAATTCTCTACTGCTATCTGAATGTTATATGCTGCTTTTAATTGTCCATTTAGCATATGGTCTTCTTTCATTCTCATAAATGTAGCTTCTAAATCTGTTTTGGAATAACTGTTCCTGTCTCTTCCCATGATCTCAAAGCATTCTTTGTATCCCATCAGGCGTTCACCGCAGGCTTCCAGTTCCTCATATAGCTGCTGGATTTCCGGTTTTCTCTTTCCCTTTCCATAAACAAACGTGATCTGTTCCTGCTCTGCAATCTGAAGCAGATTTTTCTGGAGTTTCAGAATCTCCAACGGAGAACAATTGTCAATTTCGATGATTGTATTATTTGACAACTTTTTATGTTTTGCCAGTTTCCTTTTCCGGTTCTTTTCAATGATATCCCTTACTTTATCCATCCCTTCGATCACAAACATATGTGCATGGGGAATATCATATTTGATGCTATACTCATTTTCATCAATCAGGACATTATATTTCTCATACAGTAAATCAATCGTATCTAACAAGCCTGCAAGGTGATAATTGAGTGTTCCTCTCCAGACAAATGTATAACGGTTTGCATTCGCTTCTATTTTGGTCCCATCAATAAAAAGCGACTTTAGGGTAATCAGTCCTTCTTTTTGCAGACGGTGAAGAAACTGATAGTTTAATTCATCTAATACATCAGCAGTTAGTTTTTTATTCTTGAATTCATAGAATGCATCTCTTTTTGGTTTCTGTCCTTTGGTAAGCCAGATAAACGCAAGGTCTCTTTCACATAATTCCACAATACGGTCAACAGCCCTTACCCCACGCATGTTTGCGTAAGTAACGACAGCATACATCATAATTGGATTAAACCCGGTTCTTCCCTTATCTGAACAATTGGCTAACAAGCCAGAAAAATCTAAATCCTCCATCACTTTTTTCAGGGTATAGACTGGATCGTCGTCAGGTAAACACAATTCGAAGAAACTGAAGTTCATTTTCTGTTGCCCTAATTCAAAAAATTCGTTATAATAATCTTGTTTTAGCATAGTTCCATTATAACATGGAATGGAGAGAAGATGGTTGTCGTTAGCCATCTTTTTCTCTCTTTACGGAAAAGCTTCAGGGGCAGATTTGACTCATGCGAGTCAAATCTGCCCCTTTTTGGAACTATCTATTTCCCGACAGCCCCTTTCGCGTATGACGGGCATGCCGTCAGTCTGTGGTGAAAGTCCACAAGGGGCGTAGTTGCCGACGAACCCCATAGCGACTCCCAAGGTCTACATCGTAAGGTGCAAGCGAGAAGAAGGGATAGCGAAATCGTAGCCTGACGAACAGAAATCTGATATAAGGCACACATGGTGGATAAGCTGGCGCGAGACAGTGAAGTCCGAAAGGCAACCGTAACCCATGTGTGTAAATCAGGCAGGTAGACGAGGAAAGATTGGCAGGCTTATCCCGTGAGGTCTCACAGGCGGGGAAATGCCGTAGTAACAACGAACTGTGAGAAGTCAGCAGAAGCCATAGTAGGTAAAGCCCTGAAATGGGAGTTGCTGAAGGGCTGAACAATGTAACCGTGTAATCAAATGTATGCCCCATGGAATACCTGACAGCAGGAAGGGCAAAACGTAAATGAGCAGGTACTGCACAACTTAGGGCGAATCCATGGGAACGGAAAGGAGAAAGCACACAAGGCAATGTCAGAACTGTTGGAAAAGATACTGTCCAAAGACAACATGAACACTGCATACAAGAGAGTCTGTGCCAATAAAGGCGCAGGAGGAGTAGACGGTGTATCAGTCGAAGAACTTGGCGATCATATCAAAGAGAATTGGGAAAGTATCAGAAATCAAATCAGGAGCAGGAAGTACAAACCACAACCTGTCAGGAGAGTGGAGATACCTAAGCCAAACGGTGGAATGAGAAAACTCGGAATCCCTACGGTAATGGACAGGGTAATACAACAAGGCATCGTACAGGTGATAAGTCCCATATGTGAGCCTTTGTTTTCAGAGTGGAGTTATGGTTTCAGACCGAGCAAGAGCTGTGAAATGGCAATCAGGCAACTGCTCGTATATCTAAATGTTATTCGGCAAATTAAACGCTGCCTTTTCCGTCAGATTAAAACGGGTCTTTCGGAGCACCTAACGATGGAATGAAGCATATATTTTTGGACGCTTCAGGCACGTTATTTTATGAGAAAAAACCATCATGTAGATTATCTTACATGATGGTTTCTAAAGCTATCCCAGTTCACAGTCATTGATCGCCTGCATGACGGCATCGGCGGTTATGATATTTAAATTTGAGCTGTTTCCAACCAACAGACTTGCATTACACAGTTTGTTGATCATACGTGGGGTTCCATTCGCTGCATTGAGGATTGCTTCCAGTGCATTGTCTTCGAATACCGTTTGTGTGCATCCGGCGCCATTCAGTTTGGCAGCAACATAGGAATGCCCTTCTGCTTTTGTCATGCCTTCCAGGTTATAATTCATGACAATTCTCTGGCGGAAAGGTTCGTGGATGCTTAGACGCAGGGTGCTGTTGAGCTGTGGCAGACCGGAAAGAAGAACAACAGCCCGGTCTTTGGAATCCATTTCAAAGTTGAACAGCATTTTTAAATCATTGAGTACAGCGTTTCCGATATAGTTCGCTTCATCTATGATGATGACAGGCGTCTGTCGTTTCTCAAGTACGAGACGGTTGATTTCATCCTGGATGATCTTGAAGTTATCGGTCTTGCGGAATGCAGGCTGGGCTCCAAGTTCAGCGGCAAGATTCCGGTAAAAATCATTTACAGTCAGGGTAGAAAGACTGGAGTAAACCACTTTATAAAGGGAAGTGTTCAGTCCTGAAGCCCAGTTCCTGACGGCGGTGGTCTTTCCTCTTCCGGCGCTTCCGGTCAGGAGACCGAAGCCTTTTGTGGTAAGCAGGTAGTTCAGGCGGAACAGAACCTCCTTGTATTCCTGTGTTTCTACGAGGACTTCCTTTGAGTTCTTTAGGAAAGGATTGAACTCCAATCCGTATCTTGCAGTGTAATCCATAATCATTCGTCTCCTTTGCATAAGCGTACTTTTTCTCTTTTTATCAATGCGTTTTCGGTTTTATTGAGAAGCCGGATGGGTGTCAGCGTCCCGTCAGCTTCCACAATGAAGATTTCTTTCATATTCGGAGAATAGCGCAGGCGGATACGCTGCCGTGCAAAACGATAATCAACTTCGTATTCAATCTGGTCGATGACGATTACACTGTCAGCAGATACCCGGCGTTCAAGCTCCAGAAGGAAATTTTGACGGATGTCTTCCTCAGAAAGTCTGCGGATCTGCTCCGATTCCGAAAAGAAACGGTCCTGTGGGGACCGTCCACGGAGGGAAGAATGGGGAGATTGGTTGTATTGTTGGACAAAAGCGTACAGACTTCCCCTTAGTTCTTCCAGTGAATGGAAATCCCGCATATCAAGGGCTGCCATCCACTGATCCTTCATCGTCCGGAACCAGCGTTCAATCTTGGCTTTTCCGGTGGGAGTGTATGGCTGGCAGTAACTGAGTGTTGTACCGATTCTTGCGGCAAGGAGTTCCATCTGCCTGTTTTTGTAAGATTTACCATTGTCAAAGTTGAAAACTTTTGGGCGCCCATACTTTGCTATGGCTGATTTCATAACCGACATCAGGTTGATAAAGTTATCATGATAGAACACATCAATTCCGGTAATGAAGCGGCTGGCATCATCAATCAGGGCAATGATATAGACCCGGTGTTTTTTGCCATCCGAATCTGTAAGGCGGGGACCGACGCTGCTGTCCCCGCACCAGACTTCATTGATATGGGGGCGTTCATAGCGGCGCATATCCCTGTTCGGGGTCTGCCGAAGTTCTAACTGAAGCCGGTTCACAAAACGGCTGACGGTGGATTCGGATACCTGTCCGTTTATTACGGAGCCATCGGATTTCAGCTGCCTGTAAATAGCGGCTGCAGACATGCGGGGGTAGTTGGTCTTGAAATACCGGATCCTCTCCTGAAGTTCTTCATCAAGCTTGCGACTCATGCCGGCATCTGACCGCCCTTTCGGGACGAGACCTTCAAAACCATGGTTCTGATAGTCTAGATACCACTTTTCAATGGTGGCGGGAGCATAATGATGGAGCTTCCCGTCGGGTCCCATCAGGCCTTTTGCAGAGATTTCTGTGTAAAAAGCAGTCTTGCTTGGATAACGTTCATCAAGTCCTGCAATCATCGGTGCGATGGCGCCATAGCGCATTAGTGCGATTTCCTGTTGTTTTTCTTGTTTCATAGATTTCATCTGCCTCCTTTTTCTAAAGGATAAGGGATAAAACCAGACCTGTCGTGTAAGGTTATGTTGGCAGGATAAAAAGTTTATTGGAGGTTGATTTAATCTGCATGAACTGTCTGGAAAAGAGGGAAAAGCATCCTGAAATCAGGCTGGGGATATCGGGGAGGTGAAGCCTCATGGAGAGCAGCCGCTGCTTCCAGTGTAAGCGGTAGTTCCGGATGATGGATTTCAGGTTGTTTTCATCCACGAGGTATTGTTCTTCCAGTATGTTCCGGAATCCGGTTTCATGTTCATAAGCCTGAATCAGACGGACGTGCAGAGCCAGGGGGATCTGGGAATACGGGACCATGGATGAAAGTAGTAATGCATGGGTATGTCCGCAGATTTTGCAGTACACACGGACAACGGAAAGGGATAGGATCCTGTCAGCAAGCTGGATGCTGCGTTTATAAGAGCCATGACGGATGAGACAGCCGGAGTGACCGCAGACACATGAAATAAGGTTCAGATCAAGGGAATCTATTGCTTTATTGTAAAAATCCTGAGAAATACGGTTGTAGTTTTCTGTTTTAACTGTTATCATAGGTATGTATGAATGTAGCGAGAGCTATGTTTAGGTGAAGGCAGAAACTAAACTTTGGTAGGGGAGGTTTCTGCTTTCTTAATTTCATGGTTACAAAACCATATGATAACACAAGAGGTCTCAGGATAAAACAATCTGATGGAAAATACGTCAGATTCCTTTATGCCAAGACCTCTTTTATTTTGCCTGAAAAGTGGAAGATCAGTTTGTTATAGTGTGCCCGATAACAATGAATTTAACGCAGGCGAGGTTGCAAGAAGTATTGACCGTTTTCTTGAAACTTTGGATAAGGAAAACAGAATTATGTTCGTCCGCCGGTACTGGCATTCGGATTCGATTGCGGATCTTAGGCAGTATGCCGCAGAGCATGGGCTGACCGTTGTAGACGAGTACATTGACGACGGATGGAGTGGGACAAATTTCGAGCGTCCAAGTTTCCAAAGGATGATTGATGACATCGAGGACGGGAAAATCAACTGCGTTGTCACAAAGGACTTATCCCGTCTGGGAAGAAACTATATCCTGACCGGTCAGTACACGAAAATCTATTTCCCCAGCAAGGGAGTACGCTACATTGCCATCAATGACAATGTGGACACCATCAACGGAGAAAGCGAGCTTGCACCGTTCTTAAACATCCTGAATGAAATGCACGCCCGACAGACCAGCAAAAAGGTCAAGGCTGCCATGCACACAAGATTTGCCAATGGCGCACACTATGGAGCCTATGCACCGCTGGGCTATGTAAAAGACCCGGACAAAAAAGGTCATCTTCTGATCGACCCGGAAACACGCTGGATTGTAGAAAAGATTTTTGACCTTGCCGTACACGGGAGGGGTGCCGCCAGCATTACACGGATTCTGGTGGAAGAAAAAGTACCTACCCCCGGCTGGCTGAACTATGAAAGATATGGGACTTTCGCCAATATCTACGCCGGTGCGCCCGCAGAAAAAGCCTATGCGTGGATGATTGCACAGGTCAAGAGCATTTTGAAAGAGGAAACTTACATCGGTCACAGCGTTCACAACAAGCAGAGCAACATTTCATTCAAGAACAAGAAAAAAGTGCGGAAGCCGCAGGAAGAATGGTATCGTGTGGAAAATACCCACGAAGCCATCATTTCCGAAGAAGTGTTCCAAAAAGTTCAGGAGCTGATTGCAAGCAGACGCAGGAAACGCAGAAATGGTACAACACAGATTTTCGCAGGATTGATAAAATGTGCAGACTGCGGATGGTCTTTAGCCTATGGGGAAAACAAGCAGAATAAGAACCCATACGGGTACTACCATTGCAGCAAGAACGGACAGGGATTACGCCAGTGTTCCATGCACTATATCCGTTATGATGTACTGTATGCCTATGTGCTTGCAAGACTGCAATACTGGTCTATGTTGGCACAGAAAGACGAGGACAAGCTGCTGAAACGGCTGCTCAATGCCAGCGACAGAGAAAGAAACTCTGCGAAGAAAAAGCAGGCTGCGGAGCTGAAAAAGGCGGAAAAGCGTAAAGCCGAGGTTGACGGGCTGTTTGCTAAAATGTATGAGGACTGGTCTGCCGGACGCATAACCGAGTATAATTTCAATATGCTGTCCGAGAAGTACCAGAACGAGCAAAAGGAGCTTGAAACAAAAATAAGACAGCTTCACGAAATGATGGAAGCCGCCGTACAGACCGCAGCGGATGCTGAAAAGTGGATTGCCCTAATGAAACAGTATGTCAACCCTGTGGAGCTGACCGCCGAACTTCTGAACACTCTAATTGAAAAAATAACCGTCCACGAAGCTGTCAAGGGCGAGGACGGAAGTCGTGAGCAGGAAGTAGAAATCTACTACCGCTTCATCGGCAAAATCGACTGACCTTTCTTTTTTTACCCAACAATATCTTTAATTAAGGGAAACGGGAAGAGGATATCCAAGTATTGATTCATTAAAGGAAATATCAAATTATTTTTCGGTAACCATTGATGAGTTGTTATCGACGGACAAGCTGCTTTCTATTGCAGAAAAGGAAAACAGAGCAAATCTAAGAGGAATGTGTGATTTATTATTTGGGTTATTGGATGTATTCGCAATTGTTTTAATTGTTTTACCGCTTTATCCAAATGTGTTGGATGGATTTGTCTATTCAGTAAATCTATTTGCATACATTCAGACTACATCATTGAACCGTTCATTGTACTGGGTTATGATTGTTTTTCTTGTTGTGATCGGATTTATAAAATTGATACTGATAAAATTAGATATGCAAAGATATAATAAGGTGGCAACAAAGGTATCAATGTCGATTAGTACCTTATTAGTGTTAATATTTGCAATAACCAGAGAATCCTATGCAGTGGCTGTAGTATTTCTGCTATTAGTAATGAAAGGGATATTACTTTTAAAGTGTGCAGAGGTATAAGGATCCGAAAATTTCAGCTTGTCGAACTGAAAAACACTGTAATGACATGTGTAAAACAAAATATAAAACACCCCACTGAGTAGGTTGAATTAAATACTCCTATGATTTCGATTTTGAAGTCATAGGGGTATTTTTGTGGTGCGCCTGGCGGCGCACGTTTCTAACGGGTGAAAGTCCCGAATCCGCCCGGTAGCGGGAAGGATATAGCCGAAGGCAAGGGTGTCCATCGTGAGGTGGAATCTGAAGGAAGCCGGATGTGGGGAACCAACTAACCTACGGGCAAACCTCCGGTCTGACGGAAAGAAATCGTATATAAGGCTGTACATGAGGGTAAGTCTGCCACACAAGATGAAGCCCGATAGCTACACGGAATCATGTGCAGTAAATGCGGCAGATGGATGGAGGGAAAGAAACGTGTGGTACCCAGGGAGGTCTGTACGGAACGCTCTGAAAAGAGTAACCGTTACCGGAAGGTAACGCTGAACGTACAGAAGTCAGCAGAGGCCACAGTAGCTGGAAGTTTTTTTTTTTTCGGCGAAGGGCTGAATCAATAGGAGTCTTTAGTACGACAGGGAAAGGGGGAATGGGCAGATGGGTACAGAAAACATAGAAAGCTGCTCGCAAAGAGATAGCGCGGAACGCAAAGGGTATGTGAGAGCGCACCGCTCATTCAACCGGATATGGAAGGAAAGGGACAGTGCAGAGCCGGACCTCTTAGGTAAGATACTGGACAGGGACAACCTGAACCGGGCTTACAAAAGAGTAAAGGCAAACAAGGGAGCGCCGGGAGTAGATGGAATGACCATTGAAGCGGCACTGCCGTGGCTAAAGGAGCATAACCAGAAACTGACAGAGAGAATACGAAGGGGAAAATATACCCCTACTCCTGTCAGACGAGTGGAAATCCCGAAGCCAGACGGAGGAAAGCGGAAACTCGGCATCCCGACCGTCATCGACCGCATCATTCAACAGGCAATGCTCCAACAGCTTATGCCAATCTATGAGCCGCTGTTTTCGGATGACAGCTTTGGCTATCGTCCGGGAAGAGGGGCAAAAGACGCCATTTACAGGATAAAAGAGTACATCGAACAAGGCTACATAAGGGCAGTCGTCCTCGACTTGTCAAGGTACTTCGACACGCTGAACCACACAATCCTCTTAAATCTGCTGAGAAAGCAGGTAAAAGACGAGAGGGTCATACAGATGGTAAAGCGATACCTGAAAGGCGGAGTGATGGAAAACGGTGTTGAAACAGAGACAGAAGAAGGCTCCCCGCAGGGAGGGAATCTATCCCCACTCTTAGCAAATGTGTATCTGAATGAATTCGACTGGGAGTTTCACAGACGGGGCGTACCGTGTATTCGCTATGCAGATGATATCGTACTGTTGGCGAAGAGTGAACGGGCGGCGGAACGACTGTTGGAGAGCAGTACGAAATATCTGGAAGAAACATTAAAGCTAAAAGTGAACCGGGAAAAGAGCATGACAGTCAGCGTGTTCGCAATCCGAAAATTTAAGTTCCTTGGCTTTTGTTTTGGGAAGAACGGAAAAGGAATTTATATCCGTGTCCATGGAAAGTCATGGAAGAAAGCCAAGGAGAAACTGCGACAGCTCACTTCCCGGAGCAAATGTGGGAGTATCATCCGAGCTATGGAAAGGATAAAAGTTTATATGCGAGGATGGCTGAATTACTATGGAATAGCGGACATGAAGAACAACATCGAAAGCATGAACGGATGGCTGTACCGCCGAATAAGGATGTGTATCTGGAAGCAGTGGAAACTGCCAAAGACCCGGAAAAGAAAACTAATGGGTCTGGGAATGCCAGAGTGGGTTGCCTGTGAAGGGGCATACAGTAGAAAATCCTATTGGAGGATGTCTAATACAGGTGTGGTCAAAAGAGCATTAACGAAAGAAAGACTGATAAACTGGGGCTACTATGATATAGCCACAGCGTATCAGTCTCTGCACGTCAACTATTGAAACCGCCGTGTACCGAACGGTACGCACGGTGGTGTGAGAGGACGGCGGTTAATCACCGCCTCCTACTCGATCAGAAAAATAAAAAATTTCCTTTTACACCCTGTATTTTCCCCTCTGAGCCTTTCGTTATATGAGGACAAAAAAATAAAATTCATTTTTTATTTGTAAAAATCCCTCTCTACGTTCTGATATATGAGGAACAAATTATAGTTGCCTTAAAAGAATCGGGCCTGATTCAAGAACAAAGAAAAAACGAAAAGAGAAAGGAGAAATTACATGAACAAAACAATCTTAATGGGAAGACTGACAAAAGATCCGGAGGTGAAATATCTCCAGGATGAAAACAGTACTGCAATGGCACGATACACGCTGGCAGTAGACAGACGATATCGAAAGGATGGAAAGGCAGAAACAGATTTTATTTCCTGTGTTACCTTTGGGAAGAATGCTGAGTTTGCAGAAAAATATCTGAAAAAAGGTTTGAAGATTTTAGTAAGCGGACGGATCCAGACGGGAAGCTATGTGAATCAGGAGGGGAATAAAGTTTATGCCACCAACGTGATCGTAGAAGAACATTATTTCGCAGAAGGGAAGAAACTGTCAGGATCAGAAAAGAAAGAAGATACCGATCCGGATGGATTTATGAATCTTCCAGACGGAGAAGAACTTCCGTTTGAGTAAGAAGAACTCGGATGCTGAAAGCAGAGGAGCGCACTTATATACCTTAAAAGGTATGTGCGTCCTACGGAAGTAGCATCTTTCTGAAGGGGAATTCCGAAAGTGTTGGCGGATGATCCATCCGAAGAAGGGTTCCCCTTCCGGCAGAAATGCCTATCCCGTAACAGAGAAAATGGAAGAGTTGAAAAAGGAGGAAAAGAACGATATGGCGAAGAAGAAAACATTTCAGGAATATACTCAGGAAGCACTTCTTGAGATTGAAAAAACAGAAGCTGCATTGAAACAGGCAAAGCTTGAGAAGGAACAGGCAGAGCATAGGATCCAGAGATTCTTGAACTATCTAGACACACAGAAAAAGAAAAAACGAAAGGCACGAACCCATCTGTTGATCCAGAAAGGAGCAGCCATAGAAGCAATCTGTAAAGATACCAAATATCTGACCGAGGCAGAATTTTATCAGCTGATGGATGAACTTCTTCATGATCCTGCTTGTAAGTTTTGTGATGTTGTTCATGAAATGGTTCGTGGACGGGTGGAAGCGGCAGAAGCAAAGGAACGAAAATTTGCAGAAGAGGAAGCACTTTTAAAAGCAATGCAACGAGGTGAATTGCCACAGGGAGATGAGTAAGATGGGATGTTATCACTTTCATTTGAATCAATTATCCAGAGGAAAAGGACAGTCTGCCATTGCCAGTGCTGCCTATCGAGCCGGTGCAAAACTGGAATGTACGTATTATGGAGAAGTAAGTGATTATACGAGAAAAGGCGGTGTGGTATTAGCGGAGATCCATCTTCCCAAACAGGCTCCGGAGAGATTCAAAGACAGGGAGACCCTTTGGAATGAGGTAGAATGGATCGAAGGGAATAAGAAAGCACAGCTGGCACACAGCTTTGATATTGCCTTGATGAATGAGTTTTCTATGGAAGAAAATATTGAGCTTGCAAGAAGATTTGTAGAAGAACAGTTAGTCGCAAGAGGGATGATCGCAGATCTAGCGATCCATGATCCGAAGAAGGCAAAGGATAAAATACCCAATCCCCATATGCACATCATGGTTCCCATCCGCCCTTTACAGGAAGATGGTACCTGGGGACAAAAACAAAAAAAGGTTCCAGTACTGACACCGGATGGACAGCCGGTTTTGAATCAGAAAGGACAACCGGTATTTCGGGCGGTACATACAACGGATTGGAGCAGGAAAGAAACCTTGGAAGAATTGAGAAGTGCCTGGGCGAAGATGTGTAACGAACTGTATGAAGAAAAAGGACTTACAGAAAGAGTTGATGCCAGATCTTATGAGGAACGGGGGATTGATAAGATCCCGATGGTGCATGAAGGACCGAATGTACAGGCAATGGAAGCAAGAGGAATTTCAACCGCATTGGGAAGTTTAAACCGGCTCATCCGAGCCTTAAATGATATGAAAGAACGGGCAAAGAATCTTCTTCAATGGTCTTTGCTTCGACAAAGCCAGTTAATGGAACGGATGCTGTTCTTACATCAGCCAACTTTAGCGGATTATCTAAGAAACTATTATGACAAGAGAAATGCAGTCGCAGAATCCTACGATTATGGAACACAAAAGGCGAAGAATACAAATCTGAAACAATTTGCAGAGACGATCCGCTTTCTGGAAGAGCAGGAGGTGAGGACCCCAGAACGGCTGACGGAGAAAATCCAGGAATTAGATACTCAGCTAAAAGAGGTAAGTCAGCGGTTGAATCAACAACTGTCTGCTCTGCGAAGTGTCAACAGCAACCTTTATGCGATGAAAGAGTATTTTGAAACGAGACCTGTTTATCTGGAATTAAAGAACAAATATTTTGGCAGGGAAAAATTCAAAGAGGAACATAAGAAGGAACTTAGTGGATATTATCGTTCGGAAAGAATCTTAAAAGAAAATCTGGATGCGAATGGAAAAATACCAGAAGGAAAATGGAAGCGAGAAGCAGATCGTTTATCGGAAGAGATTGCTGCTTTACGAAAGGAAGATAAACGGATCCATGCCATGTTACGAAAGTATGAGAAAGTCAAAAATCATGTGGAAGTTTTGATGGCAGAGGAGGACGAAGAGGTTTCTCTTCCAGAAACAAACAAGCGGGAGCAATCCACAGAAACAAAAGAAGCAGTGAGAACCATGAAACGAAAGAAGAAACATCATGGAATGGAATTATAGGAGGAATTTTAGAAGATGGAAGAATATACAAGAGAACAGATTCAAAGAGCAGATGATACTGATTTATATGTTTTTCTTTCTGGGAGAGGAGAACAGTTCAAACGATGTGGAAAAGAATACCGGTGGTTACGACATGACAGTGTGATGATCAACAAGAACGAATGGTATCGTTTTAGTCAGAATAAAGGTGGTCATGCCATTGACTTTATGAAAGAATTCTACGGTTTTTCTTTTGCAGAGGCAGTTAAAGAATTATTAGGAGAAGAGGGAGCTGGAGAAACCAACAGAAGAACGGGCAAGGAAGATGCAGGCAGACAGAAGGTCTGCCCCATCCCCTTGCCTGGATTGGAACTGCCAGAAAGAAATGAAAGCTGTGAGATTGCAAGGAAGTATCTGATTGAGCAGAGGAAACTATCGGAACAGCTGGTAGATCAGATGATTGCAAAGGGGGATATTTATGAAAGTAAAAACTATCACAATGTGGTGTTCGTTGGAAGAGACAAAGAACAGAATCCCAGATATACAGCTATGCGGGGAACCGATGAGAACCGATATCGTGGGGAAGCAAGAGGTTCAGAAAAAGCCTATGGATTTGGCCATATAGGAACGGATGAAAAACTATTTGTGTTTGAATCTCCAATTGATCTTTTGTCTTATATCACCGCAGTTCCGGAAGAATGGGAAATGCATAGTTATATTTCCCTGGGAGGATTGAGTGAAAAAGCAATGAAACGGATGTATACAGAATATCCTCATATCCATTCCATCTACTTGTGTCTGGATAATGATGAGCCTGGAAATGAGAGATGCAGGCAGTTTGTTTCTCTTATTCCGGAGGAACTGAGTGTGTACCGATTAGAACCGGTGAAGAAAGACTGGAATGAATGTCTGGTAGCAGAAGTTCCAGTAGAAAATATGGCAAAGCAGATGTGTTGGAGAGATGCCAGGGAAAAACCAGTTCCGGTCATGAAGATGTCGGAAGTTGAGGAAACGGTGGTCCAGTGGCTATGGTATCCATTCATTCCCTTTGGAAAGGTTACTTTGATTCAGGGGAATCCGGGAAAAGGAAAAACGTGGCTTGCAATGGCAATCGCCGCATACTGTACGAATGGAAAAGAACTTCCCAATGCACTTCCCATAGAACCCTTTAATGTGTTGTATCAAACAGCAGAGGATGGGATAGCAGATACCATTAAGCCTAGATTAGCGAAATGTGGTGCAGATATGACAAGGGTGCGATTCATCAATGAAGAAGAAAAACAGCTTTCTATGACGGACGATCGGATTGAAAAAGCCATCCGCCAGAACAATGTACGACTCATGATCATGGATCCCATACAGGCTTATCTGGGATCCAATGTGGATATGAACCGGGCAAATGAGATCCGTCCCTTATTCCGGCATCTCAGTACGATTGCAGAGAGAACTGGATGTGCCATTGTTCTCATTGGACATTTGAATAAGTCATCGGGAAGTCAGAGCGATTACCGTTCCCTGGGATCCATTGATATTGCAGCGGCAGTACGAAGCATCTTATTTGTAGAAAAGGTGGAAAAAGAGAAGGAACAGGATATCCGAGTAGTATATCAGCAAAAGAATTCTCTTGCTAAGAAGGAAAATCCGGTAGCGTTTTCTTTAGGAGAAGGAGGCTTAAAATGGTTAGGAGAATACGATATATCCATTGAAGATCTGCTGATGGGGAAAGCAGGAACGAAAAAGGAAACGAAACTGGAAAAGGCACAGAAGTTGATCCTGGAGTTATTAACCAAACGAAAAGTAATGTGTTTAGAAGAATTAGAGGCAGAACTACTAGCCTATGGGATTTCTTCCAGAACAGGAAGAGATGCAAGAAAACAGTTGGAAAACAGATTGAGCTACGACTGGTGTCAGGGAAGAAAAACAGTTGCGTTAATCACAGAATAAAAGATGACATTGGCAAAAAACTACTTTGGTATTGGCAGTCTTTATAGATACCTTTGCCAGCCGCCAATGTCAGAGTAATTACGAATAGATGATAGTTAAGGTCTATTTTAATAGGTATTTTCATAGTAATGGACAAAGAGAAAAGGGAGGTGGGAGCACCGCTATGAAGAAACAAAAACTGAATTATCGTTTTCATAATCCGAATACTGCGGAAGTTACCGCCGATTACATATTAAAAGTATTTATTGAGGTGAATGCGAAGAAAGTTGAACGAGTTATGCAGGAGGTAGCTGAGAAGAGTGCGGAAGGGGACAAGCAGGAGGGAAAATAAATTATCCAAGCATATTCAAGGTTTATTCGAGATGGAACTCAAGAATTGTCTCAGATGTTGCGAAATGTATGCCATCAATAGTTTGTTTTCAACTGTGAAAAATAGAAAAAATAAAATTTCAAAACAATATATGAGAGAAAAACTCATATATTGTTTACAAAAGTGAAAAATGGAGTATAATAAAGAGTAAAGAAGATAAAATCTGAAATGGAGGTAACGGTATGTTATGTCAATTTACAGTTAAGAATTATAAGAGCATACGAGATGAGATGACGTTTGATATGCAGGCGGCGGCTATTTCGGAGCATGAAGATAAAGTGATAATGGATAAAAATGGGGAGCAGTTTTTGCCGGTTTCTGCAATATATGGTCCAAACGGTGGTGGAAAATCAAATGTCTTGGAAGCATTGCATACTGTGGCAGCAAAAGTGTTACGCCCGTTGTATGCAACAGGAGATAACGAGGAACGTGTTTTTCTTCAGAAAAAATTACTGATTGAGCCCTTTGCGTTTTCGGAAGAAATGAAAAATGAACCGACAGAATTTGAAGTTTTCTTCCGAACAGAACTGGCAGAATATAGATATATTCTTCATGTGAAAAGAGAGATTGTTGTATATGAATGCCTAGATCGTGTGAAATTGGAGACGGGAAGACGTTCAGCTCTTTTTGAGCGAAATGCAGAGGAAACAATATTAAAGGGTGTGTTTGCAAAATTAAAGATTAGTGACGAACTTTCTGAAACATTACCATTATTATCTTATTTAGGAATTACCTATAAGAAAAATGAGGTGGTAAAAGACGTTTTAGAATGGTTTGAATACGGCATTGATTTTCTAAACTATGGGAATCCGATTGAAGAACTCCGTATGGCAGTATCAAATTCAGAGGATGTAAAGCAGTTAATGCTAGATATGATTCAGGAAATGGATTTGGATATTGTGGATTTCCGAGTTGTGAAAGATGAAAATGATCGAATTGATGTGTACACAAAACACATGGTAGAGGGATATGAAGCAGAACTAAATTTGTTTGATGAATCCAGCGGTACGAAGAAATTGTTTGGGTTAATGCCATTTATTGCTGATAGCTTATTATCAGGAGCAACACTGGTAATTGATGAACTAGATGCAAAAATCCATCCGGTGTTATTACGTCATATAATTATGATGTTCAATGACATGAGTATCAATAAGAAAAAGGCACAGCTGATTTTTACATCTCATGATTTGTCTACAATGAATAGTGAGGTATTTCGCAGGGATGAAATCTGGTTTGTGGCGAAAGGAAATGCACAGAATTCTCAATTGTATTCTCTTGTAGAGTTTAAAAATGAGAAGGGCGAGTCTGTTCGTAAAGATGCCAAATTTGATAAACAGTATCTTGAAGGTAAGTATGGTGCAGATCCATACCTCAGAAGAATTATAGATTGGGGGAAGGTTAATGCCTAGGAAAACCAGAACAGAAGCGTGGAGAAAGAAGCGCCGCCAAGAGCATTTGGAAATGAAAAAATACAGATATTACATTTTTTGTGAAGGTCAAGAAACGGAACCGAATTATTTCCAAGGGTTCAAAAAATGGATTGAAGAAAATCCGATTTACAAAGACATGGTTTTGATTGAAATAGAGCCTTGTCAGGCGGAGACCATGCGTGTAATCGGAATGGCAGAAGAATATGTGAAAAAGAACCGACTTCAAAAAGGGCAGATATGGTGCGTGTATGATAAAGATAGTTTTCCAGCGCAGCATTTTAATGGCGTGGTTGAACGTGCTGAGAAATTGAATAAACAGAATCCAGAGTTACAATATCATGCGGCATGGAGTAACGAGTGCATAGAGTTTTGGTTTCTTCTGCATTTTGCATATTATACTTCAAACAATCACAGATCTGAGTATAAGAAGTTCCTTAATGAGAAATTTCAAGAACTTGGGATTGGTAAGTATGAGAAAAACATGTATAACATTTTTGAATTGTTAATGGAGTATGGAAGTCCTAAATTAGCGATACGATATGCGAAGCGAATTATAAAAGAGGGACAGGGGAAAACACCGACAGAGATAGCACCGGGAACGAAGGTTTATGAGTTGGTGGAGGAATTGGCAAAGTATTTGCCGGAAGAATATAGAAAATTGTTTTCATGAATAATACGGAAGGATAAATAATGGATATTGATACGATAAAAAAGATAATACAAGATTTTTTTCAAGAGGGTACAGTTACAATAGTTGGATCAGGACTCTCATTAGCAGAAGGAATTCCAGGAATGGGCGAACTAGCTAAGAAATTGCAAATGGAAATTCCAGGATTGTTGTCTGCGACAGGTGATATTAAAAACTGGAATAATATTGAAAACGATTTGGCAAAAGGAGTTGGATTAGAAGAAGCTTTACACAATACTAAGCCAAGTTCATATGTTGAAGAGTGTATTCGGAAAGTAACGGCAATATATATTGGTGAAGCGGATAAAAGGCTTTTGACAGATATTGTAAAAACTGGAAAACAACTTAGATTTTCGGAATATTTACAACGGTTTAATATAAGAAATGAAGGAATGACAGTAATTACAACAAATTATGATCGATTGCTTGAGTACGCATGTGAAACTAATGAAATAATGGCAGATACACTTTTTGTTGGAAAGTATATAGCCCGTTTCAAACCCAATCAAAGTAAGTATGCCTCTTGTATTGGGGTGCAAAGAACGAATGGAAAAGGGAAAAAACTGCAGTATTCTCCAAGAGTGATTATTTTGAAACCACATGGTTGTTTGAGTTGGCATTTAATTAATAGTATTCCATATTCATTGCCTGATTATTCAATAGAGGATAGTTTAATAATTACTCCTGGATTAAATAAATATCGCGAAGGGTATAGTGTTCCGTTCGATATACATCGAGCACGTGCTAATGAGGAAATTGACAAGGCGCAGCGGTATATTATTATTGGATATGGATTTGGTGATGATCATTTAGAAACACATTTAATGCAACAGTTACGTGCTGGAAAACCAGCACTTATTCAAACTCGTCTTTTACATTCGTGCGAATGCTCATAAAATGTATTATTAATTCGCTTTATGCGTGTTTTATGATTAATTATCCGCACAATCCGCTTCGTCCGTAATGTTTTTGTAGCCAAAATGTAGCCACTATTTTTATTCACCTCGCAGGAACTTATTTACCGCCGCCAGATTTTCATGCCTCATAGTGAGTTCTTTCTGACGGCTTACAAGTAGACTATGGAAGTACTCTATAAAAAAAAGATTTATTGAAAACAACATTGAATACATTCTTGCCGAAGATGGCATGTACTACCCCAATTTGCAATTACCAGAAGATAACAAAACTCGTCCCATTGGCTTATACGGATCTCTCCGCAAATCATATATAAAAGAGCATCACCCCGTTTTATATATATGGTCTTAATCCTGTCTGGTACTCTGACAAAGCACCTTGCTGATATAAATGAAGCCGCCCATGATCGCACGGTTTTAATCGTAAAACAAATGGCAAAACAACAGGGCATTACTGAACAATTAAAATCTTCTAATTGGCTCACGTGGCTTCAAGCTATGAATAACATCCAAGCCTCAGCAAGAGAACTGGTATTTTCTGAAATCGTGTACGCATAACTACTTTCTTTTATTACCGGCACTGGCAGAGTCCCCGTGCCGGTCTACAATTATTCATCCAGCATTAGTTTCCCCGCCCTTGCTTTCGCCTTTAATCGGGCAAGTTATTCTTTTTCAACCTGTTGAATACTTTGTTCTGGTGTCGGTAAATCTTCCGGCATTGTACCACCCATAAAATCATGTATTTACCCTATTATTATTTCTAAATTCAAAAGATCATCCATCATATATTATCGGCAACAATATCTATACTATTTCGACTTAATCAAACGAGTAGAAAATCTCTGCAGAATATAATGATTCTACAGGATGTAAATCTCATCTTCTGAAAACCAACCGTTTGATAATGCTGTATTTTTAACCGATTCCATATTTTCTGTATAAGCAACAACCGCCAAACTCTTCTTTGCTCTCGTGCAGGCAACGTAAAAGAAACGTGCCGTTCTCGTGATGCTGGTATCCTTACCCTTACGCTTATTTTTTACGCCAGTATCGCTTTGAGCTTTTGCACCAAACAACTTCTCGTAACTAAACAAAAAACCTCTGGCCTGTGCATCATCCATAATAACCATAACTCTGGGAAACTCTAACCCCTTAACGCCCTGATGTGTAGCAAAACGAGTATTGTCAGTAACATATGATGAATATTTTTCCAATTCACAAAACGGTACAGATAATGCATTTCTTAGAGCTGGTACTTTTTCGTTTTCTCCTTGGGAGAATTCTGTTAACAATTCATCAACACGACTTCCAACCTTTGGTGTTAGAATATTGTTTTTCTATCCAACGGTTTTCCGTTCCGCGTGACAAAGATCACACCGGAGCGGATTTTTTGTTTTCTGGCATAGTCCAACAGCAGCTTTCTCAGCTTGCCGGGGATCAGGATCGTCCGGATCTTGGCTTTGCAATTCACGACAACTTCGCCGTGGCTCACAGCCTCCACCGTAAAAAATTTCAGTTCCGACACCCGAATCCCGGTGCTGCAAATGGTCTGCATCACAAGGCGAAGCTGCTCATTCTTTTCCGCTGCTTTCAGAAGCCGCTCATACTCGGCCTTGGTCAGCTCTTTTTCTTCCGCACAGTAGACGCATCTTTGTAACTTCATGGATTTTACTTTGCAGTCAGACCACCCTATATAAATAAGGAAGCTGTTCAGGCTCGCCAGCATGGAATTGATGGACCGAACCGCATAGTTTTCTTCCTGCAAATGCTTCTTGTATTCCATAACCACATCCTTTGTGACGCTCTTTTCTCCAACATAAACCATAAAAGCACGGACATCCCGGAGGTATTTCTCCACGGTGGCCGTGCTTTTTTCTTCCCGGATCAAATATTGGTGAAAAGCCTCGATTTTTTGCTCTGTTAATTTTCTTTCGCTCATTTCGGTTCCCTCCTGATTTTGCACTTTGCTTTTCATATTGTACCCAAGTTTTGCAAATTGCCGCACCTGCAATGGAGGGAAAAGCACATTTCATGTTCTTGCACAGTCAGTCTGACTGTTCCATATTATTCTACGCAGGACAACTAGTTAAGTCAATACAAATTAACAGAATGGCTGGGCGGTTTTTCGATTCTTGTATAGTAAAATTGGTCATAATAATACAAGAAGGTGGTTTATCCTATGGAACGAGAAGATTTCTGCAAAAGGCTGGCACAGCTAAGAATAAATAAGGGCGTTTCTGCCAGAGATATGAGCCTGTCCATCGGCCAAAGTCCCAACTATATCAATGGTATTGAAGGTGGAAAGAATTATCCATCTATGGAAACCTTCTTTTATATCTGCGATTATTTTGAGATAACGCCGAAAGAATTTTTTGATCTGGAATCATCCGACCCGACAAAGGCATCCGAACTTATGGATGTGATAAAGGTTCTGCCCGGAGAACAGATTGATTTGCTCATTGCACTTGGAAAGGCAATCCGCAAATAACATGAGACACATTTCAATGATGAAATTTATAAGGACGGAGGTACTGTAATGGGAAGTGAGTTCCACAAAGGCAAACGATTTATTCAGGAAGTCCTAAAGGTCGTTCAGGCTGGACTTGCTGAAAATGCCACCCCGGAAGACCGTGAAACAATGGCTCTCCTGCTTTCTGACGATTTGGAGGTCAGCGGAGGAATGATGGATTCTATTATGCAGGTAATAGAGGAAGAATCAGTGCAAGAAGTGCTGGATTTATAAGCTAATTCAAGTTCGCAAGCAATGCCTTCTTATACAGAAGTCGTATGAGGTATGAAATCCGTACCCCGGATTTCATGCCTCATGCTTGTTGGTGACATATCCCCAAACTCCTGAGATTATTGCCGTGGGCAATGGCTACGCGTTCCGTTGGAACGCTGAAAACAAACGCTGACTGAAAGCTAATGCCGGTCTTTTTCAGTAGAACGCTGGGACTCCGGTTCCGTGCGAATTTCCAGTAAATACTCCACATTTGCCCGCACATTATGAAGCTCTTTCATATCGTCTCTGTCCTGCTTATAAGCAGAGTAGGCTTTCCGCTTCTGCTCCAACAGGGCAGCGTATTCTTCCCGCAAACCCTTGACAGAAGGCAGCTTTGTGATCCCCAGCTCGTCAAAATATTTCTTCGCCGCCTGGTGCAGAAGGATGTCCGCCTCATGCGCTGACCGAAACTTTTTGCTGTACCCGGCCTTGCGATATTCCACATAGACCGCCCTTGTCTTGGCGTAGTTCACGATCTGTTTTTGCAATTCTGCATTGGCATTCATCTTACTTTCCAGCTCCTTGATCTGTGCAGACACGGCATTGAAATTGGCGGTGGTGCTATCGGATTTTTCTTTTAACTCCGTATAATTCATATCACCATGCTCTTTCAAATAAAGCACCGCCTGAAAAAGTTGTTTAATATTGAATACTTTCGCCCAACGTTCATAACCAGGACCTTTTCCGGCACGGAGGGCCGCTTCAATATCCACCAGCATACCGATCTTTTGTGCGGGTTTCTTATAAGAGGTACGGCGAGGTGTGACCTTCCTGGTTCCTGCGATTCGTTCCCGAATGGCCTGCTCGGTATAATCGCCTTTCAAGGTATCGCACCGGGTATAGCGGTGTTCCGGTGAAGTGCGGAGCCGCAGATGCTTTCGTTCCCGGTTGACTTCAATACCAGCCACCTCCAGCTTTTGCAAAAATTCTTCAAAATCCTTCGGCTTTTCTGCCAGTGCAGCATCAATGGTCCAGCGTAGCTACTCCTGGTGGGAGGGCTGTTTTTGATTTCCCTGCCATGTGCCATAATGATCCCGGCTGGGCTTTGGATTTATTCAACATATAGCAAGGGCAGTCCAGCGGAAGGCAGATTTTATCCGTGCTGTCATAGTTGGCACATTTGTTTACCAGCCGCCGGATCGCTGCCCGTTCAGATCGTGTCAGTTCCCGTGATGCCGGGCCGCTCATTTCCGCCTGCCTTTTGCTGCTGGAAATTCCAGCTTGAAATTCACATACTTGTCACCCGTGTCATCCAGCACCACTACCGCGTCATAGGTTTTGCCAGTCTTTTCGCTGTAAAGCCCGGATATGGAAATGCAGACCTATTTCAATAGAGCAACCGCAACGGATTTGGTTATGGTTTTCTTCTTGGAAGTGAAGAACTTATTGTCTTTCCAGAGAGCAAAGGCACAATCCCTGTTATCACAGAAAAAGCCCTTTTTGCCCTCATACACAGGTGCACCACAGCGGGGACAGGTGCCGACAGCATCCTGCTTTCCTTTAGCGTCCGGGAACAGTTTGGCAAATCGTTCCTCCGGTGCAGTATGTTCTTTTACCAGTTCCCGGCACATTTCCGTGATCCCTTCCATAAAGGTATCTGCGGATAGTTCGCTCCGTTCCACCTGTTTCAGCATAATCCATAAAAGTGGAAATGTTCACCGGTACATGTGCATGGTGAACGGTCTGGATCTTTGTAATCTCGCGCAGGGTATCTTCCAAGGAGCGCCCCTGTGCCACCTGCTCCGCAAAAGGTTCCAGATAGACCGTAGGTGAAAAGTTCTCGCCCTCTCGAAGAATGGTAAGCCCGCTCAACATACGGTCATTGCTTTTTGTAACTTCCTGGATAGAAACCTTTGCAGTCTCATATTCCGGGGGAAGGTATTCTTTGATGTGGTCTTTCACATATTGGTTAAATTCCTCTATCTGCATATAGCCTCCTTCATTTTTTTAGATTTTGGGTAAGAAAAACGCACACTTAAACTGTGCGCGCATATCAAACGGTATTCTTATTGCCCTGTGCTGCCGAATCCTCCTGTACCACGTTCCGCACCCAGATCCGTCACAAAATCTGCAATAACAACCGGGGCAATTACGAGCTGCCCTACACGGGAGCCTTTGGTGAGTTCCTGAATTTGGTTGCTGACATTGCTGATAATGGCATGGATCTCTCCACGATAGCCAGAATCCACGGGCGGCAGCTCGCACACCAGGCCTTTAACTGCCATGCTGGTTCGGGGAAAGATATAGCCGGCATGGGATACTTATTCTCACTTGTATCCGGATTCCGATAAGGCTCTTGCCGATAAAACAGAAGTGATGATTAGGCAGGAAGAATACGAAAAAGAGAGAAAAACAAATTCTATTATTCCTAACGATATCTTTGTTGATATGGTTCCTGGCTCTCCACTATCAAAAGCAAGCCAGTATCTTCTCAAAAAATCAATAGATGATGGAAACGAACATATAAAAAAGAACAACCAAAATATTTTCTCCAAATATGGAATTAATATAGATAGTGAAGAGTTGTACGGATATCCTATATCAGCATATCTTGATTTGATAGCTTTTGGCGATTCAATCATTCATATTATTTCTACCTTCAGGCCGGATCCGGATATGAAGGATTTTGTTCTAGCTGTTTTTTCGGATGCGATCAGTACGTGCGAGATGGTTAATGGCAGCATAGAAAAATTGGATGATTTTATGGCCAATACAACCATACCGAAATATAAGAAATTATGCGGAAAAAGCGGAAATTTCTGAGTTTTAACATCACGGAATAAAAAAATAGGGCACTCTGGGGTTTGGTTTATTATTCAAATTCGACAATTACTAATCAATTTTGTTTAGAGATTATTCTCTGTCGTGTTTACAGTTCTTTTGATTATTTGATTTATCCATATTATCCTGCCTATACAGGCTAATGTTATCATTTTGTTATCGGTGTTGATAACACTTGCTCCGTAACTGTGGATAATAGCACTATATTCTATTTCAGATCATAAGCGATTTTGCTTAAAAAATCAATCCCTATTCAAATTCATACCATTCCTTAAATCTCAGTCTTTGAGCAAAATACGATTTTTTTTATATTCAATCATGCCATCTTTCTGCATTTTAGAAAGCTCGTTGCACATAGTACTGCGGTCAACATTCAAGTAATCTGCTAATTGCTGGCGGTTATATGGAATCAGAAAAGAATTGCTTCCGGCATGTTTTGCGCATTCTGAAAAATAAGACATCAATCGGCCTCGTATGGATTTGGAACTGGTGTGCAAAATCCTTTGTGAAAGTTGCAGACTTTTATGAGCACAGACAGTCAGTAGATTTCGTGCAAGGTTTGTATGAAAAGGGCAGGCGTTTGTGCAGGTAGTCAGAACACGTCCCACATTCATAAACAACACAGAGGTATCTTCCACGGCAGACACTGTAACCAGCATCGGCTGTCCCGGAATACAGGCATATACCTCAGCAAATACAGAACCAGGTGCAACACTTCCTAAAATGCTGGTATTCCCCCAAATTTCGTTACAAGATATCATTGCCATGCCTGACAGTACAATGCCGATATTCTCTATAATACTCCCTTCTGAAAGAATTACTTCTCCTTTTTTATAATTGCGTTTTACACTATTCAAACAGCTTAAAAGCGAGGAGATGTCATCTTCTTCTACCCCACGGAATAGCTGCATATCGGATAATTTCATATTTTTTACCCTTTCGTTGTTATAACAACAGATTTTTATTTTTAATTATAATATACTATGCCCAGAAAGACAAGAGAAAGGATGGTATAAAATGATTCGAAGAATTATCCAAATAGATGAAGAAAAATGTAACGGATGTGGTGCGTGTGCCGAAGCTTGTCACGAGGGTGCAATCGGCATGGTAAACGGCAAAGCAACACTTCTGCGAGATGATTATTGTGATGGTTTGGGAGATTGTCTGCCAACCTGCCCGACAGGTGCAATTTCCTTTGTGGAGAGAGAAGCTGCCGCCTATGATGAAAAAGCTGTGCAGGAAAATATGAGGAAAAAAGCGAAAAGCAATCATGCCGCTGTTCCCCATACAGGCTGCCCCGGCAGTCGAATGCAGCGTATTCAACATTCACAAGAAACAACTCCTTCTGCCCGGGTACAGACAGAATCACAGTTGGGACAATGGCCATGCCAAATCAAACTGGTACCGACTAATGCACCATATTTTGACGGCGCAAAATTGTTAATTGCAGCGGATTGCAGTGCATACGCCTATGCCAGAATGCACGAGGATTTCATGCGTGGGAAAATTACGATTATCGGCTGTCCAAAGCTTGACAGCATAGACTACAGCGAAAAGCTGACGCAGATCATTCAAAACAACAACATTCAAAGTGTGACGGTTGTACGCATGGAAGTTCCCTGCTGCGGCGGACTGGAATTAGCTGCCAAAAAAGCGTTGCAGGCAAGCGGAAAATTCATTCCTTGGCAGATTGTTACGATTTCGTTGGGTGGTAAAATTTTGGAATAAAAGGAGAGATACTATGAGTAAAAAAATGAAAAACATTGCTCAATCAGAAGTACTGACGCTGAGAGAACAAATTTCTTATCAGGAGGGGCAGGTTGTCAGCAAAACTTTGACACAAAACCAGGCAGTAAGTATTACCCTGTTCTCATTCGCAAAGGGCGAAGAGATCAGCACCCATGAATCGGGTGGGGACGCCTTCGTCACCTGCTTGGATGGTATCGGAAAAATCACGATTGATGGCGTTGAATATCTGCTGCACGAAGGAGAATCTATTGTCATGCCAGCAGGCCATCCCCATGCGGTATATGGGCAGGAAGCGTTCAAGATGCTTTTAGTAGTTGTATTTTAATCAAACGCAAAATTGACAAAGGAAGGTGATTTTATGAAAGCAACAAAAGTAGATAAGGATCTCTGCATTGGCTGTGGGCTTTGCTGTGGATCTGCGACGAGGTTTTCCGTATGAACGAGCAGGGAAAGGCGGAAGCGTATCAACCAGCAAACGCTGAAAATCAAGGTGCTGTACAGGAGGCCATCGACTCGTGTCCTGTGTCTGCAATCGCCTGGGAAGATTAATTCAAACGCGTCTATATGCTTTTTTGATTGAGAAGAAACCACATTATTTCAAATTTTAATAGTTTTTAGGAGGCATATTATGGAACAAAAAATGTTTTGCTATCAGTGTCAGGAAACCGCCGGGTGCAAGGGCTGCACCATGTCCGGCGTATGCGGAAAGAAACCTGATGTAGCGGCCATGCAGGATCTGTTGGTCTATGTCACAAAAGGAATTTCGGCTATTACGACTGCATTGCGTCAGGAAGGTAAGCAGGTATCTGCCAAAATCAATCACTTGATTACTCTGAATCTGTTCACTACCATTACCAACGCAAATTTTGATAAAGAGAGCATTGAATCAAGAATCCGTGCTACACTGACCGAAAAGGAAGTTCTGCTAAAGCAAGTTACCAATCTGACTGTTCTGCCTGAAGCCGCAAAATGGAACGGATCTGAAAACTGGGAAGAAAAAGCCAGAACTGTCGGTGTTCTTTCTACCGAAAACGAGGATATTCGCTCTCTGCGCGAGTTAATCACCTACGGTTTGAAGGGACTTTCCGCTTACTCGAAGCACGCAAATGTGCTGTTGAAGGACAACGATGAAGTTGACACATTTCTTCAGAAAGCACTGGCTGCCACGCTGAATGACAACCTTAGTGTAGAAGATCTGATTGCTCTAACAATAGAAACAGGAAAATACGGAGTATCCGGTATGGCAATGCTGGATAAGGCTAACACAGACAGCTATGGAAACCCCGAAATTACAAAGGTAAATATCGGTGTCAGAAAGAACCCCGGCATTCTGGTATCCGGCCACGACCTGCGCGATTTGGAAATGCTGTTAGAACAGACACAGGGAACTGGAGTGGATGTGTATACGCATTCCGAGATGTTGCCAGCTCATTATTATCCCGCTTTCAAAAAATATCCTAACTTTGTTGGTAATTATGGGAATGCTTGGTGGAAACAAAAAGAAGAATTTGAATCCTTTAACGGTCCTATTCTAATGACAACCAACTGCATTGTTCCTCCTAAGGATAGTTACAAAAACAGGCTTTACACTACCGGCGCTGCGGGATATCCGGGATGTACACATATTCCGGGAGAAATTGGCGAACAAAAAAATTTTTCTGCGATTATTGAGCATGCAAAAAAATGTGTCGCTCCGAGTGAAATCGAAACCGGTGAAATCATCGGCGGATTTGCCCATGCACAGGTTCTGGCTTTGGCAGATAAAGTTGTAGAAGCTGTAAAAAGCGGTGCTATCAAAAAGTTTGTGGTTATGGCGGGCTGTGATGGTCGAGCAAAGAGCCGCGACTACTATACAGAATTTGCTAAGGCTCTGCCGAAGGACACTGTCATCCTTACTGCCGGTTGTGCAAAATATAAATATAACAAGTTGCCTTTAGGCGATATCAATGGCATCCCACGTGTTCTGGATGCAGGTCAATGCAATGATTCCTATTCCCTTGCTGTAATCGCCTTGAAACTCAAAGAGGTCTTTGGGCTTGACGATATTAACGATCTGCCAATTATCTATAATATCGCATGGTACGAGCAAAAAGCAGTTATCGTTCTTCTTGCTCTTTTATATCTTGGTGTGAAGAATATCCACCTTGGCCCTACACTTCCGGCATTTCTCAGCCCGAATGTTGCAAAGGTCTTGATCGAGAACTTCGGCATTGCAGGAATTGGCACTGTGGAAGAGGATATGGAGAAGTTTTTCGGTATTAACGCATAAAAAATACTCCGTCAAAAGAAATAGATCCAACAGGCATAAAGAAACCTCGGAAACCCTTATAAAATGGGCATCCGAGGTTTTCTGTCTGTTATTCGAATCTGACAACGCCTAATCATTTTGTTTTCAGACTTGCTTTCCACCATACACCTTTTCTTATTGATAAATCATCCCTTTATCCACAATCTCCCTCGCACACGCTTGTATATTGAAACGAACCCCATTCAAGTAGGGGACAAACTTATAGGATTTCAAGCAAAATATTATTCAGATAGTGTTTCTATGTCTGGCAAAGAAAATGAATTAAGTGATGCAGTTAAAGGAGCAGCAAGAGCTTATCCTGGTATTACAACACTTTATTTTTATATTAGTCAAGAATTTTCTCCAAGTTCCAAAAAAGATATTGTAAAACCGGCATATCAGACAAATATTGAAAATACTGCACAATTACTGGGGATTACAATTGAGTGGAGAGGTTTAAGTAATATCGAGGCTCAGCTTATGCAGGATAAAAGACTTACTATTTGTAGAAATGTTTTCTTTCAAGCAGATTCTGCAGTTCAGGAATGTTGTGAAAACCTTAAAAAGCATAAAGAAGATATTTTTAATCATATTGGGACACAAGTGTCGTATAATGATAAAACCATTATTCTGGAAAATAATGTGTTTAATATAAATTCTTTTTTGCAGTCTGAGAATCAGGCTTTAGTTGTAGATGGTGAGGCTGGTGCAGGAAAATCTGCACTCATTAAAAAGAGTATGGCTAGTATCGGTCAGGATACGGTTATTTTGGCATTTAGATGTACAGACATGGATGTTTCTGACGAGAGAAATTTTTTGATGACATATGGAACGCTCATAATAGATGAAGTACTAAAGGTGTACGAAGAGACTGAGAATCGTATTCTATATATTGATGCAGTTGAAAAATATTTTGTTTTAGAAAACCAGCAAACATTTGAGGATTTGCTTCAAATGTTTATTTCTGCTGGTTGGAAAATAATTCTTACCATTAGAACGGCCTATAAAGACTCATTTCATAATTTGTTGCTAAATGAAGTTTGTGTACAATCATATCATGTTAATCTTATTAGTAAGGATTTACTGTATGAACTGTCTATTACACATGGATTCGTATTGCCAAGTGATAAGAAATTGACAGATATACTTCGTGCACCATTTTATTTAAGGTTATATTTGACGCTTGATAATATTGAAGATGCAGAGTTAACGGCTTTGAATCAAGAAGCATTTGAACAAAAAATATGGGATGAAATTATTCGCAATAATAGGAAGCGTAAAAACAACTTGCCAACGAGAAGGGAAAATACGTTAGTATTCATAACGAAGGAAATATAATGGCATCACCAGCCACTACATTATCCATAATGGTGGGCTGGATCTGCATGGTCTCTTCGTTCCATTTTCCGCTGAATACCACTTTCTTCTGGTCGATCAAACCACATACTCTGTCGAAATGCTTCTGGTTGATTATTTTTACATAATCGCCATTTTCCGTCGCATTTTCGCCGTACATCTTCACGATCCATTTTTTCAGATAGCCCAAAAATTCATCCTTTACGCTGCGCTCTACCAGAATATAGTCCGGAGCAACGCAGGTCTGCCCACAGTTCAGCAGTTTACCAAATGCAATACGCTTCGCCGTCAGATTCAGCTTTGCGGATTTTTCTACAACACAAGGGCTTTTGCCGCCCAATTCTAGGGTCACAGGGGTCAAATGCTTTGCTGCCTTTGCCATCACTTCTTTGCCCACGGTCACACTGCCGGTAAAGAAGATATAATCAAATCTCTGATCCAGCAATGCCTGATTTTCCACTCTGCCTCCTTCTACCGCCAATACATATTCTTCAGGGAAACATTCTCTGAGGATTTTGCAGATGACAGCAGAGGTTGCAGGGGCATACGCAGAAGGCTTTACCACACAGCAGTTCCCTGCCGCAATCGCGCCGATCAGGGGTTCTATGGTCAGCATAAAAGGATAATTCCAGGGAGACATGATGAGTACCACTCCATAAGGCTCTCTAATGGTAAAGCTGTCACTGGAAAACTGTGCAATAGGGCTCAGCACATTTCTTTTTCTTGCCCAGCCATCTATATGCTTTAGCATATAGGACAACTCCGCCAGTGTCATGCCAATCTCACACATATAAGCTTCCGTTTTAGATTTATTCAAATCCTTCCGCAGGGCTTCATAAATTTCTTCCTCATGGGCACGAATGGTACGGCCCAAACGTTTAAGTGCTTCTTTACGGAAGGACAATGTAATGGGTTTTCCCCCTCGAAAGAACTCCCTCTGCTTCTGAATCTTTTCCTGCATCTGCTTTTCCCTCCTTTTTCTCCATAATTTTTTCATACATGATCTCCAACTCCCCAGCATCCATCAAAACAGGCACGGGATAGAGGGGATTGCCCTCGGCTGCCACGTGTTTTGCCATGGCAGGGATATCTTCTTTTCTGATTTCCTGAATCGTTTCTGGGATCTTCATATATTGATTCATATCCTTTATCCACTGGATAAAAGCCGCTGCCACTCTGCGGTCGTTGGTATGTTTTGGTACCATACCGATGCATCTTGCCAATTTTGCCAGCTTTCCATAACAGGCAGGGCCATATTCCTCTAGGAAATAAGGCAGGATGACCGCATTTGCAAGCCCATGGGGCACGCCATACTTGGCCCCCCAGAGAATGGGCAATGGCATGGACATAGCCAAATAGGAACGGGAAAAAGCAATGCCAGCACAATAGGCAGCCTGCAGCATATTTTCTCTTGCTTTCACATTCTGTCCATCATCATAAGCCGTTTTCAGGTTTTTATAAATCAATCTGGTGGCCTGTTCTGCCATAAATCGCGTCTCTTTTGTGGTGCTTCTACCGATATACGTCTCCACCGCATGGGTCAGTGCATCCATGCCCGTTGTGGCTGTGATATTTTTGGGCAGACCTAGGGTCACGTGGTAATTCAATACCGCATATCTGGGAATCAAAGAAAAATCGTTGATGGGATATTTATGCTTTGCGCCGCTGTCTGTGATGACTGCCGCCAACGTTGTCTCGCTGCCTGTACCGGCTGTAGTGAGTACAGCGATGAGCAGAGGTAATTTCTTGCAGATGCGCAGCAATCCCTTCATTTTATGGATAGGCTTGTTGGGCTTTACGATACAAGCCCCTGTCACCTTGGCACAGTCCATGGCAGAGCCGCCGCCAAAGGCAATGATCGCCTTTGTGCCGCTTTCCAGATACAGTGTCCGGGCTTCTTCAATATTAGTAATGGTAGGGTTCGCCACCACCTTGTCATAAACCGCACAGCGAATGCCCCTTGGAATGCCCTGCAATATATCTTTTGTAATGAATCCATTTTATTCTCCTTCTTCGTCTTCTTTTTTCCTCTCTAATTTTTCATCATACCCCCATATCATTTCAGCGTCAACCCAAAACGAAAATGCTCCGCAGGAAATCTCTTTCCTACGGAGCATTCTTTACATTATATTACAAACAGAGCCACCATTCCTAGCACAACAGATGCCGCTACCAACACCTTTGCTGTCAGGAAAGATCTTTCGCTTTTGCCACAAATCTGTACCAGCAGTGCAATCACAGCAAGTGCACCAAACGCCCAGGCGATCAACTGCTCCTTAATATAATTGGTGGGATAGCTATTCGCCGTCATCCATGCGATGACCATGCCCCATACCGCCATAAAGTAAAACACAGCCTTCTGCCCTTTTTCTCCTTTCAAAAGGAACAAAAGCACCAACCCCATCACACTAATGATACTCATTACCATAAATAAAACTAACAATAAACCTAATGCCATAATACATTCCTCACTTTCTTTTTCTTTTCTGAGATCATCATAGCATAGCAGTCTAAAGAAATTTGCCAAGCAATTCTAAAGAATTCTAAAGATGTGACCCATCAACCTCAGAAAGCGTGATCTGGATAGAAAAAATTCCTTGCTCTATGGAAACTTTCACCATCCCGCCATACAAAGCGGCGATCCGCCGGATACTTTCCAAGCCGATTTGATTGCTCTCCACCGGAACCGTGCCCGTTTTGATTCCATTCCTTTGGCAGACCCGAAGGCGTTTATCCACAGCATCGATTCGCAATTCCACAGGCTGCTCCCGATCCGCATATTTTTCCACATTAGAAGCAAGATTATCAAAGATCCGCCGCAGCTCCTGAATATCGAAAGATCCATAGAATGCGGGACAATTTTTTGTATCTACGATACAGGGAAACGTATTCTCCAGAATTTCTTCCCATTCTCCCGCAAGCTGCTCCATCAGCAGCTTGCCATCCTCAATGGTTTCTAAATCTCTGCTGCCGCTATCCAATAATCTGTCAGTCAGTGCCTTGATCTGCTGGCCTTTTCGTTGCACCAGGGCAATGTATTCCTGCACTTCCTCCTGCTCCAATGTCTCTTTCCGCCCCAAATAATCAGAATAAGATAACATCGCCGTCAGAGGGGTACGGATATCGTGGGAAAGATCACGGATCAACTGTTCCTTTTCCGCCTGCAACTCTGTTTCCAGCTGCCGCAGCCGCCGTTCCGTTTCCGAAAGGAAATTGATGCTTTCTGCCAGTTCCTTCAATTCATTGTCCCCCTCAATGGGCATGGTAAAATCCATCCGATGGGTACGCAGGGCTTCCACCCCCTGAATGATCTCCCTCAGATAAGCCATTTTCTGCCCCAAAAGAAACAAAAACAGGGCAAGAAATAAAAGCACCGCCGACAATAGGCTGAGGCTGCGGATCCCCCCCTGCAACGTCAGCAGCTGTCCTTCTGTCAGCAAAATATCATTTTCAAGGAGATAAGTCGAAGCAATGGCATTTGCCGTCAAATATAAAAAGCCAAAGAAGAATAAAGCAATTGCCGCCGTGATACATAAAAGCCCCATAATTTCTCTGGACAATTTGGGGGTATTTCTTCTTTTTTCACTGATCAACATAATACCCCCGTCCCCAAGCAGTTTTGATATATCTTGGATTTCTGGAATCATCCTCCAGTTTCTTTCTGATATTTTTGATATGCACCATGATAGCACTATCCCCCACCGCATCTTCTTCCCAAATGCTTTGGTAAATGTTTTCCAGAGAATAGATCTTCTTTTTATGGGTGACCAATAATTCCAGTATTTTAAATTCTGTATACGTTAAGACAATGACCTCTCCTTGTCGCAGCACGGATTGGCATTCCAAGTCCAAAATTAGATCCCCAAAAGGGATATGGCTCTTCTTTTCCTCCTGCGCTGGTGCCGTCCCACGGGCACTCCTGCGTAAAATCGCTTTCACCCGCATCAAAAGCTCCATATTGGAAAAGGGCTTGACAATATAATCATCTGCCCCCGCAGAAAAGCCCATAACCTTGTCCGATTCCCCGGAATAGGCTGTCAGAAAAATAATAGGAGCATTAAATTGTTTTCGGATTTCTGATCCCGCCATAAAACCGGATAGTTCCGGCATATTCACATCCAAAAGGTAAAGATCTACCTCCGCCGAAGCCAACACTAATGCTTCCTTTCCATTTTCCGCTGTACAAACTGCATAGCCTTCCCCCGTCAGCAGCAGCCGCAAAATATCCCGGATTTCCTTCTCGTCATCTGCAATCAAAATGCAGATCTTTCCATTCTTCATTTCTGCACCCCTTTCTGATTTTTCTATATTATACAAAATTTCACTTCCGTTTTCCAGCAAAAAGAACCGATTATCTCTTGGGTAGGTCAGATTAGCTCTTGGAGAACTAAGATTAACGTTTAGGTAACCGAAAACAGCGGAAAAATCAGGGTTTATCCGAAGATTTGTTGCAGATGCGTTACAAATCACAAACGTCTTAGCACGATTGAGGACATCTCTCTCACTTCCGGGTGCCACTTGGCATCCGGAAATTTTATTCAAACTGTATCTTGCTTGTTAATTTTCCTATGCTATCAAACATATTTGTTATCTCCTTGGGGGTTTCTGTTTCTAAGCTATCAACGGAACAACAGTCCCAGATAGTAGCCAAATGGCAGATGTAGCCAATTTGTAGCCAATAAAAAGAAAAATCTCTGGAAAACCTTATAAATCAAGGCTTTCCAGAGATATAGCAACTATTCTTACTCATTCATTGTCAACAAAAGCGGAAAACATAGTTAAAGAATGTGCTGGAATTACTGCGGTTTGTCATGCCAATAGTAATGATACAAAAATATTGAATTCAATAGGTGAAACTATTTTGTCAGGAATAAATTTGTGGGATTTGCATGAAATGATAAAGGAGGTATTTTGATGGGAAATTTGTTAGTATTTTCGGAAAATGATATGTTAGGACATGTAACACATGTTGATACAGAGCAGATTATTATTGAAATTGAAAATAGTAATCTGATGAACAAGATTTGTGTAGGAAATCTCGTGGCGATAGAAACATCAAAGCAACATGAAAATTTAATTGCACTCATTGACAAAGTGACTCGAAAGTATATGGAGACTTATATGGACGAAGATAATGAAATTGATGAGATGATGGCATCGTCCACTGATTACATTAAAGTAAGTGTAATAGGTACATATTATTCTGTATACGGTTCTGTACATGATTTGTTTAAAAGAGGTGTTGAAACTTTTCCGCAAATTGAAAGTAAATGTTATGAGATTATAGGTCAGAACCTTCAAAATTTTATGAATATTTTGGGGAAAGATATTGATACAGATAAACGATTGAAAATTGGTTCTTTTATGATGGATACAAGTGCAGAAGCAGTACTTGATGGCAACAAGTTTTTTCAGCGACATGCAGCTGTTTTGGGAAGTACAGGATCGGGAAAAAGTTGGTGTGTGGCAAATATATTAGAAAAAGCAAGTAAATTGAAATATACTAATATTATTGTGTTTGATATGCATGGAGAATATAAAAGTTTAACGGAGAGGACAGATGCAATTGCACAATCTTTTAAGATTGCAGGTCCTGGGGATTTGGAAACGTCGAACGACGATGCTTTGTTCTTGCCATATTGGTTACTTAACCGAGAAGAACTCTTATCAATGATTTTAGATAGAAGTGATTCAAATGCTCCGAATCAGGCATCTCGATTTACGTTGCACATTCGCAGTTTAAAAGAAGCAACGTTGACTAGAGAAGGAAAGACAGATACATTGAAAACATTTACTGTTGATTCGCCGATTCCATTTTTAATGACAGATTTATTAGAGTTGTTAAAAGATGATGATACTAGAAAAGGTATGGGGAAAAATGGTCCGATTAAAGGAGAATGGGAAGGTAAATTAACACGATTCATTTCTAGATTGGAAACTAAGATTGCAGATAAAACTTATGGATTTATGTTTCAACCAACGGATGAGATTCAAATGTATAATTGGTTGGCAAATTTGGCTTGTCGCTTGTTAGGCTATCAGAGTGGTCAAAAAGGGATTAAGATAATTGATTTCTCAGAAGTTCCATCTGATGTTCTACCTGTTGTAACAGGAACGTTGGCGAGATTATTATATGATATTCAGTTTTGGATGAATGAACAAAAACGAACACCGTTTACACTTGTTTGTGACGAAGCACATTTGTATTTACCTATAAAGGAGGATGCTGATGCGGTTCAAAAGCAAGCATTATATAATTTTGAGCGAATAGCAAAGGAAGGAAGAAAGTATGGGGTATCGATTTTGGCAGTTAGCCAACGACCAGCAGATGTTAGTAAAACTATATTAAGTCAATGCAATAATTTTGTGGTTTTGAGATTGACTAATGAAAGAGATAAAGGTGTAATTAAAAATCTGCTACCAGATTCATTGAAAAGTACAATAGAATTCTTGCCTTTGCTTGATGTGGGAGAAGCATTAGTGGTAGGAGATGCTATATTATTACCTAGTAAAATAGTATTAGATAAACCGTTAGATACACATAGACCAATTAGTGCAACAAAGGATTTTTGGGATGAATGGGATAATAATGAACCTGATAATGATGCAATTAATGAAGCGATAGAAGCATTACGAAAACAATGTAGAGGATAAGGAGAATAAAAAATATGATTGATTTACACGATAGTCATGGTAGACATATAGCAAATTTTGTGAGTGGACAATTGCATGATGTTCAGGGGAGAAACATTGGTCATTATTTGGAGAATGAAGGTATTTTTATTAATATGCAGGGATATTATTTAGGAGAAATAGTAGATAAAAGGAGATTACTTTATAATAATAATTCAGCTTATAAATCGATATGTTATGGTGTATATGGAAACTATGGGAACATTGGTAATTATGGAAATTATGGGAATATAGGAACTTGTTTTTATGCTGGATATTCAGATGTAAAGATTTAATATGTATATTAGTAAGAGCTACTGTCTTAATGATGGTAGCTTTTATAGTAAAACAGAATTTTCTGTTTACGAATCTTTATTTTGATATATAATATAGATGTAACAGAAAATAAGTTTAATACAGAGAGGTAACACTATGAAGATAGCAGCCTATTGTCGTGTTTCCACAGATAAAGCCGACCAGCTTAACAGCTTAGAGGCACAAAAGGAATTTTTTTCCGAATACACTCAGCGTACAGGAGATGTCTTAATAAAATTATATGCAGATGAAGGTATTTCCGGAACGAAAATCAAAAATCGCAAGGAATTTCTTCGCATGATGTCCGATGCGGAAAAAGGAATGTTTGATATGGTTGTTGTAAAGGATATTTCTCGCTTTGCCAGAAATACCGTAGATCTTTTACAGAATGTTCGCAAGTTGAAAGCGTTAGGTATTGAAACACAGTTCCTTACAGCGAATATGACAAGTATGGGAAATAGTGAGTTTGTTCTCACCATCTTTGGAGCATTGGCTCAGGAAGAAAGTGCCAATACATCTAAGCGAGTGAAATTTGGAAAGAAACTAAACGCAGAAAAAGGACGAGTTCCGAACATTGTATACGGATACGATAAAACAATCGGAGATTATTTCAATCTTGAGATCAACAAAGAAGAATCGAAGGTTGTAAAGCAAATTTATAAGTGGTATACAGAAGAAGGTTACGGTGCTGCCAAGATTTCTAATATGCTGAATGAAAAGGGATATCGGACAAAGAGAAATTGCAAATGGAGCCAGAATGCTATCTGCCGAATTTTGACCAATGAGATTTATACGGGGAAGATTATCAATGGAAAGCAGGAAATTAGTGATTTTCTGACTGGTCAGAGAAGGGAGAAGGATGAGACGGAATGGCTTGTTGTGGAACGTCCAGAACTTCGTATTATTGAAGGTGAGATGTTTGAAAAAGCACAGGAAATTCTTCGTGGAAGAAACGATGCATTCAATCTGAATCATGAGCGACAAAGTAACAAATATTTGTTTTCTACATTGATTAAATGTAAAGAATGTGGCTGGTCTTTCCGAAGAACAGTTCGTACCTACAAAAATACGTATGTGCGTTGGGTTTGCTCTGGAAGAAATGGGAAAGGAGCAGATAGCTGTCCAAATAAAACGGTTGTAGATGAAGAAGAATTGATTCAGATTTTACAGGAATATTTTAATCGGGTTCTTCAGCAAAAAAATAAAGTAATTGACTATGTTGTGAAAGAATTCCAAAGAGTGTACAAAGCAAAAGATGAAAATGCAGAGTACGAGAAGGAATTGAATTTGCAGATTGCCAGATTACAGAGAGTGCGACAGAAATATATGGATATGTATACCGATGATTTGATTTCCAGAGAAGAATTGAATGATAAGTTAGGGGGTACTCGCCAAGAACTGGATCGTCTGGAAAATGAATTGAAAATGGTATCCAGTAATTTGACAAAAGGAGATCAGATGGAAAAAATCTTAAATGATACCTTTAAGCAGATTGAGGATATTACAGATGTTCATGAGATGACCAATGTACAGTTAAAGAGACTGATTAAGAAAATAGAAGTAGACAAAGATGGAAATGTGGATATTTACCTTCGTTTACTAGGTGATTTGGGATTAAATGAAAGCATTTTAGTGGAAGACGAATGTGAAAATAAAACAGCTCTAAATAGTAACGACCAAACACAAGGATGTGACAGAAAGATTACTTCAGGTTCGACCGGTACTGGCGGCAAAGGCGCGAAAAGTGTTGGATATGAATAAATCAGAGCGTCACATACGCGGTGGACTGGCTACAAAAGAAAAATATTTACACCAGCATGAAAAGAACAAGAGCTGACATAGGAATGTGTGCTATAATAAGGAAGAAAGTCAGCAGGTATGCTGAGAATAGAAAGTAAGATACAGGAGAAGCTAATTGAGACAAGGAAAAAACGGGCAAATACGAGGCACCCTGAAACGCAGATTAATGACAAATTTTCTTTTGACAGCATTGATTCCGGTTTTGATCTTTGCAATTATCTCGCAGATCAATATACAGCAGCGGTTAAAAGAAAATCTATCAGACCGAATAAAGAGTAATCTGGATACTGCAGAGAAAAATCTGGAGATGGTTCTGGATAAGTACGAGACAATCTTATATGATTTCAGCACGGATGAAGATGTTCTGGAAATTGTGAGAGAATTGAACGAGAACCGGGGCGATCGTGAGAGGAACAGCACCAGTCTCAGGAAAAAACTGAGTCATATCTGCAATCAGTTTACCGGAGTGGAGGGAATCACGATACAGTTAAAGACAGGAGAGATCATATATTATGAGAGTCTTTCGTCATTTTCTGGAAGTGAGACGTGGGCAGATAAGGTTGAGATTCCGAAAATAGAACGGGGGGCTGTTTATTTCGGAGATGGAAAGCCAGTGAAGATTGCTGACAAGAATCATTACATGTTTTATATTGCAAGAAATATTACAGACTATCGTATTATCGAGAATTTTCAGGGAACGGTCGTATTAAGTGTCAATGAGGAGAGAATTCGCAGAGCAATTGCATCGGATATTGGTTCCAGAGAATATCTGCTGAGCGACGATGTGATTGTGAGCGCGCCTGATCCAAATAAGATCGGGAAGAAGCTCAGTGAGATACAGGATCCCGAAAATTATCAGTATACGACAGCAGACCATGAAATCAGCGGATTTGCAATCTGCAATGAGCAGCCACTTTCGTATTACTGGAAAATGTCCGTCAGTCAATGGATTTATCTGCTTATCATTATCAGCATGACGATCGTGATCGTGTTTATATTGCTTCATTTTTTCAGCAAACCGTACATTCAGGCGGTAGAATCAATTACCGGCGTAATGAGTTGTGTAGAACAGGGTGAGTTTGATCAGCAGGTGAGAGTAGATCCGCATCTGCCTATGGAGATACAACAGATCAGTTCAGGATTTAATGAGATGGTTGCACATCTGGAGATGTTGATCGCAAAAGTAAAACAGGCGGTTCTGGATCAGAAGAATGCAGAATTGTCAGCGCTGGAGGCACAGATCGATCCTCATTTTCTCTATAATACGCTGGATACGATCAACTGGAAAGCGATCGAAAATGAGCAGTATGAGATCAGTGGAATGGTTGGTGCGCTTGCGGACATTCTGCGTTATACAGTGAAAAATGCAGGAGGAACGGCGAGTATCAGCGAAGAAATTGCCTGGCTGAAGCAATATATTATGCTGCAGAGTGCAAAATTCGGAAAGCGTCTGGATGTAAAGATTCATATGCCGGAAGATGTGAAGGAATGCAGAATCCACAAATTGCTTTTACAGCCGTTTGTGGAAAATACGATCAAATATGCATTCGCAGATCAGGAAACGTGTGCTTTGAATATCCGCATGAAGAAAAGCGGAGAACAGCTGCATATTCTGATTCAGGACAATGGCCAGGGAATGGATCCGGACATGGTAGCCAAACTTAATCAGGACGAGTGCGAGATGGAAGGACATCTTGGAATTGCAAATGTAAGAAAGCGCCTGAAATTGTATTATGGGGGACAGGCAGCATTATATTTTGAAAGTGAAGTTGGAAACTATACAAAAGTACACTTATTTATACCGATAGAGGAGGAAACTACATGCGTATTGTAGTGGTTGAGGATGAAGCGCCGATTCGTGAAGGAATGGCAAAACTTCTAAGCAAGATCAATCCGGAATATGAGCTGGTAGGAAAAGCGGCGGATGGGGAAGCCGGCTATCAGCTGATTCGTGAACTGAATCCGGATCTGGTCATTATGGATATTCGGATGCCCAAAATGGATGGGATTGCCATGATGAAGAAATTGCGGGAGGAAAATATAAAATGTAAAGCCATTATCCTTTCGGCATATTCGGAATTTCAGTATGCCCAAAAGGCGATTGAACTCAAAGCAGACAGCTATCTGCTGAAGCCGATTAAGATTCCGGAATTGAAAAGTGCCTTAAAACAGGCAGAGAGAGAAATTTCAGAGGATCAGGGGACAAAGCAGATCTTTTCCGTGGAAAATATTATGCTGGCCTGCATGCATGGCCAGGTGCGACAGAATTCACAATTAAATAAAACGATGCAGCAAAAATACGGTGTTTCCCTGAAGGAACCGGCAGAGCTGTTTGGTGTGTGGCTGGGGGACAGTTACAGAAAACAGAAGTCGTTGGCCAGGCAGATTTTGGAAGCGGTGGGGGATCACGCTATACATTATAAGTCCTGCATTTTGGAATCCGACAGCTGGCAGCTGTTGACGATGGTGATTTATCAGGTGAAAGACGGAGCGTCCCAGAAAGAGCGATTTGAAAAGTCCGTTGTCCCAATGGTTTGCAGTCAGCTGGAAACTCCGGTGGTCTGCTTCTGGAAAACGGTAGAACGGCTGTTGGATATGCCGTCTGCATTGCAGGAAATCCGTGTACAGAGAGAATGGAATCTGATGTTTCCGAAAGGAACACTGATCACCAACGAGTTGATCGAGCAGCAGCATCCGGTACCGTTAAAATATCCTGTGGAATTGGAAGAAAAGGCAAAACAGGCGGTTTTACAGGAGAACAAAGAGGAATTAAAAAAATGTTTCTGGAAACTGGCGAACTGCTATCAGGAAGAGTTTCATACACCGGCAGATATCAAACAGGCGATCATTCATTTGAGCTTAGCTGTATTCGGAATCTATAAGGCAAAAGCTTCGGTTGAACTGGATCTGGAAGTGCAGAATATCCTGCAGGAAATTACAGTAGCAGTGAGCTGGAACCAGCTGGAAGCTGCATTGAAAGCCTTTTTCGGTTTGTTTGAGTTTGAGACGGAAGAGGAAGGCGGGGAGACAAGTGTTCTGGTAAAACAGGCGAAAAAGCTGATCCGCAAATATTATGATCAGGGGATTACGCTGGAGGAGATTGCGAATAAGCTTTATGTATCGGAAGAATATTTAAGCGCACAGTTTAAAAAAGAAACCGGAAGTACTTTTACCGAGACGATCCGCAAATACAGGATAGAGAAGGTAAAGGAACTGCTTTTAAATACACATTTGAAACTGAATCAGATTGCGGAGCTTGCCGGATATTCAGATCCGAAATATATGAGTAAGGTATTTAAAGAGGAAGTTGGGATGCTTCCAAATGACTTCAGGAAATCGGTTCATTAAAAAAATCTCCCTTTTTAAGATATTTCACCCTGTTTCTTTTGAAAGAATGTGATAACCTCGTAAGGGTAAAACATGGAAGGCATCATAGGAAGACATCAGTATAGATAGAAGAGGAGTATTCATGATGAGTGAAATGTTAGTTAGCTTTAAAAACCCCGAGGAAATTCTAAATTTTGTAAATACAGTGGCAAAGTATCCATATGATATGGATATGAAGAGAGGAAGATTTGTGGTAGATGCAAAATCTATTTTAGGAATCATGAATCTCGGGCTGAACAACGTGATATCACTGCAGGTTTACGGTGATCATTGCGAAGAACTGAAAAAGGAAATCTCCCGTTACGCTGCCTAACGGCAGCCCTCCTAAATATGATGTTAGATGAAAATCTGACTCCAAATTCCCCAAACTAAGCAAACCTAAGGGAGAGAATTCCAAAGGCCGATGTACGAAAGTGCATTGGCCTTTTCAGTATACAAAGAAATAGAAAATAGAGGAAATGAGGATAGAGAAATATTTTTCAACACTTTTGTCCGGTTATCCGTCTTATAAGTGAAAGGCAAAAGAAAGGATCGCAAGGTATGATAGAGGAACTGTATAAGAAATATTATGAGGAATTGATCAATTGGTGCCATAGTATGACAGGAAACCTGTATACCGCGGAGGAACTGGTGCATGAAGCTTTCTTGCGCGCAATGCTTCATGAGGATACCTTATCCACACTGAAAGAACAGCAAAGTCGCTCATGGTTATATCGAACTGTTAAAAATTTATATGTAGATCGGCTCAGACATGGCAAGAAGGAAATCATCTCGGATGAGTTTTCGCAGCTACAAATAGATTCTGAAGAACTGGTTCGATTAGAATGGGAGAAGCTGCTGGAAACTTTACCGGATCTGGAAGGAGTAATTTTTTCGTTACGTTACCTGGAAGGGTATAATTCCAAACAAATTGGAGATATCCTTTTGCTTTCACCAGGAACGGTCCGATCCAAACTTTCTTCTGCACGTCAACATTTAAAAAGAATTTTAGGAGGGAACAAATATGTTTGATAAGAAAAACTATGTATTAAATTGTGATATCTGTGATGCCAGAAAAATGAAAGAAGAAGATTACAACAACTATAAAAACATGATAATCAATGCAGATATTGTTATCGTCAGTACTTCCAGTAAAAGTATTTTAAATCGTCTTCCTGTCACGATAAATCAAGATTATACAATAGAAATTGCAGATGATGTTGAGACAGAGTTAAAAGTAATCAATGGATCGTATGAAATAACAGATTCTATGGTTGTTCAGGAACATACATTGTTAATCGTAAATGGAGCCCTCAATATACATTCAGGTACAAAAGAAATTTTAGAGAAATATGAGAAAATTCATGTGAACGGTTCTGTTCGATGCGCGGAAAGTATTTCGGGTTATCTGACAAAATTATCCGCAAGTAATTCCGTTTCGATCTATCCGGATGACTGTATGATATTAAATGACACATTCATTGTAGATAAATATTTCCCTTTGAGAGCAAAAGAAGGTAACAAATATTATGTAAAAGACAAAGTAATTCTTCAGGATAAATCGGTAGATATGCAAAAGCTAGTCGAAAAAAATGTCCGATTTGTTACAGAACAGTTGATCATTCCGGAAGAAATGGTGGAATCGTGTATCGAATTATTTGATGAGAAAGTGGATTTTGTCGTCATCCCTGCAGGAATGACATTGCATTATGGCGATGCCGTTTTAAATGAAGAATTACTGAAGAAAGAGGGAGACAGCATCTATGTGTACGGAAATCTAAAAGTACCGGAAGATGTCAAATTAGATACATTAGATGAGTGGATTTCAAAACTCATGGTAAAGGAAACGGTAGTTTTGATGAAAAATCAAGAAGCGTCATTTAAAAAGTTAAATGTGGACTATCAGAGACTTGAATTTGAATGGGAGGGCAGAATCATTGAAAATAAGCCTAATATTAGTATAGATAAAATATTGCTTGAAAATTCTTCAGATCAAGTTCTTGTAAGAAATATAGCCACTGTAAAGATTGCACAAGATGTAACGCCGGAATTGATATTAAATTACCTCAGGATTCAAAACTGCGCACAGGTATTGTGTAATGAAGAACAGAAAAGTGTGATTGCAGCCATTTCGCAAAATGTAGCGCAAATTGGAGAAGCTGATGGAGAAGAACTGCCTGGTAAGAATATCGGAATTCAGGATCTGCTCTTTGCGAAAGTGATTAATGCAGACAGCTATATCCTTTGATCAGACAGATTAGGATGAGAGTATTTGGAAGTAAAACTGGTGAAACTACAAGAAAAGAAACTTGTAAATTCAGAAGTGCTACATTATAATAAAAATACTAGGATAAACATTAGGAGGAAACATTTGTGAAAAACGAATTAGTAATCGTACTCGATTTTGGCGGGCAGTACAATCAGCTGGTTGCAAGACGCGTTCGAGAATGCAATGTATATTGTGAGATTTATTCTTACAAAACAGACCTTCAGAAGATCAAGGATATGAATCCAAAAGGAATCATTCTGACAGGTGGTCCGAACAGTTGCTATGAGGCAGACTCCCCGACCTATACAAAAGAATTGTTTGAACTTGGAATCCCGGTATTGGGACTGTGTTATGGAGCCCAGCTGATGATGCATGTACTTGGTGGTGAAGTAAAACGTGCAGATGTCAGAGAATATGGAAAAACTGAGGTGTTGATCGATAAAGCCTCTTCAAAAGTATTTGAAGGCGTGTCAGCATCTACAATCTGCTGGATGAGCCATTTTGATTATATTGCGCAGATCGCACCGGGATTTGAGATTACAGCACATACGGCAGACTGTCCGGTAGCAGCCGCAGAGAATGCAGAAAAACAGCTGTATGCGATCCAGTTCCATCCGGAAGTACTTCATACAGTACAGGGAAAAGAGATGCTCAGCAATTTCGTGAGAAATGTGTGCGGATGTGCCGGCGACTGGAAGATGGATGAGTTTGTAGAAAACTCAATCAAAGAGATTCGTGCAAAAGTAGGCGACGGAAAAGTATTGTGTGCACTTTCCGGCGGTGTGGATTCTTCCGTGGCAGCAGTTATGCTTTCCAAGGCAATCGGAAACCAGCTTACCTGTGTATTCGTAGACCATGGACTTCTTCGTAAAAACGAGGGAGATGAGGTAGAAGCAATCTTCGGACCGGAAGGTGACTATGACCTGAACTTTATCCGGGTGAACGCACAGCAGAGATTCTACGAGAAACTTGCAGGAGTGACAGAGCCGGAGCAGAAGAGAAAAATCATCGGAGAAGAATTCATCCGTGTATTCGAGGAAGAAGCGAAAAAGATCGGAACGGTTGATTTCCTGGTACAGGGAACCATTTATCCGGACGTAGTAGAAAGTGGTCTCGGCGGTGAATCTGCAGTGATCAAGTCCCACCATAACGTAGGAGGACTCCCGGATTACGTAGATTTCAAAGAAATTATTGAGCCGCTTCGTGATCTGTTCAAAGATGAAGTAAGAAAAGCAGGTCTGGAACTCGGACTTCCGGAACGATTGGTATTCAGACAGCCATTCCCGGGACCGGGACTTGGAATCCGTATCATCGGAGAAGTAACAGAAGAAAAAGTAAAGATCGTTCAGGATGCAGATGCTATTTACCGTGAGGAGATGGACGCAGCGGGCATGAATAAGACAGTCGGACAGTATTTTGCTGCATTAACAAACATGAGAAGCGTTGGAGTTATGGGGGATGAAAGAACCTATGATTACGCAGTTGCACTTCGCGCAGTCAATACGATTGACTTTATGACAGCAGAGTCAGCAGAGATTCCATGGGAAGTACTGCATAAAGTGACAAGCAGAATTGTCAATGAAGTAAATCATGTGAATCGCGTAGTGTATGATCTGACGGGAAAACCACCTGGAACAATAGAGTTTGAGTAATCCACACAATCATAAGATGCCAGTATTTATGCGGGTTGCAAACAAATTTGCTTAGTGACTGGCAACAAAATGGCAACATTTTGTGATTATTCAAAAGATAAAAATTTTATTTCATAACGTATATAAAGAAACCTTACTGATTTTCAGAAGTTAAAAACTGAATATCGGTAAGGTTTTTCTATTCTATTCTCTTCTTTTATTTTTCTTTTTTAGTCAATTCTTTTGCGAGGTAATTACTCAGTTCCTGAGATGGTACCTTGGCACGTTTCTGGTAAGTATCCAGTTCCGGGTACTTATATCTCCATTCATCATATTCTGCCTTGCTGATTTCACTGTTTTCCAGTTTGTCAGTTTGTTCCATCCATGCACGAAACATTTCATCGACAGATGAGCCGGGAGCAGATATGGAAGAGTCAAGGCAGAGATGAGGCTGTCCATCTACATTTTTTACCTTCAGACCATACATATCTTCCAGTGCAAATAGTGTATGTATCAGACCTATGTGAGTATCAATATCTGGAACTGTTAAGGCATGAGTATTGATATCAAAGATCCGTTCCATTCAGACAGAAGGACATTTTGGAGATATCAAAGAAAATGACGGTTTTCGACGTTTCAATTACCGGACAGCAGAAAAAGTATATAAAGAATTCATGCTGTATGCGATTGGAAGAAATATAAATAAATACCATCGTTTTCTTCATGATGAGATCAAGAAATTTGAGAGAAAAACCGAAGAAAAGGCTGCTTAGAAAAAGAGTGCTTTCAAAAATGCAGTCAAGGGATTTTTGTGTCCTAAAATACATACGGAAAAGAAAGAATACGAATCTCCCGAAGAAGTTCAAGTATTAAAAATACTGATTTCTACGGGAGATTCGTATTTTAAGATTCAGAGCCTAAAAGTCGGTATTAACCGACAGCCCCATTGTTGTGCGTGGAAACAAAATAACAATTTGTCATAAAGCTATTCAGAGAAAGGAAACAGAAACATGATTATTTATAAGGAAAAAATTATCAGGATATGAGCCGCAAAGCTGCCAACATCATCTCCGCACAGGTTATTATGAAACCGGATTGTGTTCTTGGACTTGCCACAGGTTCATCACCGGTTGGAACATATAAACAGCTGATTGAATGGTATGAAAAATTGGATTTAATGAACCGGGGGCGGCTTTTGAAAAGGAGACACATTGTGTAGATTTGACAGAAAGCACAATCGAAGCAAATAAACGATTCTTTGCTTCGGAAGAAGAGGTTCCGAAACAGGCATATACGATGGGAATCAAAAATATCATGCAGGCAAAGAAGATTCTCGTGATTGTGAGCGGGGCGGATTATTTATCATTATCTATGTGGCATTAGTGGTCACGTTTGGATTTACTTTGTTGGTTACGGATGTAGCGATTATGATCATGACATATTATTCTGTAATTGGTGGTTGGATTACGGAATATCTGGCAGTATATCTGGCTGGACAAGGTGTATATGCGGCAGAGGAAGGATATTTTACTTCTTTCATTACAGCAGAAGTATATCCGATTATTTTTATGTTACTATTTCTTGCGATTACAGCATTTATCGTGTACAGCGGTGTAGAAAAAGGAATTGAACGTTTTGCGAGAATTGTGATGCCGGGATTGCTGATCATGATTGTTGGAATTGCAGTATATTCATTGACACTACACTTTAAGGATGGAAATGGTAGCATCCGGACAGGAATTTAGGGACTTATGATCATTCTGGCAGTATATGTTGTTCCGGTTATGATGGCAGTACTCTTTTTACAGTCGGCGGGCATATTTACACTGGTTCGATAGTGCAACTAAATATGATATCTGTGAACTGAGAGCCCGCTATTTGTCGGGCCACCAGTTCGGAGTGTTCGCGGTAAGTAAAGACTGCTGGTATTCCTTTGGAGGAATTCCGGTAGTCTTTTTAAATACGCGGCTAAAATAGAGTGAATCAGAGAATCCTACCATGGAAGCAACATCGGACAGCTTCATGGTATTGGTTGAAATCAACTCTTTTGCTTTTTCTATGCGGAGGTCATTGAGGTAATGCATCGGGGCAGCATCCATTCGTTCTTTGAAAATGTGGGAAAAATATCCGACACTTAATTTACAGTATTTTGCCATTGAGGATACAGTCCAGTCCTTCATATAGTGCTGATTCAGCTGCATTACAAGTCGATCGATAGAAAAATCGTTCTCAGAAGAGGTCAGGAGCTGCTGGCGGGAACGGACAATCATGACTAGCATATGTAAGAAACTGCTAAGTACAATGTCATCATAATATGCTTTTTTTAATTGCAACTCAATAATGGTCTCTTGAAATAATGTCTTTAGCAGCGTATGTTCACCGATATAGCAATTATGAATTTGATATTTTTCAATTAGTTTTTCACAATCACTTCCAGTGAAATGTATCCAGTATATCTCAGGATGCTCATTTGCATAATAAAAGTAAGTTTGCGGTTCGTGAGGGCGGAAGAGCAGGATATTTCCGGCTGTAATGGAGTTCCATTTGCCGTTTAGGAAATAATGCCCGATGCCCTTATAAACATAAATCAGCTGGTAATCCACCCGTCCCAAGGAACGGTCCTGAGAGTAGTCTTTCGTTTTAAAAATCTGCATGCCGCAGCAGTTTACGGCTAATGGTACTGTTTCATCAACAAACCCGATCACACGTCTTTCGTTTCTTAAATGACCTGAAACATTAATCATAATTCGAGCCCTTCTTTCTCCATTATTTATAATTCTAATTGAAAAATAGCACATAAAAGCAGAAATGTCCATATAAATAACACAATTAGACATGGAAAATCCTATGAAAATTTATATACTATAACTAAGCAATGAGCAGAATAGAACAGAAAGCAGAAGTGCTGAAGTCCAGCTAATAAATGTCAATAGCTAAATGAAAAATATCATTTTTCAAAAGATATTGTTTCGTTGGATTTACAGTATTTTATGCGGCAATTTAGGGCAAAGTCAGAGGGTATAAGAGAAACCTTCAAATCAGGTTTCAAAGCAACTAAAGCAGCTTTTTTAGAATCAAAACGATCATTATGTACTTTTCGGATATTGATATTTGTGCTATTCTTGGTGATGATAGGATTAATAACCGAGCAGTTAAAACCCTTATCACGAAGATAGCAGAAGAGTGGGTAATGATAAATTCCCGTGGATTCGAGGAAAATGCGACTTTCCAAAGAATACAACTCTTCTGCTTCTTTTATTTTAGAAACAGCGGTTGTAAGGGAATTCATGCTATTGTGTAGGATTTTATAAGGTTTTCCTACGAACTGTAGGTTCGGCTCCACGGCTATAAATGTAGTCAATCAATTGATCACTGTCATATCCACGGTTTGCAAGGATCTGACTGTCTTCTGGTATTTTTACCTGTTCCAGCAGAGGGATCGCATATACAATATCGTTACGCTGTCCTTCATTGATCATCAAATGTACCGGATTGCCATAGGCATCTACAACTGCGTGTATTTTAGTGCTTGCTCCTCCTCGACTGTGTCCAATTTCGGTTGGAGCCCCCTTTTTTTGCACCTGCACTGTGCTGGTGTGCCTGAACAATGGAAGCATCTAAAGAGAGTTCTGACAAATCAACATCCAAGAATTGTTCGATTATCTTTTCTGGGACAACCTTGTTTTCCGGTATTTTCCAGAGGAAGTAACTCAACAATACGGTTCCATTCACTATCGGTTAATTCATATCGTCTCAACATAGTGTTTGCCCCCTTGTTCTTTATTTTATTATGAAAAAGGGAATAAAAACACATGTTTTTTGCGAATTTTATTTTTCAAGCACACTCTAGCGTGTTATTCGGGTATTGCCTTCCGGCTCCCAACCAGCTAAAACATAAAACCCTGTCGAATGGACTAATTGACTTCATTGTAGGTATGGGCTGATAAGAATCAGCTTCCCAGGGAGGAATACATTATTTGTCCTATCCTATGGGATGATACCTTATGTTTTATCTGGTGTCTATCAGGAACCGTCAGACATGATCATAATTATGGATAACATCTGATGAAGGAAGAACACCTTCTTCTGTTATCTGATATAGAAACTTATTAATCAAGTAGTCATTCTTGACTACATCATTATTATACTAGGAGGAAGTTACATGAAGAAACAGATTGTATTTCTGATGACAGATACAACAAGAAAAGATATGGTTGGTTGTTACGGGAATCCCAAAATGAAGACACCAAATCTTGACAGACTTGCAGAAGAGGGAATTCGTTATGAGAATGCATATACCTGCCAGCCAGTTTGTGGACCGGCAAGAAGTGCAATTTTTACAGGAACATTTCCGCATAGTAATGGCATGGTAACCAATAGTATTGCAATGGGAGATAATGTAAAAACGGTTGGACAGAGATTGAGTGATAATGGCATTGAGTGTGGTTATATTGGAAAATGGCACTTGGATGGATCTGATTATTTTGGAACCGGAGAATGTCCGGAAGGATGGAATCCAGATTACTGGTACGATATGAAATGTTATCTGGAGGAATTAAGTGATGAAGACAAGGTGAAATCTAGAGATCCAAAGGAGTCTTATAAGGAAGATTTTTCAGAAACATTCACCTATGCACACAGATGTTCAGATCGTGCAATCAAATATCTGGAAGAGCATAGTAATCAGGACTTCTTTTTGACAGTATCTTATGATGAACCACATGGACCATCTCTTTGTCCGAAACCGTTCAATTATATGTATGATGGATTCAAGTTTGACAGCTGTCCGAACTTTGAGGATGATTTGTCACAGAAACCATTTATGCAGAGACTTTGGGCAGGAAAAAATCTGCATGCTACAGAGGAAGAAATTAATAAGCCATCAGATGGGTTATCCTTGTTCTTAGGATGCAATTCTTTTGCGGATTATGAAATCGGACGTGTACTTGATAAAATTCGTGAAGTTGCTCCGGAGGCGATGGTCATTTTCACATCAGATCACGGAGATATGCTTGGAGCACATCGTTTGTTCTCCAAAAATGCTGCAGCATACAAGGAAGTGGCAAACATCCCATTGATCATAAAGGGTGGGGTGAAAGGACATGTGGAAAAGAGTGTTGCCTCCCACATTGATATTGTTCCAACAATTATGGACTATTTTGGCTTGAAGATTCCAAAACTTCTGGAAGGCAAGAGCATGCTTCCGGAAATCTACGATCCGGAAAAGAAGACAAATGATGTGGTGTTTACGGAATTCACGAGATATGAAATAGATCATGATGGGTTCGGTGGTCTGCAGATTATGAGAGCTGTAATGTCAGAACGTTATAAACTGGTCATTCACCTGCTGGATACGGACGAATTCTATGATCTGCAGAATGATCCATATGAAATGAATAATCTGATCAATGATGAAACGTATGCCGATATCCGCAATAAAATGCATGACAAATTGATTGAGCACATGAATCAGACAAGAGATTTGTATCGAGGATATCAGTGGCACATGCGTCCATGGAGAAAGGACTTTGTTCCGAACTGGGAGAATGAGGGATATACAAGACAACGTGAGAATGAAGAGTATGAACCAAGACAGCTCGATTATGATACAGGTCTTCCAATGGAAACAGCAGTAAGAAAGAAGAATTAGATATCGGAGAGGAGAGAATACGATGGAGGAAAAGAACTATTTAAAATGGTATAACAAAGTAGGATATGGATCTGGAGATATTGCCGGAAATGTTGTGTTTGCATTCCTGTCCTCTTTCATCATGATTTATTTGACGAATACAGTAGGGTTAAATGCAGGTGTGATTGGATCATTGATTGCAGTCTCAAAGATTCTGGATGGAGTTTCCGATGTTTTCTTTGGATCCATGATTGATAAGACACACAGTAAAATGGGAAAAGCAAGACCTTGGATGCTGTGGGCATATATTGGATGTGCGATTACTTTAGTTGCAGCTTTCGCTGTTCCGACTGATATGGGTAAAACTTCCCAGTATATCTGGTTCTTTATTACTTATACATTACTTAACGCGGGATTTTATACGGCAAACAACATTGCCTATTCCACTCTGACAGCATTGGTTACAAAGAATGCAAAAGAGCGTGTTCAGATGGGATCCATTCGTTTTATGTTTGCATTTGGAACCAGTTTTCTGATTCAGACAATTACCATTGGTGCGGTTGCAAAACTGGGTGGCGGAGCAGCCGGATGGAGAACAATTGCAATCATTTATGCGGTTATCGGTATTATTTCCAACACGGTTGCAGTACTTTCCGTAAAGGAACTTCCACCGGAAGAACTTGCTCCGCAGGATGAAAAGAAAAAAGAAGAAAAATATAGCCTGATTGAAGCTGGAAAGATGCTTCTTCACAATAAATACTATATTGTAATTCTTATCATTGATGTTCTTCGTCAGACATATTCTGCAATCATTAACATGGGAATCTATTTCATGACTTATGTACTTGGAAAAGCAGAACTTTTGGGAACATTCTCCGGGGCAATTAATCTGGCGTTGATCATTGGATTGGCTTTCCTGCCAGCACTGGTTGCAAAACATAAAGGTTACTACAAATTAAACTTCTCTGGATATGTGATTTCAGCACTTGGACGAGGTGTTGTCGTAGTAGCTGGATATATTGGTAGTGTGCCACTTATGTTAGTTGGTACAGCAATCGGAGCAATCGGTATGAGTCCATGGCAGGGAAATCTGAATGCATTGGTAGCAGAATGTTCCGAGCATACGTTCTTGAAATATGGAAAGAGAATTGATGGAACAATGTACTCATGTACATCCATGGGGCTGAAGCTTGGTGGTGGTCTTGGAGCAGCAATCGTTGGATGGCTGCTTGACCTTGGTGGATTTGACGGACAACTTGCAGTTCAGTCACAGTCTTGTATAGATATGCTTCATTTCATGTATCTGTGGCTGCCGATGATTATTAACATCATTATTGTTGTTTTATTGACGCAGTTGAATGTGGAAAAAGCAAATGAGAAACTAAGAGCAGAAAAAGGAATTATTAAAAAATAGTTGAAAAGGTATTACAGCAATTAAGTAGTCAGGTTCTTACCGCTTAATTGCTGTAAAGTTGTATTTGACAGAGTTGAGAAAAACGATATTTAGGAGGCAGTTAAAAAATACGAGTTAGAGAACGGTGCTAGATATGCATACGTTCCAAGTATGATAAAGGTTTGCATTAGAGTGTGGTGGTTCTTAATGTAAATCAAGGTCAATGACCATGAGATATATGGGTACAGTTGGGTATAAATTTACAGTGATCCCGTTTGAGACACCCCGAATGTTCGGGTCTATATAGATTTTTTCAGAATTTATAAGTTTTTAATATTTTGGATACAAAAAAACATTTAGTCTAAAATGATTAGATGTTTACCGCAAAAGATACTTTATGAACGCTCATCGGATTTATTGATGTAAGTTATTACTACTATACGATTCATATTTCATACGATATAATTAAGCCAGTGTAATTTACTAAAATAATAATTTTAAAAGGGGAATTACTATGCCTGCAATCAGTGTACTAATGAAACCATCTTCCAGTATGTGCAATATGTCCTGTGACTATTGTTTTTACTGTGATGAAGCCCAAAAACGTTCGCAAGAATCCTATGGATTTATGAGTGAGCAAACTTTAAAAAATGTAATCCGAAAGACCATGCTCCGTGCCGAAGGAATGATTAGTTATACTTTTCAGGGTGGGGAACCTACGCTGCGGGGAATTGAATTTTTCCAAAAGGCCGTAGCTTACCAGAAGCAATACAACAAAAACCATGTGCAAGTGCACAATTCATTACAAACCAATGGATTGGCAGTCAATGAAGAATGGTGTGAGTTTTTCAAAGAGAATAATTTCTTAATTGGATTATCTGTTGATGGAACAGAAGAAACACATAATTCATTACGACATACAAAATCAGGAGAAGATACATTTTCTAGAATTTATGAATCTGCAAAATTGATGGATAAATATCAGGTTGAGTATAATATACTAACTGTTGTAACGAAAAATATTGCAGAAAATATCAAGGATATCTATGCGTCATATAAGAAGCGTGGCTGGAACTACCAGCAGTATATCGCCTGTCTTGATCCTTTAGGCGAAGCTCACGGTCAGACTCCATTTTCACTTTCACCCGAAGTATATGGACAATTTCTGATTAACTTATTCGATCTTTGGTATGAAGATTTCAAACGAGGAACACAACCATATATTCGCCAGTTTGAGAACTATGTCGGACTTGCTATCGGCTACACTGCAGAATCATGCGATCAGCGCGGTAGCTGTGGGATTCAGAATGTTGTAGAAGCTGATGGGAGTGTATATCCATGTGATTTTTATATGCTAGACGAATATAGATTAGGGAATTTTAACCAACACTGTTTAGATGTAATTAATGCTAAACGACGAGAAATCGGTTTTGTGGAACGTTCATTAAAGTTGGACGATAGCTGTAATGCCTGTAAATATTATCAACTGTGCCGTGGCGGTTGCCAACGAAATCGAGACTTTAACGATAACACTGGACTCTACCAGAACTATTTCTGCAGGGGATACCAAATGTTCTTTGAAAAATGTTCTGACAGAATTATTGAAATTGGAAGAATCGTTCTAAATCGATAATACCAATACTTATTAAACAGGGAAGCAGCCTTAAGGAACTTTTTAGGCTGCTTCATTTTAAAAACTGCTTTAACCAATGAATCTATAGATATTGTAAATATTTATAAAGATGATTATTATCATCAATCCAAGAAAGAGTTTATCCACTGTCATTTCAGATATTTTTTTATTCACTGCACGTCCTACAATTCCACCGCATATTCCCCCTATAACCATTAAAATCAAAAGTAACATTGAAAAGTCGGGAACACTTTTTGTTAAGATTGAAGAAATTAAACTTGCAATCTGAGAGAAGAAGATGATATAAAGTGAATTCTCCGCTGCAGTCTTCGTAGTCATCGAAAAAAAATAAAACAGAACGAACAAATTAATTGGTCCACCGCCTATTCCGAGAAACGATGAAAGAATCCCGAGGAAGATGCCTATTAGAATACATATTACGGGAGATGTTATTTGCAAGGTCTTGATTTTTGATTTGTGCACTGTATAAAAAAATGTTCCAATTGTTACAATGAGCAGACAAGTGGATTGAACAGCCCCCACTTTATCTATATCTGAACTAAGAGATAATATAAAAGAAAACAGCCATTTTCCTAAAAGTCCTCCTGCAGCCGCTCCCAGTGCAAGCGGAAAACCCGTTTTTTGTTCAATATGAGATTTCCTACTTTGTTTGCTTTTAAAAACAGAATATGTAGTCATTGAAAGTACCGTACATCCAGAAAGAAAGCTAATGGTTGCCACATCAAGAACGTGAAATGCATCCAGGACAGGTTTGATAATCACGCCTCCTCCTATTCCGCAAATCGCGCCAATAACAGACGAAAAAAAACAAATGAAAAAGAAAATAGTAAATAACATAAAAGCACCTCATCTATAAAATATTTAAAACCAATTATATTTTAAGATTTTGGTAGCCATTTAAAAATCATTATGATATTATGTAATATATAAAATTTTCATTATGTATTTAGCATACTGAATATTGATTGCACTACAAAAGATGTGTTGAGAAACAAGACCATATTAGGAGGGCTGCGTAAATGACACTGAGACATTTTCATATATTTTCGACGGTTTGCAAAAAAGAAAGTATCACGAAAGCTGCTGAAGAATTGAACATGGCGCAACCAGCAGTGAGTTTTGCAATCCGAGAATTGGAAAGCTATTATGGTACAAAATTGTTCGAACGAATGAATCGACGACTCTATATCACTGATGCCGGAAAACAACTTTTGGTCTATGCCGATTCAGTCCTTGCACAATGCAATGAAGCAAAAGACGTTTTAAGTGACATTAATGCAATGACCCAAATACGTTTGGGTGCAAATGTTTCCGTTGGAAATAGTTGGCTTCAAAATTGTATCGATGGATTTGAAAAGATTCATCCGGAGATTCCTATTTATACATCGGTTCAAAACTCTAGCCAGCTCGAAAAACAGCTTTTATACAATAATCTTGATTTTGCGTTCATGGATGAACCAAAAGAAGAAAAGCACTTCATTTGTAAACTGATTTGCAAAGACGAGATGGCTCTTGCATGTGCATCCGAGTACCCATTATCGTCTGTGATCAAATTAGATGACTTGTACCAAGTTCCTCTGCTGATTCGAGAAACAGGAAGCGGTTCTCGGAAGCCGCTGGAGCAGATCATGAATTACCATGCAAATTACCATCCCAATATCGTAATGGAAAGTATCAGCACAATGAGTTTGATTGAAGCTTGCAAAAGCGGTCGCGGAGTCTTAATCCTCCCAAAATCTGTTTTATTGCCATTTTTTGAGAACAACATTCTAAAAGAAGTTCACATAAACGATCAAACCTTTGAAAGAAACTATTTTCTTGTATATCACAAAAGTAAATTTTTAACCAGGAGTATGCAATCGTTTAGAGAATATATAGATACTGAATATTCCTGCTCTTTCCAATAATATTTACAATATAAATACAACCTTTGTACTCAAAAAACAGGCAAAATCCAATCCACTTGAATTTTACCTGTCTATCATCAAAACTTATTTATGCATTTTTGTGCAGCCAGCGATTTGTTGTGGTCAAGCATTTTTGGGCTCTTTCCAATGTTAGTTGACTTTTCGCTTTAATTCAAGTTGTAACAGTTTGGCTTTCAGTAGTTCAAAACTGTTACGGACATACATAATCCTTTTCACTACCTTGAGTTTATTCACACTCCCCTCCGCAAGCCCATTATTATACCCCATCTTAATTGCATTTTTTACTGCTTGTATATCCCGCTTCAGCCCATTCATAAAACTGGTGATTTCTTCTATATCCAGTAACGCACATTCTTCCATCCATTTTTCCAATTCCTTCGGTTTTGGGGAAAACAAGATTTCCTTGAAATTTTTCCCAACATCATACAGTCTCCCAATTATTGGATATTGTTCGATAACTTTATCCAGTTGCTCCTGACTGAATTTTTTTATCTCGTCAATCGGCTTATACAGCAGTTTTATCAGCCAGCGTCGCTCCAATTTTTTACTGGAAGTTCCCCCTGCTTCTCTTATTAGCTTTCTTTCCCTTGTTGCATACATCCGAATTGTGGATTCCGCACCTGTATAACCTATTTCACGGATATATATATTGATCTGACGAAATGTCTTTCCTTCTGATAGCAGCCGTTTGATATCTTCTCCATAGGGTTTGATCTTACTTGGGGCTGTTGTATTATACTTTCCACTTGTTGGTAAGTAGGTAATCATCCGTATCTGTTTTGCACTACATTTTTCTGATACAATCACCTCAGAATAAGAAAGGAACTGTATCATTATGAAAAAAGAGGAAAAACTTGCATTGTGGTCTGGACGGATTCATGCTTTTCAAGCAATATGTATCTTGTAAAACATGGTGCCTGGAAAACCAAATTCCTGCGTCTACAATGGGATACTGGATGCGTAGATTGCGAAATACGGAGAATCCTTGTGAAACAGATATGATTTTCGCTAAGATGCCAACAGAACAAGAAATTTCCGCAAAGGAAACTGCTAATAGTTTGTCACCAATTCATATTTTTATAGCCGATAGTATTCGTATTGAAGTGATGCCGGATTGCTCACCAGAGCTGTTTCATCTTCTCATCAAAGGTCTGAAAGACCATGCTTGATTTGGCAGGCGGTACAACGGTTTATCTTGCCTGTGGAGTAACTGATCTGAGAAAAAGTTATAATGGCTTGGCGGCAATTATCAAGTTGAAGTTTCAACTCGATCCATATTCGCGTTGTATGTTTGCATTCTGCAATCGTAGACGTACCTCTATTAAGGTTCTTCAATGGGACGGATCCGGCTTCTGGATCCTTATGAAACGGCTTGATCGGAACTCTTTTCATTGGCCGGATACACCGGATGAATTGCAAAAAGTAACCTTGAAAGAAATGCATTGGTTATGCGATGGACTCTCACTTAATCCGAAGGGAGCTTTCGAAGAACATCATCCCAAAATCATTATATAAAATGTGAGATTGTCAATTCGCAAAAAGCACGAAAAACCGCTTATTTATGGGATTTTTTCTACTTATCAACATTACCGTTTTCCTCGAAAAACAGGAGAAAATATGGTATACTTTTATCAGAAAAAAAGTTTGGAGACAGCGGGATGAAACCATTTTTTACGGATGCTCAATTGAATAGCATGAGCCGTGAAAGTATGATTGAAATTATGAAAATCATGCAGGCACAAGTAGAGAAAAAAGAGACAGAAGTACAGCTCTTGAAAGACAAACAAAAAGAACTGGAATTTATGAATGCGATGCTTTCAGACCAATGTCATTTAGTTAAGACATTAAGCAGATGTATTCCTATCAGGCAGAGGTAGA